>Ga0153956_1000380_pt1 | contig 52357 bp, 49 predicted proteins | sample TSFL040MetaG_FD_104704 | JGI IMG/M metagenome (GOLD analysis project Ga0153956, IMG submission 104704) | Attine ant fungus gardens microbial communities from Florida, USA - TSFL040 MetaG | ecosystem: Host-associated > Fungi > Mycelium > Unclassified | place: USA: Florida, Wekiwa Springs... | reverse complement strand
GATCGTAATTGATGGCTGCCGCCGCAATTCCCACAAGCGGGGGACAGTGCCACCGAGTTGAGGTTTTCCGTGCCGGACCGAGAAATGGGAGAATTATGGGAACGCGTCGCCGATATGTAAAACTGGTGGTCGCGGGTTGCATTTCTTCGCCCGTGACTCAAATTGGCACGACGATATTTCCTCGTCGCAGATGCGTGCCGCCGTCGACTCGATCAGGGGATGCCGGCTGAGGGGAAGGGCCATGCGGTGGCCGCGCTCGACCGGCTCGGCCGACACGTGGTGTCTTAAGATCGGGCACCATCGACATCAACACGCGAAAGCTGCGCCACTTCGTGGTGGCTGCTGAAGAACTGCACTTCAGTCGGGCGGCAGCGCGTGTCTACCTGGCGCAGCAGGCGCTGAGCCGTCAGATCAAAGATCTCGAAGACGAACTCGGCGTCAAGCTGTTCGAACGCAACACCCGCAACGTGACGCTGACGCCCGCCGGCGAGGTCTTCCTAGACGGAGCACGCGCCGTCTTGGCCGCGCTGGACAGCGCCGCCACCGCCGCGGAGCAGGCCGCCCGGGGAGTGGTCGGCACCCTGCGACTGGGCTACGTACCGGGCGCCGCGCTCGAACTGACCGCGCCGATCATCGCCGAGTTCCGCGAACGTCACCCGGACGTCACCATCGAGATGCGGGAATTCCAGGTCAGCGAGCCGTCGGCCGGGTTGGCGTCGCGGGCCGCCGACGTGGCGTTCCTGCGGCTGCCCCAGAACACACCGAACATCAAGACCCAGATCCTGGCGGTCGATCCCGTCGTCGCCATGGTGTCGACCTCGCACCGGCACGCCGGACGGACGTCGGTGTCGGTGCGGGACCTTCTCGACGACCCCATCACCCAGTCGTCCAGCGTCGACGAAGCCCATCACGCTTTCTGGAGCCTGGCCGCGGCGCGGACCGATGCGACGAAGGTCGACGTGGTGCGCGCCGATTCGATCACCGAGGAAGCTCAGGTGGTCGCCGCCGGGGCGGCCATCGCCGTCACCAGCGCAGCGGCCGCGCATTTCATGCCGGTGACCGGAGTCCGGTTCCTGCCGATCGAGGACTGGCCCGGATCGGCGATCGCGGTGGGCTGGATCGACGACGAGCCGTCCCCGCTCGTCTCCCGCTTCGTCGACGTCGCCTGTTTGGTGCGAGATCGTGAGCCTGGCATCGTGCACGGCATCGAACACCGGTTGTTGGCGGCTTCACCGTAAAATCGAGAGCGGCCGTAGCAGTTCGAAGTAGGAGGTGAGCACCCATGGGCGTGGCCGATGACCGCCGCTTCGAGGTACTGCGTGCCATCGTCGCCGACTTCGTCGCCACCAAAGAGCCGATCGGCTCCAAAGCGCTGGTCGAGCGGCACAACCTGGGAGTCTCACCGGCCACCGTGCGCAACGACATGGCGGTGCTGGAGGCCGAGGGCTACATCGCCCAGCCGCACACCAGTTCTGGGCGGGTGCCCACCGAGAAGGGCTATCGGGAGTTCGTCGACCGAATCGACGACGTCAAGCCGCTGTCGTCCGCGGAGCGCCGGGCGATCCTGTCGTTCCTGGATTCCGGTGTCGACCTCGATGACGTGCTGCGCCGTGCGGTGCGCACCCTGGCGCAGCTGACCCGCCAGGTGGCCGTCGTGCAGTACCCGACGCTGTCGGTGTCCACGGTGCGCCACCTTGAGGTGATCGCACTGACCCCGGCGCGGCTGTTGTTGGTGGTCATCACCGACTCCGGCCGAGTCGATCAGCGCATCGTCGAATTGGGCGAGCCCATCGACGACCACCAGCTCAGCCAGCTGCGCGAGATCCTCGGCGCCGCGCTGGAGGGCAAGCGGATCTCGGCGGCCTCCACCGCCGTCGCCGAACTCGCCGGGCACTTGGATGGGCGCGGCGGGCTGTCGGCCGGGCTGGCCAACGCGGTGGGGCGCTCGGCGACCGTGCTGCTGGAATCGTTGGTCGAGCACCGCGAGGAGCGCCTGCTGCTGGGCGGTACCGCCAACCTGACCCGCAATGCCGCCGACTTCGGCAGTTCGCTGCGGTCGGTGCTGGAAGTTCTCGAAGAGCAGGTTGTGGTGCTGCGGCTGCTCGCCGTCCAGCAGGAAGCCGGTAAAGTCACGGTGCGCATCGGTCACGAGACTGAGGCGCAGGAGATGGCCGGCGCCTCGATGGTGTCCACCGCTTACGGGTCACAGGGCACCGTGTACGGGGGCATGGGGGTGCTGGGTCCCACCCGGATGGACTATCCGGGAACGATCGCCAGTGTCGCAGCGGTTGCTATGTACATCGGTGAAGTGCTCGGGGCTCGCTAATCTCCGGAATCTCCGGCTGGCAGAAGTTGGGAAGGGTCAGGCGTGGCACGCGACTATTACGGCTTGTTGGGCGTCGATAAGGGCGTCACCGACACCGAGCTCAAGCGCGCCTATCGCAAGTTGGCGCGCACCTATCACCCCGACGTCAACCCCGACGAGGCGGCGCAGGCCAAGTTCAAGGAGATCAGCGCGGCCTACGAGGTGCTGTCCGACCCGGAGAAACGTCGCATCGTCGACCTGGGCGGCGACCCGCTGGAGAGCGGCGGCGGGGGCAATGGCTTCGGCGGGTTCGGCGGCTCGTCGGGCTTTGGGGGCCTCGGGGACGTGTTCGAGGCGTTCTTCGGCGGCGGTGCGGCTTCCCGCGGCCCGATCGGCCGGGTCCGGCCCGGGTCGGACTCGCTGCTGCGTATGCGCCTGGACCTCACCGAGTGCGCAACCGGTGTGACCAAGCGGGTCACGGTCGACACCGCAGTGCTGTGCGACCGCTGCCAGGGGCGCGGCACCAACGGCGACTCGCGCCCCATGACGTGCGACACCTGCCACGGGCGCGGCGAGGTGCAGAGCATGCAGCGCTCGCTGCTGGGCCAGGTCATGACCTCGCGGCCGTGCCCGACCTGCCGCGGCGTCGGCGAGGTGATCCCGGACCCGTGCCACCAGTGCGGCGGCGACGGCCGGGTGCGCTCGCGTCGTGAGATCAGCGTCAAGATCCCGGCCGGAGTCGGCGACGGCATGCGTGTCCGGCTGGCCGCCCAGGGCGAGGTCGGACCGGGTGGGGGACCGGCCGGTGACCTCTACGTCGAGGTACACGAACAGCCCCACGACATCTTCGTTCGCGACGGCGACGACCTGCACTGCCACATCTCGGTGCCGATGGTCGACGCGGCGCTGGGCACCGCCGTGACCGTGGACGTGATCCTCGACGGCGCCACCGAGATCACCATCCCGGCCGGCACCCAGCCGGGGTCGACCATCGTGCTGCGCGGCCAAGGCATGCCGCAGGTGCGGACCGGGGCGCGCGGTGACCTGCACGCCCACATCGAAGTGGTGGTCCCCGACCGACTCGACAGCCACGACACCGAACTGCTGCGCAAGTTCAAGCAGCACCGCGACCGCGAGATCGCCGAAGTCCGCACGGCGAACACCCAACACAGCGGCGGGCTGTTCAGCCGACTGCGCGAAACCTTCACCGGGCGCTGAGCCTGCGGTGGCAGGCCTGTTCTACGTCGATGCGCTGCCCGAGGTGGGTGCGCTGGCCGTGCTCGGTGGCGACGCCGGGTTCCATGCCGCGACAGTGCGCCGGATTCGGCCTGGTGAGCAACTGACCCTCGGTGACGGCGCTGGGGTGGTGGCGCAATGCCAGGTCGAGGAGGCCGACCGCGGCGGGTTGCGGGCCCGGGTGCTGGAGCGTTGCCAAGTCGAGCCAGCCAGTCCACCGGTCACCGTGGTGCAGGCGCTGCCCAAATCCGAACGTTCCGAGCTCGCGATCGAGCTGGCCACCGAGGCCGGCGCCGACGCCTTCGTGGCCTGGCAGGCCGACCGGTGCGTGGCCCGCTGGGACGGCCCGCGCGCCGACAAGGGAGTGCGGCGCTGGCAGGCGGTCGCCCGAGCGGCCGCCGGGCAGTCCCGCCGGGCCCACATTCCGCCGGTGGACGGGGTGCTGGGTGGTGCTGAGCTGGTGTCGTGGGTCCGCGAACAGGTGGCCGCCGGTGCGACCGTGCTGGTACTGCACGACGCGGCCGGCGTCGCATTGGCCGACGCGGTCGGGCCCGCTGCGCCGGCACTGGCCCTGATAGTGGGGCCCGAAGGCGGAATCACCGAGGCGGAGCTGGGGGCGTTGACCGGCGCCGGCGCCGTCGCCGCCCGGCTGGGGCCCACCGTGCTGCGCACCTCGACCGCGGCGGCGGTCGCGCTGGGCGCGCTCGGGGTGCTGACGCCGCGCTGGGGGTTCGAACTGTTCGTCGGAGTGTGAGTATTCGTGATCGAATGTGTGTTTTGGTGAGTGTGTGAAGTTGGCTGAGTGGGCGCGGGCGCAGGGTGTGCATCGGCTGACTGTGTATCGGTGGTTGCGGGAGGATCGGATGCCGGTGTCTGCTCGCCGGCTGGGGTCGGGGACGATTGGGGTTCAAGGTGGCTGAAATGTCGGCTGCAGGGCGGGTTGTGGTGTAGGCGCGGGTGTCGTCGCGTGATCAGCGTGCGGATCTGGATCGGCAGGTCGGGCGACTGACCCGGTGGGCTACCGCCAACGGGCATGTGGTGGGGTGAGGTGGTGACCGAGGTCGGGTCCAGGGGTGAACGGGAAACGGCCGAAGATCCGGCGGGTTTTGTCTGACCCCTCTGCCAGTGTGGTGATTGTGGAGCATCGTGACCGGCTGGCCCGTTTCGGAGTCGAGCATCTCGAAGCGGCGTTATCGGCCCAGGGCCGCCGCATCATGGTGACCGACAAGGACCAGACCGAAGACGCTCTGGTCCGGGACATGATCGAGGTGCTCACTTCGATGTGCGCACGCCTATACGGCCGTCGTGGCGCGCGGAATCGTGCGATGCGGGCGGTGACCGCCATCAAGCAGGCAGAAGTTGTTGGCGGTGGCTAGGTTCGAAATTCCCCAGGGGTGGACCGCTCAGGCTTACCGCTTCGCGCTTGATCCCACACCGACGCAGTTGCGGGCGTTGGCGTCTCATGCTGGTGCGGCACGGTTTGCGCATAATCACATGTTGGCGTTGGTGAAGGCGGTGGCCGATCAGCGGGCCGCCGAACGCAGCTACGGCATCGCCGAGGATCAGCTGACTCCGGTGTTGGGGTGGTCGTTGCCGGCGTTGCGCACGGTGTGGAATCAGCGCAAGGGGGTGTGTGCGCCGTGGTGGGCCGAGAACTCCAAGGAGGCCTACAACACCGGCCTGGAGGGGTTGGCCCGTGGGCTGGACGCGTGGTCGAAGTCCCGCAAGGGTGAGCGAGCCGGCCGCGCGGTTGGTTTCCCGCGGTTCAAGCCGGCCCGCGCCCCGAAGTCGGTGCGGTTCACCACCGGGGCCATCCGGATCGAGGCGAACCGCCGCTATGTCACGTTGCCGCGGTTGGGTGCGATCCGCACGCATGAGTCGACCCGTAAGCTGGCCCGCCGCATCCAGGCCGGGACGGCGCGGGTCTTGTCGGCCACCGTGCGTCACGACAGTGCCGGACGGTGGTACTGCGCGTTGCAGGTGATCGTTGCCGCCAAGAGCAGACCCGCGCACGCACGCCGGTCGATGCACCCGGTCGTGGGGGTCGATGTCGGGGTGAAAGCTGACAGCTTGCTCGTTGTAGCAACCCCCCACGGCGCCGAGATCGCGCGCGTTGCTGCACCGAAGTCACTGACCGCCGCGCAAGCCCGGTTGCGGGCGCTGCAGCGTCGAGCGGCCCGCCAGCAGGGCCCCTATGATCCGGCCACCACGAGCAGGCGGGCGCCGTCGAAGCGGTGGCGGGCCACGCAGGCCCGCATCGGCCGTACCCATGCTCATGCTGCGGCGGTGCGCCGCGATGTCCTGCACAAGGCCACCAGCGCCCTGGCCCAACAGCACCAGGTGGTGGTGGTCGAAACGCTGAACGCGGCGGGTATGCGGGCCGCCGGCGGAGCCCGCAAGCGGGGGCTCAATCGTGCCCTGGCTGATGCTGCGCTCGCTGAGATCCGGCGCATGCTGGCCTACAAGACGTCCTGGTATGGCTCCACCCTGGTGGAGGCCGACCGATATTTTCCGTCATCGAAGACCTGCTCGGCGTGCGGGAGGCGAAAGCCAAACCTCACCCTGGCCGATCGAATCTTCGAGTGTGACGACTGCGGTGCCCCCCGGATCGATCGGGATCTGGGTGCTGCGATCAACCTCGCCCGACTCGGCGAACCCCACTGGGGTGAATCCAGTCCCGCCGGGAGTGGCCCGGTGGCAGGACGTGGAGCCACGCATGAGACCGAACCCGCGCCTGCGGGCGACGCAGCAGGCCGCGAAGCGTCAACCCCGCACCACCAGCCGGTGGATCAGACGGGGACCGCCTCACCGCAAGGCGAGGCTACCTAATGAGAGCCGAACTCACATTCGCTCACCAAAAGGCAACGGATTGACTAGCCCGACGGCCTCGGCGCCGTCGCTGAGCATCAGCGACGGCTACGCGGTGTATCGCGGCCCGGTGGGCGGCGGCGGCCCGATTCACCGCCACGGGGCCTTCCAGATCGTGGTCGCCGGGCGAGACGACGTGGCGATGGTGGACCCGGCCGGAACGCGCCATCAGGCCGCCGCACTGGTCGTCTCGCCGATGGCGCCACACCGCATCCTGGCCATCCGCGATCTGATCACCTACTTCATCGAGCCGCACTGCCTGTTCGCCGACCGGCTGCGGCAGCGCTATGCCGCCGGGATCGCCGCCGCCCCCGAGCTGGGCGAACTGCGCGAGCTCGATGTCGCGGCCGCCTGCCGGGGCCAGTCGGAGAAGCTGGATCCGCGCCTGGTGACGGCACTGGCACTGCTGGCAGACAGCAACATCGCGATGCCGAGCCTGGCTGCCGAGATCGGCCTCTCGCCGCAGCGCCTGCGCGCGCTGGCGCGCCGGGAACTGGGAATGCCGCTCACCCGCTGGCGGGTCTGGTCACGGCTGCGCCGGGCCGTCGAAGCCCTGCAGTCGGGCATGCCGTTGGCGCAGGCCGCGATCGCCGCCGGCTTCGCCGATCAGGCCCACTTCACCCGACAGATGCGGGAGATGATGGGCCTGACGCCGTCGGTGGTGCTGCTGGCCCTGGCGTGATCACCGTTTGCGGGCGGTGTAGATCGAGATCGTCCCGTTGATGGTGGCCACCACGTCGGCTTCGCGAACCTCGGTGAATCCGGCGGACGAAATCAGCTCCGGGAGAACACCATCGGCGTTGGGCTGGGTATCGGTCTTGCCGTCGGCGAACTGGACGAACCGAAACGCCAGGCGCATCAGCGGAGTCCGTTGCAACCCGAAGTCGGCGATCACCAGCCGCCCGCCCGGCCGCAGCACCGCGAACATCGACGCCAGGATGGCGCGCTTGACGTCCATCGGACATTGGTGCAGCACCAGAGAAGACGTCACGCCGTCCATCGACTCCGCGCCCACCGATGCCACCAAGTCGTCGCCCATCCCGGTCAGCCAGCGGACCCGGTCGGCTGACTCGGACTCCGCATCCTTTTGCCGCGCCACCGTCAAGATCATGGGATCGGGGTCCAGGCCCACGATGTTCGCCTGCGGCTCCACCCGAGCGGCCAGCAGCGCCAGCGAACCGGTGCCGCAACCCACGTCGAGAATCGTGTCGCCGGGACGCGGCGCCAGGTGCATGACGGTCAGGCCTCGCCACAGCCGTTCGCGCGTCAGCGCCACCACGTAGTCGAAGAACCGGGCCGGCGCCAAGCGGCCCAGGGCAGGGGTGAAGGTTTCCTCGCTCATACCCGGCAGTTTCGCCCGCGCGGCAGCACCCCGTCTTGAACGAACCGCTCATCGCCGGCGGTAGGCGGTAGACTCAAGCGTCCGGCTCATCGCCGTACCCACGGCACAAACCCCCAGGAAGCAGGCATCGGAAACCCCGTGACGCCCCGCGATACCCCCGCTGCCGGGCCGGCCTCACAGGTTCGCAGCAGCGTCGATATTCCACCCGACCTGGTCGTGGGCCTGCTGGGTTCTGCAGATGAGAACCTGCGCGCCATCGAACGCCTAATGGCTGCCGACCTGCATGTGCGAGGCAATACCGTCACCATCTCTGGAGCGCCGGCCGATGTCGGCCTGGCCGAGCGGGTGCTCTCCGAACTGGTGGCGATCGTGGCCGGCGGGCAGTCCCTGACCCCCGAAACGGTGCGGCACAGCGTCGGGATGCTGGTGGGCACCGGCAAGGGCGGCGCGTCGCCGGCGGAGGTCCTGACCCTCGACATCCTGTCGCGGCGCGGCAAGACCATCCGGCCCAAAACGCTCAACCAGAAGCGCTACGTCGACGCCATCGATGCCCACACCATCGTGTTCGGCATCGGCCCGGCCGGCACCGGCAAGACCTATCTGGCGATGGCCAAGGCGGTCAAAGCACTGCAGACCAAACAGGTCTCCCGCATCATCCTGACCCGTCCGGCGGTGGAAGCCGGTGAGCGACTGGGGTTTTTGCCCGGCACCCTGAGTGAGAAGATCGACCCGTATCTGCGCCCGCTGTATGACGCGTTGCACGACATGATGGACCCGGAGCTGATTCCCAAGCTGATGAGTTCGGGTGTCATCGAGGTGGCGCCACTGGCTTACATGCGCGGGCGTGCGCAGCCGGTGTATACCAAAGTGTTGACTCCCAACGGTTTTCGTCCGATCGGAGACCTTCAGGTCGGAGACTTCGTGATCGGATCTGACGGTCACCCGACCGAAGTCCAAGGGGTTTATCCGCAGGGATTCAAGGAGATCTACCGGGTCCACGCCCAGGACGGTTCATCGACGCTGGCCTCCGAGGATCACCTATGGGCGGTCTACACCCGTGACGACAGGCGTCGCGGGAAGCCGGCGCGGGTGTTGCAGACCAAGGAGATGATCGGCAACCTGCGTGCGGGGCATTATCACCGTTACGAGTTGCCGTTGTTGAGCGCACCGGTGAGGTTTGAATTCCGGCCAGTTCCTTTAGACCCCTACGCGCTTGGGCTGCTGCTGGGTGACGGATGCATCAGGTGTGTCGCGACACCTAGTTTCACGACTACTGATCCCGAGTTGGCGGAATCATTGGGGCGTCTTATCCCCGGGGTTGTGATGCGGCGCAAGTCTGACAATGACTATGTGTTGAACCGTCGAACCACTCCCGGTGAAGTGATAACCATAGAGAATCCGGTCACTGGAGCTTTGCGACAGCTCGGACTGGCGGGAACAACGTCGGCCACCAAATTCATACCGAAGGACTACCTGTTCAACTCGCCCGAGATGCGGCTGGCGCTGCTTCAGGGCTTGCTGGACACGGACGGCGGACCGGTGACACAGCCTCAGCGGACTTGCCGGGTGCAGTACACGACCATTTCCGACCAACTGCGTGACGACATGGTGTTTCTGGTCCAGTCGCTTGGGGGAGTCGTTTACCAGCGGACCAGGAAAGCGGAAGGGCGAAAACTGGGACTCGTGCGTGGTCGCCACGTGCATCACCGGCATGATGCTCACGTCCTCGACATACGTCTCCCCGAGGGGGTCACACCTTTTCGGCTCGCTCGGAAGGTAGCGAAATACGACGCCTCCGGCGGCGGAAGGCCGATGCGTTTCGTCGACCGCATCGAGTCGGCCGGAACCGAGGAGGCTGTGTGCATCCAGGTTGCCGCTGCGGACTCGCTCTATGTCACCGAGGACTTTCTGCTCACTCACAACACGCTCAACGACGCCTTCATCATTCTCGACGAGGCGCAGAACACCACCGCCGAACAGATGAAGATGTTCCTCACCCGGCTGGGCTTCGGCGCCAAGATCGTGGTCACCGGTGACGTCACCCAGATCGACCTGCCCGGCGGGGCGAGGTCCGGACTGCGGGCCGCGGTGGACATCCTCGACGACATCGACGACATCTACGTCGCCGAACTCACCAGTGTCGACGTGGTTCGGCACCGGCTGGTGTCGGAGATCGTCGACGCCTACTCACGTCACGAATCCGAACAGGTCCAGCCGGGGCTGGCCATGAACCGGGCGTCGCGGCGCGCCTCGCAAGGCAGGTCACGCCGATGAGCATTGAGGTCTCCAACGAATCCGGCCTCGACGTCTCCGAGGTCGAACTGGTCAGCGTCGCCAAGTTCGTGCTGGCCAAGATGGACGTCAATCCCGGTGCCGAGCTGTCGATGGTGTTGCTGGACACCGCGGCGATGGCCGACCTGCACATGCGCTGGATGGACCTGCCCGGGCCCACCGACGTCATGAGTTTCCCGATGGACGAATTGGAGCCCGGCGGCCGGCCGGATGCTCCCGAACCCGGTCCGTCGATGCTCGGCGATATCGCATTGTGCCCGGAGTTCGCCGCCGAGCAGGCCGCGGCGGCCGGCCATTCGCTGGGCCAGGAACTGGCGTTGCTCACCGTGCACGGCGTGTTGCACCTGCTCGGCTACGACCACGCCGAGCCGGACGAAGAAAAAGAGATGTTCGCGTTGCAGCGCCGTCTGCTCGAGGAGTGGGTTGCCGATCAGGTCGAGACCTACCGGGCCGAGACCCAGAGCGAGAAAGACCGCCGGCTGCTGGACAAGACCCGGTACTTCGACGAACCGTGACCGGAACACCGCTGTTACTCGGCGTCATTGCGCTGATCGGTCTGGGCGGGTTGTTCGCGGCAATCGACGCCGCGGTCAGCACCGTCTCACCGGCGCGGGTCGAGGAGCTGGTGCGGGCGAAGCGACCCGGAGCGGGCTGGCTGGTCAAGCTGATGGCCGAACGGCCGCGCTACATCAATCTGGTGGTGTTGTTGCGCATCACCTGCGAGGTTACCGCGACCGCGCTGCTGGTGTATCTGCTGAGCGCCGTGCTCGGCCTGGACTGGGGCCTGCTCGCGGCCGCTGCGGCCATGGTGGTGGTCAGCTTCGTGGTGATCGGGGTGGGACCGCGGACCCTGGGCCGGCAGAACGCCTATTCGATCGCGCTGGCCGCAGCGCTGCCGCTGCAAGTCCTGTCGGTGCTGCTCGCCCCGATCAGCCGCGTGCTGGTGGTGTTGGGTAATGCGCTGACCCCGGGGCGCGGCTTCCGCAACGGGCCGTTCGCCTCCGAAATTGAGCTGCGCGAAGTCGTCGACATGGCACAGCAGCGCGGTGTGGTGGCGGCCGACGAAGGCCGGATGATCCAGTCGGTCTTCGAACTCGCCGACACCCCGGCCCGTGAGGTGATGGTGCCGCGCACCGAGATGGTGTGGATCGAGCGTGACAAATCGGCGGGTCAGGCCACGTCTCTGGCGGTGCGCAGTGGGCATTCCCGCATCCCGGTGATCGGCGAGAACGTCGACGATATCCTCGGTGTCGTCTACCTGAAAGACCTTGTCCAACAAACCTATTACTCCACCAATGGGGGCCGTGACACCACGGTGGCGCAGGTGATGCGCCCGGCGGTCTTCATGCCCGACTCCAAGGCGCTCAACGCGCTGCTGGAAGACATGCAGCGCAGCCGCTACCACATGGCCCTGCTGGTCGACGAATACGGCGCGATCGCCGGACTGGTCACCATCGAAGACGTGCTGGAGGAGATCGTCGGCGAGATCGCCGACGAGTACGACCAGGGCGAAGTCGCCCCGGTGGAGGAGCTGGACGGCAACAGATTCCGGGTTTCGGCGCGGCTGCCGATCGAAGACGTCGGGGAACTCTACGGGGTGCAGTTCGACTCCGGTCTCGACGTCGACACAGTCGGCGGGCTGCTCGCGCTGGAGCTGGGCCGCGTTCCGTTGCCCGGCGCCGAGGTAGTGTCACACGGCCTGCGCCTGCGGGCCGAGGGCAGCCGCGACAGCCGCGGGCGGGTGCGGATCAGCACCGTTCTGGTCAGCCCGGTCGAGCCCGCCGGTCAGGAGGCCGCAGTTGAGTAGCGACACACTCGCCGTGCACGCGCCGAACGCGCACGCACGGCGACAATCCCCCCGAAAACTCACGCTGAGAACACGTTCGGCGAAAGGTGGCTCGTGACTGGATCGGATTCCGGGTTCCATTCCGGCTTCGTATGTTTCGTCGGCCGGCCCAACACCGGCAAGTCGACTCTCACCAACGCCCTGGTGGGTGCGAAGGTGGCGATCACCTCCAACCGCCCGCAGACCACCCGGCACACCATCCGCGGCATCGTGCACCGCGACGACTTCCAGATCATTCTGGTCGACACTCCCGGCCTGCACCGCCCCCGGACGCTGCTGGGCAAGCGGCTCAACGAATTGGTCAAAGACACCTATTCCGAGGTCGACGTCATCGGCCTGTGCATTCCCGCCGACGAGGCCATCGGGCCGGGGGACCGCTGGATCATCGAGCAGATCCGCGTCGTCGCACCCAGAACCAAGCTGGTCGTCGTCGTCACCAAGATCGACAAAGTCCCGAAGGGACGGAAAGACGCACTGGCCGCCCAGCTGGTCGCGGTTGGCGAGCTGGCGCCGGAAGCCGAGATCGTTCCGGTGTCGGCGGTCAGCGGCGAGCAGGTCGACGTGCTGATCAACGTGCTGGCCGCTGCGCTGCCTGTCGGGCCGGCCTTCTATCCGGACGGTGAACTGACCGACGAGCCCGAAGAGACCCTGATGGCCGAGTTCATCCGGGAAGCCGCTCTGGAGGGGGTGCGCGACGAGCTGCCGCATTCGCTGGCGGTGGTGATCGAGGAAGTGCGTCCGCGCGACGATCGCGAGGACCTGATCGAGGTGTATGCGTTGCTTTACGTGGAGCGCGACAGCCAGAAGGGGATCGTGATCGGCCGCGGCGGCGCCCGGCTGCGCGAGGTGGGTACGGCCGCGCGCACACAGATCGAGAAGCTGTTGGGTACCAAGGTTTTTCTCGACCTGCGGGTCAAGGTGGCCAAGAATTGGCAGCGTGACCCCAAGCAGCTCGGACGACTGGGTTTCTAGCGCGGGGACAGCGTGGCGCGGATCGTGCCCAAATCCCGATGGCCACCGCCCGCGGCCGGGAATCGGCATTGGTAGATTCCATGGATGCCCGTACGCAAGTCGTTGCTTGTCTCCTCGGTTGGCCTCCTCGTATGTGCGCAAGCACTGACCGGTTGCGGAGGGAGCCAAAAGCCGGTGGACACCACCAAGCTGTTCAACGTCCAGTCGACGTTCGGCTCGGACTTCAAGACCCAGACCAAGGGTCCCAACGACATCGACCCGAAGATCCTCGGACCGCAGAAGATGCCGCCCGGCGTGACGTTCGATCCTGCCGACTGCGCGGACTACGCGGCCAGCACCGGCCGGCCACCGAAGGGCCTCCGGGGCAAGATGTCGATGGTCTCGATCCTGGGCAACGGTAACCAGCTGGTCGCTATCGCCATGCAGTCCGACTCGGACCTGCCGTATGACGACACCGACGCCGAGAAGTGCAAGCACGTCTCGTTCAATGCCGGAAAGCTCACCGGCTACCTCGATGAGGTGGACGCGCCGCAGATCGACCACGCCAAGACCATCGGTTCGCACTCGGAGATCGAGATCACCGGCAAGGACGGCCAGTCGCAGTCCCGCGAGTCCTACACCTTCACCGCCTACCTGGGCAGTGCGCTGGTGCAGGTCACCGCGAACCCACAGCCGGTCAAGGGCCAGCCGCCGTCGATGGTCGACGCCGACCGGGCGCGCCAGTTGCTGGTCGATGCGGTGTCGGCGCTGCGCGACTAGCCCATGGCGGCGAAGCAGTCGGTCGGCGACGCCCGAGTGCTGAATCACCGAGCTGACCTCCGGTGCCCCGCTGGGTGGCTCCCGCCTGGTCGACGACCGCCTTCGTGACCGAGCGTGAGCCCCGCGTCATCATCGTCGGCGCGGGCGTCGCGGGTATCACCACCGCCCACGTTCTGCGTGAGCGCGGCTTCACCGACATCACCGTGCTGGGCAGCCCCGATCCGGCGGCCTTCCACCTCAGCTGACCCAGCCACCTCGGCTGATGCGTGTCTTAGGCCCCGCCGCGTGCCACCGGCCGGGACGGATCCGCACTCCACTGCGACCATGACCCGGGGAACATGGCCGCGGAGCGACCGCCGGTGGCCAATGCCGCGACGATCACTGTGGCACTGATTCCTGAACCGCAGTAGGCGCCCACGTCGTCGGCGGCGCCGACACCGAGGTCGGCCAGCAGTCCGGCGATCGCGTCGTCGGGCAGGAATGTTCCGTCGGCGGACAGCAGGGCGGTGAACGGCAGATTCTTCGCGCCCGGGATGTGACCGGCGACCGAATCGAGAGGTTCCGTTTCACCACGGAACCGATCGGGGCCGCGGGCGTCGAGCAGCGTCACCGAGCCCGTGCGGGCTCCGTCGCCGGCCTCGCCGGCGGTCAGCGTGGGCCGCAGGCCCTCATAGAGGTCCTCGGGCAGCAGGGTGATGTTGCCCGGTTCGGGGGAGACTTCTCCGGTTTCCAACTTGCCGCCGGCTCGGGTCCACGCCGGCAAGCCACCGTCGAGAATGCGGACGTCGGCCACCCCGGCGGTGGTCAGCAACCACCACAACCGTCCGGACGCAGCCCGGTTCCAGTCGTCGTAGACCACGACCGGCCGGTTGCGCCGTACCCCCCACCGGCGGGCGGCGGCTTCCAGATTGCGGCCGGTCGGCAGGGGATGACGCCCCCGACCGGGCACGGTGTGGTCGGACAACTCGTCTTCGAGTGAGACGTACACCGCACCCGGCAGGTGGCCGCGAAGATATGCCTGATGCCCGTCCGGCGCTTCCAGGCTCCAGCGGACGTCCAGGACGGTTACCGGATCACCCGCCCGCAGGAACTCGGCAAGCTCCGTGGCGGTGATCAGAACCTTGTTACGCGGACCCACCGCGGGGATCCGCTCAGTAGTTGTTGCAGGAGTTGGCGACCGAAGTGATGGTGCCGACGTACTGCTGAGCCTCCGGCATGGCCTGGACCATGCCGGCCAGCTGCTGGCGCTTGGCCGGCGGCGCGTTCAGGAACATCTGCAGCATTCCCGGCCCGTTCGGGCTGGCGTCGAACTCCGCGGCAGCGGCGGGGTTCTCCGCGACCAGTGCCTGATGCACCTGCGAGTAGCTGCAGGTGGTGTTGATGATCGGGCCGAGGTCGGGGGCCGCAGCGGCGATCCCGGCTCCGGCGGAGAGCGCCACAGCCGCACTGCCAGCTGCGACAGCGAATCTGGTCAACGACAGAGAGGCCATTTTGTGGACGCCTTTCACCAGTGCATCTTTTCGGGGATGCGGAGACCTACTTGAAGACTCGCCAAGCTTAGCGGACCTCCAGGCAGCCCGCTGAAGTCGCAGCTAGCGGCGTTGTTGGGTGCTTACGAGCTGTGGCCGGGCTCGGTACGCCACCACGGCGTGGGCTGCCGGGCCGCCCAGCCGTTGATGCCCTCCAACTCAGCGGCCAGTGAGACCAACAAGCCGTCACTGTTGGCCGGACCCATCAGCTGCACTCCGATCGGCAGCCCCTCGGAGGTGAACCCGGCCGGCACGTTGATCGACGGCCAGCCCAGCAGGTTCCACGGCCAGGACACCGGGCAGGCGGCGATCATGGTGCGGTCGGTCTCCCAGCTGCCCAGGTCGTCGAAGGTGTTCACCAGGGGCGGCGGCTGCGCGGTGGTGGGCGCCAGCACCACGTCGACGATGCGGAAGATCGAGCCCACCCGACGTTGATCCCGGGCCTCGTGGGCACGAGCCTTGCGCAGTATGGCCTGTGACAGCAGCCGGCCGGTGCGCATGTTGGCATGCGTCCGTGGGTCGAAGTTGACCGCGCCGCCGAGCCCGTTGGCGGCGCCCCATACTCCGGCGGTGGAGCGGGACAGGAAATTCCACGACAGTCGCAGTCCGTAGTCGGGGTTGCCCGGCACCACGGTGTGCCCGAGCAGCCGCAGTTGCTCGGCGGTGCGGTCCAGCGCGTCCTTGATCTGCGGATCGAGCCGAGCCGGGAAGCCGGTGTAGGGAAACCGGGTCGACAGCGCGATACGCAGTTGTCCCGGCGCGGTCCGCACATAGTCGGAGACCGTCATCGGCGGTGGCTTGTGCAGGTCGCCGTCGGCGTTGCCGGAGACCGCGTCCAGTACCAGGGCCGCGTCTTCGACGGTGCGGGCCAGGATCCCGTTGACGGTCAGTCCGTTGAACGCCTCCGGCAGCGGCCAGGTGGAGATGCGGCCGCGCTGAGGCTTGATGCCCACCAGATGCGTCCACGCGGCGGGGATGCGCACGCCGCCGGCTCCATCGGATCCGATGGCCGCGGCGACCAGGCCCGCGGCCACCGCGGCGGCACTGCCCCCACACGACCCGCCGGGGGTGTGCCGGCGGGACCAGGGGTTGCGGGTGTGGCCGAACCCGGGGCCGCTGGTGAACGGCCACTGGCCCAGCTCGCAGGTGTTGGTCTTGCCGACGATCACGGCACCGGCTGCCCGCAGCCGGCGTACCACCTCGGCGTCGTGGCTGGCGGGCTCGACGTACCCGGAGGCGCCGAACGAGGTGGCCACCCCCGCGATGTCGGTGTCGTCCTTGACCGCGATCGGGATGCCCAGCAGCGGGGCGCGGTGGCCCGCCGCCCGGCGCCGGTCGGCTTCGGCGGCACTGACCAGGGCCGATTCGGTGAACACCACCCGGAAGGCATTCAGGGTGGATTGGCTGGCATCGATGGCGTGCAGTGCCCGACGCACCAGGTCGACAGAGGTCGCCTCGCCGCTGGCCAGCTGGTAGAGCTGCTCGGTGAGGGTGGGGAAGCGGGTGCCGGACGCCGCGGGCGGGTGGGTCATCGGTGATGAGAGTATCGGCGTGCCGCGCCGGTGGGTGTTCTCGAAACACCCCCTCGCGATGCGAAACTGGTCCGATGCGGCTGTACCGGGACCGGGCGGTGGTGCTGCGCCAGCACAAGCTCGGCGAAGCCGACCGGATCGTCACTTTGCTCACCCGCGACCACGGGCTGGTCCGCGCGGTGGCCAAGGGGGTGCGTCGTACCCGCAGCAAGTTCGGTGCCCGGCTGGAGCCATTCGCCCACATCGATGTGCAGCTGCACCCCGGCCGCAACCTTGACATCGTCACCCAGGTGGTGTCGGTGGACGCGTTCGCCACCGACATCGTCAGCGACTATGGCCGCTACACCTGCGCCTGCGTGATCTTGGAGACCGCGGAACGCCTGGCCGGCGCCGAGCGAGCCCCGGCGACGGCGTTGCACCGTCTCACCGTCGGTGCGCTGCGCGCGGTGGCCGACGGTAAGCGCTCCCGTGAACTGGTGCTGGACGCCTATCTGCTGCGTGCCATGTCGGTGGCCGGGTGGGCGCCGGCACTGACCGAGTGCGCCCGTTGCGCCACCCCCGGTCCGCATCGGGCCTTTCACGTCGCGGCCGGTGGCAGCGTCTGCGGGCACTGCCGCCCGGCTGGTTCGACCACCCCGCCGATGGGTGTGCTGGATCTGATGTCGGCGTTGCATGACGGCGACTGGGAGGTCGCCGAAGGTTCCACGGCCGCGCATCGCAGCCATGCCAGCGGATTGGTGGCCGCGCATCTGCAGTGGCACCTGGAGCGCCGGCTGCGAACATTGCCGTTGGTGGAGCGGGTTCAGCAGCGACCGGCCGGGCATGACGGCGACGCTGAGGCGCAGGTTCAACCCCGGGCCACCGGCAGCGACGGCTGATCCACCGGGCACCGACCTGGGGATTGTGTCCGTTTCAGTGGACTATGCGGGCGTGGGCGGTAGGCTGATGCGACTTCACGATCCCTAGGTTCAATCAGGAAGGCAGGCCGAATGTTTCACGACACCGGGTGGGGGCGCTGGGCGCACAGGACGACACCGGGCTACGGAGCCGGTATCGGTGTGGCGGCCGGAGCGCTACTCGTCGTGGGAATGATCCCGGCCGTGGCTTCCTGCGCGCGGGCCGCGGAGCCCGGTCCGGCTACCGGGATTACGGCGCCGTTGCCGTCGAACGGCCCCGGTGCTGACGGTGCCGATGGTGCGGATGGCGCCAACGGTGCTGACGGTGCTGATGGTGCTGACGGCGCCCCTGGCGCTGGTGGCCTGGGCGGACAGGGCGGTAAAGGTGGCCAGGGCGGCAAGGGCGGCCAAGGCGGCCAGGGCGGCAAGGGTGGTGCCGGCGGTCAAGGCGGTATGGGCGGGCGCGGCGGCAACGGCGGTGCCGGTGGTGCCGGCGGTGCCGGTGGCCAACCCGGCCTGGGCGGCGCCGGCGGGGCCGGCGGAGCGGCCGGACCCGGTGGAACACCGGGCCAGCCGGGCCAGCCCGGGCAGCCCGGGCAGTCCGGCCACGCTCACTGAACCTTCGACACAACGTTCCAACCACCGGGCGGCGTGCTCCGATGTGAGCCACGCCGCATCGGCCAAAACTGCCCCCGCTAAAGTCTGATCCGATCCGGCGGGGGGCAATTCGACAAGGAGCCACAAAGAAGTGACCGAGAATCCACGTGCAGACGTCGTCTCCCGGCAGTACGAGCGGTGGACCTACCCGCCGCCCATCAATGACCTGCAGGCATGGTCGGCCGGAAACTGGGAGTGGTTCGACCCGAGCCACGCGCACCGGGTGCTGTGGCCGGATCGTGAGTACCGCCCTGACCTCGACATCCTGATCGCGGGTTGCGGCACCAACCAGGCGGCGGTCTTCGCCTACAACAACCCGCAGGCCAAGGTCGTGGCGGTCGACATCAGCGCGTCGTCGTTGGGGCACCAGCAGTACCTCAAGGACAAGCACGGTCTGTGGAACCTGGAGCTGCACCAGCTGCCGATCGAGGAGCTGTCCTCGCTCAATCAGGACTTCGACCTGGCGATCTCGACGGGCGTGCTGCACCACATGGCCGACCCGAAGGTGGGCATGAAGGCGATCGCGGACCGCCTGCGGCCCGACGGCGTCGCCGGCATCATGCTCTACGCGCGCTACGGCCGCATCGGCATCGAAATCCTGGAGACGGTCTTCCAGGACCTCGGGCTGGAGCAGAGCGACGAGTCGATTCAGACCGTCCGCCAGGCCATCCGCCTGCTGTCCCAGGACCACCCGGTCCAGCCGTACCTCAAGATCGCCGGCGACCTGGCCTCGGACTCGGGTCTGGTGGACACCTTCCTGCACGGTCGGGCAAAGAGCTACGACGTCGACGGCTGCATCGATCTGGCCAACTCGGCCGGCCTGGACTTCCAGGGCTGGCTGCTCAAGGCGCCGTACTACGCACACGATGTGGCGGTGCCGTCGGCCGGCTTCTACGACAAGGTGAACGCCTTGCCGGAGGAGAAGATCTGGTCGGTGATGGAGCGCATCCACACCCTCAACGCGCGGCACTTCTTCATCGCCACGCGGCCCGAGCGGCCCAAGAGCAGCTACCAGATCGACTTCTCGGCGCCCGAGAGCCTCGACTACGTGCCGCTGTTCCGTTGGAAGTGTGGCCTGAACGGCAACGAGATCTTCCGTTCGGGCTGGCGTATGCCGCTGAACCCGGCGCAGCTGCCGTTCGTTCAGAGCATCGACGGTCGCCGCAGCATTCGTCAGATCGCCGCGGACCTGGCGCAGGCCGCCGGCCCGGGGCGCGGCAGCGCTGCGGACCTGGAGAAGTTCGGGCGCAAGCTGTTCCAGTCGCTGTGGCGTCTGGACTTCGTCGCGATCGATCTGAGTGCCGGTTCCTGATCGTCGGTATTGCCGGTAAGCCGCCGCGGCGACCGCATGGTCGCCGCAGGCGGCGCCGGCTCGGTCGGGCAGGATAGGGCGCATGGTGTTGAATCGGGCCAACCGGAAGGTTTCCTTCCCACAACTGCCCGCGGCACCCGACGACTATCCGGTGTTCCCGGACAAGTCCACCTGGCCGGTGGTCTTCCCGCAGCTGCCGTCTCCGCCGGGCGGGGGGCCGTGTCGTCCCCCACAGCACACCTCCAAGGCAGTCGCTCCGCCGATCCCTGCCGATGCGCTGCCGAACCACGTTGCCGTCGTGATGGACGGCAACGGCCGCTGGGCGACCCAGCGCGGGTTGGGTCGCACCGAGGGGCACAAGATGGGCGAGGCGGTGCTGATCGACATCACCTGCGGTGCCATCGAACTCGGTGTCAAATGGCTGACCGTGTACGCGTTCTCCACCGAGAACTGGAAGCGCTCCGCGGAGGAGGTCCGCTTCCTGATGGGCTTCAACCGCGAGGTGGTCCGTCGTCGCCGCGAGAATCTCAACGCGATGGGCGTGCGGATGCGCTGGGTGGGTTCGCGGCCGAAGATGTGGCGCAGCGTGATCAAGGAATTCGAGATCGCCGAGGCCATGACCGTCGGCAACGACGTCATCACCATCAATTACTGCGTCAACTACGGTGGGCGCACCGAGATCGCCGAAGCCGCCCAGGCCATCGCGCAGGAGGCAGTGGCGGGCAAGCTGAACCCGAGCCGGATCAACGAGGCCACCATCGCGCGGCATCTGCACCGGCCCGACATGCCCGACGTCGACCTGCTGATCCGCACCTCGGGGGAGCAGCGGTCGTCGAACTTCATGCTGTGGCAGGCGGCCTACGCCGAGTACATCTTCCAAGAGAAGCTGTGGCCGGACTACGACCGCCGCGACCTGTGGGAGGCCTGCGAGCAGTACGCCTCGCGGCAGCGCCGGTTCGGTACGGCGTGATGACGGCCCTGGCCGACCGCCTCGCCACGGTGCTCGCCGAGGTGCTGGCCGTTGACGCCGAGCCCGACGGTGCGCTGACGGTCCGCCATGACGGCACACTGGCGTCGTTGCGGGTGGTGCCGATCGCCGAGGATCTCGAGCTGGTGTCGCTCACCCAGATTTTGGGGTGGGATCTGCCGCTGACCAAGAAGCTGCGCAAGCGCGCCGCCGAGCAGGCGGCCCTCAGTCAGCTCGGGACGGTCACCCTGGTCGAGAAGGATGCCGAGTCCGCAGATGCGATGCTGCGCTACAACTTTCCCGGTTCGGGTCTGACCGACGACGCGCTGCGCACGCTGGTCCTGTTGGTACTGGCCAAAGGCGTCGACATCCGGGACGTCCTCAGCGCCTGAGGCGTGCGCGGATCACTTCCGGCAGTCGGCGCAGGTGCCGAAGATCTCGATGGTGTGGCCGACGTCGGAGTAGTCGTGCTCGGCGGCGATGCGGGCCGCCCACTCCTCGACTTCGCGGTCGCCCACCTCGACGGTGGCCCCGCAGTCTCGACACACCAGGTGGTGGTGATGATGATCCGAGCAGCGCCGGTACACCGATTCACCGGTGTCGGACCTCAAGGTGTCGACCTGCCCGGCCGTGGCCATCGCCTGCAACGTGCGATAGACGGTGGTCAGGCCGATGTTCTCGCCGCGCTCACGCAGCGCGTCATGCAGCTCCTGGGCCGACCGGAAATCGTCGACGGTCTCCAGCAATGCCGAGATCGCCGCCCGCTGCCGGGTGGAGCGCACGCCGGGGGCGGTCAACGGTCCTCACCGGCATGAGCCACGGCGTCGATAGCGATGTGCGCCAGGTGATGATCGGCCAGCCGGTAGAGCACTTCGCGGCCGGAACGCTCGCCGGCGACCACCCCGGCTGCCTTGAGGATCTTCAGGTGCTGACTGACCAGCGGCTGAGGTACCCCCAGCGCGTCGACGAGTTCGTGCACGCAGCGTTGCGACTCCTGCAGCTGCAAGACGATCGCGATGCGCACCGGGGCGGCCAGCGCGCGCAGCAATTCTCCGGCCGCGTCGAGGATCTCCCGCGGCGGTGTCGCGGGGAAAGCTGGACCGGTGTGTTGGTGGCCGTCAGCCACCAGATCGGACGCCGAGGAGGGCACAGCACCACCTCCGCGCGCGTTGGAAATCGTTTTCACCTGGCGTCCACTGTTCCATGCGTGATGATGCATGTCAAAGAACGTGGGCGGTATCGATACGATGACTGATGTTTTGTGTGTCGGCGTTGCCGGCGCGGTCCCGTCCAGACAGGAGAACATCCCCTCGTGGCGTCCATCATCGACACCGTTGCCAATCTGGCCAAGCGACGTGGCCTGGTCTTCCAGTCGGGCGAAATCTACGGCGGCACAAAGTCGGCGTGGGACTACGGGCCACTCGGGGTGGAACTCAAGGAGAACATCAAGCGCCAGTGGTGGCGCTCCGTCGTGACGTCTCGCGACGACGTCGTCGGCCTGGACAGCGCGATCATCCTGCCGCGCCAGGTGTGGGTGGCCTCCGGTCACGTCGCGGTGTTCAACGACCCGCTGGTGGAGTGCCTCAACTGCCACAAGCGGCACCGCCAGGACCACATGCAGGAAGCGGTGGCACTGAAGAAGAGCAGCAGCGGCGGCACCGCCGTGGATCCAGACTCCGTGCCGATGAGCGAGATCTCCTGCCCGGACTGCGGCACCAAGGGCGAGTGGACCGAGCCCCGCGACTTCAACATGATGCTCAAGACCTACCTGGGCCCGATCGAGTCCGAAGAGGGCCTGCACTACCTGCGGCCCGAAACGGCACAGGGCATCTTCGTCAACTTCGCCAACGTGGTGACCACGGCGCGTCGTAAGCCGCCGTTCGGAATCGGCCAGATCGGCAAGAGCTTCCGCAACGAGATCACCCCCGGCAACTTCATCTTCCGGACCCGTGAGTTCGAGCAGATGGAGATGGAGTTCTTCGTCGAGCCGGCCACCGCACCCGAATGGCATAAGTACTGGATCGACGCGCGCCTGCAGTGGTACATCGACCTGGGTATCAACCCAGAGAACCTGCGTCTCTACGAACACCCGCTGGAGAAGCTGTCGCACTACTCCGCCGGCACCACCGACATCGAGTACAAGTTCGGTTTCACCGGGAACCCGTGGGGTGAGCTGGAGGGCATCGCCAACCGCACCAACTTCGATCTGACTACGCACTCGGAGCATTCCGGTGTGGACCTGTCCTTCTACGACCAGGCATCGGACACCCGCTACGTGCCGTACGTGATTGAGCCGGCAGCCGGTCTGACCCGATCGCTGATGGCCTTCCTGGTCGACGCGTACCACGAGGACGAAGCCCCCAACGCCAAGGGCGGGGTGGACAAGCGCACCGTATTGCGGCTGGACCCGCGGCTCGCGCCGGTCAAGGCCGCCGTGTTGCCGCTGTCGCGCAACGCCGACCTGTCGCCGAAGGCCCGGGACCTGGCCGCGGAGCTGCGCAAGTCCTGGAACGTGGAGTTCGACGACGCCGGCGCGGTCGGACGGCGTTACCGGCGCCAGGACGAGATCGGCACGCCGTTCTGCATCACGGTCGACTTCGACTCGCTCGAAGACCACGCCGTCACCGTGCGTGAGCGCGACACCATGTCTCAGGAGCGGGTGGCCATCGACGCGGTCTCCGACTACCTGGCCATGCGCCTCAAGGGCTGCTGATCGCGTTCAGTCCCCGGCGATTTCGGGGGCTGGCGGCTTGACGGGCTTGAACCAGTCGATTCGGGCACGCCAGGACAGCACGGATGCGTAGATGAATGCCGTGGCGCTCACGCCTGCACAGATCCAGGTGGGCAGCGTGACCGCACTGCCGAGAAGCACGCTGGTCAACTGCGCGATGATCGCCGCGATTTTGAAGACGACCCAGACCAAGTAGTACTGCGCGGCAGTCTTCGAGCGTGGATCGCCGCGCAGGGGTAGCAGTATCCGGCCGGTGAACCCGTACAGATACAGCGTCAACGCGGTGAGCAGCGCCCAGTACGCGGCGAACCACGCGCCGCGGGGTGCGAAGACATCCAGGTACTCGGGCTGTCCGCGATCGGCGACGCAGAACACGATGATCATCGGCGGCAGGCCGAATTTCAGCGGCGTCGTGACGTGGCGACGGCCCAGCAACCGGGCTTGGTCCGCGTGGGTCAACCGCGTCGTCAGGTGCTCGAACATGGCCGCCACCGCGGCGAACATGCAGAGCATGGCGAGCAGGCCGGCGGCGTTCCACAACCCGGATATGCGGTGTATGAGCGGGTCGACATGTGTCGGCCCCAACGGGGTCATGAGTAGTCCTGCGCATCCGATGAGTACCAGGATGCGCGAGGGATTGGTGTCCCAGCGCGAACCCCAGGTGTGGCGGCGGACCCACAGCGCGTACCCGCACGCCGCCAGGGCCGCCACCAAGGTGACATCGACAAGTCCGAGCATGGCTTACCGGCTAGAACCTGCCGCCGCCGCCGAAGAAGCCCCCGCCCGAAGACGAGCCGCCGAACGAGGTCGGACTCCAACCGCCCCCTCCGCCGCCACCGAAGCCGCCGCCGCCGCTGAAGCCGCCACCACCGCCGGAGAGGATGTTGCCGATGATGATGCCGCCCAGCATGGCGCCGGTGTCGTTGCCGCCGCCGGTGTCGTTGCCGTAACGCCCGTAGTAGGCCCGCTGGGCGTCCTGTACGTCGGCTTTGGCCAGTGATTGCGCCGCGGCGGCCAGGGTGGCCGCGCCGTTGGCCTGGGTGATGGCTCCGGCGACATCGGTGGCGCGTTTGTCGTTGGCGGCGTCGAGGCGGCGCCGCGCCTCGGCCAGCCGGGTGCGCGCCTCCGGGCCGACACTGCCACGACGGGTGTCGATGTATTCGGACACGGCGCGGATGCGCGACGACGCGGTGAACAGGGCCTGCTCAAGTGTGCGCGCCAACCGCTCAGCAGCGGCGCGCTCCTCGGCCACGGTGTCCAGCAGCTGGTCCAGGTCGGAGTCGGCCTTGATCAGCGCGGTGAACGCCCCGAGGGGATCTCCGGAGGTGCGGGCGGTGGCGACGGCCTTGACCACCGTGTCGCGAGCGGCGGTCAGCTCGGACTTGTGCGTGCCCACGCCGCGCTGCAGCTGTGTGGCGGCATCCGCGACACCGGCCTCGGCGTCGGCGATGCTCGCCGGCAGCGTGGCGACGGCGTGGCGGATGTCGCTGGCGGCATTGTCCACCGCGTCGAGCAGTGTCCGGCCCTGGCCCAGCCCCGATTCGGCGGCGCGCACCGCGTCCACCAGGTCGCTCTGCCCGCCGGTCACCGGGTGGTCGGCCAGGCTGCGCGCCCGGGTGATGTTGCGCTCGGCGAAGGCGGCCCGGTCCCGTGCGGTCTTGACGTTGCCGGACACCGAGCTGAGCGCGGTGGCATCGAATTCGCTGTGCAGCGCGACCAGATGTTGCTCGGAGACCGGAATCCGGCCGGTCAGCTCGACCAGTTGCTGGGTCAGGGCATTGAGCCGGTCGGCGGCGTTGAGCACCAGGTCGCGCAACTGCTCGAACGCGGCTCGCTGGGTCTCCAGTTCGCGGTCGGCCTTCGAGGCGGTGACGATCACCCCGGTCAACAGGTCGCGCTGTTGGGCCGGCGTCTCGGGGATGTCGTCGTCGAGTTGCTGGCGGACGGTGAAGGCGTGCTCCATGGCCGCCTTGGCCGAGGCGACGGCTTGGGCAAACGGGCGGGTGCGTTCGTCGCCGAACTCTTCGACGGCCAGCTCCAGTTCGTTGGCGCTGGTGCGCACCGCGTTGTCGACCTCGACAACCTTCTCTCGTGACAGGGTGTCCAGGGCGAACACCGGCACGTCGGACAGCGCATTGGGATCGGTCGGGTCGACCCGTCGGGCCGCTGCCACGGCTGCAGCCCGGTGCCGGCGCCGTAGGTGACGGACCACCAGCAGCAACACCAGTCCGGCGGCGGCCATCGCGGCCAGGGCGATCAGGATCGGTGCCCAGCTCACTTCGGTGGGTGCGGCAGCCGCGTTCAGTCCGGTGGCGGCCGCTGAGGCCGCACCGGCCCAGTCTCCGCGGTGCAGGGCCGGTTCGATCTGGTTGCGGCGCAACGCATCGACCTTGCTCGAGCTGATCTCGGAGATACCGTTGGACACCAGGAAGGCGTAGCTGTGATCCGCGGTGGCCACCGCGAGCACGGCGTCGTTGTTGCCCAGATCGCTGAGCCGCGCCGTGCTGCGCCCCCAGTCTTCGGCGGTCAGCCCGGAGAACACGTCGACGTAGACGACCCACAGTCGGATGTGCCGGTCGGCATAGAGCTTGTCGATCGCGTCCTGCACCCCGGCGCGCTCCGATTGCGACAGCGCCCCGGCGCTGTCGGTGATCAAGGTGGGCAGATGCATCGGAGGCTGGGCCGCGGCGATTGGAGCTACCAACAGCACTGCGATGAGAAACGCCAGGGCGGCGCTGGCCAGGCGGGTGATGCGCATGCCGGTAAATCTATATGCGATCGGGGGGTGCTCGACGCCAATTCTGCGACCGGCCCATCCGGATTCGCAGCGGCCGGGTGCCTCAACTCGGCCCGCCGTGTCATGGTCCCGGGTGGGATCGAAATAGACTGGCGGCGGTGGCCACAAACTCCTGCGACAGCTACGACGCGCACGACCGCGAACGCATCGTGGCGGAGCCGTCGAAAACCGCCGGCCTGCCCGGAACCGGCGGCCAGCACCGCACCGACTTCGCTCGCGACCGGGCCAGGGTGCTGCACAGTGCTGCGCTGCGCCGGCTGGCCGACAAGACACAGGTCGTCGGCCCCCGAGACGGGGACACTCCGCGCACCCGCCTGACCCACTCGCTGGAGGTCGCGCAGATCGGGCGCGGGATGGCGATTGGACTGGGCTGCGACCCTGACCTGGTGGATTTGGCTGGGCTGGCTCACGACATCGGGCACCCGCCCTACGGGCACAACGGTGAGCAGGCGCTCAACGAAATCGCTTCGAGCTGTGGCGGATTCGAGGGAAACGCGCAGAACTTCCGCATCCTGACCAGTTTGGAGCCCAAGGTTCTGGGTCCAGACGGTGCAAGCGCGGGCCTGAACCTGAGCCGGGCGACGCTGGATGCGGTCACCAAATACCCGTGGTTCCGTCGCGCGGCGGACGGTTCGATACGGACCAAGTTCGGCTTCTACGACGACGACCGGGAGGCCGCCGACTGGATGCGCCGTGGGGCGCCGGAGGGACGCGTCTGTCTGGAGTCGCAGATCATGGACTGGGCCGACGACGTCGCCTACTCGGTGCATGACGTTGAAGACGGCGTCGTCTCCGGCCGGATCGACCTGCGGGTGCTCGCCGATGCGTCGACCGTGGCCGAGCTGACGCGTCTGGGTGACCCCCGCGGGGTGCACGATCTGGCCGGGGCGGCTCGCCGGCTGACCGAACTGCCGGTGGTGGCCGCGGTGGGCGATTACGGCGAATTCCCAGGGACCCTGTCGGCGTCAGTGGCACTCAAGAGGTTGACCAGTGAACTCGTCGGGCGCTTCGCCTCCGCGGCGATCACTGCCACCCACGCGGCGGCCGGACCCGGACCGCTGACCCGCTACCAGTCAGATCTGGAAGTGCCTGAACTGGTTCGGGCCGAAGTGGCCGTGCTGAAAACCCTTGCGGTGCAGTTCATCATTTCGTCGGACCAGCACCGCAGGATTCAGGCCGCCCAGCGCGAGCAGGTGCACGAGGTCGCCCACCTGCTGCTCGCCACAGCGCCAGGCAGCCTGGATCCGATCTTCGTTCCAGCGTTTGACGCCGCGGCCGACGACAATGCGCGGCTGCGGGTGATCGTCGACCAGATTGCGTCGTGCACCGAGGGGCGGCTGGAACGCCTGGTCGCGGGTTAGTGACACAGCGGCGGCCCGCACCGCGGGCGAAGTCAGCCGAGTTTGGCGACCTTGTCCATCATCGCCCGCACGACATCGGTGCTGCTGGTCTGCGGGTCGCCCGAACCACTGGCGTTCTCGGTTCCGGTGAAGGCGATCAGGACTCCGACGATGCAGTTGTCCCGCACTCCGATGGCGCGGGTGTCGGGGGCCTTGGGGCTCTTGTCGAGAACGATCGATGCGGCCAGGAGATCATCGGTGACCCGCACGTCGGTGATGTGCATTTCGGTGCCGGGAAGGTGCGGCGATCCAGCAGTATCGGGGTCGGCCGCGTTGACCGGTTGCCCGTCGCAGTGCTTCCACTGCTCGGCGAACTTCGCGAACAGTTGCTGGGCGTCCGCGGCGCTGGGCAGGGCGACCACGGCCTCCTTGACGAACATCACCCGGGTGTCGAGCGGCTTGAACCCGTCGCGGGCGGGCTGGGAGTCGATCCACGTCTCACGCGCGTAGCTCTGAACCGGGGCCGAGGCATACACACTTCGCTGCGCGACGTCGAGGACTCCGACGCAGTCGCCGGGGGTTGCCGAATCGTCCATCGCCTCAAGGCCGCCGTAGGACGGCGGGCCGGTGACGGTCGTGAAGGGCTGATCCAGCATCGCGGTCAGCTCGGTTCCGTTGAGCAGCACCTGCTTGACCTTCTCGCCGGTCACGGCGGCTGTGCTGTGCGACCGACCGGGCAGCACCAGCCAAGTCGTCACCGCGGCCGCGGCGAGCACGGCGACGGCGACAAGGGTCACCAACCAGACCCGTTTCGAGTTCATTCACGCCCCTGACGCAGCAGTTGACCCGTCATTAAAGCATGGGCAGTTCCGACATCGAGGTCTAGGCAGATGGCGGCGACCCGCTTCGCCCGGCTCCGCCGTGCTCGCGATCGCCGCGGCGTGTGGCGGCGCGCTCTAGACTGACCCGGTGCCAGGCCGTATCTCCGATCGCGACATCGCCGCCATCCGCGAACGTGTCCGGATCGAGGACGTGGTCGGAGACTACGTGCAGCTCAGGCGTGCGGGGGCGGACTCGCTGAAGGGCCTGTGCCCGTTTCACAATGAGAAGTCGCCGTCCTTTCACGTCCGGCCCAACCATGGCCTCTTCCACTGCTTCGGTTGTGGGGAAGGCGGCGATGTCTACGCCTTCGTGCAGAAGATCGAGCACGCCAGCTTCGTCGAGGCGGTGGAGCTGCTGGCCGACCGAGTCGGCCACACCATCACCTACACCGGCGCATCGGCGACCAACATCCAGCGCGAGCGCGGCGGGCGCAGTCGGCTGATCGCCGCCAACGCGGCGGCCGCCGAGTTCTACGCCGCGGCGCTGAGTACGCCCGAGGCCGCACCGGCGCGAAAATATCTCACCGAGCGAAACTTCGACGCCGCGGCCGCCGAGCGGTTCGGGTGCGGCTTCGCCCCGTCCGGGTGGGACGGCCTGACCAAACATCTGCTGCGCAAGGGCTTCGAGTTCAAGGAATTGGAGGCCGCGGGCCTGTCCCGGGAAGGCCGCCGCGGTCCGATGGACCGATTCCATCGCCGGCTGCTGTGGCCGATCCGTTCGTCGGCGGGGGAGGTGATCGGGTTCGGTGCCCGCCGGCTGTTCGACGACGACCAGATGGAGGCCAAGTACGTCAATACCCCGGAAACCACGCTGTACAAGAAGTCCAACGTGCTGTTCGGCCTCGACCTGGCCAAGCGAGACATCGCCCGGGGGCACCAAGCGATCGTCGTCGAGGGCTACACCGATGTGATGGCGATGCATCTGGCGGGCGTCACCACCGCAGTCGCCTCGTGCGGTACGGCCTTCGGCGATGAGCACCTGGCGATGCTGCGCCGACTGATGATGGACGACAAGTTCTTTCGGGGTGAACTGATCTACGTCTTTGACGGCGACGCGGCGGGCCGTGCCGCCGCGGTCAAGGCGCTCGAGGGTGAGCAGCAGCTGGCCGGACAGTCGTTCGTCGCGGTCGCTGCCGATGGCATGGATCCGTGCGATCTGCGCCTGGCACACGGCGACGAGGCGCTGCGTGACCTGGTCGCCCGCCGTACCCCGCTGTTCGAGTTTGCGGTGCGCACCGCCCTGACCGAGATGGACCTGGAGACGGCCGAGGGCCGCGTCGCCGCGCTGCGCCGTTGCGTGCCGATGGTCGCTGCGATCAAGGACCCGACGCTGCGCGATGAGTATGCGCGCCAGCTGGCCGGCTGGGTGGGCTGGGACGACGTCGCGCAGGTGATCGGTCGGGTACGAGCGCAGGCCAAGAATGAGGCCAAGGGAGCCAAGGGCGATGCCAGGGTCAACGGGCCGGTCCGGGACCGTCAGGCGTCTGGCGCGGCCGCCGGCCCCGCGGAACAGCCGACGGTCGCCCGACCAAACCCGAACGATCCGACGTTGTGGCCGCAGCGTGAGGCACTCAAGGCGGCACTTCAGTACCCGGCTCTGGCCGGGCCGGTGTTCGACACCTTGACGGTGGAGAGTTTCACCCACCCCGGTTATGCCGCGGTGCGCGCGGCGATCGATGCGGCCGGGGGAACCGCAGGGGTGGCCGGCACCGGCGGCGCGCAGTGGATCGAAACGGTGCGTGAACAGACGCCCTCATCGCTGACCACCGCGCTCATTCATGAGTTGAGTGTGGAGGCCATCTGCGTCGACGAGGACAAGCTGCCGCGTTACATCGGCGGGGTGCTGGCCCGGCTGCAAGAGGTGTGGGTCGGCCGGCAGATCGCCGAGGTCAAGTCCAAACTGCAGCGCATGTCACCGGTGGAGCACAGCGACGAATACCATGCGCTCTTCGGCGACCTGGTGGCCATGGAGGCCTACCGGCGCAGCCTGCTGGAGCAGGCCAGCGGCGACGATCTGACCGCCTGATCGCAAGCCCGGCCGGAGGTCGGGTGCGGCGGGTCAGGCGTTAGGGGACCGCTTGATCGCAAGCCCGGCCGGAGGTCGGGTGCGGCGGGTCAGGCGTTAGGGGACCGCTTGATCGCAAGCCCGGCCGGAGGTCGGGTGCGGCGGGTCAGGCGTTAGGGGACCGCCTGACGGCTCACCGCTGCGGGTCGTCGTCCGGATCCTCCGGCCGCACCACCGTGATGCCCTCCTCGAGTTCGGTCAGCGTCACCATCGTCGGATCCGGATGGATCCGGTCGGCGATGCTGCGTCGCCCCTTGTCGATCAGTGCCTTGGCGACCGGGCTGCTCGTCACCGCGTGATAGGTGCCGACAATCTGCTCGTAGCGGCGGCGGCCGGCTTTGGTGCCCATCACGTAGCCGACTCCCATCACCACGACATACCCGATCAATGCGGCCCCTTAGAACAGTCGATGCAGTGCTTCCATCCTGCCTCACGCCGTGCAACGGGGGGCGGGTGCGACCCCCGTTGCACCGCGGTGGTTTCGGTATGCGCTAGAGTCTTGCAAGTCCGCAAGGACAGCAATCCCCTGTAGCTCAATTGGCAGAGCATTCGGCTGTTAACCGGAGGGTTGGTGGTTCGAGTCCACCCGGGGGAGCCACGTTTGAGACCGGCGGCGTTAGTCCAGCCGGGGAATCACCGACGGACCCGTCTGCGAAGGCGGCTGCTGCGGTGCGAACATCGCCGGCGCCTGCTGTGACTGCGGCCCCTGCTGCTTGGCGGCACGGGCCTGGGCCAGCGCGTTGACCAGCGGGTTGTTGGCCATCATCTCGCGACGCTCTTCTTCGCTGAGTTCGTAGATCGCCCACGCGCCCCAGGCGGCCGGACGCACGTACACGGTGACCTGCTGGCGGCCGCTGTTGAAGACGGCGGGAACTGCCACGGCCCGGTCGGTGGCCGCGAAGGTGGCCATCTCCTCGGTGATTCGCTCGAGATCAGCGGTTTCGTGCAGCTCATAGGTGGGCGCTTGCACACCCTTGGTGGGGGTGGCATTCAGGGCGAGGAACCACGCCATGATGAGGTACTCCTTTGTTCGGTCTGGGGTCCAGACAGCCTATAAAGGCGGCTAACCGGCAGATGCACCGGCGGGCGGTACGGACAAGTGTTCCGGATGCAGCATTTCGGCGTACCGCGATTCTTCGGGGATGCCGAACCCGTCGATCAGAGCCTGTGCGTGCGGGCGCAATTTCCGGCACCGGTCGTTGATGCCCCGGGTGACGGCCTTGGCGCGGGCGATCGCCGTGTTCGGCGTGTAGTGCGGGCATCAGAAGTGGTCACCTCATCCACCGTATCCACGCGGGGCCGCCGGTAAACCGGGTTTAGATTGCGGTTGTGCGTGGGACGTTGAAACGGTTGCCGGTGCTGTGCGGTGTGCTGCTCGCCGGCGGTGCGGCGCTTGCGGGTTGTGTACCGTGTGACACCCCCACGGGGACAGTCCGACTGCAGTATCTCGGCCAGGCACTACTGGCGCCGAACACCAGCTTCGCCGGCACCGTCGTGGGTGGCCTGTCCGGGATCAGTTACGACGCCGGCCGCGACTGCTATTACGTGATCAGCGACGACCGGTCGGCCCACGGGCCGGCCCGCTTCTACACGGTGCGGTTGTCGGTGTCAGAGAGCGGCGTCGAGGGCGTGGCGATCGACGCCATGAATCCGCTGCTGGACTCCGGGGGGCGTCCGTTCGAGCCGCAGGCCTTCGACGCAACGCCGTCGGTCATCCCGCCCGACCCCGAAGGCATCGCGTTCGATGCCGGTCGGCAGCGGTTGTACTGGTCCTCGGAGGGGGAGCGGCGCACCGACGGCCCACGCGGTGCGGTGCTGGCCGACCCTTGGGTCCGCACCGCCGGACTGGGCGGCAGCTACCTCGGCCAGTTCGCTTTGCCGGCGCAGCTGAAGATGTCGGCGCAGCCCACCGGGCCGCGCCGCAACACCACGCTTGAAGGCCTGACGGTGACTGCCGACGGACGAATGCTGTTCGCCGCGATGGAGGGCCCGGGCTACGACGACGGCCCGCTGCCGGACCGGGTCCACGGCGCGCTGGCTCGCATCACCGCCTACCGCCTGGACTCCGGCACCGACGCTGGTGCGCCGATCGCCCAGTACGCCTATCCGCTGGAGCCTGCCGGGCCGGCCGGAACCAACGGCCTCACCGACCTGGTCGCGCTGTCGGACACCGCGTTCCTGGTGATCGAGCGTGCGTTCCGTGACCGCCCGACGGTACGGCTGTTTCGGGCCGAGATCGCCGGTGCCACCGATGTGCTCGGTATGCCCGCGCTGGCCGGTGCCGCCGTGACTCCGATGACCAAGACATTGGTGGCCGACCTGTCCACCACACCTGGGTTGGACCCGCTGGACAACATCGAGGGGCTGACGCTGGGCCCGCGGCTGTCTGACGGCCGGCGGACGGTGGTACTGGTCAGTGACGACAACTTCTCGCCGCGCGAGGTGACCCAGTTCGTCGCCTTCGCGATGTCGGCGGAGTAGCCGTACAGCCGTCATCGCCGGCGCGACAGTCTCAAGCAGACCGAATACAATCTGGCGCCACGGAATTGGTGTTTTCGGAATGTCATCAGAGGGGAATGACGATTTCAAGTATAGAAATGAGTCAACTTCGTCATTCGACTGATACCGTAACCCGGGTGTGGTACGACTGCTGGTCAGCGACGAGGCTGAGATCACGCGTTGGCTGAGTCGACCGACCGGCGCGCCGATGCGACGCGCCAGCAGATCATCCGTGCCGCTGCGCATCAGTTCGCGCAGCGGCCCTTTCACGACGTCGGCCTCGACGACATTCTGGCTGAAGCGGAATTGACCAAGGGCGCGATGTATTTTCATTTCCGATCTAAGCATGCGCTCGCGTTGGCCGTCATCGACGAACAACTCGCCAGGACGGGCACAGCGATCCGGGCATTGGTGGACCGCAAACTTTCCGGCTTGGAAACGCTGCTTGACGTGGGTTACCTCATGGCGGTCGAAGACCTCACCAGTGACAGCGCCCGGGCGATGCTGCACCTTCTTCCGGTGGTCGGCGGCGCAGAGGGGCTGCAGGCCTCCGTCCTCAACAATGCGATTCAGGCATTGAGTGTGGTCACCGAGCGCGCCATCGCCGAAGGCGACGTACTTGAGCGCGATCCGCAGGATGTGGCCCGGATGATGGTGGCGCTCTACCTCGGTTTGCGGCAGGCGGGCAATCTTGATGAGCCCGAACAGTTCCTGCGTGAGTTGGAGCGGATCTGGTCGGTCGTGCTGCCCAGCGTGGTGCCCGCCGATCGCATCGACTATTTCGTCCAGTTCGTTCGGCGGCGTACGGCGTTGGCAGTCAACACCACGTCGGCGGAGGCGAAGACAACGGTGTCTGACGGGGAGGCCGGCTGATGGCGCGCCAGGTCCGGTCCGAGGCGACTCGGCGCAAGTTGCTCGATGCGGCCATCGACGTTTTCGGTGAGGTCGGCTATGTCGCTGCCGGGCGAACCGCGATCATCGAGCGGGCCGGGGTGACCAAGGGAGCGTTGTACCACCACTTCGACTCGATGGATTCGTTGGTAACGGCCATTATCGAGGGCGGTTTCGCGACGGTATTGACGACGTTCCGGAGCATGTGCCAGCCGTCCTCGCCTGCCTTGGAGGGGATGATCCATGGCATGTTCGCCGTCACCGAGGTGCTGTCCGCCGACAAGGAGGCGCGGGCTGCGGGTCACCTGGTGTTCGCGCTGGCCGAATCCAATGAACTGGGGGCTGAGGTCGGCGGCGAGTGGGCGGATGCGGTTGCCGCCCAGACCGCGCGCGCGATCGCCGAGGGCGACCTGTGCGAGGAACTCGATGCCCGCCAAGTTGCCGAGTCCATCACCTCGGCGATGCTGGGGACGTGGCTGATGACCCACTACGCCGGCGACAGCATCGGCCGCGTTACCCGGATGTGGGAGACGCTGCTGCCCGCGATCGTGGTGGCCGACTCATTGCCGTATTTCCGGCAGTTCCTGGCCCGCGACGCGCTGCGTTTTCAGAACGGCAGTGACGGCGGGTCGGCTGCCGAACTCTAAAAAGGGCTAGCGTTCCTCCAGCCAGAGCTGTTCGGTGAGGTCCTGGAACGTGGCGAGCGCAACCCGGTCATCGGCGCGTTCGAGCGCTGACTTGCTCATCAGGGCGCGCACCGTCGATCCGTCCCGATGTTCCAGGGAAACAACCAGATTGGCCAGTGAACGCATTACCGACAGGGCTGACTCCTCGGCCGGGGGGACCTCGCCGAAGATCTGCCGAAACTCCAGTGTCAGCACCTCGTCTTGGGTGTAGCCCAGCATGGTGGCGAACCCGCTGTTGGCGAACAAGATAGTGCCGTCGTCGGCGATCGCGAGTACCGGAACGGGGATTCGCTCAAGCGCGACCAGGGCCGGCAGCTGCCGCAGCGTGTCCATCGGTGCCAGAGGGGTTCGCGTGTTCCGCCGTCGCTCCATGCGTCTGATTATGACGGGCACCGCCGACGGCGTGGGCGGTGTTCGCCGCTGCCGGGTGGTGGCCGCGGGCCGGACGGCACCAACGCCGATCGGCGTGACTTGACGCACAGTCTTGTATGGATTGAACATCATCCAAAAGGTATGTACTATCGACGGTTATGCGAGGGACTGGTTTGTACGGAGCGGGCGCGTTGAGGCGTGCGCCGCGACCGGCACCGGTGAGTTCCTCCCCAAGCTTCGCCCGGGGCACCTTGAGGGGTCCGCATCGCCTTTTGCCGCCGCACGCCGAGCCGCGTTGGTGCACCGCACCGACCGCAGCGCTCGCCGGCGGGCAGACGACGGTGCGGTTGTGTGCCGCTTTCTACCGGGCGTCGTTCTTTTCGGGGTCCTTTTCAGATCACCAAAGCCTGGCTGTCGGCCAGGAAAGGCATCGCCATCCAGCGTGACGCCAGCATTGCTTCGGCGGCGGGGCCCGGCACCGGTCGGGAGAACAGGAATCCCTGCGCCCGGTGACAGCCGTGCCGCATCAAGGTGAGCGCGGCCGCGGACGTTTCCACGCCCTCGGCGACCACCTGCAGGCCGAAGGCCTCGGCCAGGGCGATGATCGCTCGGACGATCGCGAGATCGCCCGGGTTGACGCCCAATTCACGCACGAACACGGTGTCGATCTTCAGCGTGTCGACCGGCAGATCCTTCAGGTGTGACAGGACGGCGTAACCGGTGCCGAAGTCATCGATGGCGATCTGCACCCCGGCTTCGCGAAGTTCCGCCAGGGTTCGACGGGTGTTTTCGATGTTCTGCACCACCGCCCGCTCGGTGATCTCCAGGCACAGCGAGCCGGGGCGCAGGCCGAACTCGTTGATGGTTTCCACCACGTTCTGAACGAAACCGCGGGCGGCCAACTGGACCGGTGAGACGTTGACGCGCAAGGTGGCGTTGGTCCGCACGCCATTGGTCTGCCATTGGCTGAATTCCGCACACGCGGTGCGCATCACCCACCGGCCCAGGTCATCGGCCAGATTCGCGGATTCGGCAATGCTGATGAACGAACTCGGCAACAGCAACCCACGGGTGGGATGCCGCCAGCGGACCAGCGCCTCCACAGCGACGATGGCGCCACTCCACAGATCGACCTCGGGCTGGTAGTACAGCAGCAACGACTCATCGTCGATCTTGCCCTGCATGTGCAGTTCGATGTCCTTGCGGAACAAGCTCTTCAACGACATGTCGTCGGTGGAGCTGACGGTCTGGTTGCCACCGCCGCGCTTCGCGGCCAGGACGGCCTCGTCGGCGCGGTGCAGCAGACCCGCACTGGTGTCCTCCCCGGGCAGCCCCACGGTCACGCCGACGCTGACGGTGCTGTTGACCGTGTGGCCCTGGATCTCCACTCGCTCACGCAGTGCGCCTTGTAGCCGGTCGGCGAACGTCTCGGCGCTGGCCATCGACATCGGCCAATCCGGGATGACGACGAATTCGTCCCCGCCGATCCGGGCCGCCATGGTCCGGTTCCCCGCATACGCGCGCAGCCGCCGGGCGAAGTCCTGGATGAACCAGTCGCCGGCGGCATGACCGAGATAGTCGTTGATCGGCTTGAGCCGGTCGAGGTCGATGTAAAAGACGCCGACCGGCCCGGGATTGCCGGCGACGAGCCGCTCGGAAAGATGGGCGACCAGCGCACGACGATTGTGCAGACCGGTCAGATCGTCGTGGTCGGCCAGATAGCGCAGCCGCTCCTCGGCCGCGACACGGGCCTGCAACTGCGCGAACAGCGACGCGATGGCCTCGATCGTGTTGAGCTCTTCAGGCCGCCACTTGGGTCGGCGGAACTTGACCAGGCCCAGCATGCCGATGGTCACCGGGCCGGAGATCAGCGGCGCGGTGGCCACCGACAGCGATTCGATGGCGTGGTCCGTCGCCATCTGGCGCACATACCCGGACTCGTCCGGTTCCGGCCGGATGACGGCCACCCGCTTGCCGTGCGCACAGGTGGTGAAGACCGGATCGGCGGTGGTGAAGGAGACGACCGCCAACGGGTCGGGCTCCGGGGCGTCCGGGCGAGGCGGCCATTCGGCCACCAGCTTGGAGGCCCTGATCTCGTGGTCGTTGTGGCGCAGGAATCCGGCGTCGACGTTGAGCTGCTCCACCAACGTCTGCAGCACGCGTTCACTGACCGCGGCAGCCGTTGACGGTGTGGTGGCCATCAGCTGGGCGGCGATCGAGGTGACCAGCGCCAATCTATCCGCCACGATGTCCTTCCCCCGAAGACCGGCAGCCCAGTGGGCGAGCCGCAGGGACCGCAGGAGGCCAGGGATCGCTTCGGGCCGATGCCGCTGTTGAGCATATTCGAAAAGACGCTCGGGCCGGAAACATCTCAGCCGAATCGCGGCTGCTGGATCGATCGGCTACCTGTGGTGGCCGAAGGCGCTAGCGGACCGGTCGGGTCGGTGCCGCCTCGGCCAGGAATCGGTGCAGAACCTCAACCGCGTCGGCGAGTGTCTGGCGGTCTTCGGCGGAAAGCCGGTCGAATTCGGGGTCGAGCGCCGCCGCCCGGTCCTGGCGGACCCGCGCCATGGTCTCGACGCCCTTCTCGGTGATCCGGATCAACACGGCTCGGGCGTCGAGCGGGTCGGGGGTACGGGTGGTCAGGCCCGCGTCCTCGAGTCGGCGTACCTGGGTCGTCATCGTCGGCTGCGAACAGTGGTCCACCGCCGCCAGGTCGGAGATTCGCGCCACGTCCAAGTCCTCGATAGTGGACAACAGTCGAGCCTGTGCTCCCGGGATGGGCAGCGCGACCCGCTGGGTAGCGAGCCGATTGAGCCGCGAGACAACGCTGAGCAAATCGGCTCCGAGGCTGGCTTGGGCGGGGGCTACCATCTGGCAAGTATTTCACAAGCGTGCACGAAAGTGGACCAGATCGGTCCAAGCCGCGTGGGGCGCTCCGAGCGACTGGCAGAATCGACGGGTGACGAAGACCGGCCAGGGCGCAAACCGAGTCCGGGCGCGGTCGATGCAGCCCTTCGAGATTGCGCAGGCCGCTGTGATGGCGGCGCTCTGCGCGGCGACGGCGATCATCGCGGTCGTGGTGCCCTTCGCCGCTGGTCTGGCGATGCTCGGCACGGTGCCGATGGGGCTTCTGGCCTATCGATACCGGATTCGCGTGTTGATCGCCGCCACAATCGCCGCCGCGACTATCGCGTTTCTGATCGCCGGCATGGGCGGTTTCATGACCGTGGTCAACAGCGCCTACATCGGCGGCTTGACCGGCGTCATCACGCGCCATCGCCGTGGCCTGCCCACCGTGATCGTGGCCTCCGCGGTGGCCGGCGGCATCTTCGGCACCGTAATGGTGCTGGCCCTGACCGTGTTGTCCCGGCTGCGCCACCTGATCTTCGACGCGATCACCGCCAATGTGCACGGGGTGGCGGCTGCGATGGCGCGTATCCCGCTGCCGGAATTCCAGCGGGCCGCCGAGGACTTGAACGGATTTCTCGGTGTGCTGCTGCATTACTGGCAGTGGCTCATCCTCGCCCAGATGACCATCAGCGTCATGATCGTCTCGTTGCTCGGGTGGTGGGCGTTGTCGCGGGTGCTCCACCGGCTGCGCGGAGTGCCCGACGTACACAAACTGGAGCTCTTGGCCGAGACCGGCCCCGTCGCGCCGGTCCCGGTCCGGCTGGATCAGGTGCGGTTCCGCTATCCGCAGTCCGACCATGACGCCCTCGGGCCGGTGAGCTTGGAAGTGGGCGCCGGCGAGCACGTCGCGGTCACCGGCGCAAACGGATCGGGCAAGACCACCCTGATGTTGCTGCTGGCCGGGCGGGCCCCCACCGCGGGCACCGTTGAACGTCCAGGCGCGGTGGGGCTTGGTGCGCTCGGGGGCACCGCGGTGGTCATGCAGCATCCGGAGAGTCAGGTGCTGGGCACCCGGGTCGCCGACGACGTGGTGTGGGGTCTGCCGCCGGGAACCAGCACCGACGTCGAGCGGCTCCTCGACGAGGTCGGCCTGACGGGTTTCGCCGAGCGCGACACCGGCGGCCTATCCGGAGGGGAACTGCAGCGGTTGGCGGTCGCGGCCGCACTCGCCCGCGAACCCGCACTGCTGATCGCCGACGAGGTCACCAGCATGGTCGACCCGCAAGGCCGCGAGGCGCTGTTGGGCGTGCTGTCGGAGCTGGCTGGATGCTCTGACCGACGCTGCACTTCCTTGGTGCACATCACCCACTACAACGACGAGGCCGGCAGCGCCGACCGGACCATCGACCTGTCCGGATCCCGCGACAACACCACCATGGTGGAGACCGTCGAGGTCCCCGCCGTATCCGGCGGAGGCGCACCGGGACACGGGGGCGCGCCGGTGCTCGAGTTGTCCGGCGTGGGGCACGAATACGCCAGCGGCACGCCGTGGGCCAAGACCGCGCTGCGCGACATCAGCTTCAGCGTCAACGAGGGTGACGGTTTGTTGATCCACGGCGGCAACGGCTCGGGCAAGTCCACGTTGGCGTGGATCATGGCCGGCCTGACAACCCCGACCACCGGAACCTGCCTGCTCGGTGGCCGGCCCGCCGACCAGCAGGTGGGGGCCGTCGCGCTGTCGTTTCAGGCGGCTCGGCTGCAGCTGATGCGCGGCTACGTTGGTCGGGAAGTGGCTTCTGCTGCCGGTTTCTCGTCGCGCGACCACGCCAGGGTCAGCGCCGCACTGGCCGCTGTCGGCCTGGACGCGGCGCTGGCCGGACGGCGCATCGACCAGCTGTCCGGCGGACAGATGCGCCGCTTGGTGCTGGCCGGCCTGTTGGCCCGGTCTCCGCGGGCGTTGATCCTCGACGAGCCGCTGGCCGGCCTCGACGCCGCCAGCCGAGACGGCCTGCTGCGACTGCTGGAGGACCTGCGGCGGGAGAGCGGTCTGACGGTGGTCGTCATCTCGCATGATTTCGCCGGCCTTGGCGAGTTGTGCCCGCGGACTCTGCACCTGCACAACGGCGTACTGGTGCCGGCGCCGGCAGGTGCGGCGTGACGGGAGAGGGGCGCAGCACCCCCCGGCCGGTGGTGCTACTGCGGCCGGTGCCCGGTGACTCCGCCGTGCACCGACTGTGGGCCGGGACGAAGTTGATCGTGGTCTTCGGCATCTCGGTGCTGCTGACCTTCTATCCCGGCTGGGTGACGATCGGTGCGGTGGCACTGCTGGTGTTCGGCGCGGCCAGGATTGCTCGCATCCCTCGGGGTGCGCTGCCCTCGGTACCCCGCTGGCTGTGGGTGTTGCTGTTGATCGGTGGCGGCACCGCGGCCATGTCCGGCGGCGACCCGGCCGGCCTGGGCGGGCTGTTGTACTTCCTGCGGATCACCGCGCTGTCGATCGTGTTGTTGGGGCTGGGCGCGATGGTGTCGTGGACCACCAATGTCGCCGAGATCGCTCCCGCGGTGGCCACGCTGGGTCGCCCGCTCCGGCTGCTTCGCGTTCCCGTCGACGAGTGGGCGGTGGCGCTGGCGCTGGCGCTGCGTGCTTTTCCGATGCTGGTCGATGAGTTCCGGGTGCTCTACGCCGCGCGGCAGCTGCGGCCGCGGACCGGACCGCGCACCCGGCGGCAACGCCGGCGCCGCTGGGCGCGCGAGGCCATCGATCTGATCACCGCGGCAATCACCGTGACCCTTCGGCGGGCCGACGAGATGGGCGACGCGATCACCGCTCGTGGTGGTATCGGCCAGATTTCGGCGTCGCCGGCGCGGCCGCGGTTGGCCGACCTGGTAGCCCTGCTGGTGGTGGTCGCGATGTGCGGCGCGGCGGTGGCTGTTGAACTGACCGTGTTGACCACCGCTGTCTGACGTCCGCGAAATCGAGTTCCCACAGGTCGACACTCGCAGTTTCGCTGCGTGAACGCGACTTCGCGCAGATCTACCGGCGTGCGGCCGCGTTCGCGGCGTCCTGCGCTTGGCGCAGGGCAGTGTCGACTTTGGAGCGGCCGAGGAACATCTCGTCGAAATAGGGCTTGATGGCCTGGTTTCCGGCGGCAAACCCCGCACCGCCGCCCGGCGCGGGGATGCGCGGACCGTCGAGCACCGCGAAGAAGGGCGTGACGTCGATCCCGCGTTGTGCCCAGTAGTCGAAGTAGACCCGTTGTGCGCTGAGCACCGCCGGTATCGCGGCCCCACGGCGCCCCAGGTAGGCGTTGCCGTCGCGGCTGCCCAGCCAGTCCAGCACCTCCCGGACCGCCGCGGGGTGCGATGAGGCGGCGTTGCCGACGGCGGCGATCCCGTTGGTGACACTGACCCGTCCGACCGGCCCGGCGGGCAGCATCGCCACCCCCCAGGAGAACGTTGCCTGATCGGCAACGGCCGCCAGGTTGTAGGTGCCGGACTGAAACAGCGCCATTTTTCCGGCCAGGAACTGATTGCGGGAGAAGTCGCCGTTGGTATTGGTCTCCGAGGCCGGCGGCGACACATGGTCGCCGTTGATCAGCTGCACCAGGTAGCCGAAGGCGCCGATCGCCGCCGGGTTGTCGAAAGCGAAGTCGTCGCCGCGCTGGAACACCCCACCGGCTGAGCCGACGTAGTTCAGGTAGATCCCCTGCGGGTCGTTGGCGGCGTTGTAGCCCCACTGCCGGATGCGTCGCTGGTCGAAGCCAGGGGCGTCGGCACTGCGTCCGGCGCTGTCACGGGTGAGCCGGGCCAGCAGTGGTCGCAGGGTGTCGTGCGCGCCCTGCGGGTCCCAGCGCAGCTGTCCCAGCTGAGCGGGGGCGATCCCGGCGGCCGCCAGCAGATCCGCGTTGTAGTACACCGCGATCCCCGCGTCGGTCAGCTGCGGGACGCCCCACAGCGTGCCGTCACGGGTGAACTGAGTGACCACCGACGGTTCCCAATCGGTGCCCGCCGCATCGATCTTCATCAGTCGGTCGCTGTCGGTGTAGTCGGCCAGGTAGGCGTTGGAGAGCCAGAAGATGTCGTCGGCGCCGCCACCGGCGACATCGGTGCGCAGCGTGTCGAAGTAGGTCCGGTAGGAGACGACATTGACGCGCACCTCGATCGCGGGATGGCTGCGGTGAAACGCGGCGAACGACTGTCGGTAGGCGTTCGCGACCTGTTCGTCCCACAGTCGTACCGTCACCACTGTCGTACCGGCGGAAGACCGGTCCGAGACCCCGTCGAGCAGCACCGCCGCGGCGCCGAGCAGGGCGGCCAGTGCCACCACCGCCCCGGCGAACACGGTGGAGAACCGCGGCCGGCTCACTTGATCCCCGTGACGACGATCGACTGCACGATTCGGCGCTGGAACACCATGAACAGCACGATCAGCGGAATCATCGCCACCGTGGTGGCCGCCATCACCAGCGTCCACTGCGCGTTGTAGCGGGACTGCAGGGCGGCAGTGGCCACCGTGAGCACCCGCCACTTGTCGCCGCTGGTGATCACCAGTGGCCACATGAAGTTGTTCCACTGTGAGACCACCGTGATCAGCCCGAGCGTGACCAGGATCGGCTTGCTGGCCGGCAACATCACGTGCACGATCACGTCCAGGGTGTTGGCTCCGTCCAGTCGCGCGGCATTGATCAGATCATTGGGGACGGTGCGGAAATGCTGGCGGAGCAGGAAGATCGCGTACGGCGACCCGAACACGAACGGCAATACCAACGCCCAGAACGTGTTCCGCAGACCCAGCTGCGCCATCATCAGATACAGTGGCACCACCGTCACGGTGGCCGGCACCATCAGGGTTGCCACATACACCCAGAACAGCTTGTCGCGGCCCGGGAACTCCAGTCGCGCGAAAGCGTAGGCGGCCAGCACCGAGAAACTCAGTTGTCCCACCACAATCACCGCCGTCATCAGCGTCGTCACCGCAGCAGCTCGGCCGAATCCGGAACCTCCGAGGTCGCCATAGTTGTCCAGCGTCGGCGGGTGGGGCCAGGACAACGGGGTGCCGGTGGCGAATTGGCGTGCCGGGGTGAACGACGTCAGCAGGCCGAGCCCGAAGGGCGCCAGGGTGATCAGTGCGCCGATAGTCAGCAGCGCATAGATCGCGCCGGCCCGAAGGTGCTTGTGTGGGCTAGGTGGAGTTCTGATCAACATGACGTGGGGGGCTTGTGGTGGGCGTAGGCGGCGGCTTGAGTGCGGTTATGGACGCCAAGTTTGGCCATGATGGCGCAGACGTGGGTGTTGGCGGTTTTGGTGCTGATGTAGAGGGCGGTCGCGATTTCGGCGTCGCTGCGCCCGGCGGCAAGGAGTTCGAGGACGTCTCGTTGGCGTTTGGTGAGGCCGTGTGGGTCAGCGCTGGTGTCCTTGCGGCGGCGGTCGGGATCGCGACCACGCAGGTGGGCGAGGCGTTGCTGGGCGCGCCGGGCTGCGGCGCGGGCGCCAAGCTGTCGGAAGATGCCCAGCGCGGCCTCAACGGCGTCGATGTCGCCGCCGAGTTGAGCGATGGCGGCATCGTAAGGGCAGCCTCGAAGGACCCACTCCTGCATGGCCGCGCTCCAATCCCCATTGCTTTCATGGTCATAGGGCGTGGCAGCGATGACATCGCGACCGGCTTCGCCTCCGGCCAGATGAGCCCAGCGCCGTAGGGAGCCCCCCAGCCACGCGTACGCGGTTCCGGACGCCGTGAGGACTTCGGCCGCGCAGCGGCGGACCGCCTCGTCGTCGCCGGCCAGCCAGGCTGCCTCGGCACGCGCGGCGCACACGGGCAGGCGCAGCAGGCTGCCCGTCGCGGACTCAAGGGCTTCGTCGAGCAGCGGCCAAACCGGTTCCTCGCCGCGGCGTGCCCGGATCAGGGCGAGGGTGATCAACGGCGCGATCCGGTGTTGGGGCGCCAGTTCGCGGCGGGTCAGGATCTGTTCGGCCGCCAGCGCGGTGGACGTCCAGTCGCCGCCGGCCAGGCTGGTCAGCGCCTGCAGCCCGGTCACCAAGGCCTGGAACATGCCAAGCTCGCGATGGTCGAGAGAGGCCGCGACTTCGGTCAGGTGGCGCTCTGCGCGCCCGAATTCGCCGCGTACGACAGCGAACGTGCCGAGGAGGATGCCCAATATCGCGCTGTGCTCCTCGATTCCAGGGGTCGCGGTGGCCTCTCGCCACACCTCCTCGAATTCGTCCCAGCCGGTGTCGCTGCAGAACACCGTGGTGAGCGCCGCATACCCACGGGCGTGCACCACCACGGCCGGGTCGCGGAATTGGGCGCCGAGTGCTTTCGCGCGGGCCGCATATCGGGCACAGGCGGGATCCAAGGCAAGAGCGGCGATGTGGGCCATGTTGATCAGCGACCAGGCCAACTGCGGGGACGGCTCGAGGTCTTCGAGCAGCGACAAAGACGCGTGCGCTGACGCCACGGCTTCGGCCGGGCGTCCCAGCAGCTGCAGGACGTGCGACAGCCGGCGCAGATTCTCACCCTCGTGGTGGGGATGCCCCATCTGGTGGCGCAGCGCGATGGCCTGTTGCCATGACAACACCGCAGGTTCGGCCCGGCCGGCCAGATAGCTGGTGAAGGCGTGCCGTTCGAGCCATAACACCTTGTGCTCGTCAGCGACGGCACCGGCGTGGCCCAGCACCAACGCATACAGGTCGGCGGCTTGTCGATGAGCGCCACGTCCTGCGGCGCGCTCGGCTGCTGTGGGGCCGCGGCTGATGACGGTATCGGTGTCGCCAGCCTGTTCGGCATGAAAAGTCAACGCCGCCAATGTGTCCGGATCGATCGGTGGTTCGCTCAACGCGGTCAGCGCTCGCTTGTGCAGCACTCGGCGCTGGTAGTCGGGAATCTGCGCGACGGTGGCACGGCGGGTCAGCTCGTGGCGAAACCCCACGGTGTCGACTTCGGCTACCAGCACCCCGGTGGCGAGGCACTCACCCAGCGTGCCTGCCGCACCCGGGGACACCGCTTCGAGCAGGGTGGGGTGCACCCGTGGCCCGCAGACCGCCGCGGCCTGCGCGGTTTCGCGCGCTGCGGCCGACAACCGCGCGAGCCGGCCCCGCACCGCCTCGGAGATGCTGCACGGCAGGCCGTCATCGCTCAGCGAATCAGGCCCGGCGGCCAGCATCTCCGTGACGAAAAACGAGTTCCCGCCGGTAAGTCCGTATAACGCTTGGGCGTTCATGCCACTGCCGGCGGCCAACGCGGCCACCGCCGCGGCGCTGAGCGGGTCTAACGCCATACGCGTCACGGTCGCCCACGTCGCCACATCGCCTAACAACACGGCCAGCGGATGGGTTGGGCCGATCTGGTCGTCGCGGTAGGACGCCAGCAACAGCACCGGCAGTGCATCGATACGGCGGGCCACGTGACGCAACAGATCCAGGGCGGCGCCATCGGCCCAGTGCAGGTCTTCGATGACGCACACCGAGGGGCTGCCATCGCCGATGACGCCGGCCAGTCGGGCGTAGATGGCCTCGGTGTCCCCGGCATCGATGGCGACGCGTAACGGGGTTGCCTGATTCGCGGGAATGCCGGCGAGCATGTCGATGAACGGACCCAACGGCCGTGGTGTGGCCAGTCCGTCGCACCAGCCCCGCAGCACCCGGGTGCCCGGATCGAGCGTGGTGAGAAATTGGGCGATCAGGGTGGTTTTGCCGGCTCCGGCTTCGCCACGCAGCAACACCAGCTGCCCCTGCCCTCGGGTGGCGGCCCGATAGCAGCGATGAAGGGTGGCCAGCGTCGTGTCGCGTTCGAGCAGACGGCTCACCACGGCCAACCCCCCTCCCGCGTCGGGTCCGAGACCGCGCAACCCGGAGCAAATATCAGGTAATTACCTGATGCGCCGAGGTTGGGCCGCCCCGCACACTCCCAAATGAGCGTGGCGGGCGGTCTGCCATGGGCGTCAGCACACCGCCATCTGATCAGGATGCGGAGTAAAGCCTAGCCCGCCAGCCCCCGCCCGCGCCCACCAAATAGTACGAAACAGGCACGTGACCACCCACAACAAAGGAGTACCGGTGAAGCGTTCAGTAACGGTTGCCGCAGCAGCGGCAGCAATCGCGGTAGTAGGTCTGTCTGGGTGCTCCAGCGACAAGAAGTCGGAAACCGCCCCCGCCTCCTCTTCGAGCTCCTCAAGTGGGTCCACCGCGTCGGTGAACGTCGGGGGTGCTGCGGCAAACACGAAAGTGACCATCGACGGCAAAGACCAGAATGTCAGCGGCACCACCGTGTGCACGACGATGGCCGGCGATGTCAACATCGCGATCGGCGGGGCGGCCACCGGCATCGCCGCGGTGCTCAGCGACGCCAACCCTCCAGAGGTCAAATCGGTCGGGTTGGGCAATGTCAACGGTGTGACGCTGGCTTACACCGCGGGTACCGGTCAAGGCGACGCCAAGGCGACCAAGGACGGCAACGCATACAAGATCAGCGGCACCGCCACGGGGATCGACACGGCCAACCCGATGCAGCCGGTGAACAAGCCGTTCGAGATCGATGTGACTTGTTCGTAGTTCCGTTCGCCGTGTTGTAACCCGGTGCGCCGGTCGGGGCGTGTTCAATGAGGGACACGAACCGTCCAGCTAGGGGCACCCATGTCAACGCCGGCGCTCAGCATGTCACGGCAGATGCTGCGGCGTCGGCCGGTGACGGGTGCACCGGTCGCCGCCGGGGGCACGAACCATCTGCGACGCAGGCTCGGCGGTTTTCGGCTCACCATGTTCGGCGTCGGCTCGACGGTCGGCACGGGGATCTTCTTTGTCTTCCCGGTGGCGGTGCCGCAAGCCGGCCCGGCAGTGGTCGTGTCGTTCATCATCGCCGGAGTCGCAGCAGGTCTGGCCGCGATGTGCTACGCGGAGTTGGCTTCGGCAGTACCGATTTCGGGATCGGCCTACTCGTACTCCTACGCCACCCTCGGTGAATTCATGGCCGTGATTGTCGGGGCGTGCCTGCTGCTCGAATACGGGGTGTCCACCGCCGCGGTGTCAGTTGGGTGGAGTCAGTATCTGAACAAGCTGTCGCTCAATGTCTTCGGATTATCGGTACCGCAGGCTATTTCATCGGGACCATGGGATTTCGAAGGTGGTTTCGTCAATCTACCGGCCATCGTCTTGGTGACAATGTGTGCGGCTCTGTTGATCGGCGGCACCAGTGAATCGGCCAAGGTCAATGCCGTAATGGTGGTGATCAAGCTCGGCGTGCTGCTGATGTTCGCGGTGATCGCGTCAACGGCGTTCAGAGCGGAACGATTCACCGACTTCGCCCCCTTCGGATTCTCGGGAATCAGCTGGGCAGCCGGCACGATCTTCTTCTCCTACGTCGGTCTAGACGCGGTATCCACCGCCGGCGAGGAGGCCAAAGACCCGCAGCACACGATCCCGCGGGCAATCATCGCGGCACTGCTGATCGTGACCGGTGTCTATGTGATTGTCGCGGTGACCGCGATGGGCAGCCAGCCGTGGCAGGACTTCGAGGGGCAAAGCGCGGGCCTGGCCGTGATTGTGGACCACATCACCGGAAACCGCTTGGGCGGCACCGTCTTGGCCGCCGGCGCGGTGATCTCGATCTTCTCTGTCACTTTGGTCACGATGTACTGCCAGACCCGCATCCTTTTCGCGATGGGTCGCGACGGCCTAGTGCCGGCGACGTTCGCCAAGGTCAACCCGCGAACCCGGACACCCGCAACCAACACCATGATCGTCGCGATCGTGGCGGCAATCCTCGCCGGTCTGGTACCGCTTCAGCGTCTGGCCGAAACGGTCTCCATCGGCGCCTTGACCGCGTTCATTGTCGTGTCCGTGGCGGTGATTGTGCTACGGGTCCGGGAACCGGATCTGCCCCGCGGATTCAAGGTGCCGGGCTATCCGATCACGCCGATCTTGTCGGTGGTGGTCTGCGGATGGATCATGTGCAGCCTGCACCGGTACACCTGGATCGTGTTCACCGGCTGGATAGCAGTCGCGTTGATCTTCTACCTGGTGTGGGGTCGCCGTCACAGCGCACTCAACGGTGGTTATCAAGGCGACGACGTGGGCTCACGTGAGGTCGTAGCTGACCCGCCGGCCTAACGAAAGCTGCTGAACGACCGTCACCCCGACCAGTACGGCGAACAGCACCAGTGCCATCACCGCAGCCCGGCCGATCGCCGCCGCCCCGAAAGCCTCGTCGTAGATGCGGTGGGCGATCAGGTCGGTGCGGCCGCCGGGTCCGCCGCCCGTCAGCGCGTACACGGTGTCGAACACCTGCGCCGCACTGACTACGCCGGTGACCAGCACAAAGAACATGGTGGGCCGCAGCATCGGCAATGTGACCCGCCAGAACCGCTGCCAACCGTTGGCGCCGTCGATGCGCGCCGCCGACAGCACCTGAGTCGGGATGGCCAGGATGCCGGCCAGGAAGAACAGTGCGACGTAGCCGACGTTGGTCCACACCACCACCGCCGAGGTCACCGGCAGGGCCAGCCCGGGATCGGTCAGCCATTCGATGCGATGCCCGAGCACGGTGCTCACCGCGCCGTCGGTGGGGCTCAGGATCCAGCGCCACAGCACCGCGATCGCCAACGGCGCGCAGATCCATGGCAGCACGTACACGGTCCGAAACACGGCACTGCCGGGCAACCCGCGGGCCAACAAGACCGCCACACCCAACCCCAGCGCGGTCTGCAGCGGGACGACCAACGCGACGAAAAGCACCGTCACCACTAGGGAATTGCCGAACACCGGATCGGCCAGCACCGATCGCCAGTTCTCCGTGCCGACATAACTGATCGGTCCCAGCAGATCCCAGCGATGCAGGCTCAGCCACACCACCACAAGCATCGGCAGCAGCAGGAACGCCACCACACCGAACAGGCTGGGGGCGAGCAGCGCGTACCCGAGCGCGGTGGAGCGTCCGGCGCGCGGCGAGTCTGCCATGCAGGTATTAAAGCCGCTCGATAACGTGAACGGGTGACAGCGAACCGGGGGATCGACGCCGAGTTTCTGGCCCTGCCTCGCCACGAGCTGGCCGACGCCGCGTTGTCGGCGGCCAAGGCAGCCGGTGCCGAGCATGCTGACCTGCGTATTCACCGCATTGCCACCGAGGTCATCCGGCTGCGCGACGGTGAGTTGGAGACCGCCGTGGTCAACCGCGAACTCGGCTTCGCGGTGCGGGTGGTGGTGGACGGCACCTGGGGCTTCGCCTCGCATGCCGAACTGGCGCCTGCCGTCGCGGCTGACACCGCTCGCCGTGCGGTGCAGGTCGCCAAGACGTTGGCCGTACTCAACGCCGAACGTGTCGAGCTGGCCGCCGAGCCGGTGTACCGCGACGCGACGTGGGTCTCGGACTATCTGATCGACCCGTTCGAGATACCCATGGCGGACAAGATCGACGTGCTGGAGGACTACTCGGGCCGGTTGCTTGCCGCCAAAAAGGGAGGGGCTGGGGTGGACCACGTGTCCGCTTCCGTTACCGCGGTCAAGGAGCAGACCTTTTACGCCGATGTGTTCGGATCGTCGATCACTCAGCAGCGGGTGCGGCTGATGCCGGTCTGCGACGCGGTCACCGTCGGCCCGGACGGCTTCGACTCGATGCGAACGCTGGCGCCCCCCACTGCACGCGGGTGGGAAGCGGTCGCCGGTGATGAGATCTGGGACTGGTCGGGCGAGCTGGCCGAACTCCCGGTGCTGCTCGCCGAGAAGGCCAAGTCGCCGAGTGTGGCGACGGGACCGACCGACTTGGTGATCGACCCGACCAATCTGTGGCTCACGATCCACGAATCCATTGGGCATGCAACCGAATACGATCGAGCTATCGGGTACGAGGCAGCCTACGCGGGTACGTCCTTCGCCACCCCGGACAAGCTCGGCACCCTGCGGTACGGCTCCCCGGTGATGAACGTGACCGCTGACCGCACAGTGCCCTACGGGCTGGCCAGCATCGGCTACGACGACGAAGGCGTGGCCGCCCAGAGCTGGGACCTGGTGCGCGACGGGCGATTCGTGGGGTATCAGCTGGACCGGGTGTTCGCGCCGAGGTTGGGCAAGGACCGCTCCAACGGGTGCTCCTACGCCGACTCGCCGCACCATGTCCCGATCCAGCGGATGGCGAACGTGTCACTGCAGCCGGGGCCTGCGGACCTGTCCACGGCGGATCTGATCGGCCGGGTCGACAACGGCATCTACATCGTCGGAGACCGCTCCTGGTCGATTGACATGCAGCGCTACAACTTCCAGTTCACCGGGCAGCGGTTCTTCCGGATCCGCGACGGCCGCCTTGACGGACAGCTGCGCGACGTGGCCTATCAGGCGACCACCACCGATTTCTGGAACGCGATGGAAGCCGTCGGCGGCGCCTCGACGTGGCGGCTGGGCGGGGCGTTCAACTGCGGTAAGGCGCAGCCCGGTCAGGTTGCCGCGGTCAGCCACGGCTGTCCGTCGGCGCTGTTCCGCGGGATCAACGTGCTCAACACACGTAGCGAGGGGGGCCGGGAATGATTGGGCCACAGCAGGCCATCGACACCGCGTTGGCCGCCGCCAAGAGCGATAACACCGAGACCATCGTGTTGGTGACCGACCGGTCCGAGGCGTCGCTGCGCTGGGCCGGCAACTCGATGACCACCAACGGGGTGTCGAGCAGCCGGACCACCACGGTCATCTCGATCGTCTCCGATGACGAGGGTTCGCGGGTTGGCTCGCTGTGCTCGGCCGAGGTGGATCCGGCGCTGATCCCCGAACTGGTCGCGGCCTCGGCGGCAGCGGCCGCCGGCGCACCGGAGGCCCGCGACGCCGCGGAACTGGTGGGCAGCGCTGATGTCCCAGACGACTGGGACACCCCGGTCTCACAGACCGGCGCGGAGGCTTTCGCCGCGCTGGCTACCTCGCTGAGCCGGGGCTTTCGGGGTGCTGACCAGCTCTACGGGTTCGCCCGCCACGAGGTCGAGACGACGTTCCTGGCGTCTTCGACCGGGTTGCGGCGACGATTCACCCAACCCACCGGGACGGTGGAGATCAACGCCAAGCGCGATGGCTCAAGTGCCTGGGCGGGGATCAGCACCCCGGATTTCGTTGACGTGCAATGCGATTCCATGCTGGAGCAGCTCTCGACACGATTGGGCTGGGCGGCGCGCAGCGTCGAGCTGCCGGCCGGGCGCTACGAGACACTGATGCCACCTTCCACGGTGGCCGACATGATGATCTATCTCGGTTGGACGATGGGCGGCCGCGGAGCCCAGGAAGGCCGTACCGCGTTGTCGGCGCCCGGCGGCGGTACCCGAGTGGGGGAGCGGCTCTCCGAATTGCCGCTGACCCTGTACTCCGACCCGCACGCGTTCGGGCTCGAGTGCGCGCCGTTCGTGGCGACCGGTACCTCGTCGGAGACCGCGTCGGTGTTCGACAACGGTTTGGACATCGGTTGCGTGGACTGGATTCGCGGTGGGGTGATCAACGCGTTGGCCTACCCGCGGGCCGCCGCCGCCGAGTTCGGTGTCCCGGTCGCCCTGGCCGCCGACAACCTGTTGATGACGGGCGGTTCGGCCAGCATGGACGAGATGATCGCCTCGACCGAGCGCGGGCTGCTGCTGACCACGCTGTGGTATATCCGCGAGGTTGAGCCGACGACCTTGCTGTTGACCGGCCTGACCCGAGATGGCGTCTACCTGGTCGAAGACGGCAAAGTGACTGCGGCGGTGAACAACTTCCGATTCAATGAGAGCCCACTGGACCTACTGCGCCGCGCCACTCAGGCCGGTATAGCCGAGCCCACACTGCCCCGGGAATGGGGCGATTGGGCGACCCGGGCGATCATGCCGTCACTGCGGATTCCGGACTTCCACATGTCGTCGGTGAGTCAGGCGCAGTGATTCAGCCGTTGTCGGGCCGGATCGTGATGATGACACAGCGGACTGGTGCGCCGGAGCGTTCGATTCGTGCGTCGCTGGTGAGCAGTGGGCAGCGGTGGCGTTCCGCGCTGGCGACGTAGACGGCGTCGGGGTAACGCAACGACGCCTGCGCCAGTGTCCAGGCGCGCCGGACGTCTTCCCAGGGCGTGCCCTCAATGGCTATCTCCAACGCGGCAGCGTCAAGTAGCGCCTGTTCGATCTGGTCGGGCTGCAGCGGATGGGATGGTCGGTGTGCTGCCGCCACCAGTCCGGACAGGATTTCGACTGCCAGATGCCCGGGGGCTAGCAGCGGTTCGGAGGCTGGGTGGTCGGCGAACGCTTGGCGGGCGGCTTGTCCTCGGGGGCCGGAGTCGGTGACGGCGTCGATGACGGCCGACGCGTCGACGATCACGTTGGGCCGCTCAGCTGTGCGCCACGGTCGGCGTGGGCTTCATCGATGGCATCGAGCACGGCCGTCCGGTCTTGTTCATTGACAGCGGGCTGCTGCGCCAGGCGTGCCGCGGTGCGGTTCAGGGCGGCCCGGCGGCGAAGATGTGCAGCCTGGGAGTGCATCGCTTCAAGCAGATATGCCTGCAACGAGACGCCGCGCTCGGTGGCCGCTGACCGGATCTGGTCCAGGTCGGCGACGGGAACATCGCGGATCAATACATTGGGCATGCACGATGCTATCAATCATGATTGCAGATATGCAAGCGAGCGGCGTGCCTCACCTACTTTGAGCGCGTAGCCGACGGCGGTGCCTCACGTACTTTGAGCGCGTAGCTGGGAAGGCTTGCCCGATGTGGAGGGCAAGATCGATATGGCTGCCAGGCGGCAGGT
>Ga0153956_1000379_pt1 | contig 52437 bp, 57 predicted proteins | sample TSFL040MetaG_FD_104704 | JGI IMG/M metagenome (GOLD analysis project Ga0153956, IMG submission 104704) | Attine ant fungus gardens microbial communities from Florida, USA - TSFL040 MetaG | ecosystem: Host-associated > Fungi > Mycelium > Unclassified | place: USA: Florida, Wekiwa Springs... | reverse complement strand
GCCGGCACGAACGTCTGGAAGGGCTCGGTCAACATCGCCGGCAAGACCATGGACGGCACGCTCACCCTGAACCAGGGCAAGAATTTCGTCATGCATGGCTGCATCTACGTGGTGGCCTGCTCGGACTTCACGCTGATCCCGGCGCTGCAGTAACCGCCTTCCTCGCGCGCAAGGCGGGGATCGCCTCGACGAGGATGATGGCGAGAAAAATGATTGCCGCCCCGGCATAGCCGACGGGCGGCAATCTTTCGCCCAGCAGCACGGCGCCGCCGAGGGCGGAGAACAGCGATTCCGCCGAGAGGATGATCGCGGCATTGGCCGAGGGTACGTATTGCTGGCCGATGGCCTGCAGCGAAAAGGCGATGCCGGTCGAAAAGATGCCGGAATATAGAATGGGAATCCAGCCGTCGGCGATGCCGTCGAGCGAGGGATGCTCGAAGGCAAACGCGCCGATCATCGCCAGCACGGCGGTGGCGTAGAAATTGATGGTCGAGACGGCGACGGGGAGGCTCGTCTCCTTGACCAGTTGGCCGAGCAGCGCCACCTGCACCGCCCAGCACACCGCACCGAGCAGCAGCAGGATTTCGCCGGTGCCGAGACGGCCGAGATCGGCGCCGGTCAGCAGGTAGATGCCGACGAGCGCCATCGGCGCGCCGAGATAGACGATGGGGTGCGGCCGGGTGCGGACGGTGAGGTAGGTCACCACCGGGGTCAGAATCACATAAAGCGAGGTGATGAAGCCGCCATTGGTGGCGGTGGTGGTCACCAGCGCCGCCTGCTGCAGCCAGACGCCGAGGAAGAAGGCGAGGCTCAGCACGCCGATGCGCCACCACTGGCCGCGCGTGACGACGAGGCCCTTGGCCGTCTGCTTGCGGTATTCGGCGATGGCGAGCGGGGTGACGAGGACGGCGCCGAGGAAATAACGCACGAACGAGAAGGTGAGCGGCTCCATGCTGAGCATGGCGTATTTCTGCGCGATGAAGGCCATGCCCCACAGCAGGGAGCAGAGCAGCAGCAGGAATGCGGCGACGGTACGTGACATGCAAGAGTCCCTGGCGCCGGAGCGGACCGCGCGCCGAAATTTCTGGAGGTGCGGCCGCTACAACTCGGCGTCGAGCGCGGCGATGAGGCGGGTGATTTCTTCGGGCGTCGTGTAATGGACGAACGACATGCGCAGCACCCCGTGCATGGGGTTGACGCCGAGCGCCTCGAGGCAGCGATAGCCGTAGAAATGGCCGCCGCCGACGCCGACATTGTGCCGCGAGATCATGCCGGCGACATGCGCGGCCGGGCGGTCGCAGACGATCGACACGGTCGCCACCTTCCTTGCCGGATCGCTCGGGCCGATGAGGCGAACGCCGTTCTTCTGGCGCAGATAGTCGAGCAGTGGCGCGATCAGCTCGCTCTCCTGCGCGCGCATGGCGCTGGCCGCCTTGCGGTAGGGCGTGTTGCCTTCGGCATTGGCGCCGGCGATCTCGGCGACCTTTTCGAGATAGTCGATGATGCCGTTGCTGGCGGCGATCTGCGCGTGGTCGGGGCCGGCGGGGTTGAGCCGCTTGTTGCGCGCGGTCTCGTTGAAGAAATGGCTCTGGTTGGGCAGTTCCGCCGCGAGCGATGGCCGGACCGCCATGACGCCCTGATGCGGGCCGTACACCTTGTAGGCCGAAAACAGATAGATATCGCAGCCCAGCGACAGCAGGTCGGGCAGGCCATGCGGGGCGTAGGACACGCCATCGACGATGGTGACGGCGCCGAAGGCTTTGGCGCGCTTGACCACTTCGGCGACCGGATTGATCTCGCCGACGATGTTTGAGGCATGCGGGAAGGCGATCATCCGCACCTTGGAATCGAGCAGCTTGTCGAGGTCGGCGACATCGAGGTGGCCGGTCTCCTTGTCGATCTGCCATTCGCGGATTTCGATGCCGCGCGACAGGAGTTTCCGCCATACGCCGGAATTGGCCTCATGATCCTGGTTGGTGACGACGATGGCGTCGGCGGGTTTCAGCCAGGTCTCGAAGGCGCGGGCGAGAGTGTAGGTGTTGGCCGAGGTCGAGGGGCCGAAATGGATCCAGTCGGCGGCGACGTTCAGCGCCTGCGCCATGCGGCGATAGCTGTCGTCCATGGCTTCGCCGGCGGCGCGCGAGGCGGGGTAGGCGCCATAGGGCTGGACCTTGTTGTTCCAGTAATAGGCGCGCATGCGGTTGAGCACGGCGGCGGAGGTGTACGACCCGCCGGCATTTTCGAAGAAGGCGAAGTTCTGCAGGTCGGGCTGCCGGAAGGCGGGGAATTCGGCCCGGATGCGCACCGGATCGAGGGGCAGGGACATGCGACAAATGCCTCTTGAAGGATTTGCCAGTCGTAGCCTGCGCCCGGCGCAAAAGAAAGCTCCCGCCGCCTTGGGGGGCGCGGCGGGAGCGGGGCGAGTGTGGGCTCGCCGGCCGGCAGGCGGGTGCGGGTAGAGGGATTGGCCTGCCGGGATTACCGATTACATCGTGGTGGGCTGGGCCGGCGGCGGCGTCGGCCTGGTCTGCTGGCCGCGCGGACCGTGGCCCCATTGGCCGCGCTGGCCGTTGCTCCAATGCTGCTGCGGCTGGCCGCCGCCCTGTCCCATGCGCAGCATGCGGGGCAGTTTGGCCTGCTGGTCGGCGCTGAGGCTGGTGTAGAACGCGGTGAAGTCGGGCAGGACGCTGGTCAGCGCCGTCACGCGGGCCTGGTCGATGGCGAGACCGGCCTTGAGGCGCGCCGGCAGGTCGGGACGGGCGGCGCCTTTCTGCGGCATGTCGGCTTTGCAGCTATCGGAGAAGGTGGTTTCGGCGCTGAGCGCGGTGGTGCGGAAGGCGTCGAACAGCTTCTGCTGGTCGGCGCTGAGGTCGAGGCGCCTGGCGCCGCGGTCGAGCAGACGCTGCAGGATCGCCGGACCCTTGGCCGAGCAGGCGGCAGCGAGCAGGCCGCCGCGGCGCATGTTGTTGTGCTGGCGCTGCATGTGACGCTGGCCCGGATGGGCGTGATGCATCGGGGCGGCGCTATCGGGCGCGGCGTTGGCGGCTGGCGGGACCGAGGGCGCTACCGGCGCGTTCTGCGCGGCGGCGGGCAGAATGGCGGCGAAGCTGAGGCTGGTCGCGACGAGCGCGGCGACGGCGAAGGCGGATCTCATGGGGGCTCCCTTTGTCGGTCGAGGATCGCGGGGCGATCCGGAACTGACGAGGACCCTAAACTGCGCCGGCTGGCGGGGAGATTGCGGCCGGATGAAGCTTTGGAAAGCTTGGAAAGCTAGCGGGCGTCCGGCTCGAGGCATTCGATGCGGTTGCCGAAGGGGTCGTCGACGTAGAAGCGGCGATAGCCGGGCAGGCGATCGTCGTCGACGACGCGACAGCCGGCCGCGACGCAGCGGCCGCGGAGGTCGTCGAGACCGCTGACGAGCAGGCCGGGGTGGCCCTTGCGGGCGGGGTGAAAGTCGGGGTCGACGCCGACATGGACGTGCACCGATCCGGCGACGAACCAGGCGCCGCCGCCGGCGACGAGCCGTTCGGGCTTGGGCTGCTCGGTGAAACCGAGGACGCCGACATAGAAGGCGCGGGCGCTGTCCTCGCCGCCGGCGGGGATTGCCATTTGCACATGGTCGAGGGCGAGGATGGTCATGAGGTGGGTGTAGGATGCGGGTGGGGCGTTGTCACTTCGCTATTGGGTGCGTGTGGCAAGGCCATTCGACCGTAGGTCTCATGGCCTTCTCGCCTAAAATCACGCCACCGGCGTGATTTTGCCTGCGGCCGGTTCGAAGCCCCTCACCCGGCGCTGCGCGCCGACCTCTCCCCCAAGGGAGAGGTGATCACAGCAGGAGCCGCATACTCCACCTCTCCCTTGGGGGAGAGGTCGCCCGTAGGGCGGGTGAGGGGGCCTTCGTCGCGCCTTCAACGCATCGCTACGATGCGATGTATTCCTTGAGCGCGATAGCTTCCTGTTCGGTTTCTTCGATCTTGCGTTTGACCACGTCGCCGATCGAGACGATGCCGACGAGGTCGCCGCTTTCGAGCACCGGCAGATGGCGGATGCGCCGTTCGGTCATGCGCTCCATGACTTCGGCGACGGTGGCATAGCGGCCGGCGGTGACGACCTCGCGGGTCATCACCTCGCTCACCGGGCGCGACGACAGCGCTGCCCAGTCCTTGCCGAGATGGCGCACCACGTCGCGCTCGCTGAGAATGCCGGCGACGCGCCTGCCGTCCATCACGACGACTGCACCGATGCGGTGCGTGTTGAGCAGATCCACGGCCTCGGCGATGGTGGCGCCGGCGGCGATGGTGGTCACGGCACGGCCCTTCGATTGAAGGATATTCTCGACTTGCATCGTACTCTCCTCCGTTTTCCGTTTCTGGGCCGGCAAGTCTGCGCCGATCGGGAGAGCCGGAAAAGACAACGCGGCTGACCCTTCGGGGCAGACTTTCGGCGGAGGCGCCGTCAGCCTTCGCGGCGACCGGGCGACCAGCGGACGGCCTGGCCCTGGCGCGGTGTCGGCAGTTCCTTGCGGGTGAGAGCGATGCGCGTCACCTCGAACACCATCGCGAGGATCAGCGCGACCACCGGCATCAGGAACAGCAGCGAGCCGACATCGGTGCGTTCGCCAAAACTGAGCGGCTGCAGCGGCACCACGCCCGACAGCACGATCATGCCGCCCACCAGCAACGTCAGCGAGAACGAGACGATGGTGGCGGTGGTAAACAATATCGCCTTGCGGGCATTGGATTTTTTGGCAGCCGGGGCCGAGGATTCGGGCATAGGAAACAACTCGTGCTGATCTTCACAACGACGTGATGGGATCAAACCAATGCGGAGTTTGTTCGTAGCTGATGTGGTGATGCGCGGACGAAAACGGGGCGCGAATGTGTCCCTTTCCGGTGGCATCGGAGGCCTGGCCATGAACAAGCTCTTGTCGACGGCTGCAGTGCTCGCTCTCATGTCGGGCGGGCCGGTCCATGCGCAGGAGACGCCGGTCGATGCCGACGCGATCGAGTGGCAATCGGTCATTGCCGCGCAGATTCTGGCGTTCCGGACGCATGATGCGGCGGGGGCGCTGCATTTTGCCGGCGCGGTGTTCCACCAGAGCTTCAGCGACCCCCGGCAGTTCTTCCTCGCGATCATCGGCTCCGGCTATGCGACGATCATGGAGTCGCATGGGCAGAGCTTCGGCCCCTATAAGAAGGTCGCGGACGACCTCGTGATCCAGGACGTGAAGATCACCGGCAATGACCAGTCGGTGTACGAGGCGATCTATCAGTTGCGGAAGGAAGTCGACGGCTGGCGCGTGCTCGGCGTGCAGTTGAGCAAGACTCCGGCGGTGGGGGAGTCTAAGGGCTTTCTTGCGTTGCACTGCCGCTCCTTCTATCAAGCCTCCGGTCCAACTCCCGGAGGAACAGATGGCCTTTCTGTCCGATGCCGTGCTGCGCATTGCCCCGTCGGCGACGATGATGGTGACGCGAAAAGCCGCGGACATGAAACGCGCCGGGCTCGACGTGATCGCGCTGGCCGCCGGCGAGCCGGATTTCGACACGCCGCTCAACGTGCGCGAAGCGGCGATCCGCGCCATGGCCGAGGGCAAGACGCGCTACACCAATGTCGATGGCATCCCCGAGCTCAAGGAAGCGGTGGCCCGCAAATTCAGGCGCGACAACCACATGGACGTCGCCGCGGCGGACTGCATGATTTCGTCGGGCGGCAAGCAGATCATCTTCAACGCCATGCTGGCGACGCTGAACCCCGGCGACGAGGTGGTGATCCCGGTGCCGTACTGGGTGAGCTATCCGGAGATCGTGCGGCTGTGCGATGCCGTTCCAGTGTTCGCGGTGGCCGACGCCTCGACCGGGTTCAAGCTGACGCCCGAGACGCTCGACCGCGCCATCACCCCCAAAACCAAATGGCTCATCCTCAATACGCCGTCGAACCCGAGCGGCGCCGCCTATAGCGCGGCCGAGCTCAAGGGGCTGACCGACGTGTTGCTGCGCCACCCGCATGTCCACATTCTCACCGACGATATTTATGAGGTGCTGGTCTATGACGGCGGCACATTCGCCACCGTCGCCGAGGTCGAGCCCAAGCTTCAGCCCCGCACGCTGACCATGAACGGGGTCAGCAAGTCGCACGCCATGACCGGCTGGCGCATCGGCTATTGCACGGGGCCGAAAGAGGTCATCGGCGCGATGACCAAGCTCCAGGGCCAGTCGACCACCAATCCGTCGTCGATCTCGCAATGGGCGGCGCTCGAAGCGCTCGACGGGCCGCAGGGGTTTCTCGCCGACTGGCGCGCGACCTTCCAGCAGCGGCGCGACCTCGTGGTTGCCGGCTTCAATGCCGCGCCCGGCATCGAATGCCTGACGCCGCAGGGCGCGTTTTACGCCTTTCCGTCGGTCAAGGGATTGCTGGGCAAGACCAGCAAGCGCGGCAAGATGCTCGCGAACGACGAGGATTTCGTCATGGCGCTGCTCGAAGAGACGGGCGTCGCGCTGGTGCATGGCTCGGCCTTCGGACTGCCCGGCCATGTGCGGCTGAGCTATGCCGCCTCGAACGCCGAGCTGCAGGAGGCGGTGGCGCGCATCCAGGGATTTGCCGCCGCCGTCGCCTGAGGGTCAGCTCGCCGGCTGCAGATAGTCGAGGAGGCTCATGCCGCCACTGGAGCTGCCGGTGGCGGAGCCGCCGAGCAGGCTCGACGCGCCGCTGCTCGCGGCCGAGCCGCTGCCGAAGATGTTGGCGAGCTGCGAGGCGCTGTTGTAGCTCGCGACCGCCGCCGAATAGAGCTGCTCGGACCAGCCGGCGGCCTGCCGCTCTTCCGGGCTCATGGAGGCGTAGGCGCTGATCAGGTTCTTGGCGAAGCTCGCCGGGTCGCTGCCGGCGTTCTGGAGGCCCGCCAGCACCGTGGCGCTGGAGCGGCTGTGCATGGCGGCTTTGGCCGCAGTGACTTCTTCGGCCGAGAACTGGTTGTCCGTGTTGAGCGCGACCGAGGCGAGCGAGCGGCTATCGAACTTGGAGAAGTCGACAAGCTGCGTCGTCGTGCTGCTGCGCGTGCTCGAAAACGCCAGCGTTTTGCCGGCCGCTTTGGCCGAGGCGTATTGCACATCGAGCGCGGCGCGGGCGTCGCTCGCTACGCCGCCGATAGCGCGGGTCGTGCCGGTGTCGCCGCTATCGGTGCGGCGGATGTAGTCGGCGACGATGTCGCCCGGAACGTCGGGCGTCTTGGTCGGGTCGGCCGCCAGTTCCTTCTGCGCTTCCACGATGGCGTCCTTCTTGGTGGTCCAGGCGGCGGTGGCCTTTTCCTCGGTCGAGGCGCCGTCGAGGAAATCGCTCGCCGCCTTGTAAATGCCCTCGATGTCGTCGGTGACCCGCGCCACCGCGAGCGGGCCGGCGAGGGCGGCATCCTGCAAATTCTGCTGCTGGGTCTGCGCGGCGGCCATCTCGTCCGGCGTGAACTGGCCGCCGGCATTGGTCGCCATGGCAAAGAGCTGGCGGCGGTCGAGTTTCGAGAGATCGGCGTCGGCGGGCTTGGTGCCGTCGGCGAGCAGCGCATCCATGGCGGCACGGGTCTGCTGGATGACGGTCGAAAAGTCGATCTGGCTCATCGCGGCCTTCGCCGCATCCGACAGCGTGACGTTGGTGGCGCTGCCCGAGCTCGAACCGCCGGTGCCGGTCGAGGTCGCCGCGGTCTTGGCCGCGGCCGTGCTCGTCGTGGTCGGGTAATAGGGCGTGTAGCCCGTCGCAGAAACGCTGGTCATCTCGAGCCTCGGCTGTTGCCGTGCGCGATGCATATGCCATGCCGAAATTTTCGCAGCGATTTCAATGGGGGCGCCGAGCGAAGCCCGGCAGTTTCTGCCTTGGGCGGCAAACCGTTCCGTCGGGCGGGAAGGATTATGCCGCAGGTTTGCTGACGTAGGGCGTCACACCGAGATCGTCGGCACGCTGGCGGAGGAGGTAGGTGTCGTGCCAGGCCTGCATGCGCAGCAGCGTTTCCATGTTGACGCCGAAGGCACGCTCGATCCGCAGCGCCATTTCCGGCGACACCGCCGACTTGCCGTTGAGAAGATCCGAGAGCGTGGCACGGCGCACGCCCAGCACCCCGGCCGCGGCGACGATCGTCAACTGCAACGGTTCGATCACCTCGTCGCGCACGAAACGGCCCGGATGCGTGGGCCGCATGGCGATCTTGAGCGGCGTGTCGTCCATCAATGGTAGTCCTCCAGATCGAGTTCGGTGATCGAGCCGCCGACGAGCAGGAAAGTGATCCGCCAATTGCCCGAGGCCGCGATGCTCCAAACCCTTGTGCCTGACGCTGGCGACATCCATGCCCCGTCGTACGGCAATGCCGTACGTGTACGCAAGGGGAAAAAGAAAGGCCCCGCTCGAGGGGAGAGCGAGGCCTTCGGGTCATTGGCCGAGGCCGCCGACCGTGCGAGCGCGGCCGGGGAGGAGGTCGGCCGCAATCTCTTGGCGCTGCTTATGGCCGCCGCGGCGACGCGGGACAAACGCAAAGCAAGCAGCGCAGCCATGCAGAAAGTCGCATCGGAGCGTGGCCAAAAAAAAGGCTCCATCACGAAGATGGAGCCTTTGGAAAGTGGAGGCAAACGGACGAGGGAGGAGGAAACGCCGTTTGCCTATGGGCCCTGCCGAGGGAGGAGGAAACGGCGCAGACCCGGTGCCGACTAACACAAGACCGAGGGAGGAGGATTCGGTGGGCGTCGCGTCGACGCTGTGTATATGCGGCGATCCACTGGTTTGGGCAATGGAAAGGTCGACATGACAGCCATGCATTTTGTGCAGGTAAGGTCAGCCTTTATGACCCAATTTTGACGCGCGAAATGCATAGCTCGTTGTCGCGACGATCGGGCAGGTGGCGCGGCCTCAGGCACGTACGTCAAACAAAGAGGCCCTGCTCGAGGGGAGAGCAGGGCCTTGTCTGAGGGAGGCGAACCTCCCGCAAGAAGGACAGCTACGAGCGAGGAGGGAGAAGTGCCCGCGCCGTCGAGCGGGGTATAGGTCGGCCGGGCATGTCGGCTCAACCAGATAGGCAGCATGGCAGACCTGCGGCAGCCGCATAACCGTTAGAATGCTAATGATTTTCGGCGACGGCCGGCCCCAGCCGCCTCTTCCGAGCCGTGCGATGATGGAAGGCCGCGCAGGCAAGACCCACGCGACCCCTGGCTGATTGGTGCGGTCAGGCAAAAAGCGCCAGTTTGTCGAAATGCTCGGCCAGCAGATAGTAGACGGTGACGCGGTTCTTGGTCCGGTCCGCCTTCATCTTCTCGCCAACGGCGGCAATGGCCTTGTCCAGATCGGCGTCAGGTGCGGTCAGCGCCAGCTTCTTGCGCAGAAATTTCTCGCGGACGCGCTCGGTCTCGCTCTTGTCGGTGAACGACACCAGCGACGAGTCGCGCTTGTGTAACGCGATGCCGCAATGGCGCACGATACCGGCGATGTGTTTGGCATCGGCGTTCGGAGCGTATTTCCTGACGTCGGCGGCCCAGTCTTCTGCCATGACTTTCCTCCCTGGCTGAATACGCGGAGCACACGCCCGACCTGCCTCGAGGTCAAGCGCTGGTGGCAGGCGAAGACGCCAAAAATCAGTCTTGGGAACGGCGGCGGAGAGGAATATCGTTCCGCCGCGGCAACCTCGGTGTGACCGAGGGCATCATGGCGGAGGGGTGTCGAACATGAGCATGTTTGGTGGACTGGGCAATTTGCTGGAAGGCGCGATCGGCGCGCATCCGGGCGGGGTAAGTGGCCTGCTGAACGAGGCGCTGCAGGATGCCGGCGGTCTCGACGGGGTGGTCGCCAAGCTCAATTCCGCGGGCCTTGGCGAAAAGGTGAACTCGTGGCTTGGCAAGGGCCCGAACACGCCGCTCACCGAGGACGAAATCACCTCCGCCCTCGGCAATCAGCAGTTGCAGCAGATCGCGACCAGGCTGGGCATCCCGCTCGACGCCGTCGCCGGCACGCTGGCCCAGCACCTGCCCAACGCCGTCGACAAGGCGAGCCCCGACGGGACCATCGTCGCGGCAGGCGCCGGCGTCGGCCGGGGCGTTACAACCAGCCCCGGCGCTTGAAGAACCAGAAGGGCAGGATGGCGGAGATCACCATCAGCAGCAGCGCCAGAGGATAGCCGAAGCTGAAGTGGAGCTCGGGCATGGCATCGAAATTCATGCCGTAGACCGAGGCCACGAGGGTCGGCGGCAGGAACACCACGGCGGCCACCGAGAAGATCTTGATGATCTGGTTCTGCTCGAGGTTGATCAGCCCCAGCGTCGCATCGAGCAGGAAGTTGATCTTGGCGTTGAGGAACGCCGCGTGGTCGGACAGGGCCGCCGCGTCGCGCTGCAGCACCTTGAGTTCCTGGCGGAGGTCGCGCGCCACCTTGCCGTTCTGCGTCTCGCTGCTCTGGTGAAAGCTCGACAGCCGGGTGATGGAGACCAGGCTTTCACGGGCGAGGGTGAGGATGTCGCCCTTCTTGCCGATCCGCTCGATCAGGGTCTCGAGGTCGCGGGTCTTGCGGGTGGGCTTGCGCGATTTGTTGCCGAAGACCTCGCGCGAGATCTGGTCGATCTCGTCGCCGGTGGTTTCGAGCAGTTGCGCCAGCCGGTCGATGATCGCCTCGATCAGCCCGAGCATCACCTTTTCGCCGCTGGTGTAGACGTTGTTGGTCGGGCGCGTCACCAGCCGCTCGAACAGCTTGAACGGTTTGGGGTCGGCGTAGCGCACGGTCACGAGCTGGTTGTTGCGCAGAACGAAGGTGATCGGCGTCTTCATCGGCTCGTCGGTGTCGGAATTGACGAGCGCGGTGATGGTCATGAACTCGGCGCCATCCTCGTTGTAGAGGCGGGCGCTGGGCTCGATGTCGTCCATCTCGGCGCGGGTCGGAATATCGATGCCGAGGCACTTTTCGACGAAATCGTCCTCGGCCTTGGTCGGATTGGTGAGATTGTACCAGACGGCGGTGCCGCCGTGCGGCGCCAGCGCGGTGGCGTCGATATCGCTGGCGACCAGCCGGTCGTCCTGACGAATATATGCACGCAGCATTTTGGGCTCCTTTTCGCGCGCAACAGCTCAACAGCCGGCGCGCGAGAAGCCCTGACGAGCCTCAGGCCGCCGGCATCGAAGATCGACTTCGACTGTCGGGGTTCATGGTCCTGATGTCCTTTGCTGATGTCCCGCGTGCCGGAGCACGCAGGACGAATTCTCCGTGCGCCCACAAAGCGTTCGGGTCAATGGCTAAGTTGCCGCGGGGTTACCGAGGTGTGCGCGTTGGCGATGCCCGGGGCGCCTAGTCCGCGTCGCCCAGCAGCGTCGTCAGCGCCGTCTTGAGGTCGGTGTCGTCGGGGTAGACCACGTCGTCGATGCGCCAGTAGCCGACATCCATGCCTTCGATCGGCATCTTCTTGAGAATGAGGGTATCGATGTAGTCGGCCTTCGGGTCGTCGGCGAAATCGTATTTGATCTCGACCTTGGCGTCGGTCCGGCTGAGGGTGACGAAGCCGGTCGAGCATTGGGTGGCGTAGCCCGGCGAGGACTGCCAGGGGATGCCGTCGCCGAGCGGCGGCTTGTCGCCGGGATTTTTCTTCGCGTAGGCGTCGGATTTCTGCTGCGCGTCGGCGATGGCTTGCGCCAGCCCCTCGGTCAGGATGCCCCTAATCACCGCCTCGTCGTTGCCCTGGCGCGACATGCAGAAGATCTGGCCGATCTGGTTGGCCTTCAGCACCACCATCTGGCCCATCGGCTCATTGTCCCCGTCCGCGGCAAAGGCGGGCAGGGCCGTGACGGCCGTAGCGAGCAGGGCGGCGAGCTGGATGAAGCGCATGGACGGATTCCCGAAAAGGCGTCGTTGCCGCTTCCTAGCACAATGGACTGAACCTCGGCTGAATTTGCTCAAGGAAAATTGCGCTGGCGGTCCGGCATTTCCCGAGGCCGGCAAGGAGCGTGCATCTTCTGATTCAACCACGCGCGCCAAATGGCTGGCGGCAAATGGGTTTTAAGCCGTTGGCCCCAGGTCGCGGGCCTGAAGCTGCTTTAGTTGATCGCTGAGGGGGTGAGGAGGTTGTCGAGGTCGATGCCGCCATTCCGCGCGAGCCTGGCGCGCGTGTCGAAGGTGCCGACTCTGCCGACATAGGCCGGCACGACCGCCTTGATCTGAGAACTGATGGTCTGGGCATTGGTACGCGTCGCGGCTGCCTCCGCCGCAGTCAGGTCAACTGCCGCGCTCAGATCATGGGCGACGCATACGGTGATGGTGGTGAGGTTCTTGACCTCGAGCGCCTGGGTCGGATCGATCGCTGCCCTGTCCTCGCCGGAGAGGTCGCCGAGGTAGTCGTTCACGGCTCTGGCCCGGTCGCAGTTCTCGTCGAAGCGCTTGTGGGCCACCGCGTCGCTGAGTTCGTCGACGATGCGCTGCTCCTGGGTATGGCGCGCGTCATGGTAGTCGGCCACCGCCTTCCTGGCGTTGTCTCGTGCTGCCGGACTGCGGAACAGGGGCGAATTGGCCTTCACCAAATTGTCGACGGTGTCGACGGCCGCATCCATCTCGGCGGTCGGCTCGACGAAATTGTTGAGCACCAGATCCTTGGAACTGATGACGTAGAGCAGCGCGATGTCGAGATCGTCGCTGTTCCTGCTGCGGGCTTCCGTCCACAATTCCTTCCAGCCGACGCGGGTCATCTCGTTGAGCGCGACGCGCCGCAAGCTCAGCCTTTCTTGCCACTGTCGATCCCCAGAAGCTTGAGAATGTAAATCGCCTGGAAGGCCAGGATGCCGGTCACGATCGGCCGCGCCGCGGCAGTGACCTTCTCGTCGTGCGCGATCTGGTCGACGAGGTCGAACGAGGTGTTGAAGATCAGGATCACCAGCAGGCTCGCGAGGCCCCCGATGAGGAGACCGATGACGGCGCCGCGGCCCAGCCAGTTGAGGTCCGGGGTATTGGTCCACGGCGTCGCGGTCTTGTCGATGCCGAAGCAGACGATGGCGACCACGGTTGGGAGCGCGGCAATCGCAGCCGCGAACACCTGCGCCAGTGGGTTGTCGGCGGGAAAGGCCAGCGCGTTGATGAAGATGGCGCCAAAGAGCTGCCAGTTGTCCTGTAGGCCTGCGATCGCCTGCACTGCCAGCAGCACGAGCAGAATCGGCGAGACGATGCTGATTCCGGCGAAGATGATGCCCACCACGACCTGCATCAGGACGCGCCTGAACGGATCGGTCAAAAATTGAGTCATGGACTGTCCCCCAGCCGCCGGCAGTGTTCCGGCTGGAACGATTGTGCACAAGCCGGAGAACTACCGACGGGCGGCGGTTGGCAATTGTTCGATGCTAGAGCGGCTGGCCCAAGGTCTTTGCCGCCGCGACGATCCATGGCTTCAGTCGCGGCACGCTGGCGAAATAGGCCGTGCCGCGGCAGTAGTCGTTGCTGCTGCGCGGCGCGGCGACGCCGATCATGGTGCCGGCAACACTGAGCCGTCCGGCCGACAACAGGAACACCGGTCCACCGGAATCGCCGGTGCACATGCCGCTGCCGCGCGTCTGGTCGGCGACGAGCAGGGCGTCGTCTTTGGCGCTCAGCGTGGTGGTCGCCGTGCGGAGCAGCCGGTCGAAGCCGATCTGCCGCTGGCCCGCGGCGTTGGGCTTGCGCAAATCCGAGGCCGCGCCATAGCCGGCGATGTGCACGGCGCCGCCGTCGGGCAGGGCGTCCGCCAGCGTCGCAAAGGCGGTGCCGGTGGGTGCCGCGGCATCGAGCAGCAGCAGGGCCACGTCGTCAGGGTTCTGGTAGGCGAACATGCCCTTGCCGGCGGGCGAGGGCTCGGCTTTGGCGACAGCCTTGACGCTGCGCGCCTCGTCCTCGGTGATGTCGACAAGCTCGGGTTTGAAGATCACCCGGATGGCGCTGCGGTCGCCCTTGGTACAGTGCGCAGCGGTCAGCGCGAGGCGCGGCCCAAGCAGCACGGCGGTGCACAAATGCACGCCGCCATCATTGCCCTGATAGCGGATCGCCGCGACCGATCTCGCGACGATGTCGCCAGCGCTCACCGGCTTGCCGTTGAATACGCCGAGGCTCGGCAGGGCGCCGGCCGCGAGCACGACCGCAGCCAGCAGGCCCAGCGCAACGGCCCGGCGAAAGCTCAGAACTGCCACTCGCGGGCTTTGGTGACGAGGAAGTCGCGGAACACGCCGACGCGCTTCGAATTCTTCAGCGCCGGCGGGTAGACGAAATAGGCCTCGTAGGCCGGCAGCTCGACGCCGGTGAGCACCCGGCGCACGGTGGTTTCGAACTCCGTGACGTAGTCCGGCAGCATGGCGATGCCGATGCCGGCGCGGCAGGCCTGCATCATGCCGTAGATGGCGTTGACCTTCATCTGCGAGCGGCGCGGGCTCGAATCCGGCCGGCCCAGCCGCTCGATGTAGTTGATGTCGCCGAGATACGACGGCACCGGTTCGCCGAAGGTGATGATGCGGTGGTTGTCGAGGTCCTCGAGCGAGGACGGCTCGCCGTGCTCGGCGAGGTAGTCGAGCGACATGTAGAAATGGTTGTGCACCGTGAACAGCTTGCGCTGGATCATTTCCGACTGGTTCGGGCGGTGGAGGCGGATCGCGACGTCGGCCTCGCGCATGGCGAGATCGAGTTCGGCGTCGTTGAGTTTGATCTCGATCTGGATGTCCGGATAGAGCAGCAGGAACTCATGGATGCGCGAGCTCAGCCAGGTCGAGCCGATGCCGACCGTGGTCGTCACCAGCAACTGCCCGGTGGGCACGTCCTGGCTCTCCGACATCTGGGTTTCGACCTGATGCAGCTCGGACTGCATGCGGTGCGCGGTGCGGAAGAGCTGTTCGCCCACCTCGGTGAGGACGAGGCCGCGGGCATGGCGGATGAACAGCTTCAGCCCGAGGTCTTCCTCCAGCGCCGAGATTTGCCGCGACACGGCGGACTGGCTCATGTTCAGTTTTTCCGCCGCGTGGGTGAAGCTCCCCGATTCCGCTGCGGTGTGGAAGATGCGGAGCTTGTCCCAGTCCAGCATGATTACTCCGCTGCTTCGGCGAGGTTCTCTTCGGCGAGGAAACGCTCAGCTTCGAGCGCGGCCATGCAGCCCATGCCCGCAGCAGTGACCGCCTGGCGGAAGACATCGTCAGTCACGTCACCGGCGGCATAGACGCCAGGGATGTTGGTTTGCGTGGTGCCCGGCTTCACCTGGAGGTAGCCGCCCGGCTTCATGTCGAGCTTGCCGGCGAACACCGAGGTCGAGGGCGTGTGGCCGATGGCGACGAAGATGCCGTCGACAGGCAGGGCCTCGGTCTTGCCGGTCACGGTGTCGCGCAGCACGGCGCCGGTCACCGAGGGCGGCATCTGGTTGCCGGTGATGTCGGCGAGCTCGGTGTTCCAGCGCACCTCGATCTTGGGGTGCTTGAACAGCCGGTCCTGCAGGATGCGCTCGGCGCGGAACTCGCTGCGGCGGTGGATCACGGTGACCTTGGAGGCGAAATTGGTGAGGAACAGCGCTTCTTCGACGGCGGTGTTGCCGCCGCCGATCACCAGCACGTGCTTTTCGCGATAGAAGAAGCCGTCGCAGGTGGCGCAGGCGCTCACGCCAAAGCCCTGGAACTTCTGCTCCGAAGGCAGGCCCAGCCAGCGCGCCTGCGCGCCGGTGGCGATGATCACCGAATCGGCGGTGTACATGGTGCCGCTGTCGCCGTGCAGCCGGAACGGCCGCTGGGTGAAGTCGACCTCGACGATGACGTCGCTGACGATCTTGGTGCCGACATGCTCGGCCTGCGCCTTCATCTGTTCCATGAGCCAGGGGCCCTGGATGACGTCGGCGAAGCCGGGGTAATTTTCGACGTCCGAGGTGATGGTCAACTGGCCGCCCGGCTGGGTGCCGTTGATCATGACGGGCTCGAGCATTGCGCGCGCCGCATAGATGGCCGCGGTATACCCGGCCGGCCCCGACCCGATGATGATGACTTTGGAATGCATGGAACGGTTCCTGTCCGGACGCGATAAGATAGTTGTGAGGCCCAAGGGCTTCAAGCTGCCTGTATGGCAACTCCCCGGATTTACGGCCAGACGCCCAAAAAGCCGCAGCAACCTTGGGCATTTGCCTGCTCGCGGAACGGACCGGGACGAGACCGGGACGGCCCGGCAGTTAAGCTATGCGGCAAAAGCTGGGCTTTGGACGCGAGCGTCGTTATAGACCGGCGAAACAGTTCCCGGGGAGGACGATGCTCAGACTGGTCGATCAGCCGCGCCCGTTCGCCTGGTGGGCGATGCGCCCGTTCTCGGCGCGCTACCGCGTGCAATACGATGCGCGGCAACTGCCCGACTGGCAGCGGATCGTCTTGCGCCGCACGGTCTATGTGCCCGAGCTGAAGCTGCTCTATGTCATCAACGCCAAGGCGGCGAGTTCGAGCCTGAGAGACATGATGTTCGTCCTCGGCGGCGGCTCGCGGCAGGCCGGGCCGGGGCGCGGCATCTATTTCCCCGATCCGCGCTGGCGCGAGACCGTCGCGGCCTGGACCGACCCGGCGGTCTATCGCTTTACCGTCGGCCGTCACCCGGTCAGCCGGGCGCGTTCGGCTTTCGTCAACCTGTTCGTCACCCGCAACAACGGCTTCGAGTGGCGGCATGGGCCCTATCTCAAGCGGACCGGCCTCAAATGGGGCGAGGACACGCCCGAAAATTTCGATCGCTTCCTCGACTATGTCGAAGAGGTGCAGGCCGAGAGCGAGCTGTTCTGCGACGCGCATCTCAGGCTGCAATCGATCAACACCGGCGCCCGCCATATCGGCTTCAACCGTATCGGGCATTATGAATCGCTGAGTGACGACGTGCGCGCCATCATGGCCGATGCCGGCATCGCCAGCTTCACCGACGCTGCGCTCGGCTGGGCCAATCGCGCCAAAAGCGAGCGCAAATCGCCGGTAACCGCGGCCCAGATCCGCCGGATCGAGACGATCTACGCCGAGGACTACGAGCGGTTCGGATACGCGAAGGGGTAGGGGCAGACGCCTCACCACTGTGTCATTCCCGCGCTGGCGGGAATCCAGACCGGGCTATCGGACAGCCGAGAACTTCGCCCTGGATTCCCGCCTGCGCGGGAATGACACCGGGATAATGTTGGGGCCGGTGATGGCCTCAGACGTATTTCAGTTCCAGAATCTCGTAGTTCTTGGCGCCGCCGGGGGCCGCGACCTCGAAGCTGTCGCCCTTGGACTTGCCGATCATGGCGCGGGCGATGGGCGACGAGATGGAAATCCGGCCCTTGCTGGCGTTGGCCTCGGCGTCGCCGACGATCATGTACTGGCGTTCCTCGTCGGTGGTCTCGTCGACGATCTTGACCGTGGCGCCGAACTTCACCGTCGTCCCCGACAGCTTCTTGATATCGATGATGTCGGCGAGCGCCAGCAGCGCTTCCAGCTCCTGGATGCGGCCCTCGTTGAGGCTCTGCTGCTCCTTGGCGGCGTGGTATTCGGCGTTTTCGCTGAGATCGCCATGGGCGCGCGCTTCGGCGATGTCGCGGACGATCCGGGGACGCTCCTCGGCGGTGCGGACGCGATATTCCTCGCTCAGCGCGGCATGCCCGGCCGGTGTCATCGGAATCTTGTCCATCGTCGTCTCCAGTCGTCGAATGCTGATCGGCGCCGCTGGTTCACGTCCAACGTCGCGATGTCAAAACCCTGCCATCGCCTCACTTGGGGCTAAGCGGCACGAAATGTCAGGGGGCCGGTGCAAATTGCCCTCAGGGCGAGCCGCGGTCAAGCGGCAGGCGCGGGCAGGGGAAAACCCGCCCGCGCGAGGAGACTACGCTTTGACGGCAGCCCAGGCGGCGTCCGCCAGCATTTCCGTCGCCTTCTTGGCGGCGACGCGCGAGCGGCCGGTCGTGGCGAGGCGCAGATAGTTGTAGGCCGGCCCCAGAATCAGCGAATGCGCCACCGGCCAGGGCAGGTCCTTGACCTTCCGGGCCTTGAGGAATTTCGAGTAGGACGCGGCGGCCGTGCCCTGGCCCTCGGCCAGCGTGTCGGCGATCTCGGCAAATTCGGGCGCAGTGGCCGACAGCGTGCGGATTTCGTCCATGAACCGGAACAATTCGGGGTTCTTGAGGCCCCAGCTCACGAGGCCGGTGGCGCTCGCCTTGATCACGGCGTCCGGCGCCTCGCTCGCGGTGGTGGATTCGCCCGACCAGCCGGCCACGGCGTCTTCGAGCAGCGCGATCGCCAGTGCGCCCTTGCCGTCGAAGAAATGATAGATCGAGCCGGTGGTCGCGCCACTGGCTTCGCGGATGTCGTTGATGGTGGTGGCGATGTAGCCCTTCTCGAGGAAGCAGGCCAGCGCTGCGTCGAGGATCGATTCGCGGCGTTCGTCGCCGGTCAAGCGCTTGCGGGGCTTTACTTTTTTGGCAGCGGCACGGGCCATCTGATTCCCTTTCCTAAAAGATTTCTCTGGAATTGACTTCCAGCATGGACTAGGGCGACATTCTAGTCGAGCGTTTTGTCGGAGTTTTGGAATAAAATCTCGGGACAAGTGCCGATGCGCGGCGAAGATGGCCGGGTAAAGGCCGTTTTCCGGCGGCGTTTTGGGATGAGGCTGAGGTAGTGGTTTTGATGTTGCGTGTAGGACATTGAAATAGCTAGGTATTGTGACGGCGTGTGACCCGCGGGAACGACCGGTGGGTGGAATCCGGCGCCATCCATGCCGCGGCAAGTTCGATGCCGCAGTCCCCCGGTTTCCCTCCCCCGCGAGGGGAGGGCGGCGTTGCCTGGCGAGCGAAGCGAGCCTGGCAAGCCGGGGCGGGGGACTCTCCACAGGCGCGCCTGCTGCACCCCCCACCCAGCGCCGCCAGGCCTTCGGCCAAGCTCTGCTACCTCGCGGGGGAGGGAAAACCGCGGCGACTGCGGGAATGACATTGTGCTCGCGGGGGAAGCCCCGCGCGCCGGATTCGGATTTTCGTACCACGCCAGCAGTCGCCCCCGATTTCCCTCCCCCGCGAGGGGAGGGCGGCGCGCTTATGAGCGCAGCGAGCTTAGCAAGCCGGGGTGGGGGGAGTCGCCCCACGCGCGCCAGCGGAGAGTCCCCCCACCCAGCGCCGCTAGGCCTTCGGCCAAGCTCTGCTACCTCGCGGGGGAGGGAAACCCGTGCCGACTGCACCTTCCACCTGACCATAGCCGACAGTCACCCCTGTTTTCCCTCCCCCGCGTGGGGAGGGCGGCGTTGCTTATGAGCGAAGCGAATTAGCAAGCCGGGGTGGGGGGACTCTCCACATACTCGCCAGCGGCGAATCCCCCACCCAGCGCCGCTAGGTCTTCGGCCAAGCTCTGCTACCCTCCCCGCACGGGGGAGGGAAACCCGTGCCGACTGCACCTTCCACCTGACCATAGCCGACAGTCACCCCTGTTTTCCCTCCCCTCGCGGGGGAGGGAAACTAGAGGCGACTGCACGTTCTGCTTCAAGCCATGATCTCGCACAGAAGGACCGCTGACTGCCTCACCTCGCCCGCAAAGCAAAAAAGGCGCGGCCCGGCGGGGCCACGCCTTCGCTGTCGGTCGATGGGCTGGGTCGGTTCAGCCGGCCATCGTGAGATTGTCGGCAGCGGATTTCCCGGTCCGCTTGTCCTTGACGATCTCGTAATTGACCTTCTGGCCTTCATCGAGGCCGTTCAGCCCCGAACGCTGGACAGCAGAAATGTGCACGAACACGTCCGCCCCACCTTCGTCGGGCTGAATGAAGCCGTAGCCCTTCTGCCCGTTGAACCATTTAACAGTGCCGGTAGCCATATAAGTCCCTCTCGCAGTCTCTGCCGTGGCGCCCTTCAAACCAATCGAAGGGTTTCGCCAATCGAATTCTCGGTAGTGACGTCAGCAGGCGCGTTTAGGCGTCGCCAGGCACGAACAGTCGGCCGCAATATTCGACGAGAGAGTTTTAGCCCGAATTGTTAACGCGCACAATATGTCGCATGCATGACGAAAAACCGCTGCGGCAACATGCCGTGCGGAGACAGTCAGATGATCGCGATGCAACGCGTTCGGGCCGTTTTGCGGACCCTGTTCCCACGGCCGGCGGCCACTCGCTTCGGGCCTTGCCGCGGGAGCGGTAAGAGAGTTTGACCTTTACGGCAAGGAGGGGCACACGTCCAGTTAAACCACCCGCCAAAGCTGCGACTTCCAGAGGATGTGATGACGACGATTCGTGACGATTTCCGCTCGGACACCGTGACCCGACCGAGCCCCGGAATGCGGGCGGCGATGGCCAATGCCGAGGTCGGCGACGACGTGTTCGGCGACGATCCGACGGTCATGAAGCTGGAGAGGACGCTGGCGGAGCGGCTGGGAAAGCCGGCCGGCGTGTTCATGACGTCGGGGACGCAGTCGAATCTCCTGGCGCTGCTGGCGCATTGCGGCCGCGGCGAGGGCTATATCGCGGGCATGGACGCCCATTGCTACTCGCATGAGCAGGGCGGGGCGGCATGGATCGGCTCGCTCCAGCCGCAGCCGATCCCGCATCAGGCGGATGGAACGCTGGCGGTCGAGGACATCGCGGCGGCCATCCATGGCGGCGACGATCCGCATGTCGCGGAAACCCGCCTGCTGGCGATCGAGAATACGTTCGGCGGCCGGGTGATGCCGCAGAGCTGGATCGCCGAGGCGACGACGCTGGCGCGGGCGCATGGCCTCAGTACCCATCTCGATGGCGCGCGCGTGTTCAACGCGGCGGTGGCCGGCAATCTCGATGTGGCGCAGATCGCCAGGCCGTTCGACACGGTTTCCGTTTGCCTGAGCAAGGGGCTCGGCACGCCCGTCGGCACGGTGCTGGTCGGCGAAAAGGAGCTGATTGCCAAGGCGCGGCGGCTGCGCAAAGCCGTCGGGGGCGGTCTGCGGCAAGTCGGAATTCTCGCTGCGGCAGGGCTTTATGCTCTCGAGCACAATGTCGAGCGGCTGGCGGACGATCACGCCAACGCGCGGCGTCTCGCCGAAGGCTTTGCCAGGATTCCGGCGCTGTCGGTGGAATCTGCCACCAACATCGTCTGGGTGAGGATCACGCCGGACCGGGCCAGGGCGTTTACCGACTTCCTCGCCGCAGAGGGTTTTGGCGTCACCGGCGGCTATCCGGGTGCGAGCGGCGTCAGCCGTCAGCGCTGGGTGACGCATCTCGACGTCGACGCCGCAGCGGTGGAGCGAGCCATCGCCGCGGCCGAGCGGTTCTTCGCTTAGGCAGCAGAGCGCTCAGCGGTGGGCCGGCGGCGCAGCGACGGCGTCGCGATCGCCGGCGGCACGTAGTTGGCACCGTTGAAGCCGACATCTTCGCCGGGCGGTGCGATCTGGTCGATCCGGTCGAGGATGTCGTCGCCCAGCCGCAGCTCGGCGCCGGCCAGCAGATCGTCGAGCTGCGCCATGGTGCGCGGCCCGAGAATGGCCGAGGTCACGCCCGTATGCGCCATGACGAAGGCCATCGCCATATGGGTGAGCGACATGCCGGCCTCGGCCGCCAGCGGGATCAGTTGCTCGACGGCATCGAGGCTGCGTTCGTCCGACATCTGCTTCGGCATCACCTTCACCCGCAGCGAGTCCGGCAGCGGCTGCCCCTTGCGGTAGCGGTCGGTGAGCAGGCCTTTCGACAGCGGGCTCCACACCATCACGCCCATGCCGTAACGCTGGGCGGTGGGCAGCATGTCGCGCTCGATGCCGCGGTCGAGGATGGAGTAGGGCGGCTGCTCGGTGCGGAAGCGGGCGAGGCCGCGTTTTTCCGCCACCCATTGCGCTTCGACGATCTCGGACGCCGGGAAGGTCGATGAGCCGATGGCCCGTACCTTGCCGGCGCGCAGCAGGTCGGTGAGCCCCGAGAGCGTCTCCTCGATGTCGGTGTCGGGCGTCGGCCGATGGATCTGGTAGAGGTCGATGTAGTCGGTCCGGAGGCGCCGCAGCGAGTCCTCCACCGCCTGCACGATCCAGCGGCGCGAAGCGCCCTGCCGGTTGGGATCGTCCCCCATCGGGCCGTAGAATTTGGTGGCAAGGACAACATTGTCGCGCCGGCCCTTGAGCGCCTCACCGACGATCTGTTCGGATTCTCCGGCGCTGTAGCGGTCGGCGGTATCGATGAAGTTGATGCCGGAATCGAGGGCCTTGTGGACGATGCGGGCGCAATCGTCGTGGTCGGGATTGCCCATCGGGCCGAACATCATTGCGCCGAGGGCGTAAGGGCTGACCTTGATGCCGGTGCGGCCGAGCGTGCGGTACTGCATGGCGGTTCTCCTGTTGTCGTGAATGGGCCGATCACCATGGGATGGTCTGGTCGTTCCACCGGGTGAAGGTGCCGGTCGGGCCGTCCGGGCCGAGCAGGGCGACGCGCACCACTTCGCGCGAGCCGTCCTCGACCGATTCGGTGCCGGCGAAATTGTTGAGGGCGGTTGCGGTGAAGGCCGGGGACACGAGGTTGACCTTGATGCCGGTGCCTTCGAGCTCGATCATCATCGAGAGGGCGAGGCCGTTGAGGGCGGTCTTGGAGGCGGCGTAACCGGGCCCGTAGATCTTGTGGTACGGGTAGGCCGGATCTGCGTTGGTCGCGAGCGAGCCGACGCCGCTGGAGACGATGACGATGCGGGCGTCGGACGACAGGCGCAGCAACGGCAGCATGGCCTGATGCACGGCCAGGACGCCGAAGACGTTGGTGTCCCAAATGGCGCGGACCTCGTCGATCGAGACGGTGCTGGCCGAATTGTTTTTGGCGTAGTCCTCGAGGAATTCCCCCGGTTCGCGCTTTTTGGTGGTCGAGATGCCGGCGTTCTGCACCAGCAGGTCGAGGCGGCCGAATTCGGTGCGGATGCGTTCCGCCGCTGCCGCGATCGAGGCTTGGTCGGTGACATCGATCTGGATGGCGCTGGCGCCGGGCCCGATCTGGCTGGCGGCTTGCTCGCCGCGTTCGAGATTGCGCGAGCCGACGAGCACGGTCACGCCACTGGCGACGAGCTCCTTGGCGACTTGAAAGCCGACGCCCTGATTGGCGCCGGTGACGAGGGCGATGCGGCTGTCCGGCATGGCCATCTCCTTTGTCGATTGGTTGTCACGGCCCGCGGGCTGCATTATGTTGGGCAAAAGCGGAACCGTGTTCCGCATCAAATACGGAACATTGTTCCGTTTTGCAAGGGGCGATTTGTGGCGGACAGGCCGGACAGCGCAATTGCCGTCAAAGAGGGATCGGAGAAGCGGGTGCGCGCCGATGCGCGGCGCAGCCTCGATGCTTTGCTGACCGCGGCCAAGGCAGTGTTCGCCGCCTCCGGCGTCGATGCGCCGGTGCGCGAGATCGCCGAGAAGGCCGGGGTTGGCGTGGGCACAGTCTACCGCCACTTCCCGCAACGGGCCGACCTGGTCGCCGCCGTCTTCCGCCGTGAGGTCGATGCCTGCGCCGAAGCGGCGCCGGTGCTCGCGGCCGCGCATCCGCCGCGTGAGGCGCTCGATCTGTGGATCGACCGCTACGTTGCCTTCATCGCCACCAAGCGCGGCCTTGCCGCCGCGCTCCATGCCGGCGATCCGGCCTTCGAGCCGCTGCCGTCGCACCGCAACCAGCGGCTGGTCCCCGCGCTGCAATCCCTGCTCGATGCCGCCGTGGCGGCGGGCGAGGTGCGGCCCGGCGTCAGCGCCTACGATCTGCTCAATGCGATCGGCAGCCTCTACATGAACGTGCGCGACGAGGCGGGGTCGCTGTCGGCGGCACGCATGGTCACCTTGCTGATGGACGGATTGCGCTACGGCGCGAAGGCCTAAGCGGGGAGCGTCACCTTCGCCCAGATCGGCAGATGGTCGGAGGCGCGCTTGGCGAGCTCCGAGCTATGGACGCCGGTGTCGCCGATGGTGATGTTTTCGGTGACGATGATGCGGTCGAGCGTGAACACCGGCATCGAGGCGTGAAAGCTCGGGCCGCAGGTCGCGATGGTGTGGCGCTGCTCGAAGGCGCGCAGCACGCCGGATTTGAGGTCGGGCTCGTTGAGGTCGCCCATCAGCACGGTGGGCATGTTGCCCTCGAGCGCCCGCAGCTCGTTGACGATGGTCTGGGTCTGGAGCTCGCGCCATTTCTTGGTCAGGCCCAGATGCATGCCGACCACCCGTACCCGCCGGCCGCCGAACTCGAGGTCGGCCGCGGCGGCGCCGCGCGGTTCGAGATGCGGCAAAACGATCGGGCGCGCGTCGATCACCTGGATCGACTTGCGCGCGAGGATGACGTTGCCGTGGTAGCCGAGGCTTTGCGGCCGGTGCGAGAAGCGGATGGCCTGATAGTCGGTATGGGTTGCGATCAGCTCGGGGTCGAGCGCGGTGATGCGCGAGCCGAAGCGGCGGTCGACCTCCTGCAGCGCCACGACGTCGGCATCGACTTCGTTGAGCACGTCGAGCACGCGGGCGGGCTTGCGGCGCCAGTCGAGACCGACGGCCTTTCTGATATTGTACGACGCGACTTTGAGCAGCATGAGGCGGGAACGGCGGGCACCAATATGAGGTTGCGACGCTAGCGGGCGCAGTCCCGCCGGTCCAGCCGCATCACTCTATCGCGTTGTGCGGGTTAGCCGGTCACCAGCTTGCTGCCGACGACCACCAGCACCAGCGCCAGCAGCCAGCGGATGATGCGTTCGTCGAGCTTGGGCGCAAGGCGGCTGGCGATGAGGATGCCGGGGATCGAGCCGCAAAGCAGCGCGAGCAGCATGTGCCAGTCGACGTCGCCGGCGGCCCAGTGGCCGATGCCGGCGACCAGCGTCAGCGGCACGGCGTGGGCGATGTCGGAGCCGACGATCCTCAGCAGCGGCAGCTTGGGATAAAGCAGGATCAGCACCGTGACCCCGATGGCGCCGGCGCCGACCGACGAGATCGAGACCAGCACCCCTAGCACCAGCCCGGTCAGCACGGTGAAGGCCGCCTGCGGCATCCCGGGCAATTCGCGGCGCTTGCCGGCGAAGCGCGCAAGCTGCGGGCGGAAGGCGAGGCTGATTGCGGTGATCACCAGCATGGTGCCGAGCACCAGCGCCAGCAGATGCGCGGTGGCCGCCGTCTGCGTGCCGTTGGCCGACAGGAACCACAGCGTCAGCGCAGAGGCGGGCACGCTGCCATAGGCGAGGCGGCGCACGATCCGCCAGTCGACGGTGTTGTTGAAGCCATGGACCAGCGTGCCGGCGCTCTTGGTGGCGGCGGCATAGAGCAGGTCGGTGCCCACCGCGGTTGCCGGGTGGATGCCGAACAGCAGGATCAGCAGCGGCGTCATCAGCGATCCGCCGCCGACGCCGGTGAGCCCGACGATGAAGCCGACCACAAGGCCCGACGCGGCATAGAGAAGTTCGATCGGTAGTTGCAAGCAGCCGCCCCAGCCCCAAACAGTGGCGCGACCCTAGTCGCCAGCTTTCGCCACCGCCAGCCTTGTGGCGAGCATCATTTGGCGCGAAGCCCCAGACCGGCGCGAAATTCGTCTCGCTGGGCGCCAAGGCCCATCTTGTTAGATGGTGCCATATACGATACCATTATTGAATGGTGGTACAGGAATACACGTCCGAGGATGGCAGCAGCCCGTTCGGGCGCTGGTTCTTGTCGCTCGATCCGGTCGCCGCCGCCAAGATCACTGTCGCAATCGCTCGTCTCGCCGCCGGCAATGTTTCGAACGTGAAGGGCGTTGGCGCCGGCGTGCTGGAGCAGAAGGTGGATTTCGGTCCCGGCTATCGCCTCTATTTCGGACGCGACGGCGAGCGGTTGATCATTCTGCTGGGCGGAGGAACCAAGCGCCGCCAACAGGCGGACATCGAAAGAGCATCGCGATGCCGGGCGGACTATCGGACAAGAAAGAGGATTGGAGGCTGACATGCCACTGACGCGTGAATTCAAGGAGACCATCAAGGCGCGCGCGGCGACGGACGCGACGTTCCGGGCTGCGCTGTTGAGCGAGGTGCTCGATCTCTTCCTTGCGGGTGACGTGGCGACCGGCAAATCCGTTCTGCGCGACTATGTGAACGCGACGATCGGCTTTGCCGCGCTGGCGGAGGCGACCGGAGTTCCTGCCAAGAGCCTGATGCGGATGGTCAGCGCCTCCGGCAACCCGCGCGCCGAAAATCTTTTCGCGATCATCGCTGCCCTGCAGCAGGCTACCGGGGTGCAGCTCAGCGCAAGTGCCGCAGCCTGATGCGCGAGTTTTCGCGCTAACACCCATTGCTTTCGCCGCTGGTTGGCGTAGGTGCTCGCCGCCCTCCGAGCGTCGCGACATGCGTCAGATCCAGTATTCGTCCGGTGACCTTCTCGTCGACCGCCGTGCGGCCTTTGCCGAGGCGATGGCGCTCAACAAGGATTTTGCGGCGGCGGCCGAGGTGATGGCCGATGCGCTGGCGGTGGCGCCGCATTGGGCCGCCGGCTGGCTGCTGCTCGGCGACTACCGCACCGAGGCCGGCGACAGCGAGGGCGCAATGGAGGCCTATCGCCGGGTCGATGCGCTCGATGCCGACCGCGTATTCGGCGCGGCGCTGAAGCTTGCGGCGCATGGCGGCGGCTCGCTGCCCGCCGGCACCGATACCGCCTATGTCGAGGCGCTGTTCGACGACTATGCCCCGCGCTTCGAAACCGAGCTGGTGCGCGATCTCGGTTATGGTGTGCCGCCGCTGCTCGGCCGGATGATCGGCGAGGCGCTGGGCCGGCGGCGCATCGGCCGCGCGGTCGATCTCGGCTGCGGCACCGGGCTGATGGGGCACGAACTGCGCGCGTTCTGCGACCGGCTCGAAGGCGTCGACCTTTCGGCCCGCATGCTGGCCGAGGCGCGCCGCAAGCGCATCTACGACGTGCTGGTGCAGGGCGAACTCCAGAGCTTCCTCGGCGCCGACGCCGGCGGCATCGACCTCGTCACAGCCGCCGACGTGCTGATCTATTGCGGGCCGCTGCCGCCGGTGCTGGCCGCCGTCCATGCCGCACTCGCACCGGCCGGGCTGTTCGGCTTTTCGCTGGAACTGCACGAGCGTCCCGGCACGCTGCTCCGCCGGCGCGAACTGCGCTATGTGCACAACGCCGACGAAGCGCTCGGCGCCTGCCGCGCGGCCGGGTTCGAGATCGTTGCGAGCCGCCGCCTCGGCATCCGCAACGAACGCGACCTGCCCGTCGACGGCCTCGTCGCGCTGCTCCGCAAGCCCGGCTAGACCAGTACGCCGCGCGAAACGCCGGCCGTAACAGTTGTTGCCGGCGGGCAAGCGAGGCATGTTGCCTCCGATTTGCAATGGTTCTTTATTGGGGCGTCTTAGGGGCACAGAACATGCGTTTGATCAGTGCAACTATAGTTTCGTTGATGCTTACGGCGGCTCCGGTGCTGGCGGGCGACACCATACCGTGGGGCAAGGGCGAAGTGGCGGGCTGGAACATCTCGGTCGACCAGAGCCTCGGCGGCGGCTGCTTCATCATGGCGCTGTTCGATGGCGACGCGATCATCCGCATCGGCTTCGATCCGAGCCAGTCGGATTATTATTTGATGCTCAGCGACGCCGACTGGCAGTCGATCAAGGCCGGCAAGGACTACGATTTGACGCTCACGCTGGGCCATCGGCCGTCATGGGATGCGGCGGCGGCCGGCATCATGATGGGCGACCAGCCGGCGCTGCTGGTGCGCAGCACCGACACCGATTTCATCGAGGAGTTCTCGGGCCAGCGCAACATCCGGGTCGAGTACGCCGGCAACCAGATCGACAACCTCAACCTCGACGGCTCCGCCGCGGCGCTGCGCGAAATGGTCAACTGCCAGTCGACCATGAACGAGAACTCCGGCGCCAGCGGCGACCCGTTCAAGTAAGGGATGCCCATTCCCAACGTGGATGAGGACGCGCCCTACGTCGCGAAATAGTCCTGCAGCGGCCGCACCGTGAGCTGGCCGTTGCCGAGGCCGATGATGCCTTCGACGGCGGCGACGGCCCCGGGGATGGTGGTGTAATAGGGGATCTTGCCCATCAGCGCCGTGCGGCGGATGTCGCGGCTGTCGCTGATCGACTTCATGCCGTCGGTGGTGTTGATCACCAGTTGCACGCCGCCGTTCTTCATCGAGTCGACGATATGCGGGCGGCCTTCGGCGACCTTGTTGACCTTGGTCACCGAAACGCCGTTCTCATGCAGATAGCGGGCAGTGCCCGACGTGGCGACGATCTTGAAGCCGGCGGCTTCGAGATGGTGCATCGCCTCGACGATCAGCGGCTTGTCGTCGTCGCGCACCGACACGAACACCGTGCCCTCGCGCGGTACTTTGCTGCCCGAGCCCATCTGCGATTTGGCGAAGGCGAGCGCGTAGTCGACGTCGAGGCCGATGACTTCGCCGGTCGATTTCATCTCCGGCCCGAGCACCGTGTCGACGCCCGGGAAGCGGTTGAACGGGAACACGGCTTCCTTGACCGCGATGTGCTTCAGCGGCCGCTCGACGAGGCCGAACGAGGCGAGCGTTTCGCCCGCCATGATGCGCGAGGCAATCTTGGCGATCGGCTGGCCGATGACCTTGGCGACGAACGGCACGGTGCGGCTGGCGCGCGGGTTCACTTCGAGAATGAAGAGCGTGCCGTCCTTGAGCGCATATTGCACGTTCATCAGCCCGCCGACCTTCAGCGACAGGGCGAGTTCGGTGGTCTGGCGCTTGAGCTCGGCGATGATCTCGGGGCTCAGGTGCTGCGGCGGCAGCGAGCAGGCGCTGTCGCCCGAATGGATGCCGGCCTCCTCGATGTGCTCCATGATGCCGCAGACGAACACGTCCTTGCCGTCGCTCAGGCAATCGACATCGATCTCGATGGCGCGGCTGAGATAGGCGTCGAACAGCAGCGGGTTGTCGCTCAGCACCGAATTGATCTGGCCGGTCTTGTCGTTGGGGTAGCGGATCAGGATGTCCGGCGGCACCAGCGAGGTCAGCGTGTCCTGGATGTATTTTTCGAACTCGGCCGGCGAGTGGACGATCTGCATGGCGCGGCCGCCGAGCACGTAGGACGGGCGGATCACCAGCGGATAGCCGAGCCGTTCGGCGACGATGCGCGCCTGCTCCAGCGAATAGGCGATACCGTTGCGCGGCTGGGTCAGCTCGAGCCGGTTGATCAGCTTCGAGAACAGATCGCGGTCTTCGGCGAGATCGATCGAAGCCGGCTGGGTGCCGAGGATCGGCACGCCGGCCTTTTCCACCGCGTCGGCGAGGTTCAGCGGCGTCTGGCCGCCGAACTGCACGATGACGCCGTGTAGAGTGCCGTTCTGCTTCTCACGCTCGAGGATTTCGATCACGTCTTCTTCGGTCAGCGGCTCGAAATAGAGCCGGTCCGAGGTGTCGTAGTCGGTCGACACCGTCTCGGGGTTGCAGTTGACCATGATGGTTTCGTAGCCGGCGTCGGACAGCGCGAACGCCGCATGGCAGCAGCAATAGTCGAACTCGATGCCCTGGCCGATGCGGTTCGGCCCGCCGCCGAGGATCACGACTTTCTTGCGGTCGGATGGCCGCGCCTCGTCGGCCACCGCGCCGGCGAACGGCACCTCGTAGGTCGAGTACATATAGGCGGTGGGCGAGGCGAACTCGGCGGCGCTGGTGTCGATGCGCTTATAGGCCGGATGGACGCCGAGGCTCTTGCGCAGTGCGCGCACGTCTTTCGCCTGCCTGCCGGCGAGGTCGGCGAGGCGCCGGTCGGAAAAGCCCATGGCCTTGAGGCGGCGGAGGATCTCGGGCCGGTCCGGCAGGCCCCAGTCCTTCACCTGCTTTTCGGCGTCGACGATACCCTTGATCTGCTCGAGGAACCACATGTCGATGTGGCACGCGTCGTAGATGTCCTCGAGGCTCATGCCGAGCCGCATGGCTTCCGCCACATGCAGCAGGCGGCTGGGCGTCGCCACCGATACCGCCGCGCGAATGGCGTTCTTGTTTTCGTCCTCGTTGAGGCCGAGGCCGGGGATGCCGATCTCGTTGAGCCCGGTGAGACCGGTTTCGAGCGACCGTAGCGCCTTTTGCAGCGATTCCTGGAAGGTGCGGCCGATGGCCATGGCTTCGCCGACCGACTTCATCGAGGTGGTCAGCCGGTTGTCGGCGCCCGGGAATTTCTCGAAGGCGAAGCGCGGGATCTTGGTGACCACATAGTCGATCGTCGGCTCGAAGCTCGCCGGCGTCGCGCCGCCGGTGATGTCGTTTTCGAGCTCGTCGAGCGTATAGCCGACGGCCAGCCGCGCCGCGACCTTGGCGATGGGGAAGCCGGTGGCCTTGGACGCCAGCGCCGAGCTGCGCGACACGCGCGGGTTCATCTCGATGACGATCATGCGGCCGTCGGCCGGATTGATGGCGAACTGCACGTTCGAGCCGCCGGTCTCGACGCCGATCTCGCGCAGCACCGCAATCGAGGCGTCGCGCATCACCTGGTATTCCTTGTCCGTGAGCGTCAGGGCCGGGGCGACGGTGATCGAGTCGCCGGTGTGGACGCCCATCGGATCGACGTTCTCGATCGAGCAGACGATGATGCAGTTGTCGGCCTTGTCGCGCACGACCTCCATCTCGTACTCTTTCCAGCCGAGCACGCTCTCTTCGATCAGCACCTCGTCGGTGGGCGAGGCGTCGATGCCGCTCTCGACGATGTCGAGGAATTCTTCCTTGTTGTAGGCAATGCCGCCGCCGGTGCCGCCCAGCGTGAAGCTCGGACGGATGATGCAGGGGAGCCCGATCACCTCGAGCGCCTGCAGCGCCTCGATCATGTTGTGGGCCAGCATCGAGCGCGGCGTTTCGAGCCCGATCTTTTTCATCGCGTCGCGGAACAGCTCGCGATCCTCGGCCTTGTCGATGGCCTCGGCGTCGGCGCCGATCAGCTCGACGCCGAACTTGTCGAGCACGCCCATCTTCCTCAGGCTCAGCGCGCAGTTGAGCGCCGTCTGGCCGCCCATCGTCGGCAGCAGCGCGTCCGGGCGCTCCTTTTCGATGATCTTGGCGACCACTTCGGGGGTGATCGGCTCCATATAGGTCGCGTGCGCCAGGTCCGGATCGGTCATGATCGTCGCCGGATTGGAGTTCACCAGGATGATCCGGTAGCCCTCTTCCTTCAGCGCCTTGCACGCCTGAGTGCCCGAATAGTCGAACTCGCACGCCTGCCCGATGATGATCGGTCCCGCCCCGATGATGAGGATCGACTTGATATCGGTGCGTTTTGGCATCTGGCGGCTCTGATCTCTGCGCGCGCGGAAAAAGCCGGGCAAGCCGGGCTTTTGGAGCGGACTCTATAGGTTAAGGCCGCTGTCTAGCCGATGGACGCCAAGAAGGGAAGGGCGGCGGCCAAAGGCGCGCGCATGGGGGACATGTTCCACGGTGTCGTGGCAGCACGCGAGATCATTTCCCGTACAGCGGCGTGATCCGGGCCTTGTCGATCGCAGTCTTGTCGAGCCAGGCGCCGACATCGGCGGGTTTCATGTCGGCGGTGACGTCGGCCTTGGCGTCGGGCAGGGCCCAGACGGTGATCTGGTAGTGGTGCGGCGCGCCGGCTGGCGGGCAGGGGCCGTCGTAACTGGCATGCTTGGCGCCGTTGGGCAGCGGCGTCGTCCCGGCCGGCATCGATGCGCCGCCCGCGGCGCCGGCGTTCTGGTCGAGGCCGGTCGCGGTTACCGGAATATCCACCGCCAGCCAGTGCCAGAACCCGGCCGTGCCGGCATCGGGGTCGAACATGGTGACGGCGAGGCTCTTGGCGCCGGCCGGCACGCCGCTCCAGCTCAGCTCTGGCGAAATGCTGCTGCCCGAATATTTGGCGCAGACGAATTTGGCGTCGAACGTGCCGCCATCGGTGACGTCGGTGCTGGTCAGCTCCATGGCGAACGAGGGCGTCGCCAGCACAGCGAGGCCAGCCGCGGCGAGGGCAAGGCGCATGATGATCTCCTCCGGATTGCGATCGGGACCGCTCGATCCCGTGAGCGATAACGCCGCAGGCGCGGGAAGCTTGCATCACAAGGTGCGGCGCGGTGCCTTGCCAAGGCCGCTTTTTCGCGTCTCGATGGCGCCAACCAAGGAGGCCGCCATGTGCCGGAACATCAAGACCCTGTTCAATTTCGAGCCGCCGGCGACGCCGGACGAGGTGCATGCCTCGGCGCTGCAGTTCGTACGCAAGCTTTCCGGCTTCGCCCATCCGTCCAAGGCCAACGAAGCGGCGTTCGAGGAAGCGGTGGAGGAAATCACCGCCGTGGCGCGCAAAATGCTGAAGCGGCTCGAAACCAGCGCCCCGCCGCGCAACCGCGAGGTCGAGGCGCAAAAGGCCAGGGAGCGCTCGAAGCTGCGCTTCCCCGACCGGGCGACGGCGTAACGGCGGTTACTTGCTGAAGGTCACGCGCGAGCTGGTCTTGCCGCCGTCCCGGTCGATCAGCGAGAAATCGACGACGAGGCTCGCGGGCGAAATGGTCATGGTCGAATAGGCGGTGCCGCCCATCGAGGTGTCCTTGGTGGTGAAGACCAGCGAATTGCCGCGCTTGACGCCCGGAACCGTGCCGCCCAGCGAGCGCGATTCATAGCGGCCCTTGGCGTCGTTGTAGCTGATGGCCCCGTTGAAGGCCTGCGTGGCCATGTCCGGAATGTTGCAGCGGCCCTGATATTTGGCGCTCTGGCCGCTCGAACTGAAGACGATGCGGCAGGCGATCGAGCCGCCCTGGCCGCCCACCACCTTGCCGCGGCCGGTCCAGCTCGCGTTGAGCTTTTGCAGATAGGCCGTTTCCGCCGGGCCCGCGAAGGCCGGAGCGGCGGTGACGGAAATCATCGCGATGGCGGCTGCGGTGAGAAGGGCGGTGCGAAGCATGTCAGACAATCCGGTGGGTTAGGTTGTCCTGCGATAGGCGAAGATTGTGGCGCCGCAAGGGAATACCCGGATTAAGGTTTACGGCGCCGCTCAATCAGCCGTGATAAACCGACTGGTTCAATAAGCGGGCCCCTATTCCTCGGGCCCGGTGGTGAACAGCAGCGGAAAGCCCTCGGCGCGGGCCATGTCGGTGGCACCGGTCGCCTTCTGTTCGGCGATCTCGCGGGTGAACACCGCCACCACGCACGAGCCTTTGGTGTGCGCGGTGATCATGACGCGGTGCGCCTGGTCCTCGCTCATGCGGAAATGCAGCTTCAGCACGCGCACCACGAAATCGCGCGGGGTGAAGTCGTCATTGACCAGCATCACCTTGTAGAGCGGCGGGCGCGCGGTTTTCAGCCGCGTCGTGGTCTTGGGTCTGGTTTTGAGATCGCTGTCTGCCATCGGTTGGCCTCCGACGGCTTTATATAGCACAGATTGCGGCCGAAGGTCAGAGGCCGACGTCGCCGCCCGGCGGCGGGGCCGCGGTTTCGGGGGCGACAGTCACCGCGTTACGCGGCGCGGGCTTGTTCCGCTCGGCCGCCATGCGCGGGGCCACCGGGTAGGGCACCGGCTCGGTCGCGGTGCCCACCGAGGGAACGGGCGCCGCCTCGGGCGCGGCCGGCGGCTGCTGCGCCGCGGCAAGGCCGTTGGCGCTATCGATGGCGGCGAAATCGGCGCCGGCGGGGTTTTGCATCACCACGCCGGGGATGTTTTCGGTGGGCGCCGGGGCCACCAGCGGCGCATCGTCGAGCGTCGGCGCCGCGGTGATCAGGTTCGGGGCGGCCGGCGCGCTCGGCGGCGGCAGTTCGGTGGTCGGCGCCGGAGCCTGGGCCGATGACGGCGCCGCGAGGATCGGCGCGGCGGTGGGCTCGGCCGATGACGAGGTGGTCGCGGCCACCGAGGGTTGTGCATCGATCGCCGCCGCCGACCGGCCGGTGTCGGCGGTTCGCATGTTCCAGAAGATCAGCGCCGCGGCGCCGGCCAGCGCGGCATAGAGCGCGAAATTGGCGACCGCGAAAAAGCCGCGGCCGAAGCGGGCCCAGCCGGATTCCTCTTCCTCGTCGTCCTCATCGGGCTCGCGGAACATCGGCTTTTGCCGCGGCGGCGGCGGGCGGGTGCCGGGCCGCCATTCCTCCTCGCGCGGGCGGGGGGCGAGCGCCGGATCGGGACCGCGCGCCGGCTGCGGCGGTCGGCCGGCCTGGACGATCGCCGGGCTCGCGGTGCCGCCCTGGCCGAAAAAGCCGGCCCGCACCTGCGTGTGGTCGGGCGCGTCCTCGTCGTCTTCTTCGGCTTCTTCTTCGTCGTCCTCATATTGCGGCTGGGCCCGGCGCATGGGTTGCGGGGCTTCGTCCTCGTCGTCGTAGACATCGGCCTCGCGCGGGCGGCGCAGCCAGGCGGCGAGCGCGAAGCCGAAGGCGACGAGCAGCAGCGCGGGCGGGGTGATGAGCACATAGTCGGGGCCGTGCCGCAGCACCAGAGCCGCAACCACCCAGACGATGGCGCCGGCCAGCAGCAGGACGGCGCCTGCGAGTGGCGCGGCCAGCGTCACGCCGGCGCCGAGCACGCCGAAATTGGCGACCACGAACAGCCCGAACTGCAGCACCTGCAATTGCCTGACGTCGAGGCCATGCAGCGCGCCGGCGTCCAGCCCGCCGAGCGCAAGGATCAGCGAGGCCACGAGGCCGGCAACTACACCGAAGGCTAAGGCCGCAATACGCACGCGATGGCTCCGGACCGATTTTGGACCGACGGCCCATTGTCAGCAAGAAAAAGGCTTCCGCAGTCAAGCTATTAGCGGCGAAATCGAGCGCAAAATAGCAGCAGGCGACGGGAAAACAAGCAAAAGGCCGCTCCAAGCTGCGCAATGGCGGCCATGGCCGCGACGCCGCGCTCAAGAGCTTCGATGCCACCATGAAGGCGCTCGGGCTCGACCAGCTCGACATGTTCCTCATTCACTGGCCGGTGCCGAGCCAGGGCAAATATGTCGAGGCGTGGAAGACCTTCGTCGAATTGCAGCAGCAGGGCCGCGTCAAATCCATTGGCGTGTCCAACTTCAACCCGGACCATCTCGAGCGCATCATCGGCGATAGCGGCGTGAAGCCCGTGGTCAACCAGATCGAGCTTCACCCTTATTTCCAGCAGCGCGGCGTGCGCGACTTCCACACCCAGAACGGCATTCACATCGAGTGCTATTCGCCGCTCGGCTCGGGCAGCGTGCTCGAGGACAGGACCATCGCGGCCATCGCGAAAAAGCACGGCAAGTCGGTGGCGCAGACCATCATCCGCTGGCATCTGCAGCAGGGGCTGATCGTCATCCCGAAATCCACCCACGCCGACCGGCTGCAAGCCAATTTCGACGTGTTCGATTTCGAGCTCGACGCCGACGACATGAAGCAGTTCGCTGGCCTCGATAAAGGCGAAGACGGCCGCACCGGCTCCAACCCCGCGACCGCGAGCTTTTTGTTCTAGGCGATGGCCTTCTTGAGGGCCGACCGCGTGGCTCTCCAGTCGCGCGTCGAAAGCCGGCCGGCAGCGCGCACGATGAGTTCGTTGGGCAGCGTGAAGATTTTCCAGCGAACGTAGCACGGCTCCCTGAGGCCTGCCGGCTCGAGGTCCTCGATGGCGATGTCGGTCGCCCACGACGTCTCTTTCGCCGTGGTGATCATGGCAAGCACAGTCTGGCCGTTCGCGTCGTTGAAGGCTTGCTTAGAAAGTACCACCGAAGGTCGGTATTTGGTTACCGCCTGTTCGACGAATGGGAACGGCACGATCGCAACGGTGCCGAAATCACAGATCACGGAACGCTTCCTCATCGCCCGGCGAATCCCACTCGCTCAGGGTGAGAGCCAGAGAAGCAAGGAAGCTGTCGGCGTCAACAACCTGCCGAATGTTGACAACCTTGCCGCGGTCCTTCTGCATTGCCGTCCAGGCCCGCTTCATGCTGTCGATCGGCTTGATGCCGGGCGTAGGCCGCCCATCGGGCCCGTTTTTCATTCGCTCCCAAACACCGACAACTCCGGCGACCTCCAGTTTCACGGTTTCGCCGGCGCTGAGCGATGCGAGACGATCGCGTAGCGGGCGATCGTCCTCGATATGCTTGAGCCAGATAGAGTTGTCGGCGATTTTGATTTTACCCATGTCCCGCCTCCGTCCAACTATCCAAAACAGGTAGCGGGGTGGGGGTGGGGTGTCAACGGGGCGGGGGCGGGTCTCGCCGCCGGAACAGCAGATCGCTGGCGGCGAGGATGGCGCCGCCGGTGATCAGCAGGCAGGCGAGCAGCAGGATGTGGCTGTAGCTGGCGTAGCCGGCGAGGACGAGGATGGCCGTCGACAGCAGCGGCGCCGAGTACGATGCGGCGCCCAGTACCTGGATGTCGCCGCGCTTGACGCCGATGTCCCACACATAGAACGCCAGTCCAACCGGGCCGAGGCCAAGGCCGACGATGGCGGTCCATTGCCAGGCATCGGTGGGCCAGACGGTCGGCTCGATGGCGAAGTGCACGATTGTCGCCAGTGCCGCCGTCGCGAGGCAGAAGCCGGTGATGGCGTCGCTCGGCACATGCGCGAAGCGGCGCGACAGCACGGAATAGACGGCCCATACCACGGCCGCGAACAGCGCCGCGGCGTAGCCGGGCAGGTATTGCGGATCGAGGCTCAGCCCGTTGCCGCGCGTCACCACCAGCACGGCGCCGGCCAGCGCCAGCACGCAGCCGGCGATGTGCTGCCATTTGAGCTTTTCGCCCGGCAGCAGCGCCGAGAACACCACGATCAGCAGCGGCCACAGATAGTTGATGAGGCCGGCCTCGACCGGCGGCGCATGGCGCAGCGCAATGAAGTAGGCCGCGTGGTAGCCGAACAGCCCGCCGACCCCGAGCAGGTAGACGGGCCAGGGCTGGATGACCGCTTTGGCCGCCCGCGGCCGCACGGCCCAGAGCGCCACGCCGGCGAGGCCGCCGATCCAGAACGTCATCGCCAGCAACTGGAACGGCGGCACGGCGCCGCTCGACGCCGTGAAGAACGCCAGCAGGCTCCACAGCAGCACGGCGGCAAAGCCGATGGCGGTCGCTGTCCGGGTGGTCACTGCAGCACCACCCGCACGCCGGTAAGGCCCACGGCCATCGGATCGACCCAGAAATGCCGGATGCAGACGCTTGTCATTTTGCCCTCGCGCCGCCGCTCCTAGCGGATTTGTCGCGAGAAGGGAATTTGCCAGCGCGGCAGACCATCCCTAGATTATGCGCCATGCCGTACGATTTGCCCGACCGCATTGCCTTTGCCCGCAACCCGGACCTCGCCTTCGATGTGCTGAAGGCCGAGACCGTGGCCGAACAGGCGTCCTCGCTCGGCCATCACGGGCGGCTGGTCGAGGCCGCGATGGCGGCGCTGCGCGCCCACGACGCGGCGCCGGGCGATGCCGAGGAGCGGCTGAAACTGGTCAAGGTTGCCGCAAGGCATGTATGGGCGTTCTTCGTGCAGCGCGAACTGTGCGGGCTGCGCGACCAGAAGCAGATCATCAGGGATTACGGCATTCCGGGCGAAGTGCTGGCCCGGCTTGGTGTCGTTGAGAAGACCTAGAGCGTTTCCAGGAAAAGTGGCGACGGTTTTCCGGTTCGGAAACGCGACCTAGAGATAAACCTTGAAGCCCTCGTGGCTTTTCGCAAACCCGAGCCGTTCGTAGAAGCGGTGCGCGTCGGGCCGCTTCTTGTTCGAGGTCAGTTGCACCAGCCCGCAGCCACGCGCGCGGCAGCGCTCCACCGCCCAGCGCATCATCTGCGTGCCGAAGCCGCGGTTCTGCCAGGCGTCGCCGACATGCACCACTTCGATCTGGCCGCGCCACATGCCGCGCCGCATCAGCCCGGGCAGGTAGCTCAACTGGAAGCAGCCGATCCGATCGCCGTCGTTCTCGACGACGATCATTTCCTCGTTCGGGTCGGCATCGATCGCCGCGAGCGCATTGGTGTAGTCGGCGTGGCCGGCGTCGGCCGGATCGTCGCCGGTGGTAATGACACTGTCCTCGACGATGAGCTCGATGATGAAGCGCAGGTCGGCGGGTGTCGCATTGCGGAACGTCAGCGGCATCAGACTCGTTTGCCTTTCGGGCTGAGGCTCCAGGCGACGGACAGCGTGATCACCGCGAGCACGGCCGGGAGCAGGGCCAGCCATTGCTGGCCGCCGGTCAGCACGGCAGTACCAGCCCAGAACACCGAGCTCAATGCCTCGGCGATGGTCGACACGCGCGAGGCGACCTGGCGGCGGCGGAACATGGCGCGGCGCATCGGTACGCGGAACCAGAGCTGGATCGCAGTAGCCGAACCGGACGAGATGGCGATGAACACCGCCGTGATCAGCGCAAGGCTCACGGACGCGAACAGCATCAGCACCACCACCGGCGCGAACAGTACGGCGAGCACGACGCCCACCGCCTCGATCTTGGCGGTCAGCACGGCGAAGGGCGACACCGGCGCGGTGACCACGAGGTCGTGCGCGTCCTCGCCCGAGATCGCGAGCCAGCTCAGGCCGCCCGAGAGCTGCCCGGCCGCCATCACCAGCACCGGGATGACCACGACGAAGGTGCCGGCGGTCTTGCCGTAGCTGATCCACAGATACAGCGCCGGCGGCACGAGGTAGAACACCTGCATCAGCGTCTGGCTCAGCAGCCACGGATCGCGCGCCAGCAGCTTCCATTCCTTGACGCGAAGCTGCTGCTTCTGGCTGCGGCTCTTGAAGCTGACGGGGCCATAGGCGTGGGCGACGTGCTGCTGCGCAACGCCGGCCGCCGCGATGGCGTGGCGGCCGAAGCTCGAGGAGGCGAACGCGATGGTGCCGACCAGCGCCGCCGCGCCGACGACCACGATGCCGGCGAGCGCCAGCCAGTCGCCGAGCGCGGCCTTGGCCGGTGCCCACACGAGGCTGTCGAGGGCCGGCGCGGCGTCGACAAACGCCGGGTCCTGCAGCAGCGCAAAGCGCGACATGTTGCCGAAATGCAGGATCGCCACCGCCTGGATGCCGATGACGAAACCCGCGCCGACGATGGCGGCGATGATCTGCGCGATCAGCCGCGTGCGCTTCGGTCCGGCGATGCGGAACAGCGCCACGGTGATCAGCACCGAAAGCGCCGTGGCGATGGCCGAGAGCGCGGCGAGCGCGAGGTACGCCATCAGCCATTGCGGGCCGGCATGGAAGGCCAGCACGTCGACGATGGGGCTCGCGAGCAGGCACGCCAGCAGCAGCGTCGTTATCGCGGTGATGCCGGTGCGCACCGCGAACACCGCCCGCGACGAGGCCGGCGAGGAGAACAGCAGGTCGAGATCGGCGCGGCCGTAATAGGCGCGGGTCACCGATTCCAGCGCCTGGCTCAGCATCACCGTCCAGAACAGGAATCCCGTTCCAGTGATCAGCACCAGCGTCGACTTGTCGGCGACGATGCCGGCATCGGCCCACGGCCCGACGATGGCGTTGGCGAGCAGATGCAGCACCACCGTGATCACCGCCAGCATGACGGTCAGGGCGATGCGCCGCGCCGGATAGCCGCCCGTCATCATGGCGACGCCGTCGCGCCAGATCAGCCGCCATTCATGGGCGGCGAACCAGGGCATGGTGGCGGGGGCAAAGCTCATGCGGCGGCATCCACGGCCGGGTCGGTGTCCATTTCCTTCTGCGCCACGAGGTCGAGGAAGATCTCCTCGAGCGTCGTCTCGCGGCCGATCATGGCGCGCAGTTCCGCCAGCGTGCCTTCGGCCACCAGCCTGCCGTGGTTGATCACGCCGATCCGCTCGGCCATGCGCTCGGCCACCTCGAGGATGTGGGTGGTCATGATCACGGTCACGCCCGCCTTCACCTTGTCGAGCAGCACCTGCTTGACCTGCCGGGCCGAGCCGGCGTCGAGCCCGGTCAGCGGCTCGTCGAGAATGATGAGTTTGGGGTCGTGCACCAGCGCGCCCGCGAGCGCCACCTTCTGCAGCATGCCCTTGGAAAATCCGCCGCAGCGTTCGTGGGCGTGCGGCGCGAGGCCCAGCCAGCCGATCAGCTCGGTCGAGCGGGCCTGCGCGGTCCTCGCGTCGATGTTCCACAGCCCGGCGACGAATTCGAGATATTCGTACGGCGTCAGCCGGTCGTAGACCATCGGCTCGTCCGACACCCAGGCGATGATGGATTTCGCCTTGAGCGGCTCCCTGCGCGTATCGATACCGAACACCGAAATGCTGCCCGCTTCGGGCTGCAGCAGCCCCGCCACCATGCGCAGGATGGTCGTCTTGCCGGCGCCGTTCGGGCCGAGCAGGGCATAGAATTCGCCGGCCTTCACGCGCAGGTGAAGATCCTTCACCACCGGGCGGTCGAAGCTCTTGTTCAACCCCGCGATATCGAGGGCAAAGGCGGGTTCGGACATGGGCGCGCTCCGGCAACAGCGGCGGCGAGCCTAGCCAGCGGCGGTTGAGGGGGCGTGAAAGCATTGGGTTAAGATTTCCGCACGCGGGAACCTTCGCCCGGCCCCGCGCCTTAGGGTCAAATGAGCGAACCCAGGCGCAGACGGAGCAGGAAAGTGACGGGCCATAGCTCCGATCCCGACGCCGGCGACGGCGGCATGGCGGTTATCGTTGCCGGTGTGCTGGCCGTAGCGCTCGCTGCAGTGGCGGCCTTCTACATCTTCAACCTGAGCCGGCTTGCGGTGGGCGACGGCCGCATCGTGCCGCCGCACGTGGCGAGCGACGGCGCGTCCCGCGCGCGCTAGGCCGGCGCGCTATTGCAGCCCCACCGGATCGACGATGCCGCCGGTGCAGCCGGCGCTGGTCGGCGACGACGCCGCGATCAGCTCGCCGATCCCGCCACTGCCCATCACGTCGCCGCGCAGCCCGATGGTGATTTCGCTGATGATGCGGCGGTTGCCGTCCTGCTCGCAGGCGAGGCGCACGCGCTGGCCGGCGCCCTTGCCGAAGGCGGTGTCGAACGCCGCCCGCACCGTGCCGTTATCGAGCCGCTTGCCGACGTTCTGCGCAAACAGCGCGCCCACCGCGGAATTGTCGATGGCGTCGAGGAAGGTGATGGCGCGGCTGAAATAGGCGTCCGGCGCCGCACCCGAGCAGGTGCCGTGCACGATCCACTCGTGCCGCTCCAGCACCGATTGCGTGCCCGGCATCGCCCGGTCGAGGTCGCGGCGCGTGGCCGGCGACAGCTCGACCGCGGGCAGGGCGGCCCAGTCATGCGCGTCGTCGCTCGCCCTGTCGACCGCCGACACGCCGCAATAGGCCCTGCTGCGCGGCTGCGGCCAGAGCCCATGCAGCACCAGATGCGTCGCCTCGAACGAGCTTGCCGTTTGCCGCTTGCACTCGGTCTTGCTGGACAGCCCCTCGCAGAACGCCGGCTCCCAACTGATCGCGAGCACATACTCGGCCTTGCCGGCGGCAGATGCAGCGGGAGGCGCCGGACGCGGCGCGGGCACGGCCGGCGCGGCGCTGGCTACGTCGCCACCGAGCTTTGCCGTGCCGCAATCGACGCTCACCCAGCGATAGTCCGGGTCGGGCGCGCCCGGCACGACGATCCAGTAATGGGTCGCCTGCGGCTTGTTGCTGGCGATGATCTTGTACGACGTGCCGACGCTCAGCGACACGTCGCCGGGGTTGGTCGCCTTCTTGATCGACTGCAGCCCCGGGCAGGCCCTGGTCGCCACCAGCGTGCCGCTGATTCTCGTCTGCGCCAGCGCCGGGGTCGCGACCAGCAGCAGAGCCGCACACAGCAGGGCCAAAACCTTCATCATCGCCTCCGAACGCGTCGGAGGCGATTAGGTCATGGGACCGCTCATGCGGTCAAGCGCGCGACTCAGCGGGCGAACTTGTAGCCCTCGGGCACGCCGGTCGGCGACAGCACGAACTGCCAGACCTGCAGCACGCGGGCGCGGAAGCCACCGGCGCAGCACAGCAGGTAGTACTTCCACAGCCGGTAGAAGCGCTCCTCTTCGGGGGTGCGGTCCTTCTTCCAGTTGCGGTCGAAGTTCTCGTACCAGGCGCACAGGGTCTTGTCGTAGTTGGGCCCGATATTGTGGGTGTCCACCACGCTCCACAGTCCGTCGATCGCCTTGCCGATCTGCGCCATCGAGGGGATGACGCCGCCGGGGAAGATGTACTTTTCGAGCCACGGCTCGATGGTGTCGGTCGACCACTGGCTGCCGACCGTGTGCATCATGAACAGGCCGTCGTCCTTGACCACCTGCCGCGCCTTTTCGAAATAGGTGCGGTAGTTCTTGTGGCCGACATGTTCGAACATGCCCATCGAGACGACCTTGTCGGTCTTGCCGTCGAACTCGCGATAGTCCTGCACGCGGAACTCGATCGGCAGGTCCTTGTAGCGCTCCCGGCCATAGGCGGCCTGGTCCGGCGACACGGTGACGCCGACGCAGCGGGCGCCGTATTTTTCGGCGGCAAAGCCCATGAACGCGCCCCAGCCGCAGCCGATGTCCCACACCAGTTCGCCCGGTTTGAGCTGGATTTTGCGGCAGACCAGGTCGAGCTTGGCTTCCTGCGCCTCGTCGACATTGGTCACGCCCTCGGGCCAGTAGCCGCACGAGCCGGTCATGCGCTTGTCGAGCGAGGCCTTGTAGGCGTCGGTCTCGTTGTAGTGCATGGCGGCGACGCGGCGCGACCGCTCGATGCTCTGCATGTTGAGGAATTTCGCCTGCGCGATCTGCCAGATCAGGTTCGGCGTCACTTTCAGCTTGTCGCCGATGCGGCCGACCAGCACCTTGTTGAAGAACTCGGCCATGTCGCCGACGTCCCACCAGCCGTCCATATAGGCTTCGCCGAGGCCGAGGGTGCCCTGCGCGAACACGCGGTTCCAGGTGTTTTCGTTGCGGATCTGGATGTCCCAGGGATTGGAGCCGTTGACGGTGACCCCCGCATCCTTGAGCAGGCCGATGATCCGATCTTTCTCACTCACGTCGTTTGCGCCCCCGCGCGCATTGGGGAAAATGTGGCGGGACCCAAAACTCTGGCGACGATCATGTCAATAGATTTGTCCCAAACGAGCGGATTGCCGCGCGGTTGGGTGGTGGCGGGATGCGCGCAGTCACCCCGGTTTCCCTCCCCCCGCGAGGGGAGGGCGGCGCGCTTATGAGCGCAGCGAATTAGCAAGCCGGGGTGGGGGGGGGAGTCGCGGCATACGCGCCTGCCCCGCAGTTGGGCGAGAAGGGGCGGTACTGCCGTCAGCCCTCCCGCCGTCCTTATCCACCGTGTCATTCCCGCGCACCGAGTCGGTGGCCCCATTCTCATCCGCCCTTTGGGCACCCATCAAGGGAGAAGGCAATGGAGCCGCGAGTGTCGACAGGTGGCCTTCTCCCCTCGTGGGAGAAGGTGGCGAAGCCCGGATGAGGGGGAGCCACGCGAACCGGAGTCACAGTCAGCACCGGTTTCCCTCCCCCGCGTGGGGCTTCGAACCGGCCGCAGGCAAAATCACGCCGGTGGCGTGATTTTAGGTGAGAAGGCCATGAGACCTACGGTCGAATGGCTTGGGCGGCGCGCTTGCCCTCGCGACGCGAGGGCTTAGCAAGCCGGGGTGGGGGGACTCTCCCCGCGCTCAGTGCCGACTGAGACTCCCCCCACCCAGCGCCGCCAGAACTTCGGCCAAGCTCTGCTTCCCTCCCCACGCGGGGGAGGGAAATCATGCCGACTGCAGGCGCGGTGCCGCCTTACAGCGTGATTCGGTAGTTGCCGAACCCGTCGGCGCTGTCGTTGACGTAGTCCACTTTCACGCCCTTGACGTCCGCGACGTGGTCCTTGGCCTTGGGGCCGGACTGGAACATCACGGTGGTGCCGGGCAGGGGGGCCAGCGACCAGTTGCCGTCGGCGGCCGGGTTGATCGTGCCGGTCTCGTGGATGTAGCGCACGATGATGTCGCGGTTGGTGTCGGGGCCGGTGAAGATGATGGTCTTGCCGTCGGCGCCCGGGAAGAAGCCGCCGCCGCCGGCGCGGTAGTTGTTGGTGGCGACCACGAACTTGGCCGTCTCGTCGATCGGCTTGCCGTCATACTGCAGGTCGACGATGCGATGCGCGTCGGCGTTCTGCACCACGCCCTTCTGGTCGTAGCGCGAGGGCTGGCTGATATCGATCTTGTAGGTGACCCCGTCGATCACGTCGAAATTGTACGACGGGAAGGTGAGGTCGATGAGGTCGGCATCCTGCGCGCCGGGCTTGACCTGATTGAAGATGCCGGCCGAGCGCTCCAGCCATTCGCGCACCTGCGCGCCGGTCACTTCCACGGCGCGGATGGTGTTGGGATAGAGGTAGAGGTCGGCGACGTTCTTGATCGCCACCGGGCCGACCGGAACGTCGGTATAGTAATCCGGGCCCGGCTTGCCGCCGGCCTTGAACGGCGCCGCGGCCGACAGCAGCGGCAGGCCTTCCCACTGGCTGCCCTTCAGGTTTTCCTTGAGGTACCAGGTCTGGGCGATCGACACGATCTGCACCGACGGATCGTCGGCGACCAGCGAGAAGTACGAATAGAGCGGCGCGGCCGTCTGGCCCACCGGGCGGCGTACATAGTCGAGCGTGCCCTTGTGGTCCTTTTCGACCGGGGCCTCGACCGAGGCGACGTCCTGCACCGTCGGCACCACCTTGTTGTCCTTGCGCTCCCAGATCGGGCGGGCTTCCGAGGTCGACGACACGATCTTCCAGCCGTCGGCGTTCTTTTCGAGCAGCAGGTCGATCAGGCCCATATGCGAGCCCCAGAAGCCGGCCATCACGGCGGGCTTGCCCATCAGGGTGCCCTTGTCGAGGTCGGCGCCCTGGATGCCCTTGAAGTCGGTGGAGTTGGGGAACACCAGATGCTGGTGGCCGGTGAACACCACGTCGATGCCCGGAATGGCGGCGACGAACAGGCCGGCATTTTCCATCATGTCGCCCTGCTGGCCGTCGATGCCGGTATGGGCGAGCGCGATGATCAGGTCGGCGCCCTGTTCCTTCATCACCGGCACATAGGCGGCGGCGGTCTTGACGATGTCGCGCACCGCGACATTGCCCTCGAGGTTGGCCGAGTCCCAGATCATGATCTGCGGCGGCACGAAGCCGATGAAGCCGAGCTTGATCGTCTGCGGCTTGCCGTCGCCGTCGGTGATGGTCTTTTCGACGATCTTGAACGGCGGCAGATAGGTCTTGTCCTTGAGCGGATCGTCGCCGGTGATCGACGCGGCGTTGATGAGGTTGGCGCACACGAACGGGAAGTTGGCGCCGGCCAGCGACTTGCCGAGGAAATCGAGGCCGTAGTTGAACTCGTGGTTGCCCAGCGTCGACATTTCGTAGCCGAGCGTGTTCATGGCGGCGATGGTGGGGTGCAGGTCGCCGTCCTTGAAGCCGCGCTCATAGGCGACGTAGTCGCCCATCGGGTTGCCCTGGATCAGATCGCCATTGTCGATCAAGAACGAGTTGGTCGCCTGGGCGCGGAAATCGTTGATCAGCGCGGCGGTGCGGCCCAGCCCCATCGTGTCGTTGGGCGCGTCGGCGTAATAATCGTAGGGATAGATCGCGACGTGAATGTCGGTGGTTTCCATCAGGCGGAGATGCGCCTGGTTGCTGGCGGCCATCGCCGCGAACGGGTGCATGGCGAGCAGCGCGCCGGCGCTGGCGGAACCTGCAAGGAATGCACGGCGTGAGATATTGAGATTCATGGCGTTCTCCCTGATGGAATAGCGTGCCACGCGGGAACGGGGCGATCAACTTGGTGGTTGATGCCGCGGGCAGGCGTCCTGATGTGCCGGGTCGAGGTGACGCTGCGATGACTGCGGCCAGGCGAGCCTGTCAAAATCGGACCGCGTGGTCAAATTGTGGATTTACGCCGGCGTCCCGCGTAGGATCGCGGCGGGGCCTGATGGAGAGACTCTCATGAAGTGGCAGGGACGCGAGGAAAGCTCCAACATCGAAGACCGGCGCGGCCAGTCGACCGGTGGCGGTGGGCTGGGCGGCGGCTTCGGCGGCCAGAACCCGTTCGGCACCGGCAGCGGCGGCGGTTTCCGACTGCCCAGCGGACGCTCGGGCGGCAGCCTCGGCTCGATCGGGCTGATCATCCTGTTCATCATCATCGCCATGGCGTTCGGCATCAATCCGCTGCAACTGCTCAACGGCGATCTGGGCGGCTCGACCACCGGGTCCACCATCGGCACCTCGACGCTGCCGACGCAGAACGCCAGCGAGGACGAGCTCCGCCAGTTCGTCGGCGTCGTGGTCAAGGATACCGAAACCTACTGGACCGATTATTTCGCCAAGCAGGGCCAGACCTACACCCCGCCCAAGGTGGTGCTGTTCTCGGGCCAGACCGATTCGGCCTGCGGCACGGCCGACACCGCCAGCGGACCGTTCTACTGCCCCAACGACCAGAAGGTTTATATCGACCTCGCTTTCTATCAGCAGTTGCGCGACCAGTTCGGCGCGCCCGGCGATTTCGCGCAGGCCTACGTCATCGCGCACGAGGTCGGCCACCATGTGCAGAACCTCGTGGGCACGCTGCCCAAGTTCAATCAGGCGCGGCAGTCGATGAGCCAGGACCAGGCCAACGCCTATTCGGTCCGCATCGAGCTGCAGGCCGACTGCTACGCCGGCACCTGGGCCAAGGGCGAGTTCGACGCCGGGTTCCTCGACAATGGCGACACCGACGAGGCGATCAACGCGGCCAACCAGATCGGCGACGATACGCTCACGCACAATACGATCTCGCCCCGCCAATATACGCACGGCACGTCGGCGCAGCGCATGAAGTGGTTCAAGCAGGGGCTCACCACCGGCGATCCGAGCCAGTGCAACACCTTCTCGGGCACGCCCTGATCGCGTGCATTAGAAGGATATTTTAGCCAAATCGGCGGCGGCAGTCGCTGCCGGTTTCGCCATAGCGGCCGGCTGCCGCCCCGAATCTGCCGTTCACGACTGCGGGGCGGGGCTGCAACCAATTTCCTCATGACCGGTTGATAGGGCGACGCACCAAGACACCACAGCGTCCCAAGCGCGCCGCGGCGCTTTGCAACAACACTGAAGAGGAAGATCAGATGAACAAGCTCGCACTCGTTGCGGCCGCGGCCCTTTCTGTCGCCACTCTGGGCACTGCCGCCGCGTACGCCCAGGCCGGCTCCACCGACAAGTTCGGCGACGTCGACGGCAACAAGGACGGCATGGTTTCCATGACCGAGGCCATGGGTGCCTATCCGACGCTGACCCAGGCGCTGTTCGATCAGGCCGACGCCAACCACGACGGCAACCTCGACCAGACCGAATTCGGCACGCTCGAGGGTCTGATGGGCAGCAACAATGGCGGCAATTCCGACACCACCACGCCGTCGGATGCCGGTGACGGCTCGTCTTCGGCTGCCATGTAGGCACCGGTCGTCCGGTACGCAAAGGCCACCCCTCGGGGTGGCCTTTTGGCTGGCTAGCCGGCGACGGGGCGCTCGGGTTCGGACGCCAGCCCCTTTTGTGCCCGCACCTGGTTGAGAAAGCGGGTGAACAGGTAATGGCTGTCGTGCGGTCCCGGCGACGCCTCGGGGTGGTACTGCACCGAAAAGATCGGCTTGCCGTCGACGCTGAGCCCCGCATTGGAGCCGTCGAACAGCGACACATGCGTCTCGGTCACGCCCGCCGGCAGGCTCGCGGTATCGACCGCAAAGCCGTGGTTCATCGAGGTGATCTCGACCTTGCCGGTGGTCAGATCCTTGACCGGATGGTTGGCCCCGTGATGGCCCTGATGCATCTTGCTGGTCGTGCCGCCCAGCGCGAGGCCGAGCAATTGATGGCCGAGGCAGATGCCGAAGATCGGCTTGCCCGTCTCCATCAGCGCCCTGATCGTGGGCACCGCATATTCGCCCGTCGCCGCCGGATCGCCCGGGCCGTTGCTGAGGAAGATGCCATCGGGGTTGTGCCCCATGATGTCGCGCGCCGTGGCGCTCGCCGGCACCACCGTCACCCGCGCGCCCTGGTCGGCCAGTTGGCGCAGGATGTTGCGCTTGGCGCCATAGTCCACCGCGACGATATGGAATTTCGGGTCCGTGAGCTCGCCATAGCCCTCGTTCCACTGCCAGGGCGTCTGGTCCCATTTATAGGTCTGCGCAGTCGTCACTTCCTTGGCGAGGTCGAGCCCCTCGAGCCCCGGAAAAGCCCTGAGCTCGGCGTTGATCGAGTGCTCGTCGAACATGCCGTCCGGCGCATGCGCCACGACGCCGTTGGGCATGCCGCTCTCGCGGATGCGCGCCGTCAGCGCCCGCGTATCGATGCCGGCGATGCCCACGATGTTGCGCTTCTTGAGCCACGCATCGAGCCGCTCGGCCGCGCGGTAGTTCGACGGATTGGTGATGTCGGCCTTGATCACCATGCCGCGCACGCCCGACAGCGCCGCCATGTTGACGGTCTCGATGTCCTCGTCATTGGTGCCAACATTGCCGATATGCGGGAAGGTGAAGGTCACGATCTGCCCGGCATAGGAGGGATCGGTGAGGATTTCCTCGTAGCCGGTCATCGCCGTGTTGAAGCACACCTCGCCCGCCGCATGCCCCACGGCGCCGATGCCGCGGCCCTCGAGACGGGTCCCGTCGGCGAGGATCAGCAAGGCGGTCGCAGGCGTTTGTTGCCAGCCGGACATGGCGGGTCTCCAGGGGTTATCGGTGCAGATTGAGAGCTTCCCATAGAAGCCCGGCCCGGCGCGCGCAAGTGGCGGGCGTCGCGGTTGTGTCGTATATGGGGCCAAATCATTGGTTTTGAAGGGAATGGGCGCCATGCGCGAAGCGATCAGCGAAGGCTACAAGGCGGCGATGAAGGCGCGCGACCAGCGGCGCACCGCAACGCTGCGTTCGATCAATGCCGCGATCAAGGACAAGGACATCGCCAATCGCGGCGAAGGCAAACCGCCGCTGGCCGATGCCGAAGTGCTGGCGCTGCTGCAGAAAATGGTCAAGCAGCGCGAGGAAAGCTTCGCCATCTACGCCGAAGCCGGCCGCACCGACCTCGCCACCGTCGAAAAAGAGGAAATCGACATCCTCAACGAGTTCCTGCCCAAGGGCCTCAGCGATGCCGAGATCGACGACGCCATCCGCGCCGCCATCACGAAAACCGGCGCCGCCGGCGGCAAGGACATGGGCAAGGTCATCGCCTCCCTCAAGGCCGACTACCCCGGCCGCATCGACTTCGGCAAAGCCAGCGGCAAGGTGAAAGCCGCGCTGGGGTGACTCTTCGGGGATACCGGCCGACGTTTTTATCTACGGTGTCATTCCCGCGAAGGCGGGAATCCAGACCAGGTCCTCGGACATCCGCACGCTTCGCCTGGATTCCCGCCTGCGCGGGAATGACATTGTGGGCGTGGCACAGAGCGACGGCGTGGACTGCGTCACCAAGTGGCGTTGGTCGGGAAACCCTCTCCCCTCGGGGGCTTCGAGTCGGCCGCAGGCAAAATCATGCCAGTGGCATGATTTTAGGCGAGAAGGCCATGAGAGCTACGCTCGAATGGCTTGAGGGCAGGGTGAGGGGTGAAGCCTCTCCACATCCACTCCATCGGCCGCAACGCACAAACCCCTAGGCCACCGCCACCCGCCGCCGTTCCGCGGCCCACGACAGCAGCGACACCGCCACCGCGGCGGCCGAGCCGATCGCCCCCACCCATGGCAGCACGCCATACGAGAACCCGCCATCGATCAGCGTGCCGCCCACCCAGGTGCCGAACGCGATCGCCACGTTGAACGCCGAGGGAATGAGGCTCGAAGCCAGCAGCGGCGCGTCACGGGTATGGCCGAGGATGCGCGCCTGCACCGGCGAGCCGAAGGCGAAGGCCAGCGCGCCATAGAGCAGCACCAGCACGCCCATCGCCACCGGCTGCGACGCCAGCGGCACCATCAGCAGATACACCACCACCTGCGCGACGAGGATGCCGGTCAGCGTCGCCATCAGCTTCCAGTCCGCCAGCCGTCCGCCGACCAGCACGCCGATGGTCGAGCCGACGCCGATCAGCAGCAGCAGCCACGGCACCATCTCGAGCCCGATGCCCGACACCGTCGTCAGCAGCGGCGAGATGTAGGTAAAGAGCGCGAACTGCCCGACCGTCTGCAGAATGATCACGGCCAGCGAGGAATACACCGGCTCGCGCCCGAGCGCCTTCACCTCGGCGAGCAGGCTGCCGCCCTGCGTGTCGTGCGACTTGTCGGCCGGCACCAGCACGCTGATGGCGACGAACGCCACGACGCCCAGCGCCGCCACGGCCCAGAACGTCGCGCGCCAGCCGAAATTGATGCCGATGGCGGTGCCGATCGGCACGCCGACGATGTTGGCGACCGTCAGCCCGGCAAGGATCAGCGACACCGCAAAACCGCGCTTGTTCTCCTCCACAACCGACGTCGCGACCACCATCGCCGTGCCGAAATAGGCGCCGTGGATCAGCGCGATCAGCACCCGATAGACCAGCAGCATGGTGTAGTTGGGCGCCAGCGCGCACAGCACATAGCCGACGACGAAGATGCCGACATAGGTCAGCAGCAGCAGTTTTCGCGAGAAGCGCCCGGTGAACGTCGCGAGCAGCGGCCCGCCCACCGCCACACCCAGCGCATAGAGGCTCACCAGCAGCCCCGCCGTCGGGATGGTGATGCCGAGGTCCGTCGATACCGCCGGCAGGATGCCGGCAATGACGAATTCCGAGCTGCCGATGGCGAACGCCGCGGCAAACAGCGCGAGAAGGGCAAGCGTCATGTCGCGGCGCCTTGTGCGAGAGCGGGGGAGCGGGCCAGCCGCAGCGAAACGATGGCGACGGCGCCGGCGAGCGCGCTGCAGATGACGCCCGCCACCGGCAGCAGCGCGTAGTCCATGCCGCCGGTCAAAAGGTTGGCGCCGAGGAACGCACCGGCCGCGATGCCGATATTGTAGGCGGTCGACACCAGCGTCGAGGCCAGCCGCGGCGCCACCCGCGCGCCGTTCAGCACCCGCATCTGGATCGGGGTCGAAAAGCCGAAGCCGAACGCCGAGCTCAGGAACAGCATTGCAGCCATCAGCACCGGCTGGTGCACCGCCACCAGCAGCAGCGCGAAGCAGGCGATCTGCCCGGCGATGATGATCATCAGCGACGGCCCGATGCGCCAGTCGGCGCCCTTGCCGCCGAGCCAGATGCCGACCACCGCGCCGGCGCCGCCGATCAGCAGATAGAGCGGCACCTGCGTGATCGGATCGAGCCCGGTGGTGTCGGTCAGGATCGCCACCTGGAACGTGCCGAACGCCAATTGCCCGACCATGATGATGGCGATCGTCAGATACGACAGCCACACCTCCTGATGCAGCAATTGGCGCGCCTGCAGTGCCAGCGGCGCGTCGGCCTCGGCCTCGCCCTTTTCGCGCGCCGGCAGGGTCAGCGCCACCGCCACCACCGAAATCAGCGCCATCACCGCGATGCAGAGAAAGCTCACGCGCCAGCCGAATACATTGCCGATGGCCGTGCCCGCCGGCAGCCCCAGAATGTTGGCCACCGTGATGCCGCCCACGAACAGCGACAGCGCCGCCCCGCGCCGGTCCTCCGGCACGAGCTGCGACACCGCAATGGTCGCCACGCCGAAGAACACCCCATGCCCGCACGCCGAAATCAGCCGCGCCGCCAGCAGCAGCTCGTAGGTCGGCGCCAGCGCGCACAGCACCTGCCCGATGGCAAAAATCACCATCACGCCCAGGATCGCCGGCTTCAGCGGTATCCGCGCCAGCAGCAGCCCCAGCACCGGCCCGCCCACGGCCACGCCCACCGCATACCCGGTCACCAGCAGCCCGGCCACCGGAACGGTCACGTCGAGATCGTGCGACACATGCAGCAAAATCCCCGACACGATGAACTCGGTCGACCCAATACAAAACGCAGCCAGCGCCAGCGCGAAAACGGCAATCGGCATAGAAATAAGCGCCCCTGAAAAAGCGCCGGAGATTGAGCATTTGCCGGACCGATGGGCAAGGGGGACAAAGGCGCGCAGTCGGCACGGACAATCCTCCCCTGTGCGAAGCACGGGGGAGGGGGACCAGCGAAGCTGGTGGAGGGGGCGGCCACGCGCGCCGGGTTCAGACTTTCGCACCGCGCCGGCAGTCGCCCCCGATTTCCCTCCCCCGCGAGGGGAGGGCGGCGCGCTTGGCGAGCGTAGCGAGCTTAGCAAAGCCGGGGTGGGGGGAGCCTCCCCGCGCCCAATGCCGACTGAGACTCCCCCCACCCAGCGCCGCCAGGCCTACGGCCAAGCTCTGCTACCCTCCCCTCGCGGGGGAGGGAAAACCGCGGCGACTGCGGGAATGACATTGTGCTCGCGGGGGAAGCCCCGCGCGCCGGATTCAGACTTTCGCACCACGCCAGCAGTCGCCCCCGATTTCCCTCCCCCGCGAGGGGAGGGCGGCGCGCTTGCCCTCGCGATGCGAGGGCTTAGCAAGCCGGGGTGGGGGGAGCCTCCACACGCTCAAATGCCGACTGAGACTCCCCCTACCCAGCGCCGCCAGGCCTGCGGCCAAGCTCTGCTACCCTCCCCTCGCGGGGGAGGGAAAACCGCGGCGACTGCGGGAATGACATTGTGCTCGCGGGGGAAGCCCCGCGCGCCGGATTCGGACTTTCGTACCGCGCCAGCAGTCGCCCCCGATTTCCCTCCCCCGCGAGGGGAGGGCGGCGCGCTTGCCCTCGCGAT
>Ga0153956_1000378_pt1 | contig 52516 bp, 48 predicted proteins | sample TSFL040MetaG_FD_104704 | JGI IMG/M metagenome (GOLD analysis project Ga0153956, IMG submission 104704) | Attine ant fungus gardens microbial communities from Florida, USA - TSFL040 MetaG | ecosystem: Host-associated > Fungi > Mycelium > Unclassified | place: USA: Florida, Wekiwa Springs... | reverse complement strand
GCAGTTTCAGAGATCTTCACGCCCGTCGGCGGTGTCGTCTCTGAGGTTAACGATGGCCTCAACGACACTCCCGAATCCGTAAATAATGACCCGTACGCATCCGGTTGGATGGTCAAGGTCAAAATGGACAACCCCGGCGAAGCAGATGCGATGCTCTCATCTGAAGAGTACGAAGAGTATCTTGCCGCAAATTCCTAAGCGGCACGTTGCGTCACGAGATCAACTTTAACCGGATCTAAATACTAAGATCGAGGCTCGGAGTCTTTCCGGGCCTCGATTTTTTTTACCATCACGGTTGATGGGATATCACCGCCGCGCTGTGCAGATCAAGGCTGACGTTACCGTCAATTCGGCTGGACGGATCGCTGACTCTGCTGCATTATAACTGCGGTATGCCTTAGCGATGCAGGTCAAATTTAAGACGATGACACGCAAATTAATTGTTCACGCGATGCTCATGCCCGGATCCTGCATGATCGAGATACCTGCAATGCCCTTATAATGCGGCTTTGTCCAATGCACCTTCGATGTCATCTGCTCCAACGTCAAAAATGACGGCACTGTCGAGAAATATTCGATCTCAGGCTCATCTTAAACCGCTGCGGCAATAACGCGTCACCGGCTCAGGCACTCGGGACTGCACATAGCAACCTCCGCATGCCCTTGCGGCTTTTCACTTTGTGACGGCTTGTTGGTATTATTACTGTTTAAGTCAGACCTATAGATTTCGATGAGATACATACCAAATTCGCCCGAAGAACGTGAAGAAATGCTTGCGGAGATAGGCCTGTCATCGCACGCCGAACTTTTCCGCTCGATCCCTTCGGATATACAGCTTGGCCGCAAATTGAACGTCACCGACCCGCTCGCCGAAAGCGAAGTTATCGCCGAGATGGACGCGATGGCGGCAAAGAATACCGCGTCCGCAATGCCCTCATTTTTGGGCGCGGGCGTTTACTCGCACTTTTCGCCGACCGTCGTCGATCATCTGATCCAACGAAGCGAGTTCTTCACGAGCTACACGCCGTATCAGCCCGAGATATCGCAGGGCACGCTGCAATATATCTTCGAATTTCAAACACTCGTCTGCCAACTGACCGGAATGGAGGTCGCAAATGCCTCGATGTACGACGGCTCGACCGCGATGGCAGAGGCGTATCTGATGGCACAGCGCGTCACACGCCGCAAAAAGATCGTCGTCGCCGCATCGGTACACCCTGAGTATCGCGAGGTCGCACGCACATATACACAGCATGGCGGTGTCGAGATCGTCGAGGCCGACCTCGACCCTCACACCGGCCGCGTCGCCGACCTTTCTGCTCTCGATGACAAGACCGCGGCACTCGTCATTCAGTCGCCTAACTTCTTCGGCTGTATCGAAAATGTCGAACGCCTCGCCGCAGCCGCTCACGCGGTCGGCGCTCTGCTGATCGTTGTCGTCACCGAGGCGATCTCGTTCGGTATGCTAAGAACCCCCGGCGAATGCGGTGCCGATATCGTCGTCGGCGAAGGCCAATCGTGGGGCGTTCCGATGAGTTTTGGCGGCCCGCACGTCGGCCTCTTTGCAACTCAGGAAAAATACATTCGCCAGATGCCCGGTCGCCTCTGCGGCGTCGCCTATGATAAGAATGGCAACCGCGGTTTCGTGCTCACGCTCTCGACCCGCGAGCAGCACATCCGCCGCGAAAAAGCGACATCCAACATCTGTACCAATCAGGGCCTGATCGCCCTCGCCGCGACCATCTATATGGAATCGATGGGCAAAAAAGGGCTGCATGAGGTCGCCGAGCAAAATGCTCAAAAGGCCGCTTACGCTAAACAGCAGATCGCCGTCGTCGATGGCTATTCGATACCGTTCTCCGCCCCGACCTTTAACGAATTCGTCGTTCGCGGACCAAAACCGGCGGCTGAGGTTCTGTCGGATCTTAGAGACAAAGGCATCATCGGCGGACTCGCTCTCTCTAAATATTACGGCGGACACGAGAATGACTTTTTGGTTTGTGTAACCGAGACGAACACGCGTGATCAGATCGACGCGTTGATAACTGCGATCAGTTATTAAATAGATTCGAGCAGGATATAGCATATTTGAATACCATCTGCTCATTGTGCCTCTGTATGCATAAGGAATATTTATCAAAATATTTTGGCTATATACACTACGGACTTTCTTTAATGCTTCTTTATAGGGTCTCTCCCGTCTGTCAAGGTGAGAGACCGCATATCTAATTGAGGTTGATGAATAATGACCGATAAAATATCAGACATTGATCGCCGAAGCTCTCTCGCACTGTCACCGTCAATCGCAGTCTCATTATTATTCACACTTCTTTTTTTGTGCATATGGGGCCTTAGGACAAAGCAACCCAAAGTTTAAAGATCTACCAGTTAACACAATTTATAAAGGAAAGAATGCCAAACCCAGGTTTGATAAAAACACCTATACTTTTCGAACACGACTGAGAGCGGCAGCGGCTCAAAAACCGAACTTCGCAGGCGAATACGTTTTTACTATTTGGGGTTGCGGGACATCATGCGTAAGTGGCGGTTTCGTAAATATTAGAACGGGACAAACACTGCTTTTGCCATTCACGGTATGTTGTTGGACAAATCCTGAGACCGAGCCAATTGACCTCAGGCTAAATAGTCGCCTGATTGTGCTGCACGGACAGCGAAATGAGAGTGAAGCGGATGACCCCAATGATACGCACTATTATGAGTTGCAAAACGGGCAATTTCGATATATACGCACTAATAAAGGTAACTAACATTCGTTTATCAATGATCGCCAAACCTCTCCTATATTCAGGCAAAAGGTGTGTGAATTGCGGCATTAACGCGAAAATATCTGATGTCAGAGAGCAAGCCCTGAACGGCGACGATCATACCGTATGAATTTAACAAAATGTCAATAATGTCAAAGATTCATACGACATTATAAGAACTCGGCAGAGCCAGCAATATCATTGCCTAACTCGCAATGTGCGGACTGATGAAACTTTAAAAGAAATGTTAATATAATCCGGAAAAGGAGAAATTGAAGAATGTCGCGAAATGCAAGCATTCAGATCGAAGTTCCTATTAGATCCCGGCAAATAAAACTGCCGAAAGGGGTTGATGACCGATTGAGATCCTTGCTCGATAAACAAGATCGCGGATTGCCCCTTACACCGGCGGAAAAGCGTGAAGCTCAGGGTTTGGTCGAACTGTCTGAAATGTTGTCTTTGATGAAAGTGCGTTCCCAGCGTGTATCGACCGGAACTGACGCATGAGCAATATTTCGTCTTTTTTGCGCAAGCTGGTTATCCGCCGAGCTGACAACCGATGCGAATATTGCCAGTTATCGCAGAAAGGACAAGAGGCAACCTTTCACATAGATCACATAATTCCGCTCGCTTCGAACGGCACGACCACTCCGGAAAATTTGGCACTTGCCTGCGTCTCCTGCTCTCTGAAAAAAGGGGCCAAGCAATTTGTAATTGGAGAGAACAAAGCTCAAATTAGACTTTTTCATCCGCGAATTGACAAATGGGATGATCACTTTGAGTGGAAAGGCATTTATTTGCATGCAAAAACTGATATTGGTAACACAATGATCCGGCTGCTTGATCTGAACCGTGCATTTATACTTGCAATACGAGAAGAAGAAATATATTTACAAAGGCATCCATTGAAAAAATGAGCATTAAAAAAGTAACTTCACATCCGACACAGAACGAGGCTCTTATATTCGAGCGTTCGCAAACGGGACGCATTGGCTATCGCTTGCCGAAGCTAGACGTGCCTGAGACGGCTGATGTTATTCCGAGCGATCTATTGCGTTCGGACGATCTCGAGGGCGTGCCCGAGGTTTCTGAGGTCGATGTGATCCGTCATTTTACGCGTATCTCGACGTGGAACTATTCGATCGATCTCGGTATGTATCCGCTTGGCTCGTGTACGATGAAATACAACTCGCGCCTAAACGAAAAGGTCGCTCGCATCGACGGCTTTGCCGGCCTGCATCCGCTTGCACCCGAAGAATGTTCGCAAGGCGCTCTTGAGCTTATATACAAACTCCAGCAGGATCTCGCTGAGATCACCGGACTTCCGGGCGTAAGTTTGCAGCCCGCAGCGGGTGCTCAGGGCGAGATGACCGGCGTGATGGTGATGCGTGCTTTTCTCGATGCCCGCGACGGCGAGGCATCAAAAGAGCGTCGTACGATGCTCATTCCCGAGTCGGCCCACGGCACTAATCCTGCTTCAGCCGCACTTGCCGGATTTACGGTTAAGACGATACGTGCGACGGCTGACGGCCTGACCGATATGGATCACCTCCGCGAACTCTGTTCTCAGGGCGGCATTGCTGGCGTCATGTTCACTAACCCCAACACTGTCGGCATTTTTGAGCGCAATATCAAAGAGATCTGCGACACCATTCACCGGGCCGGCGGCCTCGTTTATATGGACGGCGCAAATATGAATGCTCTCGTCGGCATCGCACGGCCGGGCGATATGGGCGTCGATGTCATTCACCTTAACCTGCACAAAACATTTTCGACACCTCATGGCGGCGGCGGCCCTGGCTGCGGCCCTTGCCTCTGCACCGCCGAGCTCGCACCGTATCTGCCGACGCCGAGGGTCGTGTCAGTACCGCCTGAGTCAGCTGAGGGACAAATCCGTTACCGTCTGGATCACAACATTCCGACCAGCATCGGCCGCGTTAAGGCGTTCTTTGGCAATTTTGGAATGATGGTGCGCGCACTTTCATATATCTACACGCACGGCAGCGACGGATTAAAAGAGGCGACCGAGACCGCCGTGCTCAATGCACGCTATGTCTCTAAAAAACTCGAAGACGTTTTTGATAAGCCCTATGACTCAGACTGTATGCACGAAGCGATCTTTTCGCATAAAAATCAAGCGAAAAAGAGCGTCGTCACGCTTGACATCGCAAAACGCCTGATCGACTATGGCTTTCATCCGATGACGGTTTACTTCCCGCTTGTCGTCGAGGGAGCAATGCTCATCGAACCGACCGAAAGCGTAGGCCGTGCCGATCTCGATGCTTTTTGCGAAGCAATGATCGACATCGACCGCGAGGCCCAGGACAACCCCGAACTCGTCATCAACGCCCCGCACTCGACCCGAATCGGCCGCCTCGACGAAGCCACCGCCGCCCGCAAACCGGTGCTCCGCTGGAAACCGGATATGGAAGCAGCTTTTAAAGCTGCATAAAACTAAATAGCGTAATTAGAGGAATTATGAGAACGATCACCCAAAAAATTCCCATTCTTTTGTTTTTGCTGTTAAGTGTTACTGTCGCTTACCCCCAAAAGATCGACAGTTTTGACCGCGGGCGTGCCAAGGCAATGCTCAGCAACGTCAAAAAAGAGATCAAGAATGGCTATTTTGACAGTAATTTTAAGGGGGGCGATCTCGACGCGGTTTTTGCCGCGGCATATGAAAAGATAGATAAGGCACAGACGCTCGGCCAGGCTTTAGCATCGATCGCTCAAGCCGTTGTCGAGTTAAACGATTCGCACACGCGGTTCTACCCGCCAGAGACCACGGTTTCGGTCGAATACGACATTCGTATGCAGATGATCGGCGATCAATGTCTGGTCACAAAAGTAAAACCGAACAGCGATGCCGAGGGTAAAGGCCTCAAACCCGGCGACGAACTCATTCAGATCGAATCCGCAAAGCCGACCCACAACGACCTTTGGAAAATAATCTACTACTACTTCGTTCTTAGCCCGCGTAATGCCTTGACGCTCAAGGTACTCAGCCCCGGCGATAAGGAACCTCATGACCTGCGGATCGAATCTAAGGTAACCAAATCATCCGCCGTTTTATCCCTTGAGGCTCTTATTCGACGTATCGAGTTGGGAGACAATGCCGGTGAGGTCCATCGATTCGTAAGACTTGGCAACACCGTTATTTGGAAAATGCCATCATTCGTCATCGACCCGGTCAACGTTGATGAGATAATGGAAAAACGGGTCAACGGGGCTGAAAATCTGATCATTGACCTTCGAGGTAACGGCGGTGGATATGTTGTCGCACTAGAGCGTTTTGCCGGATATTTTGTCGATAAAGACACAAAGATCGCCGATCTTAAAGGGCGTAAGCAGCTAGACCCGCAGATGGCAAAAACTCGCGGTAATAATACGTTTAAGGGCAACCTCATCATTTTGATCGATTCAAATTCGGCCTCGGCATCAGAGATATTTTCGCGCTTTATGCAGATACAGCAGCGAGCCGTCATCATGGGTGATATTTCGGCTGGAGCTGTTATGCAGTCACGTACCGTCTCGATGCAGATCGGTTCGGATAACATCGTTCCCTTTGCAATGAATCTGACAATGGCGGATGTCATTATGACCGACGGCAAGAGCCTCGAGCACCTTGGCGTAGCACCGCAGGTACATATGATCCCGACAGGTGCCGAACTTGCCAAAGGCGAGGACCGAATACTTGCCAGTGCTCTTGAACTTTTCGGCCAAAAAAATATCCGCTGCCGACGCCGGCAAGCTTTTCCCGCATAAATGGCTTGATGAATAAGGCCTGAGTGGTCAACGTTATTACGGCTCCGGACCAAAAAGCCGGATCGCCGATGACAACATCAGTTTCGATACGGGATCTTAGCCGTGGTGGAAATTTTGGCAGTTCTTGAATGATCAAAGTAGAACATCTCGTAAAAGATTTTGGCGGAGCGGCGGCGGTTGATGACCTTTCGTTCGATGTTGGGGCCGGTGAGATATTTGCGTTTCTGGGGCCAAACGGAGCGGGTAAAACGACGACGATCAAGATGCTGACGACGTTGCTCAAACCGACGAGCGGCACGATCGAGATCGACGGACTCGACCCGTCGCGGCAGGCAAACGAGACGCGAAAGCGTTTTGGCATCGTCTTTCAGGATCCGAGCCTCGACGCAGAGCTTACCGCTTTTGAGAATATGGATCTGCACGGCGTGCTCTACGGAGTCGCTCGAAAGGTGCGTCACGAACGCACCGAGATGCTGCTCAAACTCTTCGAATTATGGGATCGCCGCGATAATTATGTAAAAGAATTCTCGGGTGGTATGAAACGCCGACTCGAGATCGCCCGCGGTTTTTTGCATACGCCAAAGATACTTTTTCTCGACGAACCGACGCTCGGCTTAGACCCGCAGAGCCGCAATCAGCTTTGGACACACGTTAAGGATCTGAATGCATCCGAGGGCGTCACCGTCTTTCTCACAACACACTATATGGACGAGGCCGAGCGGGTTGCCGACCGTATCGCGGTCATAGACCACGGCAAGATCATCGCTCAGGGTTCGCCTGACGAACTCAAACAGCAGACATCGACCGACTCGCTCGAAGCTGCTTTTCTCGCTCTGACCGGTTCATCCGTCCGCGAAGAAAAAGCCGCTTCTTCCGACCAAATGCGCCAGATCGCAAAAATGTGGAGAAAATAAAATGAACGCCATCTACATCCTCTGGCTCAGAGAGTTAAAACGCTACACGCGTTCGCGTGCGATGATAATCGCATCGCTCGGCCAACCGCTGCTCTATTTGCTGGTACTCGGCTTTGGCCTCGGGCCTGTTTTTCAAAAGGCGGGTAACGGCAGCTATCTTCAGTTCGTCGCACCGGGCGTGATCGGAATGTCGGTCCTCTTTACCTCGATATTTTCAGGCATCGGACTGCTTTGGGATCGGCAGTTCGGATTTCTAAAAGAGACGCTCGTCGCTCCTGTGCCTCGAGTTACCGTCATGATCGGCAAGACGCTCGGCGGAGCCACGGTCGCGACCATTCAGGGTGCGATAGTACTCGCGATCTGTCTCATCGCCGGTTTTAGGCCGGTAAGTTGGGCATTTCTGCCGATGACGTTCGTGTTTATGATAATGACGGCGATCGTCTTTGCCGGCCTCGGCATCGCGATCGGTTCGCGTCTGCAGGATATGCAGGGCTTTCAGCTCATTATGAATTTTATCGTGATGCCGATCTATTTCCTTTCCGGAGCACTTTTCCCGCTCGCCGGTCTGCCGACGGCGCTTCATTACCTTACACGCATCGATCCGCTCTCGTACGGCATCGACGCCCTTCGCAATATCCTGATCGGCACGAGCGAATTCACTCTTACGCTCAGCCTCGGCGTATTGGTTGTCTCGGCGCTGATATTCGTAGCTTTCGGCAGCTACTCATTCTCTAAGATCGAGCTTTAGATCGTATTCCCGATCAGGCTGTATCGGTTATGATGAATGAATATTTTTTAGCCATTCATCGACTTAAGAGGGTATTTCGACATCTAACACGTGAGGTAAACATTAAACATTATGGGAAATATCGATCATCCTAACGGCTGTATGGGCCGCCGCGAATTCCTCGTCAAAGCCGGTTTTTTGGCCGGCGGGGTCGTGCTTACCGTTTCGTCGCTTAAAGATGCCGCCGGAGCCGTTCCTTTTGAGGACCTTAAGATAATGGTAGGAGCCGACAGCCCGCTCGCCAAGGTCGGCGGTTTTAAGATCGTCGATTCGTCCGCCGGCAAGCTGATCGTCATCCGTTCCGCCGATACCGATTACGAAGCATACTCCGCGATCTGCACTCACAAGGGAGCGGTCGTGATGTATGACAGCGGCGAAAAAAAGATCGTCTGTCCTAAACATGGCTCTGAGTGGACCGTCGCTGACGGCAAGGTCGCTAAAGGCCCGACAACGGCACCGCTTCGGTTATATCCGATCAAGCCGGAAAAGGACGAACTCATCGTCACCGTCAGTTGACGCAAAATTTGCTTGAAATTTAAAAATACATGACACACGCACCGGACAAGAGCGGTCTTAGCCGATGCGTGTTCTTACGCTCAACGGTCGAGTTTACACGGCTTAATTTGTCTCAAGACAAAATTTCACTTAAAATCCGTTTGAGCTATCATCCTTTCGACCAAAACTAAATAAAGCACTACTCTATGACCACGATCGGCATTCCAAAAGAGATCCATCCGGGCGAAAAGCGTGTTTCGGCTGTTCCGCAGACGATCATCAAACTGAAAAAACTCGGTTTCGACGTTCAGGTCGAATCGCACGCCGGACACGGCATAAATTGTATCGACAGCGAGTTTCGCGAGGCCGGAGCCGTCGTCATCGACGATACTCGCGAACTGTGGGCAACATCGGACATCATTCTCAAAGTACGTCCGCCCGAGGAAAATAAAGAACTCGGCGTACACGAAGCTGACCTTTTGAAAGAAGGCGCGACGCTGATCGGATTTGTCTGGCCCGCTCAAAATAAAGAGATGCTCGACCGCCTCGCTAAACGAAAGGCGACCGTCTTTGGCATGGATTGCGTGCCCCGCATCACTCGTGCTCAAAAAATGGACACGCTCTCGGCAATGGCAAACATCGCCGGCTATCGAGCGGTCATCGAGGCGGCAAACCACTTCCCGCGATTCTTTACAGGCCAGATCACTGCGGCCGGCAAGGTCGACCCGGCAAAGGTACTCGTCATCGGTGCGGGTGTCGCGGGCTTGTCTGCCATCGGTGCAGCACGCGGTCTGGGTGCAATAGTACGTGCTTTCGACCCGCGTTCGGCGACAAAAGATCAGGTCGCGTCAATGGGAGCCGAATTTCTCGATCTCGATATTAAAGAAGAGGGCGAGGGCAAAGGCGGTTACGCCAAAGAAATGTCCGACGCCTTTCTCAAAGCGGAAATGGCACTCTTCGCCGCACAAGCGATGCAGGTCGATATCATCATCACGACCGCACTCATCCCGGGCAAACCGGCACCGAAACTTATAACCACGGGCATGGTCGAGTCCATGAAGCCCGGCAGCGTCATCGTCGATCTCGCCGCCGAACAAGGCGGCAATTGCTCACTGACCGAACCCGGCAAGGTCACACATCACAAGGGCGTCACCATCGTCGGCTACACTGACCTGCCGTCGCGAATGGCTTCGATGTCATCACAGCTCTACGGTGCCACCATCGTCGCGTTGCTGACCGATCTAGTCGAACCGCAGGCTGCCGAGTCCGGCGAAGCCACGCTGCATATTAACCTCGAGGACGAGGTCGTCCGCGGTGCGATCGTCCTGCACGAAGGCAAGATGCTATGGCCCGCACCTGCACCAAAGGTTGTACCGACCGCTCCGCCGGAACCGGGTGTGCCGACCAAGAGTGCCGCCGCGGTCGCGGCAGCCGCTGCGAAACCATCCGACGGCCACGGCCATGGCGAAGGCAACGGAGCAAGCCCGTGGCTTTTGTTGGTCGTCGCACTGGTTATGTTAGGCATCGGCTGCGTCGCTCCGGAATCGGTACTGTCGCACTTCACAGTGTTCATGCTTGCGTGCTTCGTCGGCTATCAGGTCGTGTGGAATGTAAAACCGGCACTTCACACACCGCTCATGAGCGTCACCAATGCCATCAGCGGTATCATCCTCGTCGGCGGCATGCTGCAACTCGTCTCGTCAACGCTCAACCTGACCGTCATCCTAGGCGCCGTCGCCGTCCTCATCGCCGCCATCAACATAGCGGGAGGATTTTTGGTAACGAACAGAATGCTGGCGATGTTTAGAAAGTGAGAGCCTCTCGATGATGATAAAATACGTTTTGAGGTAATTACCATGACAGTAAAAGAAGCAGTACTGGAAGATCTGGAAAAATTGTCCGTCGTCAAGCAGGAGGAAGTGCTCGACTTCGTACAGTTTCTTAAAGCAAAGCAATCGAAACGCAAACCGCGCCGTTCGCTTAAAGGCAGTCTTGCCCATTTGAATTTCAAGTGGACCGAAGAAGATATGCGTCAAGCCCGAAACGAAATGTGGCGCGGCTATACGAAAGACACCGAGCACCTACTAGAAGACGGTCTTTGATATATGGATATCGTTGTCGATACAAACATTATTGTCTGGTATTTTGACGATTATTCACGGTTAACGAATCTCGCCGAGACAACCGTCGATGATGCGGCAGCCGCCGGAACAGTATTCATTGCATCCATTACGATCGTTGAACTCATATATTTGATCGAGAAGAACCGAGTGCCTAAAGAGGTACTGGCTAAACTCCGCGAAGCTCTCGACGACGATACGACCGCGTTCGAACTCGCTTCACTCTCTCGGGGAGTCGCTGACGAACTCCAGTATATAGATCGCTCTATCGTCGCCGACATACCCGACCGCATCATCGCCGCGACCGCGTTGCATCTCGGCTTGCCTCTGGTGACGAGCGATGGGAATTTACAAAAGCTGTCCAATATTGAAACGATCTGGTAAATATACAGTTTTAACCGCCGCCCTCAACATCGCCGGCGGCTTTTTGGTGATAAATCGGATGTTGGGGATATTTAGAAAATAATGGTCTTTTACATTCGCACACGACGAGGATGGAATGAACTTATAGAGTTTGCCGGTAAAGTTCCGTCGCCGGTGTGGGTTAAGCGTGACGTTTACATCGCCGCGAGGTCGATCTGTCCCGAAGGGAAATAGTGAAAATAGCCATCCGATTCATCCATGGGAAAGAATGCAGAGTGAAACACAAGTCCCGTAGGGACGGCTGAATACGACAATGAGGAAATTTCATCCGTCCCTAACGGGAATTCAAATGATATGACGATTTCCCACCGATGTATCGGTGGACTACTATCACGATATCCGCTTTGCGGATATAAAAACCACTTTCTGAATGCAACAAAGCCTTATCACCATCGCATACATCGCCGCGAGTGCGTTGTTTATTTTGAGCCTTGGCGGATTGAGTCGGCAGGAGACTGCTCGGCGCGGTAATCTGTACGGCATAATCGGAATGCTGATCGCGCTTGCCGCGACCGGTGCCGCGATGAAGGCCGGCGGTATTCCTGTACTGATCGCGGCTCTCATTCCCGGGCTGATAATCGGCGGGATATTAGCATCGCGCGTACAGATGACCTCGATGCCCGAGCTTGTGGCGATACTGCATAGTTTTGTCGGGCTTGCGGCGGTGCTGGTCGGTTTTGCGACATATCTCGGCCCGCAGGATCATCAGATGACGCCCGCCGAGCACAGCCTGCACACGGTCGAGATCTTTGTCGGTGTCTGTATCGGCTCGATCACATTCACTGGTTCGGTCATCGCTTTTCTGAAATTGCGCGGCTCGCTCAGCGGCAAACCGCTGCTGTTGCCGGGGCGTCATTTCATAAACCTTTTGATGCTGTTAGGCACGATCGCATTCGGCGTGTGGTTCTTTATGACGCCTGATGTCTGGCTTGGACACATGATACTGCTCGGTGCGACGATCCTGACCGGCATTTTGGGCGTTCACTTTATCATGGCGATCGGCGGAGCCGACATGCCGGTGGTCGTCTCGATGCTCAACAGTTACTCGGGCTGGGCGGCATCGGCGGCGGGCTTTATGTTAAATAACGATATGCTCATCATCACAGGTGCGCTTGTCGGATCAAGCGGAGCGATCCTCAGCCAGATCATGTGCCGCGGTATGAACCGCTCATTTGTCAGCGTGATGCTCGGCGGTTTTGGCACCGAGAGTGCCGCCCCGTCCGGCGGCGGCTCATCTCAGCCCGCCGGTGAGGTCACATCTATCGAAGCCCCGGGCGCCGCCGACCTTTTACTCGAAGCCAAAAAGATCATCATCGTGCCCGGTTACGGCCTCGCGGTCGCTCAGGCTCAGCACTCGCTCGCCGAGGTCGTCAAGATCCTCAAGGCGAAGAATGTCGATGTAAAATTCGCCATTCACCCCGTTGCGGGCCGCTTGCCGGGTCACATGAACGTCCTGCTAGCCGAGGCGAACATACCTTACGACATCGTCTTTGAGATGGAAGAGGTCAATGACGAATTTCCCTCGACCGACGTCGCATGGGTCATCGGGGCTAATGATATCGTCAATCCGTCTGCTCTCGATGATCCGTCATCGCCGATCGCCGGTATGCCGGTCCTGCACGTTTGGGAATCGCGTGATGTCATCGTTATGAAACGTGGAATGGCCAGCGGTTATGCCGGTGTTGACAACCCGCTCTTTTACAACGACAACACCCTTATGCTCTTTGGCGATGCCAAAAAGGTCGTTGACGAGATCCTCACCGCCATGCGATAGTCAGACCCCGGCCAGAACCGCCTGCGTAAGCGGGCGGTGAGTTAAACATGTAATCTTATTGACTTGATATCACGGTGTTATACTACAAATATGGAAACGACCGTAAAAGAAAATGGGCAGATCACGATACCTTCGTCGCTGCGCCGGCGGTTAGGGATCAGATCAGGCGATAAACTGACGGCCGACGTCAAAAATGGCGATATAGTGCTGTCACCGAAACGACAGCAGAAATTCAAAACACGTATCATCACCAGTCCGATCACGGGACTTCCTGTACTGACCTCGGAACCCGGAGGCCCGATATTGACCAACGAAATGGTCAAAAAAATGCTTGCTGACTTCCCATGAAATATCTTCTCGATGTTAACGCTCTAGTCGCTTTTGGCCACACTCAGCACCAGTTTCACATACGCGTGGCAAAATGGGCGGCAGGACTAGCCACGAATGACATTCCAAAGTTCGCTACCTCGTCGATCACCGAACTCGGCTTTGTCAGGGTTATGTCACAAGCTTATAATGTCGGCGTCGCACAGTCACAAGCACTATTAAAAGGGCTGAAAGCATCAAAGAGATATGATTTCGCTTTTCTACCAGACGATCACGATGCTACTAAACTTCCATCGTGGGTCGCACGGGCAAAGGATACGACAGACGGCCATCTGTCAGAACTGGCAAAAGCGAATACCTATATACTTGCAACGCTGGATGAAAAAATACCCAACTCGTTTCTTATTCCGCAATAAGACAGTGCGTTAGTCAGGAGTGTTGTATGTTCAAGAACATATTCACAGTATGCGTCCTTTCATTTATTTTGACGGGATGTAATGCTGATCTTTCACTGCAAACGGGCAGCAGCGAGATATCCGTTCCCACATCTGTCCCTTCTGTTACGCCTGTCGGTAAAATAAGACAATTCGATCCGGCTCAAGATATTGGCGGTATTTATTCTGATAATGAGTGTTCAATATTGCGTATCTCAAACAGCACGCTGACGCCGGGAGAGGCTGTACAGGTCATCGTGATAGATGCAACAGGACATCAGCAAAAGATCTTACCGGCAAAGATAGTCGGGCCATCTGAATGCACGATCCGCGATGCCAGTGAATTCATCATTGATCGGCAGCCAAGTACGGCAGATGTCCATCAGCCGAACAGCTACCAGATCGAGTTCACAGAAAGACATGAGAATGGCGTTGGCTTTGGATTCGGTATTGTAAATACAGCAAACAACGCAATTTCAAACAAAGGCATTGCAGAGTTGCCGACTGTCGATGGGCGTTTGCTGCATTTTCGTGAATGTTTTAGTCAGGAAGGCATGCATCTGACTGTCTGGCCCGGCAAACCACTCACTGACAAGCCGATCTGGCATGCATATCAACACTTACTTTATGACACTAAGCAAAATTGCTCATCTACAGAGACCGCATCCATAGCCATTGCCCCATCATGATCTCCATTACCAAGTAAGAACCGCCTGTCTGAAAAGTACGGTTATTAAGCATTTTCCGTCTGCTTTAGCTGTCGGGCAGACAGTCATAAATACAAAAAACGGACTTTAGCCCGAATCATTTTACGGTGCGTCCTGCATTATTAAAATGCTGTTTTCAGACAGGTTCCCGATTCGGTCAGCTATCATTTTCAACATACATTACTCACCCCTGTTGGTATATGACGAAAAGGTTAATTGAGTGTCCTATCTTTTCTTTTTAGATTTACCTTCCGGCGGCAATAACGTTATTGATGATCTGGCAATGACCTTCCTTTTAGACCCGTCGGCGGCATCGGTGACCGAAACTTTAATACTGCGAACATTATTTTCGTCAGTGATATCCAGCGGAGTATAAGAGATCACATACTGAGCACGCAGTTCGTCCATCAGAGAGCGTAGTTGTTGAGATGTTATGTCATTGTCAGACATATCTCTCAATTCGTAAACCGCTCCGCCGCTATTAGCAGCAAGACGCTGAACAAATCCGCGAACCTCTTTTAATGATTTACTGTTTTTATCAGCCGTACGTCCTTTTGAAGGGATATTGGCGGTCATCGCAATTGTAAAGATCTCAATTCCTGAATCTTTCAGCAATTTATATATATCGATTTCCGAATAAAAACTGTCGCGATCTTCACCGTCTGATATGAGTACCACCGCCTGCCGTCTGTCGGGAAAAGCTTTACGACGCTTAGTCAGATCTTTTACAGCCAAATATACGGCATCAACAACGGCGGATTGGCCGCCCTGCACAAACAAATGATCAAGTCCAATGTCGAGCTTAACCGCGTTGTCTGTCCATTCCTGTTCAACTGTAATATTGTCGCGGTTTACAAATCTGATGAGCTGAGCCTGTGTTGTCCACGACCAATTCAAGATCCAAAGGGCCAGATCGGCGGTCTAATGCAGATATCTTTTGTTCAATATTATTTTCGAGTAATTTAAAGTCTGTGATATGTAAATTGTCGGGTCGCTTTCCGTCCGCGTCAGTGACGACAACATTGACCATTGCTTGAGCCGCCGCGGTCATCGGGCAAAAGACAAAAATAATGATAATAACGCCTGAAACAGCAAGCGAATTTACCAAAGAGCGGACTTTGTGGGAATCTATGTTATACATATCTGCCGCATTATACACGAAGAACGTCCTATAACTGCCGCCGTCGGTCAGAGCACACGATTTTTCCTCTCATTTACTGTCAAAGTGGCATTGATTTTCGTTTAACTTACACTTGATTATGATATTATCGGTGTCGTAAGTGTCCGATAGTAAATGCCGTCCGGAATAATCATTCACATTACAGTTGGCCTGGAAAAGCGAACCGAGTATTTCGCCCAGGAAAAGATACGTATCGGTTCCGATGATACGTGCGATGTACAGATACGCACGAGTTCGGTCCGCGATATCGATGTGTGGCTTGAAATAGACAATTCTGACGGACATTACCGCATCTTCGACTTTGACAGTGATTTCGAATTTCAAATAAACGATAAGCCGATACGGCGTTTTATACCGCTGGCCGACGGCGATCTCGTTTCGTCGGCAGAGAACGGCATCTCGTTCGGCTTTTTTCTGCTCGAGGCTAAGTCGGCTCTTATCACCACCAATCGCGAACAGCCGCACATCTCACGCTTTATCGAGGATGCGGCGATAGAGTCTTATGGCTCGGTCAAACGCGATGATGCCAAGGCTTTTTTACGCGAATTTACACGCGAGTTTGCCCGCGAGATATCTTGGGCGACAAAGCTGATCGTGCTCGTCATCGCGGTCGCCTTTATGAGCGGCGTGCTCTATATTGGCTATGCCGTTAATAAGAGTCTTCGCGACGCTGAGGAGCAATCGCGCAAACAGAGCGAGACGATCAAGAGCCTCGAGGATAAACTAGGCCAGGCGAGCGATCAGCTCGGTCAACTCGACAAGACGAACAAGGACATCATAAAGTCGGTCTCGCTCGCACCAAACCTTCGCGTCGAGTATGGCAACGCGATCTGTCTCATCGTCGGCGTTTACGATCTGGTGGACAAACGCACGGGCAAGGTGCTCAGATACGCTGACCCGCAGGCATCGACAAATCCGTACGAACCGTCGATCTCTGAGGATCCGAGCCTGCCCAAAGGACAGCCTCAGATCGGAGTCACGACCGAGGGCAACGGAGCGACCGTCGAATATGATTTTATCGGGACCGGCTTTCACGTTGGCGGCGGCTATATTTTATCTAACCGTCACGTCGTACAGCCGTGGGATGAGGACGATCAGGTCAAACAGATAATGGCCGCCGGCAATGCTCGTGCACGTGTTAAAAAGCTGGTCATTTATTTTCCTAATTACCCTCAGCCGATACCGATGAAGGTAAAAGGTGTCGGCACACGCGACGATCTTAGCGTCAGTCAGATCGACACCGCATCAATGCCGCCCGACCTGCCTGTCGTACCGCTCGACACTGACGGCGAATCGGCGGCTGTTGGCAAGACAGTCGTAACGATGGGCTACCCGAGCGGCCCTGACCGCCTGCTCGCGATGGTTGATGACGACGAGGCAAAATCCATCAATCAGCGTTTTGGCAACTCGCGCCAAAATCTGATCAACTTTCTCGCACAATCGCAAAAGATCGTTCCGCTCACGACTCAGGGAGCGATCACCGACCTTGACGCAAAACGCATCGTCCACGATGCAAAGACCGCCGAGGGCGGATCGGGTGCTCCGCTGTTCGGCCAGAGCGGTAAGGTCATCGGCATCAATTTCGGTGTTTTCACCGAGAACACCGCCGCCAATATGGCCGTGCCCGTCCGTTTTGCGATCGACCTTCTTCACAAGAATGGCTGGCGCTCGCCCGAAGAGATCCAAAAGGACAATCAGCTGCCGTCTCAGGTCGCCGCGACCGGAGACCAAACTCCCGGCGATCCTTCGGCTAAACAATAGGTTGTCTATTCTCCGTATATCTCTCGATCCTGTTCGGCAAGCTCGGCAATGCACGACATCAGGTGATCCGAGATCTCTTTATAGGTGCGTATCTTGGCGGGTTTTGCGTAATATTCGCTCAGATCCACCTCTTTACCGAACCATATCCTGACCTTTGGGCCGCCTGTCCAGTTGCCCAAGATCTGTTTGGGAAGGTCGTTGCCGAGTCCGGCGATAAAGACCGGTATCACCTGTGGATGAGCTTCATAAATGACGGTTCCGGCACCGGGCTGCGCAGGCAGCAGCTCGTGTGTTCTGCCGTTGAGATTTCGCTTCCCTTCCGGATGAAATCCGATGACATTTGCCCGTCCCGTCGAGCATAACTGCACCATCTTGCGCAGCGAAAATTTATCGAACTCGCGTTTTTTTGCCTCGCCCGCCTCTCGAAAGAATGGCGGATACATCGAGAACCATCCCATCACAAAGTTGACGAACCAGCCGATCGGATTATCGTAAAAGAACTTTCCGCGCACCGGAAAATAGAGGTTCATCGGCCTGTTTGTCCGGCGAAAGAGAACACTCGACACCGTGTAAAGGTCAAAGAATGATCGGTGATTTGCGACGATCATCACCGGCCGCTCGACGTCTGTTGCCTCAAAATTCTCAATACCATGGACATGCATCAGATTGTATGTCGCAAGATAGATCCAGAGCGACCCGATGTGACGCTGACAAAATGTCATCAGGTTTTTCCAAGCACCGAGATTCATCCGATGAGCGAGTTTGAACCCGGTTCGCTCGACGCCGCTGAGCACTTCCAGTTCGGCCTCATTCGGGTACTGCAATGCCGTGTCGGAGCGCACTTCGACAGCATTGGATGCATTTTTTTCAAGGTCTGACATACTATGCTTTATTCGTCAGTGCAGATCGCGGCTGCCGCACCGTCTCAAATAGACATTGAGCAACGGTTAATTTAGTATATAGAACAATTTTCCAAATTCTAATCCGTGCGGCACACGTAATTCGTCCGGCTTTTTGCTTCTGTTGCCCTAAGCGTAAATGGTTTTCGGTTACTCGATCACGGTTTCCAAGCCTTCTATAACAAAGGAATCAGAGTTTTCTTATGAACATCCATCCGTATTTCAAGATCTTATCGCTTGCGGCGATAGTTATGATCGTTTCGTCTGCGGCGTCAGCACAAATTGGCTTGTGGACCGAAAAAGATGAATCGGCACTACGCACCAGCCGCGTCCTCAATATCGTCCGCCCGACGGCTTACAAGGTTTATGGCCTTGACCGGTCCGCAATGCGTGCCGAATTGCGAAATGCCCCCGAAGAATTTTCAGGTTCTTCGATGAAAAAATCTCTCTCTTCCGATGCCCGATGGCAGTTTTCAGACATTTGAGATCCAACATTCGCCGATCATCGAAGCCGGATTAGCCGCAAAGTTTCCCGAACTTGCCGCAACCTACACCGCCCGCGGAATAGATGATCCGACCGCGACGGCACGGCTCGATCTTTTGCCGAGCGGTTTTCACGCGATGATCTTATCGACAAAGGGCACAACGCTCATCGATCCATATCAGCCCGACGACACCGAGAACTATCTCGTCTATTACAAACGTGATTTTCCGAAACGCGGAGATTGGACATGTGACTTTGGCAAAGAGTCCGCCGAACTGCGTTTGACCGAGGGTTTCGACATTCAAAATTTCATTCCCGAGGTATCGCCGGAGGTTACTTCGGGTACGACGCTGCGGCAATATCGTTTAGCTCTTGCGGCCGATTATGAATATTGCCAGGCTGTAGGCGGCGGAACCGTTTCGGGCTGTCTTGCCGCTCAGGTACTCATTATGAACCGCGTCAACGGCGTCTATGAGCGCGACCTCGCGATCAGGATGAATATGATCGCCAATAATGACAAGATCGTCTATGCCGCGGCCAGCACAAACTGCGGCGGCTCGGCCTGTACAGCGTCAAATGACCCGTACACCAACAGCAACGGCTCGACGATGCTGACCGAGAACACTAACAATCTCAACAGCACCATCGGAACGGCAAACTTTGATATCGGCCACGTATTTTCGACCGGCGGCGGCGGCGTGGCTGTGCTTAACGGTCCTTGCGGCACAAACCGTTCGCGTGGCGTGACCGGCCAGTCAAACCCTATCGGCGACCCGTTTGCGATCGATTATGTTGCTCACGAAATGGGTCATCAATGGGGAGCCGATCATACATTTAACTCGACGACCGGCAGCTGCGGCGGCGGCAACCGCGGTGCCGGCAGTGCATACGAACCCGGCAGCGGCATCACCATTATGGCGTACGCAGGTATCTGCGGTAATCAGGATCTTGCACCGCACAGCATAGACACATTTCATGTCAAAAGCCTCGAAGCGATCGTCGCATACAGCCAGACCGGTAACGGCAACAGCTGCGCGGTCTCATCAGCGACCGGCAATACTCCGCCTAACGTATCTGTCGTCGGCGGCACGAGCTTTAACATTCCAAAACAGACACCCTTTACACTGACCGCAACCGGTTCGGATCAGGATGGCGACACGCTCACCTATGATTGGGAAGAGTATGACCTCGGTGCCTCGACGACCGCCGTACCCAACACCGACTCTGACGGGGCAAGACCTATATTCCGTCCATTTTCGCCGACCGCAGGGCCGTCGCGCACTTTCCCTGCTATTGAGCACATACTTAACAGAGCCAACGTGCCGCCATCGACCACAAACGGCTATCTGACCGGCGAATTGCTGCCTGCGATCGCCCGTACGATGACATTTCAGGTCGTCGCTCGCGACAACAGGCCAAATGGCGGCGGCATTAAGACGGCAACCGCGACTGTTGTCCTAAGCGCAAGCGGCCCGTTCAAGGTCACTGCTCCAAACACGTCGGCCACCGTAAATGGCGGCTCGACAATGAACGTAACCTGGGATGTCGCAGGCACGACAGCATCACCGATCAGCGCGGCAAACGTCAAGATCTCGCTCTCGACCGACGGCGGCATGACATTCCCTACTGTTCTTTCCGCAAGTACGCCTAATGACGGCAGCGAATCGGTCACTATCCCCAACACCGCGACCACACAGGCACGCATCAAGGTCGAGGCCGTCGGCAATATCTTTTTTGATATCAATGACGCCAATTTTACGATCAACGCATCAGCGGTGACAGGCCACGCGGTTGCCGATCTTGACGGCGACGGCAGGTCTGACGTTGCGGTCTGGCGTCCGTCTGACGGTGTCTGGTACAGTCTCAACTCGTCTGACAATACATTTGTCGCCGTACAATTCGGCACGAATGGCGACGCGATCGTTCCCGGAGATTACGACGGCGACGGTAAAACCGATCGTGCGGTCTTTAGGCCCTCGACAGGTACGTGGTACATTCTCGGATCGACATCAGGATTTTCGGCGATCCAATTCGGCCTGTCTGACGACCTGCCTGCTCAAGCCGATTTTGACGGCGACGGTAAGGCTGATGTAGCCGTCTTTCGTCCGTCAACCGGCGTCTGGTATTTACAGCGTTCGACCGAAGGTTTTACGGCGATGCAGTTCGGTATGAATGGCGACCGTCCCGTCGCAGCCGATTATGACGGCGACGGCAAAGCGGATGCAGCCGTCTTTCGTCCGTCAACAGGCACGTGGTTCATGCTCAACTCGACCTCCGGATTCTCGGCCGTCGCCTTTGGAACCGGCACTGATAAGGTCGTCCCGGGCGATTATGACGGTGACGGAAAGGCCGAACCCACCGTTTTCCGCGGCTCGGACAGCACTTGGTATCAGCTGCGTTCGACCGCCGGTTTCGGAGCTGTGACATTCGGCAGTTCCGGCGACACGCCTGCGGTAGGCGATTTTGACGGCGATCACCGATCGGATGTCAGCGTATTTCGCTCGTCAGCAGGTTCGTGGTTCCGACTCAACAGCAGCAATGGCTCGTTCGTCGCCGTCGGCTTTGGCTCACCCGGCGACAAACCGGTCGAATCAGGTTATTACCCCATTCAATAACCGACCTGTCGATACGACAAATAAAAAAGGCTGTCAAAAATGGCAGCCTTTTTTTCATTCTCTCTATCACAGCACGGTTGCTGTATGTCGATCTATACCTTTGCTTTGTTCACAGTAAGTACGCGTCGGTCTTTATTCAACATTAAAATACCTCGCCTCGGGATGATGCAGTATGATCGCGGAGGTCGATTGTTCGGGGTCGAGCATAAATTCGTCTGTGAGATCGACATCGATGCGGGCCGGATCCAACAGTTCGAACAGCTGGGTCTGATCGGCGATATTCGGACACGCCGGATAGCCGAAACTGTATCGCGACCCCTGATAGCCCTGATGAAACAGCTTTGCAAGCTCGGGAGCATCATTCCCTGCTATTCCGAGTTCCTCGCGAACACGCTTATGCCACATCTCTGCAAAAGCCTCGGCCGACTCGACCGATAATCCGTGAAACAGCAGATAATCCTGATAATTATCAGCCTTGAACAGCTCAGCGGCATATTCACTAGCCCGCCTCCCCATCGTCACAAGCTGAAAAGCAACTATATCCACCTGAGCGGTGACACTCGAGAAATAATCAGCCAAACATAGGTTCTGGCCGCCGCGTTGTTCTTTAGGTTGTCGGGGAAATGTGAATCTCATCCGTTCGGTCTTTAGATCGTCATGCCAAATGATGAGATCATTCCCGTCGGAGTTACACGGATAATATCCGTAAACGACCTTTGCCTCAAGCAGCTTTTCGCGAATAGCCTTTGCCTTTATCTCGGCAAATTTCGGATAAACCGTCTCGTTAAGTATCTGTTTGTATTCCTCGGGCGACTTGCGGCCCTGTTTGTATTGCCACTGTCCCTTGAATAACGCAGTCTCGTTGATAAAATCAAAGACCTTTGTCAGATCGGTGATCTCGACGACCTTTGAGCCATAGAACGGAGCCTTTGGCACCTCGACATTTTGAGAGATACCGGAGCGTGTCGTGTGCGTCGTATCACCCGCCGAACGCGACGAAACACGCCCCGCCTCGACACCTAATTTTGCATCTTCGCCGACCAGATCCTCTGCGTCGGTCACGGTCTGTATATCAAGTTCGTTATCTGCCGACAGTGTCGCGGCATCAGAGGCCGCAGCGGCCTTTTTGGCTTCCTCAGCATCTTCGAGGTTCTGCTGTTCGCCGCCTTGCTGCGTCAACTGATCCATTGCGTGCAGCCCGTCAAAGGCATCGCGTGCATAGAACAGTTTCCCTTTATAGAGCGGTATCAGATCCTGATCGACATATCGCCGATTAAGCGCCGCACCGCCCAGAATGACAGGCACGTTGACGCCGCGGTCATTCATTATCTCCAGGTTGTCGCGCATGATCAGCGTCGATTTGACAAGCAGGCCGCTCATACCTATCGCATCGCATTTTGTCTCGTTAAATGCGTGCAGAATGTCGTCGATCGGCTGTTTGATGCCAAGATTTACGACCTTATAGCCGTTGTTGGTGAGAATGATATCGACCAGATTTTTGCCGATGTCGTGAACGTCGCCCTTGACCGTCGCGAGCACCATTGTGCCTTTTTCGACGCCCTCGACCTTGTCCATAAAAGGTTCGAGAAACTTCACTGCCGTCTTCATCGCTTCGGCCGATTGCAGCACAAACGGCAGCTGCATCTGGCCGGCGCCAAAGAGGTCACCGACGACCTTCATCCCGCCGAGCAGAATGTTATTGATGATCTCGAGCGGCGGATATTTTTCGAGTGCCTCTTTAAGCGAATCTTCCAGCCCGATCTTTTCGCCCTCGATGATGTGTTCCTTAAGGCGCTCCTCAACAGGCAGATTCGAGATGTCCGGCTTTATCGACTGTGCCGTCTTGCCCTCAAACAGCGTCGTAAACTCCGCCAACGGATCATATATGCATATCGGATCGGTGACACTCCTGTCACCACCGCCGGTTGCCCCGCCGAGACCCTTTGGATCCGAAGAATTGGGGACATGAGTGTCCCCGCTCCATCGGCGGCGATCGTAGATCAGGTCGCGTGCCGTATCGATCTCGTGTTCGTTAAATCGTATTAGCGGCAATATTTTTGAGGCATTGACGATCGCCGAGTTCATTCCGGCATCGACGCAATCGTGCAAAAATACAGAGTTGAGCACCACACGAGCCGCAGGCGACAACCCGAACGAAATATTGGAAACGCCCAGGATGATATTCACGTCCGGCATCTCAGCCTTGATACGTCGGATCGACGCGATCGTCTCCTCGGCATTTTTGCGATCCTCTTCGATACCGGTCGAGATCGGCAGAGCCAGCGGATCAAAGAAAATATCGTGTCCCGGTATGCCGAATTCGACCGTCTGTTTATAAGCACGCCGTGCGATCTCGACCTTTTTATCTGCCGAGCGTGCCATGCCGTCCTCATCGATCAGGCCGATGACGACCGCCGCACCGTGTTCTTTGGCAAGGCCGAGCACCTTGAGAAATCGCGGTTCGCCGTCCTCATAATTGGTCGAGTTCAAGATGCTCTTGCCGCCCGCGTGTTCGAGTCCGGCCTCCATCTTTTCCCACTCTGTCGAGTCGAACATTATCGGGATCTTTACATTCGTCACGAGCCTCGACGCAAGTTCGTGCATATCGGCGACACCGTCGCGTCCGACAAAATCGACATTGACGTCGAGTATGTGCGCACCTTCTTTTTCCTGCGATTTGGCAAGATTGACCAGCCCGTCCCAATCTTCGGCATCGAGCAGGTCGCGCATCTTCTTAGACCCCGACGCATTGACGCGTTCGCCGACGATCAGGAATGATGCATCTTGTGTATATGGCTGCTGAAAATATATCGACGATGCCGACGGCGTTAATTTAGCATCACGCTGTTTAGGCGACATTCCGCCGACACGCTCGACGACAAGTTTTAGATGATCCGGCGTCGTGCCGCAGCACCCGCCGACGATGTTAGCACCATACTCGCGGACAAACGTCTCGACCTGGCCGGCAAATGTCTCGGGCGTCTCGTCATAATGCTGCTTGCCGTCCTTGACCTCAGGCAGCCCTGCATTCGGCAGTACAGAAACGGCGATCGGCGAATTTTCGCATAGATATCTCAGCGACTCGGCCATCTGACGCGGGCCTGTACCGCAGTTCATACCGATCACATCGATCGGAAAAGGTTCGAGAGCCGTCAGTGCGGCCGAGATCTCGGTACCGTTGAGCATCGTGCCAAAGGTCTCGATCGTGACCTGTGCGATGACCGGCAGTTTGATCTTGTTTCGCTCAAAATTCTCAAATATCGCCGCGAGTGCCGCTTTTGTCTGCAAAAGATCCTGACACGTCTCTACGATCAGAATGTCGCTGCCGCCGTCGATCAGCCCTCGCACCTGTTCGTCATACGCCGCACGCAGATGGCGATATTTTATATGCCCAAGCGTCGGCAATTTTGTTCCCGGCCCGATCGAACCGGCAACAAATCTCGGTTTGTCCGCCGTCGAATAGTCACGTGCGATCTCTTTAGCTAATGCCGCGGCCTTGAAATTAACATCATAGGTCTTATCCGCAATGCCAAATTCCTGCAGCACGACCTCGCTGCCGCCAAAACTGTTGGTCTCGATGACATCACAGCCCGCGTCGAGAAACGCCGTGTGCACCTGGCGTATCGCGTCGGGCCGCGTGTAAAGCAGATTCTCCGAACAATTTTCAAAATTCGGCCCGCCCCATTCATCGATCGACAGATTAAGCGACTGAAGGAACGTCCCCATCGCTCCGTCAAAAACAACGACCTTTTCTTTTAAGAGTTCTAGAAAGCTATTCATTACGGATTATATTTTAAACTACCGAAAGCACGGAGTTTACTGCGTGACTCAACCTCGATCATTACCTTTTGTTCGGTAAAGATTTTCGGCATCCGGCCGACACCTTACAACTCCGGTATCCTGTGCGGCATTTGCATACAAACTAAAAACTCCGTGCCGCGTACAGCACAGAGTCTTTTTTAAGATCATTACAACTCTCTCGCTGTTTAGCCGCTTATTTTACGTGGCCGCAAGTCGCTATAACTCACCACGAACGTAACTTAAATTTTACGTCCGCCGCACGGGCTAGTCAAACATACAGGCTATTGGCGGTCTTGCACATAATGCGGCTTTGTTCTATACTTTCGGTTCGCTGTTGCTAGTTTTTAACGGCGCCTTCGTCTATCGGTTAGGACGCAAGATTCTCATTCTTGAAAGAGGGGTTCGATTCCCCTAGGCGCTACCATCAATTTTGACACTTTCTTTAAGCCGCTCTATGCGGCTTTTGTTAATTTGGAGAATAAAAATGATCGTTACGACAGGAATGGATATCGAAGGACATCAGATCGCTCAATATCTAGGCGTCGTTCGCGGCATCGTCGTGCGTGCGACCGGCATCGGACGCGGATTGATCGGCGGCCTTAAGGCGATCGCCGGCGGCAATATCGAAGAATGGTCGGTCGTATGTGAGGCCGCACGTATGGAGGCATTTAACCGTATGGTACAGCACGCTCACCAGATCGGTGCCGACGCTGTCATCGGTATGCGTTACGACGCCACCGAATTCTCACAAGGCGCCACCGAGGTGCTCGCCTATGGGACCGCGGTAAAAATGCGTCAATAGTGATATTGCTGCAAACCGTAACGGCCATATACGAATCTCTGATCTAATTGCTTTCCCCGCGATGTATTTTTTTGGTAGAGGAGTTTTTTCAGATGAAGTTCGCAACCAGGATATTTTTGATCGCGGCTGTTGCGGCCGCGGCGTTAGCAGCGGCGGGTTGTCCTCAGAGACGCAGCATCGGCGAGATCAATGCCAACCCGGGCAGATTTCAGGATAAAGAGGTCGTCATCGCCGGACGCGTCGTTGACAGCTATGGCATCAACATTCCGGGTGTCGGCGGCGGCGGTGCTTACAAGATCGACGACGGCAGCGGTTCGATCTGGGTCGTCACCAGCCAAGGCGTACCGACCAATGGAGCATTGATCGGCATCAAAGGCACGGTCAACACCGGCGTCGGCTACAAGGGGCGCAACTACGGCCTCGACATCTACGAAGAAGACCGTCGCTATAAGCGGCGATAGCCTTTTTTACAACGATCAATGAGAGCAGTTTTTGAGCAATTCAACGCCGCGTTCGCAAGGCTCGACGCTGATGCCCGTAAACTGCTCTCTCTCTGTCCCGACGAACTGCTTTTTGAGTCGATCACTGACCGAAATGGCGAACACGCGGCATCATTCGGCGAGTGTGTCATACGGTCGGCGGCCGAGGTCGAACAAACTTTCGACGGCATTACGACACGCCTCTGGGACGATCCTTTCGAATGGACACTTCCCGAAAAACTCTCAGACAAGGCTCTTATCACCCAATATTTTGACGAGGTCGCGGCAACGCGCGTTAAGGGGTTTGGATACTTTACCGACGACAGTGACCTCGGCCGCAAGATCCCCGCACCTGACGAATTTCGGTCTATCGGCGAACTCCTGCTCCGCACGATCTCACGCTCAGAGTCACAACTCGGCCGCGCCGAACTCCTCTTTCGTATTCTGACCGCAAAAAAACCGCCGCGCCGCTAAATGTTCTCATTCTCAACTATATTGCACGCGAAACTTTTTCGTGTAAGAATTCGTTAGGCAACACGACTATATTTAACGCCCTGAACGAGAGGATCGATATGCACTGCCCAAGCTGCGGACAGCAACAGGTTTCAAACGAGACGAAGTTTTGCTCACGATGCGGTTTTCCGCTCGGGCTGACCTCAGAGGTGCTCTCGCACGGCGGTTTTCTGCCTCAACTCGCCGAACTGAATAAGAAAAATTCCTTTTTCAACAAAAAGAACGGCGTCGTTTTCGCTGCAATGTGGTTCATTTTCTTCACGATGTTCTGCACTTCGTTCCTGGCAATAGTCAACGCTCCCGATGAAGCAGTAGCCGTTTCGGCAATAACCGGAGTTTTTGGCTCACTGATGCTGCTCATTGGTTCGCTGGTCTTTCTCCCGAGTTCAAAGATAAAGGCGCCAAACGTATATAACCAGCCCAATTTACCGGCTCCGCCGACGCCGGATCAGTATTTTCCGCCTCAAAACGCTCAGGCCGCATTGCCGCCTCCGCAGTCGATACCTGTCGAAATGTATCGCAAACCCGGCGTCGGCGGTTGGCGTGACACTAACGAATTTGAACCTCACAGCGTCACCGACGACACGACACGCCTGCTCAGCAATGAGGAAGACCGTAGCCGATAAGCAGCGATCTCAATAACCGACAGCCAAACCGTCGCTGCGAGCGTCAACCGCGCCGAGTCTTACGCCTTTTTGATCGACCATTATTCCCGTTGCCGATGCGACAAAGCCCGGCGGTGAGAATTTGTGTCCGTAGCCGCTCAGTATATTAAGCGTGTCCGGCGAAAACCCCGTCGGTTCGTACAGCAATTCGTCCGGAAACCATTGATGATGGATGCGCGGAGCATCGATCGCGGCCTGCATGTCCATCCCGTGATCGATGACATTTATCACCGACTGCATCACCGCCGAGATTATCCTCGGGCCGCCGCGTGCTCCGAGTGCGAACCATACTGTGCCGTCCTTTTTCAGCACGATCGTCGGTGTCATCGATGACAGCGGACGCTTGCCCGGCTGTACCGAATTCTTTTCGCCCTGTATCAGCCCGAACATATTTGCCTTGCCCGGTTGTGCCGCAAAATCATCCATTTCGTCATTGAGCAGCACCCCCGTGCCCTTTGCCGTAACACGCGAACCGTAAAGGTCGTTGATCGTATATGTATTTGTCACGACCGCACCGTCATTGTCGATAACGGTAAAGTGCGTCGTGTCCATCGATTCGCCGCCCGGAATGTCGCCGTGCCCGACATCCTTGCTCGACGAAGCCTTTGCCTGATCGATGCTCTCGCGGCGTTTTGCGGCGTATGATTTATCGGTCAGCTCAGCGACCGGCACTTTTGCAAAATCGGGGTCGCCCATAAACTCCGCACGATCGGCAAATGCCCGCCGCATCGCCTCGGCAAGCACCTGATATTTAGCTGCCGAATTGTACTGCATCTTTGTCAGGTCATAGCCCTCGAGCATATTCAGCACCTCGAGCATCACTATTCCGCCCGAGCTTGGCGGCGGCATTGTGATGACAGGATAACCGCGATATGTTCCGCGCAGCGGCACACGCTCTTTCGCCACATAATTCTTCAGATCGTCGAGCGTGATGAGGCCGTTATGCGCCTTCATATCATCGGCGATCATCTGAGCGGTCTTGCCCGTGTAAAACTCGCGTGCTCCGTCTTTTTCGATGCGTCCGAGAGTTTCGGCGAGTTCGGGCTGTTTGAGAGTGTCTCCCTCGGCAAAATATTTACCGCCATTAAGAAAGATGCGGCGGCTGTCGGCATATTTAGCGAGCGTGTTCTTGTACGACAAGAATAGCGACGCCTGACGGTCACTGAGCACAAATCCGTTGACGGCAAGCTGTCGTGCAGGCTCGACGACGTCTTTCCAGGTGATCTTGCCCGAACCGTATCTTTTGAACGCAAGATCAAACCCTGCGAGCGTTCCCGGCACGCCCGACGCACGATAACCGACCGTCGAGGAACCTTCGCCGCGAATTAGATCGCCGTTCTTGTCCACAAAAACATCACGCGAAGCCGCCTTTGGCGCCATTTCGCGATAGTCGATCGCGTGAAACTCGCCTTTTTTGTCGCGGATCAGCATAAATCCGCCGCCGCCGATGTTGCCCGCCTCGGGATAAACGACCGCAAGGGCAAGCCCGACAGCGATCGCGGCATCGACGGCATTACCGCCTTTTTTCATTATCTCGACGCCGATGCGTGACGCCAGTTCGTGCTGTGACGCGACCATGCCGTGCTTTCCTCGTACCGGTTCGGCAAAAGCCGCTCTCGCAGGCGTCGCCAACGGCAAAAAGAACGCACTGATAACGGCAATTGACAAAAAAGCGCGAAAGATCTGATTGTTCTGCATATTGAGAATGTAACAGACCGCGTATTTGCAAACAATTTAGCGTCGGGCGGCGTCTGAACTTTTTTAATGCCGACAAAAGGTTTATATTCGAAGTTCAGAGTTACTTTTTGTTTACCGATATTTACTTCAATGATCGAAGGCGATAGTAGAACCTTTAATGAATTTGAGCCGCGTATCTCCAAAGAGCATTGCGCTCACGCTGCGCAGGGTTCCGTCGCGCCTCGGCCGCAAGTTCTCTGAATATCGTTTCTTTGCTTATCTCGCCATCCTCGGCCCGGGACTGATCGCTGCCAATGCCGGTAATGATTCGAGTGGTATCACCACATACGCAACCGGCGGTGCATCATACGGCTACACCTTACTCTGGGTTTTTATTCCGATGACGATCTCTCTTGCCCTTGTGCAGGAGATATGTATCCGCATGGGCGTCATCACCGGAAAGGGCCTGTCAGATCTCATACGTGAGCAGTTTGGCGTCAGATGGACCGCCGTCATTATGTTCGCACTCCTGATCGCGAATATCGGCGAGATAATAGCGGAGTTTGTTGGTATATCTCAGGCATCCGAATTATTCGGCATATCACGCTACATTACAGTTCCGCTGGCTGCGATCGTAAATTGGTGGCTCGTCATGCGCGGCTCCGCCAAGCGTGTCGAGCGTGTCTTCCTCATTATGTCGCTCGTCTTTTTCAGCTATATCATCTCGGCGGTCATCGCAAAACCGGATTGGAACGAGGCCGCCGCAGGATTCCTGCACCCGACGCTCCAAGCCGACACGACATATATCTTTTTTGTGGTTGCTCTGATAGGCACGACCATAACGCCTTTCATGCAGGTATTCATACAATCGTCGGTTGTTGAAAAAGGGATGGATAAAAATGATCTCGGGCTTGCACGCGTCGATGCCATTACCGGATCTATCTTTGCCGATATCATCGCCGCGTTCGTGGTCATCTCGACGGCGGCAACTTTACATGTTAAAGGCATCACGACCATCGATACGGCGTCAACCGCCGCAGAGTCGCTCGCCCCGATCGCCGGTATTTATGCCAAATATCTCTTCGGAGTAGGGCTTTTCGGAGCCTCGATGTTAGCTATGGGGGTCGTGCCGTTGGCAACAGCCTATTCCCTAAGTGAAGCTCTCGGGTTCGAAAAGGGCGTCGGCAGGTCGTTTCGCGAGGCTCCTCTTTTTCAAAGCGTGTTTACCGTACTGACCATTATCGGTGCTCTTTTCGCCCTCATTCCCGGCATACCTCAGATCCAATTGTTGGTCTTTACACAGGTCATCAACGGCCTTTTGCTGCCGATCATACTCATCGCGATCGTCAAACTATCCAACAACAAAGAAATAATGGGTGACCATAAGAACGGGCTTCTGCAAAATTTATTTGCATGGATAACGACCATCGTCGTCTCACTGCTCTCGCTGCTGTTGATTGGAAAGACGGTTGCTGATATGTTTTAGCCACTTGCTTTACCAATGGCGTCAACCGAACTCTTAAAACGTACACTTTCCCTCATCATCTTTGTCGCCCTGATGCTGGCGATACTGATCGGCCTGCATATCTTTAACGACTGGTTTACTGACTATTTAAGTGCAAATCCCGATTTTTCACCCTTACGTGTGAACGCAGTCGAAATGGGCATAAAGGTGACACGCATCATCTTTAGAATGCTGATGGTCATCGCCATCATTCGCTATATCGCATTTATCCTGATGCGCACTGCGGCGAGGCATTCGGCAAAGAATGAGATCGCAACACTGCTAAAGACCGTGTTTTCGATCATTGCCTACATTCTCGCGTTCGCACTGATCTTTCAGAGTCAGTTCCCAAATGTGCCGCTCGACAGTCTTTTTACCGGATCGACGATACTCGGTATCGTCGTCGGTCTTGCGCTCCAGGACACGCTGGGCAATCTTTTCTCAGGCATTGCGACACAGGCTGACAGGCCTTTTCAGGTCGGTGACGTGATCTCGATCGGCTCTCGCGGCAGCGGCGTCATCGAGAGCGTCTCGTGGCGTGCGGTCAAGATACGCACCTTTCAAAATAAGCTGCTCGTCATCTCTAATTCGGTTCTCGGTAAAGAAAGTTTCGAGGTTGCACCGCGCGGCAATCTCAATGCCCGTGCGGTTTACTTTAATACCGTTTTCAGCGTTTCGCCGTCTCGTACGTCGCACGTTGTCCGCGACGCTCTGCGCGGTGCCGAAAATGTCTCGACAAAGATGCGTCCCGTCGTACGCATTCGCAATTTCGGCGACAGCAGCCTCGATTGGGAGGTCAAGTACTGGCTCGACGACTATAACCGCCACAACGACACTGATGCTCTCGTCCGCGAACGCATCTGGTATGCCTTTCAGCGTGAAAAGATCGACTTCGCTTCGCCGACACAGATCATCAAGATGCACGAGAAACTCCCCGAAGTCTCGGTCGAAGAAAAGATCAACGTCCGCAGCGACCGTTTGCAGCGTGTGCCGATATTTACGCCGCTCTCTGACGACGAACTCGAAAAACTCGCCGGTGCGTCAAGATCGCGTATCTACTCAAAAGGTGAGACCATCGTCCAGGTCGGTGCCGAGGGAAATTCGATGTTCGTGATCGTACGCGGTTCGGTCAATGTACAGATCCCGGGCAAAAACGGGCCAAAAACGATCAATAGATTGGGTGAAAATGATTTTTTTGGCGAGATGAGTTTGCTGACCGGCCAGCCTCGAACGGCTTCGGTCGTTGCGGACATCGAGACCGAAGTACTCTCGATCGGAAAAAAAGCTCTAAAGCCGATACTCGAAAATAACGAAATGCTCGTGACCGCCATCTGCGAACGCATCGAGGAGCGTCGTCAGGTACTCGACTCTGAGGCCGCTCATCAGTCCGAGGACACATCAGACTCGCAAGATCTGGGTGTTGTCGAATCTATCCGCCGATTTTTCGGGCTTCGTTCACGCGGTAACGGCAGTTCATAGTATGATCTGCCGCAAAGCTCAACAAGGCAAATATCAGCTCTCTGAACTCTGCGCCGTCTCAGCCTGTACGTCATCTGCGGGCGTCGGTTCGGCGGCCTTTTTATCGTTGTCACAGACGTCTGACCGCACTTCCTCTCTGACCTTGCTGCCGAGATCCGAAACCGCATCGCCTAATTTGCTGAGCGCCTTAAGCGACTCGTCAGCGACGAATGTCACGGCCTGATTCAGCGTCGAAGCCTCGAGGCTGAACAATCTCGAAAATTTTTCCTCAAGCGGCAACGCGTCAAATTCCGCCTGAAAAGCCTCGCGTTCCGCCGTATGTGTTGAGTTATCAGTCATAAAGAACTCCTCTCGATATAGTTATTTACGCCCGGACAGCAGAGATTGTTCCCGAATTTGAGCTATTCGACCGAGGTGGTCTTGACGCGCACACGCGGTTGGGCGCCGGACGGAGCCGTGTACTGATCGGCTTTTTCAGCCTTGCACTCGGAGCAGATGCCCCACATCCTTAGACTGTGATGAGTCGGCGTAAACCCGAATTTATCTGCCATCTGATCTTGTAACGCCTCGATGTCCTCAGAGTAAAATTCGATCACCTTGCCGCATCCTGTACAGATCATATGATCGTGGTGCGCGTGGTTGTAATGATGTTCGTAATAGGTCTTGTTGTCGCCGAAACGGACCTCGCGGGCGAGTCCGGCATCGGTGAGCAGCCTCAGTGTTCTGTAAACGGTGGTGTGTCCGATCGAATCGTCGATCTTTTGCACAAGCCGATGCAGCCCCTCGATTGTAAGATGTTCCTCGGTACCGAGAAAGATCTCCATTATCAGCTCACGCTGCTCAGTGCGGCGCAGGCCTGTGTTTTGGATGTGTTCGAGAAATATCTCTCGTTCCTTTTTAAATTTATCTGCAACGTCAGCCATCTGTTCATATAAAGTTTAACATTCTGAACGGCTTCGGGCGATATTAATGGCATCTGCAAGTTTTTCAGCAGCATCCCGGTCGATGCCGCGCTCGAGGGCAAGCCTCAGCGAACGTTCGCCGAGAATGAGGAACAGCTTTTTGGCGTCGGCGTCAGCATCGGCGATCAGAGCATCGAGATCGCGCTCAACAGTACCGATATCCGCACGTGCAAATGGCCCCGTGATCGCGTCTTTTGGTGCGGCACGCTCCAGATTTGCGGCCGTGCTGCTCAACAACGGCAGCAATATCTCACGCGCCGTCTCGCCGCTCAGCCCGCACTCGGCCAGCACCTCGGCGGCCGCAGCAAAGAGCGCGACAGTATGCCCGCTCGTCATCACCGCCGCCGCGTGATAGAGAGCCTTTTTTTCGGCAGCTATCGTAAAGACCTCGCCGCCAAGTTCGCCTGTGATCAGTTTCGCCGCCTCGACCGCTCTCGGGTCGCCCTCGACGCAAAAGTAAACGCCGCGAAAGATGTCATTCACACTCTCGCCGTCAGTGACCGAAACCAGCGGATGCATCGACCCGACCGCAAAGCCCTTTGCTCTCGCATCTGCCAAAATGTCCGACGACATCGACCCGCTTGTATGCAGAATGATCGACGGACGCACAACCTTGCTCACGAGCGAACCGGCCGCATTCGCGATCTCGTCATCTTGCGTAGTTATCAGTATGATGTCGGCGTCGATCGTCTCTGCGTCGCTGACAGCCTGCGGCGTAAGACGCCCCGCGGCCGGACGTCCTTTGTGACGCGAATAAACGGCGGTCACGCGAATATCGCCGCCGTCGAGTTCCGTACAAAGGGCGCGCCCCATTCTGCCGTCTCCGACTATCGCTGCATCGGGCATATCCCGCATAATAGCAAAGTACCAGAGCCGAAAGCCAGACCCTCGACAGGCCGCGATCTTTAAAGACTATTGTTCGAGTGAACGGACAAGAGATTCGTATTCCGAATGATCCGCGACAGGTGCCGCAGCCACCGCCGGAGCGGTCGCCGGTACAGTCGCGACAGGCGTATATGGCACCGCCGACGGCGCCGGTATGCCTTCGGTGACATTCGCAAGAGCTTTGATAAGATTCAATTCAATCTCGGTAAAACGCCGCTGATCGCTCGGGTTGCCGAGCAGATTTAAAAGGCTGTTGATCGCACTCATCGGAAATCCGTGATTACGCAGCATCTCGATATCGCTGCGTCGGTTGAGCAGATCGTCGCGCAGCTTCTGCAGCGACAGATTGATCTCACGCCACAACTCGGCGGGTTTTTCCTCGAGTTCGTCACCAAGTTCGAAGGTAAATCCGCATCCGCAGACCGGCGATGTTCTAAGGCTTTCAGCCGTGTCGAAAGTACAGTCGAGCCGCTTTAATTCGCCCAGCGAACGCCTCACGCTCTGCATCATTTCCGCGTCGAACACACGGCTTGACGATATCGAGTCAAATTCCCACCAGACATCGGTCTTTTGCATCTGAACCAGCTTTTCTCTCACATCGGCGGACGACTGAGATGAATTGTGCCGGTCGATGTACCGCATCGTGTATTGTTTGACAAAGCGGCTCCAGAGATTTGCCAGATCGCGATCGGTCTCTTCGCTGCGTTCGTCGCCCTCAGCGATCGCAAGGTCCCAGACCTGCGTACGCAGCAGATCGATCTCGTCATCGCCTGTCATTTCACAACGCGAAACATAACCGATCGACCTTTGACGAAGTTCGTTCAGATTGAGAAATTCATCGACCGACGCAATATCATTCTTTCGCCGTTCAAATTCGGATCCTGAGTCAGAGAATGCGTCGGCTATGCGTCCTAAGCCCTCTTCGAGCGTCAATGTCTGTGCGGTGACCGAGTCGATCGTCAACGCGACCGAGTCAAACGGCTTTATCGAAAAAGCCGCCCGCCAGACCTTTGTCGTCAGCAGACAGTCGTCAACCTCGGCAAATCGAGTTCCGACGGCACGCCGTGACCACGATCTTTTCCACTCGTCGAGAGCGTTCAACACCGCTTCGCGATCGGCATCGGCCGTCAGCGTCGGACGCTTTTCGATATCGGTGAGAGCCGACGCCCAATACATCAGCCTGTCGGCAGAGTAACCCGCATCAGCCGGTTTAGCGACGGCTGAAATATCATTCCAAATTATCTTCAGATCGAGCGAACGATGATTTATTCGGTCACCGCGTTCGGTTACGAACTCGATCATCCTCGCTGCGACCATTGCCGTCAGGACAAGATAAACCGACTCGCTGACAAGCCCGTAAGGCGGCATGCAGAGCATCTGCCGTATCGCCGCAAGCGGTGCCGAACCTGCTCCGCTGCCCTCGACCGCGTGCATCGTCTGCGTCACTGCCGACAACTGCGCAAGTTCCGCCGGTGTCGTTGCCGCAACGCCCGAACCTGTGTCGAATGCGATATTTAGCGGCACACAGTACGACGACGCGAGCCGCTGCATTTCTTCGGATGTCGGCTGGCTTCCGCTGAAGAATCCGGACGCGATCGACGCGACCTCCTGCATCCCGAGTACATGCGGAAAATGCGGATGTTCCGGAAAACGCCCTTCGAACAGCGGCTCGAGCATCGCCGTAAAAAGCTGTGTCAGCGTCGCCGCCGACCGCGACTCTTCGGTCAGGTTGTACTCGAAACCGCCGATCGTGATCACGCCCTCATCCAGGAATTTACGTTGAAAGAGCTTTGCCGCCGCGGCCGCGTGCGTTTGTACCGACGACGCCAGATGATCGCTGTACTCGGCTCGGAGTTCGCCGTCATTCTGCAACAGCCAATATCTCGCGAGCAGGTCGCGGTCGTCGCGGCTCAGCGGTGCAGGCTGCCAACCGACGGCCGTGTCGCCAAATGCCGCGAGATCAGTCTGCGGTTTGACGATCGACACGCTCCAATCGCCGCCCCTGTGACGTTCATCAGCCGTGCCGCTGAGTTCCCACAGAACGATTCCCTTTCTGACACCGCCGCGCCAGAGCAGATGCGATTCGGCCGCGTTTCCGGGTTCGCCGGCGGCATCGTGCGGAAAATTACAATCCGGGAAACGCTCTGCCATCAACCTGCGCATCAGCAGGTCGAGATCGGCATCAGTGACATTCGTTGCCGCCGTCTGCAGAGCGATCTTGAGATCATCCTTTGAGTCCAGCCTGAAACCGTAGCGGAACTTGCCCGTTTCATCCGCCGTCGATCTTATGCCGTCAGGCGCCGCCATCGCAAAGGCCTGGAGCACCGACTCGATCTCGCGTATCGCCAACTCAGGATCGGCCTCGTCAAAGATCAGCATCGAGGCGCCGATCTCGCTCGCCGTCGATGTCTCGTCATTCAGCGAAAAGAGTAAAAGGCCCTTTAAGATCAGCTTTGCCTGCAGCCGTTTAACGACCGGCGTCTTTGAAACGACATCGCGGTTCAGCCGGTCAAAAACCTCAAATGCCGCCGCAAGCTGTTCGACATTTCTCAGCTGCGTCTCGACATTGTCAAAGACCTCGTCAGGCGCGATCAGCGAATTTGCCGGTCGGCCGAGTATCCTCGTTCCCGCCTCGGCAGCAAATCCGAGCAATGCAAATTCCTGCAGGTACAGCCGTACAAAAGGCGCGATCTCCATGATCGCCGGATGCAGCGGATAAAGTGCCGAAAATCGCGGCTCTGCCCATCTGAATCCGGGCACGACCGCACGATAATATTCGTATATCTCGCGTAATATCGGCTGTGTACGCTGATTTTTGGGAAAGATGTGCGAATCGACGATCTTGTAAAGATGCTCGTGATCAAGATAATCGATCGAGTACGATTTAGCGATCGCCGAATTTGCGCCGTCAGCTCCCGCGATGTCGTCATCGAGGGCGATACCGACAAAGAATCCGAGCCTTTTGGCAAGATCTCCGATCTCGCCCAAAACACCGCCGTCATCGCGTGCGACACGCTCCGAGCGCTCGAGCGACGTATCGATGAGCAATATAAGCGGCGTATCTGTTGACCTCGATATCGCGTACTCAAAGATCTCTGTCAGTGTGCCGCTGAGATTCTCTTTATCGTTGCCGGTCACACCTGCGATCGCGGTCTTGACCTCGTCAAGCAATGTCAATTCGCTGCCGCGTCTGACCCAGCCGAGATCGAACTTTCGTCTCGCAAGCGCGTGTGCCGCCGCGTCAACATGGTGGTCGCTGATGCGGCTGCGCAGATCGGCATTTCCGACGATAGCACCGAGCGCTGTCAGAAAATGGCTCTTGCCCACGCCGCGAAAACCCGCGAGAGCAAATGCCGCTCCGTTCCCCTCGACGACGTGCCCGACCTTACCGAGCCATTTTGCCATCAGGTCGGACGTAATGTCTGTAAAATGATAGCTCGTCAGCGCCTTTGCAGGTTCTTTGGCAAAATCATAGTTACTCAAGTACGACCGTACCTCGATGAGATCTTTTACTTTCTGTTCGATCCGCTTCATAAAAAGGAAGATCGGGAGGTAGGAAAAAGGCGTTTACCGCCCCGAAATGATCCGGGCGGAAGTACCGGCGGAATTAGTTTAACAAGTTTTTTTAGATTTTTGAAGAATTTTTACGGTAATTTCACTTTAAGAGAAAAATTAACCTGCCGATCGATAAAAATCAGCTGCTGTGTTCGCAACTTTTTACCGCCTAAATGCATCTTAAACGCATTGAATATTCTATTCGACAAAGGATAAAATCCCTGTATCGAACCCTTTTTGGCCGGAGGCATTAATGTCATACAGTAAATTTTCACGCGTCACCTCTTTTGCGGTCCTGTTCAGCCTTTGGCTGACCATCATCGGCTCGGTCCCGCTCGGAGCTTTTGCCCAGACCGAAAAAAAGCCGGACACTAAGGAAACCAAGTCCGGTAAGAAAGAAAAGAAAGCCGAAAAGACAAAAGCTGATGCGAGCACACCGGCTCCGACGCCGACTCCCGCGATCGGTTCGGACAAAACGCCGCTCTCGACAAAAGAGGATCCGTCGATGATCGGCAAACGCAACATTAACGGCGGGTCCGATAAGTTATTCGGCTGGTTCGGCGGTTCGCGCGAAAAAGAGATGCAGATCGGCCGTCAGCTCGCCCTCGAGGTCGAACAGCAAAATAAAATGGTCGAGGATCCGATGATCACCGAATACGTAAATCGTGTCGGCCAGAACATCGTGCTTCACTCAGACGCAAAGATACCCTTTACCATCAAGGTCATCGACAGCGAAGAGGTCAACGCATTTGCTCTGCCCGGCGGATTTTTCTTTGTCAATAAGGGATTGCTCCTCGCGGCCGACAACGAATCTGAGCTTGCGGGCGTAATGGCGCACGAGATCGCTCACGTTGCCGCACGCCACGCGATGGAAAATCAGGGCAAAAGCACCATCATCCAATACGGCATCCTCGGCGGCCTGATCTTTACAGGCGGCATCGCGGGCGCCGTACTACAAAATACACAGGGCATCGCTCAGATGCTTGCCTTTTTCAAATTCAGCCGCGGAGCTGAGGAGGAAGCTGATAAACTCGGCGTACAGTATCTTTACGCCGCCGGTTACGACCCGCTCGGCATGTCAACCATGTTCGAAAAGCTCGCCTCGCAAAACAAGAAAAAGCCCGGCTCGCTCTCTAAGCTCTTTATGACGCATCCGCCGTCACTCGAACGCCGCGACGACAGCCTTGCTCTCGTTGCCCGCTTTCCTGAAAAGGAAGAGTACATCATCAGCACATCCGAGTTTCAAAAGGTAAAAGCGCACCTGCTCAAACTCACCAATGCTCGTGCAGGCGTCAAAGGCGATTATGACGAATCAAGCCCTGACACCAAGCCGACCCTGAAAAAACGCCAGCCCGACCCGGTCGATAACGACAGCGGCGACTCAAGCTCCTCGTCATCGTCATCATCCGGCGACGGCCCGCCAAAACTCAAAAAACGCGGTGAGGAACCGTCGCCTCAACCCGCTCCGTCACCTGAAAAGTGATCGTGACACGGGCGGCTGAGGCTATCGAGTAATTAGATCGATACTTTTGACACTGCTGTTGCCTTTAGTGCAGATAAGGCATCGATCAACAGTATCGGCCCAAATATCGAACCTTGACTAAGATGGATTTGTAGGTTTTAGCTTAGCCCCGTCGTTTATGGCGAGGCTAAGTTAAAACAAGATGCGTTCTTTCCATTTACTGGGTTTGTGATCTATACAGGTAATGGTTTCACCTTAAGATCCTTCGGGCTAAAGCCAGTTTTTTATTTATGACCGTCACACCGCCTGCTAAAGCAGACGGCAATATTTCTGAAAAATATCTTTTCGGAAATATTCAACTCATATCTTTCTCTCATTTCTCTTTTTACCTTGTTCTCGCCGACAAATTTCCTTGAAAAATATCGTATGGTCAGTGGTATGATTGTCGCAGCAGTACCTAATTCGACAGCATTGAGGAAAATATGAGGATCTTCACAATTTTCGCGGTTATCGTTGTATCCGTATGGGCTGCGTCCGCTCAGAATACGAGCGTTTACACAAGCACCCGTACATCCGCGTGCCGTACCATTAAGTCAGACTCAAGCGGTGCCGGTTCCTACGAAGGCGAATGTAAAGGCACCGGCGGTTATCTCGTTCGTGTGCTCGAGGGTGACATTCGCCAATCGATCAACATCATAACGCCCGCCAAAAAGAGATTTGAACTCGATCTTTGGAACTTTTACCCCGGATTCTCTTCGATTGGCGAAAAGATCGAGTGGCGTATGAAAAAAGGCGTTCCCGTCGCACTCATCGTCCGCTATAATGTCGCCGGCAGCGATGATTCGCAAAAGAGCACTTCGTATCTGATGGTCTCAAAGATCTCTGCCAAAGAGAGTTGCGTCACTGACGTGATCCTGCCCTCACCCGACCAGAACCAGGCCGCCCGCACCGCCGCCGCCGACGCCCCGTCAAAACCGTGCAAATCGATATAACGATGGCCACTAAATTCCCAGCTTGAAAAGGTATGCTTGGAATCATCATTAGCAAACATCTTGACGACCATACTATTAAATAGTATAGTTATAATATGACTTCCGCGTTGATCCATTTTGTAGAGTCACCCGGATTTACTAATCGTGTAGATAAACTCGCATCACTCGACGTGTTATTTTCCATTCAAAACGATCTGCTCAGGAATCCTGAACTTGGAGCGTTAATGGCGGGATGCGGCGGTGCCCGAAAAGGGAGAGTTGGCAGCAAAGCGTCGGCAAGAGGAAAGAGTGGTGGGTTTCGTTACATTTATATTTATATAGAGATCGCCGAAGTCATTTATTTGCTTCATTTTTATGGCAAGAACGAAAAAGCTGATCTTTCTATGGCTGAGAAAAATGAATTGGCAAAGATGATAAAGGAATTAAAGAGGTTATATGGTGAAAAAAGCTGAAAAGGGAAATGAATTTTTCGAACATATTAAAGCCGGACTTGAGGCTGCTATCGATCACGCAAATGGAAGCCGTAAGGATCTGCGCACGACCACACTTCCGCGTCCGCCCAAAGAACTTACGGCGAAGGAGATAGCAAAGGTTCGCTCCATGATGAACGTGTCGCAGGCCGTTTTTGCCGGTTATCTCAACATTTCGCCTAAGACGGTGCAATCGTGGGAACAAGGTCACGGAAAGCCCAGCGGAGCGAGCCTGAAACTCCTCTCAATTGCTATGAAGAACCCTAAAATACTCTATGAAACATAAACACAGGGATAGCTGTCGTAATAAACCATCTCAGCCCTTTTCCTTTTGAACGTTTGCGGCTCATCTCATCGCTCACCATTCGGCCTGGTGATAGAGAGATCAAGTGGCAGCTTTTGCTCCGTGTTATACTTCCAATGCAAGGTAAATGACGATGCCGGTCCAAACTATAAATATCAATGTAGCTGAGAAACAGTTGGCTGACCTATTGGCTATTGTCAAAAACAACGGCGAGATAATGATCTCTCAGAACGGAAAGCCGCTTGCCCGCCTCGAATCGGTAAAAGTTAAAAAGCTCATCACCGGACAAATCGCGGAATGATATGGACAAGCGACGATTTTGAGGCTCCGCTGCCGGACGGCCTTTGGATTAAAAGCAAATGAACCTGCTTTTTGATACGCATAGTTTTATATTGTGGGCTGACAGCCCTGCGAAACTTTCACGCTCTGCACTTTCGGCACTTGAGGATGAGAATAACCGCTTGTATCTGAGATCAGCATCTGAGAAATGCAGATCAAAAGAAAATTGGGCAGAATGAAGCTAAAAACGCCATTGCCTGTCCTTATCGAAAGTCCATAACCTTCTAAATGAACTGGATCACTGACCCCAATATTTGGATCGCATTTTTGACGCTGTCGGTGCTTGAGCTTGTGCTTGGCATCGACAACATCATTTTTATCTCGATACTGTCCGGCAAGCTGCCCGAAAAAGATCAGCCGCGGGCACGCATTATCGGGCTTAGCCTCGCACTTGTGATGCGCGTGCTGCTGCTGCTCTCGCTGAGTTGGGTGATGGGCCTGACCGAGCCGATATTCACGGCATTTGGCCGACACGTATCCGGGCGCGATCTCATCTTACTGATCGGCGGTCTGTTCTTGATATTTAAGAGCACACACGAGATACACGGCTCTCTCGAGGGTGAGGAGGGCGAATCGTCCCGCAAGGTCTATGCCGGTTTTGCCGCCGTCATCGTACAGATAATGCTGCTCGACATCGTCTTTTCGCTCGACTCGGTCATAACCGCCATTGGTATGGTCGATAATGTCTGGGTCATGATCGCTGCCGTCATCGTCTCGATCATCGCGATGATGCTCTTTGCCGGCACTATCGGAGCCTTTGTTCAGCGTCACCCGACGATCAAGATGCTCGCACTCTCATTTCTGCTGATGATCGGCGTCAGCCTCATCGCCGAAGGTCTGGAATTTCATATTCCAAAAGGCTATATCTACTTCGCGATGGCATTCTCGGTCATCGTCGAGATACTCAACATTCGCCTGCGCAAAAAGGCCGAAGTCGTCCATCTGCACAGCGAATTTTCTGAAGAGGACGAGAAAAAAGCAGAAGAGTGATCAGCTAATGCACCGCTCCCCTGTATGCGGGCACTTTCATCGTGTCAATACCACCGCTGTAGCGAGGGGCGACACGGCTTATTTTTTCTTAATGCTATCGACAGCCTCTGTCGCCTTTGCGATCAGTTGTGAATCAGGGTGCTCTGCCTTTAGCGTATCCAAATATCTTTGAGCATCTTTCTGCTTCCCTTTTTGTGTAAAAGCATAGATGAACCCGAACAGCACCATTTCGTTTTTAGCTTCGTCAGGAAACTCCTTTATATGATCCTTAAGAGTATCTAAAGCATTGTCGGGATCGCCGACCCTTAGATAGCTAAGGCCCAGATTCAACGCTATTTGTTTCCGCTCAGCCGCGTCTGTCGTCGCTTTGAGCTGCCTCGCCCGAAAAACGAGCGCCGCACCGTATAAATTCTTGCCCTCATAAAAATCGGCTACAGACTTTAGTGAATCACGGTCATTTTCGTTAGTATCCAGCCTGGTCACTGCATCGCTTATCGATGAGTAATCTGTTGGTACCCCACTCAGCTTATTCAGCAGATCGGTCGGATTACTGCCATAACCCCGCGAACGTGTGATAAACAGTCCCCACGGATCGGTGATCACAAGATTTGGTATCGACGCAACACCAAACTTTGACGCTAATCCTCTTTCCGAATCAAAATCAGCCTTAACACAGATAAAATTGCGCGACACCTCGGCAACATCGGCACGAGGCCAAAAATTTGCCTCCATCGCTTTACAAGGCTTGCACCAATCGGCCCAAAAATCGATCAGAATAGGTTTTCCGCTCTCACGTGCCAGCTTCAAAGCATCTTTATAGCTTTTATGCCACTCGACGCCTTGAGCATGAGCAATGACAGGTACAGCGATCAAAAATGCAGCGAGCAGGAGATATTTCTTCATATTGACCGTTATAATAGCCGATTTTTTATTCAGGCGATAGGATAAAAAAGCTCCGCGGACACCGGCGAGCCAAATGACAGTTCCGCACCTGTCATCGGATGTCGAAACGCCAATCTTTCGGCGTGGAGGCATAGGCGTGCAAATTCGCCGCCGCCGCGTTTTACGTCACCTATGATCGGATGTCCGAGCAGTTCGCAGTGAATGCGAAGCTGATTAGTGCGGCCGGTGACGGGTTCGAGTTCGAGCAAAGTGCGGTCGGCAAAACGCTCTCTGACCCAATAGTTGGTCGTCGCGGGACGCCCGTCGTCCTTGACACTCCAGTGTTTCAGTTCGGCATAGCGTCCGATCGGAGCCTCGATGATGCCCTCATCAGGAGCGACCGCACCAACCACCAACGCAGCGTATCGCTTAACAACCTTCTTCGCCATAAAGAGAGCCGACAGACGCCGATGCGCCGCCGCCGTCTTTGTCGCCACGATCAGGCCCGACGTGTCCTTATCCAATCGATGCGGCAGCCCGGGACGCACCGGATCCGAGAAAGGACGATGAAAGGTCGCCGTGACACGTCCCGGCTCGGAAGTTGCGGAGTAACGGAGTTGATGAGTGGCTGAAAGCGAAATAATGTCTTCTTCCCCATTCCCGGTCTCATCAACTACTTTACTCTCCCGCTCACCCACTCCTTCGCTCTTCTGATTCAGATAAAATGCGAGCCCATTTATCAGCGTGCCTGAGTTCTCTCGATGTGACGGGTGCATCAGCATACCGGCCGGTTTATTGACGACGATGATGTGATCGTCTTCGTAAAGGATGTTGAGCGGAATGTTCTCGCGGCGCATTGCGGTTCCGCGTGTGCGGTCGATGTCGATCTCGATCAGATCATTCTCACGCAGGCGTGTGCCGATATTTACGTCAAAGCCGTTGACCTCACAGCCGCCGTTCTTGACGGTTTCGCGAATGTACATTTTGCTTACGTCCTGATAGATACCCAAAAGGAAATCCTCAAGCCGCAGCTTATTTCCCTCGGCAGGCACCTGTATGATCTCACGCTTTATCACGGCAATATTGTACCGCACACGCCTGTAAATGATCTTGTCGCCCCGGAATGGGCAATTTTCGCGATCTTAGGCTACAATTTTGTAGGATTTTGTGCTTCAGCCGTTACTAACAGTCTCTGAAATGACATCGGTACTCACCGAACCGAAAGGCCTGCGAACAGATGCGTTTCGCGTGCTCGAAAGCATTGCCTCCGACACCGGAGCATTGTTCGGCTTTGTCTGCCGCGAGGTCGCCGAGTCAGAAACGCTGTCGGTGCTTGCGTCCGTCGGCATCGACGCGACCGCATTTCGGCGGCTTGAGGCAAGAGCATCATCGAGCGCTCTCATCCGCGTACTCGAACACCCCGAAAAGCTCGATCTGTTGCTTCACGACGAACCGTCGCTCGATTTTTTGGCTATCGATAATAAGGTCGTCGAGCTGAACTGTGTGCCCATTCGGCGCGGACGTTCGTCAGTCGGATTGGTCGCACTTGCCTTTGATAAGCGAAATGCGGGTGATCGGCACGAGGTCGCCGTGTTGATGACGATCGCCGCGTCCTTTGTGGCTCAGGCGATGCAAAATGACGACAACGCCTCGCTTTCGACACAACTGCTCGACGAGGCTCATCTCAATCTCAAACAAGAGCTAAAGGACCGCTACGATCTCAGCAATCTGATCGGTTCATCAGGGCCGATGCGCAGCGTTTACGATCAGGTCGCACAGATCGCCCGCTCAAATTCGTCCGTCCTGCTGCGCGGCGAGAGCGGCACCGGCAAAGAGCTGATCGCAAACGTCATTCATTACAACAGCCTTCGGGCCAAGCGGCCATTTATCAATTTAAATTGCACCGCTTTGCCCGGTTCATTGATCGAGGCCGAGATGTTCGGCACCGAAAGGGACACGTTCGCCGCTGCCGATCAGGCAAAAAAAGGCGCTTTCGAACTCGCCGATGGCGGCACTATCTTTATCGACGAGATCGGCGACCTTCCGATCCTGGCTCAGGCAAAACTTTTCAGGATACTGCATGAACGCGAGTTTGAGCGGCTCGGCGGCAGCAATGCCGTCAGGTCGAATGTGCGCTTGATCGCCGCAACCGGCCTCGATCTCGAGTCACGCGTCGCATCCGGCGAACTCCGCGAAGATCTTTTCTACAAACTCAACGTCTTTACGATCTTTTTGCCGCCGCTGCGCGACCGAAAGGCCGACATTCTGCTGCTCGCCGATTTCTTTTTGGATAAATATAATCGAGAGCACGACCGCCGCATCGGGCGTATCTCGACGCCCGCGATCGATATGCTGACGGCATATCATTTTCCTGGCAATGTCCGCGAGCTTGAGAATGTCATCGAGCGTGCGGTGCTTGTCTGCGACGCCAATGTCATTCACGGCCATCATCTGCCGCCGACGCTTCAGACCGCCGACGGCTCAGACACCACTGCGGCGGCCACGCTCGACAATGCCGTCGGCGCGTTCGAAAAGGATCTCATACAGGATGCACTAAAATCTACGCGCGGCAACATCGCACGTGCGGCACGCGACCTCGGTTCAACCGAACGCATACTTGGTTATAAGATAAAGAACTACGGCATCGAACCGTCAAGATTCAAATAATGGAACGTGAGGAGTTTCTCATCAAAGGACTTCCCGACCGGGAAGCGGCACTGCGATTTTGCGAGCGTGCGAGTGAACGTGTGTTGGCCCGTCTGCGCCGCGACGAAGGCCTTTTTTCCGACGTGCTGACGATCGCCGCTTTCAGCCCGCTGCTTGCGACGACGCTGCTGCAGAATGAGGATCACATCGCCTGGCTCGCAAAAGTGCGCAAGTTTCCGGGCATTCGCCGCAAAGAGGATCTCAGCGAAGAACTCGCTCGTTTCCAAGCGACACACTCGTCCCTCGGCCCGCAGGCACAATTTGCTGGATTTCGACGCCGCGAACTTCTACGTATCTTTTTGCGCGATATTCGACGGCTCGCGACCGTCGCCGAGATCACCGAAGAGATCTCGAATGTCGCTGACGTCATTCTCGAGTCAGCTCTCGCGATCGCCCGCAGCGAGATCAACGCACGCTTTGGCCAGCCCGAGGAGACCGACGAAAAAGGCCGTGCCGTTTCTGCTAGATTTTGCATCATAGCACTCGGCAAGCTCGGCTCGCACGAGCTTAACTACTCGAGCGACATCGATCTGATCTATATTTACTCTGCCGAGGGTATGACCGGCGGCAGCGGTTCTAAAGGAAAGACAACCAACCGCGAATATTTTCAAAAGCTCTCGCAGCTCGTCACAAAGCTCGTCGGCGAGCAGACCGGTGAGGGCGGTGCGTATCGTGTCGATCTGCGGTTGCGGCCGCACGGCTCGATGGGGCCGATGGCGATGTGCCTCGGCGATATGCGGCGTTATTATCACGGGGCCGCACGCGATTGGGAACGTCAGGTAATGATCCGCTCGCGCGGTTGTGCGGGCGATACCGAACTTTATCGCGAGCTGTTCGACAGTATCGAGAGCCTCGTCTTCCCGACCGACTCGACGCCCGGAAAAGCTCTCGCCGACGTCAAGCGTTCAAAAGAACAGATCGACAAAGAGCAGGTCGGCCGCTCGACCGGACAGAACGTAAAACTTGGCCCCGGCGGCATTCGCGAGATCGAATTTATCGCACAGGCATTACAGCTCTCCTTTGGCGGCGGCGACCCGTGGATCCGCAGCCCGCATACGCTCATGAGCCTTCAGCGTCTGTCGGAACGCGGCCTCATCTCGCCCGCCGAGTTGACGCAGCTAAATTCCGCATACGCATTCTTGCGCCGCACCGAGCACATACTTCAGATGGAGAACGGCATCCAGACGCACACGATCCCTGACGACGCAGAGAAACGGGCGCTCATCGGCCGCCGCGTCGAATTTGCCGGTGCGAGCGAGATAGATCACGATTTTGAGACCGATCTCAGCGAACACACCGAAAATGTCAGCCGCGTTTTTCGACGCATATTCGGCGAATTTCATCAGCAGGTGACGAGTGCTGACGCTCCCGTACCGACAACCTCGCGATATGGCGTCCAACAGCGTGATCCTGAGCTTCTCGACGAACGCCATGACGGCATTTCGGCTCTCGTCAGACGCGTCTCGCCGCATTTTGCATCTGTGCTGGCCGCATTTCCGCAGCTGCAAAATAAACTGGACAACGGTGACCCGGTCGCACTTGACGACGATCTCGATGCCGATATGGCGGCCGTGACGGCAAATTTTGACGGTCTCGCCTCGCGGCTGCGTGAGCTTCGCCGTGCATGGACGCGTCACATCGTCTCTATCGCCGTTCGCGACATCGACGGCACGATCGATATGCGCCGTTCAAAGGATCTGCAGACCCGTCTCGCCGAGGCAAGCCTCGCTGCCGCCGCGCACATCGTCGCCGACGAACTCGGTATTAACGGCGAAACCGGATCGCCCGAATTTCCGCTCTCGGTGCTTGCTCTCGGCAAACTCGGCGGCCGCGGCGTCGATCACGGCTCTGACCTCGATCTCGTGCTTGTCCGAGACGGCGGCACCGCATCGATCGAGCAAAGCGCTCGTGCGGCCGAGCTGCTCGTCAACACACTTTCCTCGATGACCCGCGAAGGCAGTCTCTATCGCATCGATCTGCGTCTGCGGCCTTTTGGGGCAAAGGGTACGAGCACTATCTCATTCAACGCATTTGCCGCCTACATTGGCGAACAGGCGGCCATCTGGGAACTGCTCGCTTTCGTCAAACTTCGCGGCATCGACATCGGCGATCCGCGGCCCGTCGAGATCGAACGCGAGCTTCGCACTCTGATTCATCGCCGCGCAAGTTCGTTCAGCCCAAAGGAGCTTGCCGACGAGACATTTAACGTCCGCAACGCTCTCGAACGCGAACGCTCACGCACGCGCCGCAGCGGCGAGATCGACATCAAATATGGCGAAGGCGGCCTGCTTGACGTATATTTTGCGATGCGTTTCCTACAGCTTGTTGATGACATACCCGACGACGACGCTGACCGCTCGACGCCGCACATGCTCGCCAAACTGCATGCCGCCGGTTCGCTGCATCAGGACGAATATACCGATCTCGTCGCCAGCTTTCGCCTGCTCGCAGACCTCGACCACAATATTCGTCTCACCGCCGGCCGCTCGACCCGCGTCCCAGTCGGCAACACGCCCGTGATGAACACCATCGCCGAACGTATGAACTTTGCCTCGCTTCCCGAACTCATCGAGTCACTCTCGCTTGCACGCCTCGCGATCCGCGGCTCATTTACGAATATTCTTGGCAGATACCGATAAATCGCCGATAATAGCGTCAACCTTTGTAGTATGAGATCCGCCCTACGTCATTTACCGGCCGTCATTGTGATGTGTTTGCTCGCCGCAACATATTTCGGGCAATCAGCACGTCACAAGAATTATTCCGAAAGCGTCTCGCGATACGACCGCTCGGCGCCCGCCGATGACGAAACCGGCACACGCACCTCAGACAGCGGCGATGATGACGTCGTTCATATCGACACCGATCTCGTCACGATACCGGTTCGCGTAACGACGCGCGGCGGACGCCCTGTGCCTGACATCAAAAAGAGCGAATTCAAGATATTTGAGAATGGCGATGAGCAGGAGATCGCGTATTTTGCTGCCGACGAAGCTCCGTTCACGGTGGCTCTGCTGCTCGATATGAGTTATTCGAGTGTCTTTAAGCTCCGCGACATTCAGACGGCCGCGATGCAGTTCATCTCACAGCTTAAACCGAACGACAAGATCATGATCGTCGCCTTTGACGAAAAGGTGCGCATTCTCTGCGAACTCACCGACAATCGTAAGGCTCTGCAATACGCCGTCGAAGCGGCGCGTATCGGTTCGGGCACATCAGTTTACGACGCTGTCGATAAGGTCGTAAATGACCGCTTTCAAAAACTTACCGGGCGAAAGGCGATCGTGCTGCTCAGCGATGGTGTCGATACAACGAGCGAACGCTCAGACCTTAAAGCTCTGCTTGCGGACATCGACGAGACCGACGTACTCATATATCCGATACAGTACGACACCTATGACGACGTTCAAAAGAACCGTAAAAAGGACGCCGAGATACGCTACGACGACAACGACAGGCCATATATTGTCGATACACCGCAGGGCAAAGGTGAGCGAAGCCTCGATTACGCTGAGGCTAAGGAGTTTTTGAATGGCATGGCCGACAGGACAGGCGGCAGCGTCCAGCGTGTGCGTTCGACAACAAATCTTGCCGAGGCATTTGCACGCATCGCCGACGAACTTCGCAAAACGTACAGTTTAGGTTATTATCCAACCAGCGAACGAAAGCCCGGCACGTCATATTATATTCGCGTACGGGTCTATCGTCCTGATCTCGTGGTCAGAGCACGCGAAACTTATCTCAAGGCCGTTGAACGGCATTGACAATGTGTCACCCCGCGTGCGACGGCTGCATACAACTGTAAAAGTTATTAGGAGTATAAAGATGAAGAAGGCATTTTCCGCACTTGCTCTCACCGCCGCCATTGTTTTCGGGTCGGTATTTGCGATGGCGCAGGACAAGATGACCAATGATGAGGTCATTTCTCTAACCAAGGCCGGACTTGCGAGTTCGATCATTATCGGCAAGATCAACAGCACTCCGAGCAGTTTCGACACATCGACCGATGCCCTTATCACGCTTAAAAAAGAAGGCGTAACCGATGAGGTCGTCGCCGCGATGATGCAGGCAAAAGCGGGCCGTCCTGTCAGCACGGCATCGGCCGGAATGGACGACCCCAACGATCCGGCGTCAAAGCACAACTTTGGCATCTATATGTTCGAAGAAAAGGACGGCGTTAAAAAGATGACGCAGCTCCAGCCGACAATGTCGGGCCAGAACCGCACCGGCGGCCAGTTTACCGCTGCTGTCACGCCCTTTGGCCTCGGCAAGGTCAAGACCAAGACCAACTTGCCCGGACGCAATGCCGCTCTGCAGCTGACGACCACGACACCTGTTTTTTATTTTTATCTGGATAACGCAAGCGGCGGTTTGAATACGGCCAGCGGCATTCCGTCATCGCCTAAGGAATTTACGCTTGTCCGCTTTAACCAACGCAGCGACAATCGTGAGGTGACCATCGCAAAGGCCAACTCTTGGGGAGCCAAAGGCGGACTCTCTGACGAGTACGTTGTCGGTCTCAACTCTGAGGATCTCGGCAACGGCGTTTACAAGATCACACCTGCATCACCGCTCAAGAAGGGCGAGTACGGATTTTATCTTCTCAACTCCGGCAACTCGAACACAGCCGCCGGCGTCGGCTCGAAATTCTTCGACTTCGGCGTCATGATGACACCGTAACGATCACTCATCCGCAGCAACATCCACTACAAATAAGTGATGAGTGCCCAAAGGCGGGCACTCATCACTCATATCTCATCACTAATTCAGTCCACCCTTGATCGGTGCGGGCTTCTGCAATTTCAAACTTCGGCTGAGTGCGGCGGGCGAAAGATATTTCCGCATGACGGACAATATCTGTAAAGTTTGCGATCCTTACGGCCGATCTCGCGAATGCCGAGTTTGGCGTGAAATATCATCTCTTCGTCACGGTCGAGTTCATTTGCGGATCTTGTCTTGAGCGAGCCGCAACGCGGGCACTTTTGAATATCTTTTTCCGACATTTGGTATATCTCCGCGTATCTAAACTGCAAATTATGTTCGAAAAGATCTTTCTGATTGTCCTCGCGATATGCTCATTATTGCCGTTCGCTGCCGCTGCACAGGTCGAGGAGAGATTCGATTTCTACTCACGCGGCGATCATCCGTCGCAAGTGCCGCGTCCACGGTCCATTTTACGCTTCGCCGTCTGCAGACGCTAACAAGGTTCCGATCGCACTGCCTGGCTCGATCATGCGTGCAGCGGTCGATCGTACGATCTATCTCACCTACGGCATTGAGCAGGACGAACTTCCCGTTCTGCTTGCGAGCGGCTGCTATTTCCGATATACAAAAGAAGGTTCAAATGCCCTGGTCTTTAACCAAAAACCCGAACGCACGCTCACGATCTCGGGCTTTGTATGGGCTGGCAACACCGAGCGGCTCTTGTCAGGCACGTCATATCTTATTGACGAATCCGTAAGCTCCGGGCATATTATATTATTGCCGAGGAACCTTTTTTCCGCGGCATATTTCGTGCTGATGCACGACCGTTCTTTAACGCTATCGCATTTAATGGAGTGTTCTGATGTTTACTGTTAAGGCCGGCTACGCCGACACGATAGAGGTACACTCGGGCATCGACCGCGTCCGAGACTTCTTTGCCGACTTCAATAACTTCGCTGACCTCATGCCGGGCATCGCCCAGATCTACAAGGATGCGAAAGGCATCGTCCATTGGAAGATACAGGCGGATCTGCCCGTGGTCGGCAAAATGCTGCAAAAATTTGCCGTCGAACTCGCCGAGGACACCGACGAACGCATCGAGTGGTCGCCCGTCCGCGTTGAGACCGAAAATTTCCTGAGATATTCGGCAGACTTTCTTTCAAAGGCAAAGGATGTGACGCTCGTTCATTTCTCTCAGTTCGTCGAACTGCGCCGTCGCTCTGCCCGTGACCTGCACACCCTTGCCGGCATGGCGGGCGAAACGATCATCAGCAAAGAAATGACAAAACGCATCACCGAGATGATCAAGGTCTTCGTTGAAAAAGCCAAGGACCGCCTCGAAAGCTGAACGTAAACGTTACGCACGCATCAGCTTTTTTTGGCGTCTCTTTGCATTTGTCTTTTGTCGGCGATCGACGGCAAAAGAAAATGATGCTGTCTGTAAAATATGACTAATGAGTATTGCCGGCAGCTTTAACTGACGGTTCGACAGTTCTCGATAAAAAGCGCTCTTTAGCGGATAAACAATTAAGTCACCGCGCCGCCATCGACGATCACGACCTCGCCGTTCATAAAACTGTTTCGGTCGCTGGTCAAAAACGCGGCAAATTCGGCGAGTTCGGCCGGCTTACCGAGCCTTCCTTTCGAGACCCAATATTCGTGTATCTGCAGCAGCCTGTCAGGCAGCGTGTTGCCGAGATCGGTATCATAAATGCCCGCCGCGATCGCGTTGACCGAAATGCCAAAGTTGGCCGCCTCGCGCGACAGACACTTTGTAAATCCGATCATCGCCGCCTTTGACGTCGCGTAATGCACCGACGTCGGCAGGCTGCGGATCGCACCGACCGAGGTAATATTCAAAATGTGCCCCGCACGCTTGCGGATCATCTGTTTGT
>Ga0153956_1000377_pt1 | contig 52530 bp, 41 predicted proteins | sample TSFL040MetaG_FD_104704 | JGI IMG/M metagenome (GOLD analysis project Ga0153956, IMG submission 104704) | Attine ant fungus gardens microbial communities from Florida, USA - TSFL040 MetaG | ecosystem: Host-associated > Fungi > Mycelium > Unclassified | place: USA: Florida, Wekiwa Springs... | reverse complement strand
CTACGGCCAGCAGATCGGCACGCGCCTCGAAGACATCGGCAGCTTCGCCAAATCGGTCGGCGGCTGCCCCGCCAACATCGCCGTCGGCACCGCGCGGCTCGGCTTGAAGTCGGCGCTGCTGACCCGCGTCGGCGACGAGCAGATGGGCCGCTTCATCCGCGAACAGGCAGCCCGCGAAGGGGTTGCGACGGACGGGATCGCCACCGACAGGGAGCGGCTGACGGCGCTGGTGCTGCTGGCGGTCGAGGCGGAAGGCGTCTCGCCGATGATCTTCTACCGCTCGGACTGCGCCGACATGGCGCTTTGCGAAGAGGATATCGACGAGACTTTCATCCGCTCGTCGCGGGCCGTCCTCGTCTCCGGCACGCATTTCTCCAAGCCGAACACCGAGGCCGCGCAGCGCAAGGCGATCCGCATCGCCAAGGAAAACGGCGGCAAGGTCATTTTCGACATCGACTACCGTCCGAACCTCTGGGGCCTTGCCGGCCATGCCGAGGGTTTCGAGCGCTATGTGAAATCCGACCGCGTCTCGGCGAAGCTGAAGGAGACGCTGCCCGACTGCGACCTGATCGTCGGCACCGAGGAAGAGATCATGATCGCATCGGGCGCCGACGACGTGCTCGGCGCGCTGAAAGCGATCCGCAAGCTTTCGGCGGCGACCATCGTCCTCAAGCGCGGCGCCATGGGCTGCATCGTCTATGACGGGCCGATTTCCGACGATCTGGAAGCCGGTATCGTCGGCCAGGGCTTTCCGATCGAGGTGTTCAACGTGCTCGGTGCCGGCGACGCCTTCATGTCCGGCTTCCTGCGCGGCTGGCTCAAGGGCGAGCCGCTGAAGACCTGCGCCACCTGGGCGAACGCCTGCGGCGCATTCGCCGTCTCCCGCCTGCTCTGCTCGCCGGAATATCCGACCTGGGAGGAATTGGACGTCTTCCTCAAGACCGGCAGCAAGCACCGCGCGCTGCGCAAGGACGAGACGATCAACCACATTCACTGGGCGACGACCCGCACCGGCGAAATTCCGCTTCTGATGGCGCTTGCCATCGACCACCGCTCGCAGCTCGTCGCCGTCGCCGACGAACTCGGCCTGCCGCACTCGCGCATTTCCGCCTTCAAGCGGCTGGCGGTCGAGGCGGCGGCGCGCGTCGCCGAGGGCCGGCCCGGCTACGGCATGCTGATCGACGAGCGTTTCGGCCGCGACGCCTTCTTCGACGCGGCCGCGAAGAATTTTAGCTGGATCGGCCGCCCGGTCGAACTGCCCGGCTCAAAGCCGCTGCGCTTCGAATTCAGCCAGGACATCGGCTCGCAATTGGTGGAATGGCCGACCAGCCATTGCATCAAGTGCCTGTGCTTCTATCATCCCGACGATCCGGCGGCATTGAAGGAGGAGCAGCAGGAGAAGCTGAAGACGCTGTTCGAAGCCGCGCGCAAGGTCGGGCGCGAACTCCTGGTCGAGATCATCGCCGGTAAGAACGGCCCGCTCACCGACGACACGATTCCGACCGCGCTGGAAGAGCTTTACGCGCTCGGCATCAAGCCGGACTGGTGGAAGCTGGAGCCGCAGGCCTCCAGCGCCGCATGGCGCAAGATCGACGCGGTGGTCGCCAAAAACGACCCGCTCTGCCGCGGCATCGTGCTGCTTGGGCTGGAAGCGCCGGCGGACGAGCTGGTGCGGAGCTTCGAAGCGACGCTTGCCGCCCCCTCGGTCAAGGGCTTCGCGGTTGGCCGGACGATCTTCGCCGATCCGGCGCGCGCCTGGATGGCCGGGCAGATCAACGACGAGGAGGCGATTGCCGACATGGCCGGACGCTTCCGCCAACTGACGCAGGCGTGGCTGAGAACCCGCGCCGGCCACTGATATTCAAAAAAAGCGTAAATGGAATGGGAGGCGCCCGATGGGCAAGACGATCCGATTGACGATGGCGCAGGCAGTCGCGCACTTCCTCAAGAAGCAGATGACCGTGATCGACGGCAGGCGCGTGCCGATCTTCGGCGGCGTCTGGGCGATCTTCGGCCACGGCAACGTCGCCGGCATCGGCGAGGCGCTCTATCAGGTGCGCGACGAGCTGCCGACCTATCGCGCCCATAACGAACAGGGCATGGCCCATGCGGCGATCGCCTACGCCAAGGCGAGCTTCCGCCAGCGCTTCATGGCCTGCACCACCTCGATCGGCCCCGGCGCGCTCAACATGGTGACGGCGGCGGGTGTCGCGCATATCAACCGCATCCCCGTGCTCTTCCTGCCCGGCGACGTCTTCGCCAACCGCGCGCCCGATCCGGTGCTGCAGCAGATCGAGGATTTCGGCGACGGCACCGTCTCGGCCAGCGACGCCTTCCGCCCGGTCTCGCGCTATTTCGACCGCATCACCCGCCCCGAGCAGATCATCACGGCGCTGAAGCGCGCCATGCAGGTGCTGACCGACCCGCTCGACTGCGGCCCGGTGACGCTGTCGCTCTGCCAGGACGTGCAGGCCGAGGCCTACGACTATCCCGAAAGCTTCTTCGAGGAGAAGGTCTGGACGACGCGCCGCCCGCAGCCGGACGCCGACGAGCTGGCGAGTGCCATCGCGCTCATCCGCGCCTCCGAGCGGCCGGTGATCATCGCCGGCGGCGGCGTGCTCTATTCGCAGGCGACCGCCGAACTTACGGCCTTCGCCGAGACGCACGGCATTCCCGTCGTCGTCTCACAGGCCGGCAAGTCGGCCATCGACGAGCGCCATCCGCTGGCGCTCGGCTCGGTCGGCGTCACCGGTACGTCGGCGGCGAACGCGATTGCCGAGGAAACGGACCTGGTGATCGCCGTCGGCACGCGCTGCCAGGATTTCACCACCGGCTCCTGGGCGCTCTTCAAGAACGAAAAGCTCAAGCTGATCGGCGTCAACATCGCCGCCTACGATGCGCTGAAGCACGACAGCCACCCGCTGGTGACGGACGCGCGCGAGGGGCTGAAAGCCCTGTCGGCAGGCCTTGCCGGCTGGAAGGCGCCGGCCGCGCTCGCCGAGAAGGCGGCGCGCGAAAAGCGGATATGGACGGAGGCCGCCGAAAAGGCGATGGCCGCCACCAACGCCGCGCTTCCCTCCGACGCGCAGGTGATCGGCGCGGTCGCCCGCACGCTCGGCGGCGAGAAGACCACCGTTCTCTGCGCCGCCGGCGGCCTGCCCGGCGAGCTGCATAAGCTCTGGCCCGCAACCGCGCCCGGCAGCTACCATATGGAATACGGCTTTTCCTGCATGGGCTATGAGATCGCCGGCGGGCTCGGCGCGAAGATGGCGCATCCCGACCGCGAGGTCGTCGTCATGGTCGGCGACGGCTCCTACATGATGCTGAATTCCGAGCTTGCCACCTCCGTCATGCTCGGGCTGAAGATCACCGTCGTCCTGCTCGACAACCGCGGCTACGGCTGCATCAACCGGCTGCAGATGGCGACCGGCGGGGCCAACTTCAACAATCTGCTGAAGGATGCCCGCTTCGAGGTGATGCCGGCGATCGATTTCCGCGCGCACGCCGAATCCATGGGCGCCATCGCCGTCAAGGTCGCCTCGATCGCCGAACTGGAAACGGCCATCGCCGGCTCGAAGAGCAACGACCGCTCCACCGTGATCGTCATCGACACCGATCCGCTGATCACGACGGAGGCCGGCGGCCACTGGTGGGACGTCGCGGTTCCCGAAGTCAGCCCGCGCGGGGACGTCAACAAGGCGCGCGAGCGCTACACCGCCGCGCGCGCCGCCCAGCGCATCGGCTGATCTATTTCAAGGAGAGCATCGATGAAAGCCAAACTCGGCATGTCGCCCATCGCATGGTGGAACGACGACCTCCCGGAACTCAGCGACGACGTCTCGCTCGAGGAATGCCTGCGGCAATCGCGCAGCGCCGGCTTTACCGGCATGGAGCAGGGCCGCCGCTTCCCCAAGGACCCGAACGAGATGCTGCCGATCCTGCGCGCCGCCGACGTGACGCTCTGCGGCGGCTGGTTCTCCGGCACGCTCGTCGACGAGGAGCTTGCCGCCAACAAGGACCGCATTGCCCCGATGATCGACCTCTTCAAGGCGGTCGGCGCCCCCTGCATCGTCTACGGCGAAGTCGGCCGCTCGATCCAGGGCGACCGCTCCCGGCCGCTGGCCACCAAGCCGCGCCTTTCCGACGACGAGATGAAGACCTACGCCCGGCGCGTCACGCAATTCGGCGAATGGTGTGCCGAGCAGGGCATGCCCCTCTCCTATCACCACCATATGGCCGCCGTGGTCGAGACCGAGCCGGAACTCGACGCCTTCATGCGCGCTTCGGGCGAAGGCATTCCGCTGCTGCTCGACGCCGGGCATCTGGCCTTTGCCGGCGGCGACGTGCTGCGCGCCATCGACAACCATCACGCCCGCATCAACCACGCCCACGTCAAGGATATCCGCAGGTCGGTCGTCGACGGGCTGGACCGGAGCCGGCAGTCCTTCCTCGACGCGGTGGCGCTCGGCGCCTTCACCGTGCCGGGCGACGGCTCGCTCGATTTCGGCGCCATCGTCAGGCGCTTCGCCGATTACGGCTACGAGGGCTGGTTCGTGGTCGAGGCCGAGCAGGACCCACGCAAGGCGCCGCCGCGGAAAATGGCCGAGATCGGCCATGCCGAGCTGATGCGCGTCATGACGGCCGCGGGATATACCGTGGAAACGGAAGGATTTCCGAAGGGGTAAAACCTTATCGGACTGCTTGAGCAAGACTCCCCCTCATCCGCCCTTCGGGCACCTTCTCCCCGAGGGGAGAAGGGGAAGTGAGGCAGCGCGGCATATCCCTTCTCCCCTCGGGGAGAAGGTGGCGGCAGCCGGATGAGGGGCCGCACGCACCAACATACGAGGAGAAACACCAATGCCCAACCTCAAGGTCAAGCCGTCCGACACGCATGGCCGCGTCACCCATGTCACGCCGGAAAGTGCCGGGTGGACCTATGTAGGCTTCGACATGCACCGTCTGAAGCCGGGCGAGACGGCTTCGGGCGAGACCGGCGACCGCGAGGTGTGCCTCGTCTGGGTCAGCGGCAAGGGCGCGGCCAAAGCGGGCGGGAAGAGCTTCGGCTCGCTCGGCGAACGGATGAACCCGTTCGAAGGGCCGCCGCATGCGCTTTACATCCCGGCCGGGTCGAACTGGTCGGTAACGGCCGAGACCGATCTGGAGCTTGCCGTCTGCTCGGCGCCGGGCGGCGGCGCTTACGAAGCGAAGGCGATCCCGCCCGGCACGCATCCGCCGCTGACGCGCGGCAAGGGCACGAATGTCCGCCACGTAAACAACATCATGCCGGAAGACGACAATTCGGCGCATTCGCTGCTGGTGGTGGAGGTGATCACGCCGGGCGGCCACACCTCCTCCTACCCGCCGCACAAGCACGACCGCGACGACCTGCCGAACGAAAGCTTCCTCGAAGAGACCTATTACCACCGCCTCAACCCGCCGCAGGGTTTCGGCTTCCAGCGCGTCTATACGGACGATCGCTCGCTGGACGAGGCAATGGTGCTGGAAGACGGCGACGTGACGCTGGTCCCGAAGGGCTACCACCCCTGCGCCGCCTGCCATGGCTACGATCTCTACTACCTCAACGTCATGGCCGGGCCGAAGCGCGTCTGGAAATTCCACAACGCCGCCGAGCACGAGTGGCTGCTGAAAGCCTGAACAATCTCAGGCCGGCAGCAATCCGTAGCGCCAGCCCCTCGTCATCGCCAGTTGCGACAGCACGACGACGGCGAGGATGACCATGCCGCATTCGGCGAAGACCGGCACCATCCAGATGCCGGCTTCGCCGAAGAGGCGCGGCAGCAGGAAGGTCAGCGGCACCGTGAAGAGATAGGGCCGCGCAAGGCCGAACACCGCCGCCCGGCGCGCATCGCCGATCGCCTGGAAATAGCCCGACAGGACGATCGTCTGGCCGAACAGGAAATACGCCCCGACGGTCCATGGTAGGATGCGCGAGACTTCCGCAACGATGACGGGATCGGCGACGAACATCGCGCCGAGACGGTCCGCGAACCACTCCACCGAGAGTTCCACCAAGCCGCAATAGACCAGAGCGGCAAGCAGGGCGATGCGCAGGCTGCGGCCGACGCGATCCGGAAGCTTTGCGCCGAAATTGTTGCCGCAGATCGTCTGGAAGGCGATGTTGAGGCCGAGCAGCGGCAGATAGGCGAAGGTCATGATGCGGGTGATGATGCCGTAGGCGCCGACGGTGGCGACATAGCCGGCGGTTTCGAAGCCCGACAGGTTGAAGATCACCGCCGCCGACCCCAGCGAAATCCCGATAAAGCCGAGACTCATCGGCGCGCCGAGTGCCGCAATCCGCCGCCATTCGCCCGGATGCAGCGCGGCGGCGGGACGTAGTGCGGCAAGGCGACGCCAGCGATAGAGCAGAATCGCGGCAAGGCAGATCGCCTGCGCAACGACCGTGCCGGCCGCCGAGCCCGCAATACCCCAGTGCAGCACCGCCATGAATAGCCAGTTGGCGAGGATGTTGAGCACGGTCGAGATGAGCGTGACCGCCGTCATGAAGCCGATCTTTCCTTCGCAGCGCAGGGCGTCGATATTCAGCGACAGGAAGAAGGCGATGGGCGAGGAGGCGATCATGATGCCCATGAACCGCGCCGCATATTCCGCGACCCGGCGATCGCCCGATGCCGCGGCATTGATGACATGGGGGCCGGCGAGCCAGTAGATCGCGTTCAGCGCGACGATCACCAGAACGGCGAGCGCATGGGCCGAGGCGAAGGTTTTGGCTGCGCCGTCCCGGTCTCCCGCGCCGAGCTGGCGCGCGAGGATGCTCGCCATGCCGTTGGACACGAGCGATTGCAGCGCCACCAGGATCATCAGGCCGGGGAAGATCAGGGTGACGGCCGAAAGCGCGTCCGGCCCGATATAGACGCCGAGAAAGCAGGCATCGACGACCGCGAAAAGGCCGCTGATCGTGGTGATCAGGACGATCGGCGCCGCCGTGCGGGCAAAGACGCGCGTCAGTCGTCCGGTGAGGAATATATTCCGTTCTGCATTGTCTCTCATTGCTGAAATCCATGAGGGAGCGCCGCCCGCGAAGGCGGGACGGCGACGAAAAAAGACGGGGTGGGCGAAATTAGAGGTCCAGCACCAGATGCGGCACGCCGTTCGACGTCTTTCGCGGCGAGACGCCGTCCTCGTCGATCTGGGCGTTGACGCGCTGGCGGAAGGCGGAAAAGCTCTCGAAGGTCACCACGTCCACCGGTTCGTCGAAATGGAGGGTGATCCTGTAGGAGCCGTCGGCGAGCCCCTGCAGCGCCAGCACCTTGCCGGTGAACGGCTGGTCGAGATAGCGGCCGCGCACGGCCGAGCCGATCGCGAGGCGGCTCACCAGCGAGGTGTTCGGCTTCTGCGCGCGGGCGGAGAGCGTGTTCCAGTCGCGCATGCCGTGTTGCTGCGCCACCAGTTCGAGCGCGGCACTATGGGAGACCGGCGTGCCGCGCTCGGCCATGGCCTCGCGCAAGCGCTTCGCCTGCGCTTTCAGGTCGTCGATGGAAGGATATCGGGTCGTCACGGAATTTGCCTTTCACGGCATGCCATTTCGACTGGGTATGGGGCTCGCATTGCCAACAGTCAGCATGCACGGAATGGGCTGTGACGTGTCTTCAAAAAGAGGGCTTCACCATGGACGTTCGTCCGCGAGCGGCAGGCGCCTCGACCGGCGGACGGTATGAGCGACGACGCGGCGAAAGTCAAGACGGGCCGCTTTCGGCGTTCAGCATTCGTCAACGGTCCTGTCCTATCCTGAAGCGGCAAGAACGATGGAGGGTACCATGCCCTTTCAGACAAGACCCGATACGCAGCATCCCGAACCAGACCGCGCGCTCGAGGAGTTTTCGGTCGATCGCCCCGGAAACATCATTTCCATCGGGCATCACCTCGCGACGACCATGCAGGTCCGTTGCCTCGTGCGCACCATTTCCCTTTCCGGCGCCGTGCTGGAGGTGAACAAGGGGCTGGACATCCCGCAGAACTTCTTCCTGGAGATCCTCGGCATTCATGACGAGATCGGCTGCACCGTGCTCAAGCGCGACGGCGCGGTGGTGACGGTCTGCTTCAACATGCTGATCAGCCCGGATTTCCTGCACCATGTGCAGCGGCTGAGCTTCGAGGAAAGCGTTTAGGCGAGATAGCGCTCGATATCGCCGACCGGAAGGTTGACGAGGTCCTTCGGCACTTCGGCCGTGACGGCCGCCGAAGCAGCGGCGCCGAGCGCCGGCCGCAACATGCCGAGCGCGCGCGGCGGGGCGATGAGGACGATCGATTTCGCGGCATGGACGCGCACGAGGTCGTCGAGCTTGCCCGCGACCTGCTTCAGAAACTCGGCTTCCGCCTGCTCGTGCCATGAGGTTTCCTCGACGGCGCTGCCGCTCGTGCGGTCGGCCTGGTGCGCCCGGCCGGGCTTGTCCGTGCCGAGTTCGCGGTCCGCCGCGTTCGGCTGGGTCAGCGTTTCGTGAACCGTCAGGTTCAAGCGTCGGCCGCCGCCGGCGTTGCGCAGGAGCAGCGCCTTGGCGCCGTCGCAGACCGCCACCCATGCCCCGGCCGGCACTTTCACCTCTTGCATCACGTCGTCCTCCCGCTCAGGCCGGGCCGGCGAACGCCGGCCTTGATGCAAGGCAAACGCCCGGTTGGCCAAAGAGTTCGCCCGCCGGGCGGCCAAAGACGGGGTCATAGACAATTTTACGCTTCTCGTTGACCAAAGCGCAAAAGCTTCGTGCAAGCCTGCAAAGCGAGGTTCGGGGCCAGAGCCGGATCGAAACGGAGAAACCGGATGCTGAATGCAACGCATCTTGCGCGGGTAAAGTCGGAAGTCTACGAACGCCAGTGGGAGCGCTTCCACGTACAGCGGCCGGCGCGTCTCATCGCGGTCAAGCCGTGCCTCACCGGCATATCCATGCGCAGCGCCGAGATCATCGACATCTCGCAGGGCGGCGCGAGCTTCATCGTCGGCACGGCGGTCGGCCTGCCCCTCCACTATTATCTCAACATTCTCGGCCTCGCCTACCGCATCGGCTGCGCCGAGGTCTACCGCAACGAAAACCGCATCGGCGTGCGCTTCATCAACATCATGGAACTGGAGACGCTGCGCGACGTCGTGCGCGCCGATTTCATGGTCGGAAACAAGGAAGCCATGGCCGCGCGCGGCATCAAGACCGGCACACAGCCCCGCCTTCAGGTGGCGGCGCGCAACTAGGCCTTTTTCTTCTTTCCCGTCCGTACCGGCTTGCGGTTTCCGGCCTTGCGCCGTGGCGGCAAGCGCCTATTCTCGGGCGCACGCTGTCACTGAAAACGGGAAATCCATAAAGAATGTCCGCCTTCTCGCGCTTCACGCCGCTGATCGGCAACCTGCCCTCCACCGTTCCCTTCGTCGGCCCGGAAACACTTGAGCGCCAGCGCGGCCGGCCGGTCAAGGCGCGTATCGGCGCCAATGAGAGCGGCTTCGGGCCGGCCCCTTCCGTTCTTGCCGCCATGCGCGACGAGGCCGGCGATATCTGGAAATACAACGATCCGGAAAATTTCGCGCTGAAACACGCGCTCGCCGCACATCTCGGCACGAAGGCGGAGAACATCGCCGTCGGCGAAGGCATCGACAGCCTGCTCGGCCTGATCGTGCGGATGGTGGTCGAGCCGGGAATGCCGGTCGTGACCTCCTTCGGCGCCTATCCGACCTTCAACTTCCATGTGGCGGGCTTCGGCGGCCGGCTGGTGACGGCGCCCTATGCCGGCGACCGGGAGGACCTGAACGCGCTGATGGACGCCGTCAAGCGCGAAAACCCGCCGCTCGTCTATTTCGCCAATCCCGACAATCCGATGGGCAGCTGGTGGGATGCCGACAGCATCGTCGCCTTCGCAAGCGCGCTGCCCGAAACCACGCTGATGATCCTCGACGAGGCCTATTGCGAGACCGGCCCCGCCGGCTCGACGCCCGCCATCGCCGCGCTGATCGACCGGCCGAACGTGCTGCGCACCCGCACCTTCTCGAAAGCCTATGGCCTTGCCGGCGCCCGCGTCGGCTATGCGATCGGCGCGCCGGGCACCGTCCAGGCCTTCGACAAGATCCGCAACCACTTCGGCATGAACCGGCTTGCGACGGCGGCAGCGCTCGCCGCGCTCAAGGACCAGGCCTATCTGCGCCAGGTCGTCGGCCGCATCGCCGCCGCCCGCGACCGCATCGCCGCAATCGCCCGCAACAACGGCCTGACACCGCTTGCCTCGGCGACCAATTTCGTGGCGATCGATTGCGGCCGCGACGGCGCTTACGCGCGCTCGATCGTCGACGGCCTGCTGGAGCACGGCATCTTCATCCGCATGCCGGGCGTGGCGCCGCTGAACCGCTGCGTGCGCGTCAGCGTCGGCCCCGAAGCCGACCTCGACCTTCTCGCGGAAGCACTGCCGGCGGTGCTGAAGTCGCTCGGCTGAAACAAGAAGGACCGCGCCGGCTGATGCCGAACGCGGTTCTTCCTTTGCAGATCGAACGGATATCAGTGCATCGTCATCCATTCGCGGGCCGCGCGAAGGGCCGCTGCAAGTTCCATCTTGCTGAGCGTGGCGGCGACGTCGGCGCGGAGTTCGGCCGCGCGCTCGCAGCCGCGGATGGCGGCGATGTTGAGCCATTTGTGCGCGGCGACCAGGTCCACCTCGCAACCGCGGCCGGTCGCATACATCAGACCCATTTCGCAGAAGGTATCGGCGTTGCCACCCATCGTGGCCATTTCAGAATTCGCAATTTCGAAGCGTGCCATCGGTTCAGTCCCTGTTTCAGCGTTTCAGCGTGAATGCTATCCCTGTTTTCCATCCGGACCCTGGCCATCTCTTGCGGCTCTTCAGGTCCTTCCGGCCGGCGGGTTTGCCCCGCTCGTCTGATGGCTTCACTATCTCAGACGGCTTTCAAAAAGCGCTTAAAATGCTTGATTAATTCGATGCAAACAAACTGCAAATGCTTGGTAAACTTGGGATTTCGTTAAACATCGCCGGGCTTGCAAATTAAGGACTTCGGCCAAAATTTTACGAAAAATTCAGATCTCGATTTTTACCCTTCGTTCACCCTGAAATCAGCACGATCCGTGTCACGCCCTATTCTAAGGCGCGCGATATCATCGTATTCTGCCGCGGCCAGACCGCATGGAAACAAGGGGGAATTCGATGATCCGCACTGCCATTCTCGTCGCCGCCGCTCTCGGTGCGCTTTCGATGACGACTGCCGCCTACGCCGAAGACACGATCGTCGGCAACTGGAAGACGCTGGAAGGGGATACGGCCGCCGTCGGCCATTGCGGCAAGGGTTTTTGCGCGACGCTGAAGACCGGCAAGTACGCCGGCCGCCAGATCGGCCAGTTCACCGGCGGCAACGGCTCTTACGTCGGCCTGCTGACCGATCCGTCCGCCAACAAGACCTATAACGGCTCGGGCACGGTTTCCGGCAACGCCCTGAAACTGAAAGGCTGCGTCATGAAGGTCTTCTGCCAGTCGCAGACCTGGACGCGTCTCTAGACGCATCGCCGCCAAGCCCGAAAGCTGAACGCCGGATGAACCCGGCTCTCAGCGACCGTTCAGCCTGTCCATGGCAATGTTGCTGACAGAATGGCGGCGAGGAGCCCGAAAGGTTCCCGCCGCCTTCACGAAACCAGTTCAGCAACACCACCCGAACCAGGGGTATGGACATGGCCATCATGGCACGGCGCCTGACCATCATTACGCTGTCGGCCGCGGTCTTCGCGCTCACATTTTCAGCGGCGGTCCAATATAGCAGCGGCAGCGGCGCGCAGTCGCATTTCGGCGCGAGCTTCACCTGCCTGCAATCGGCGGGCGGCGCCTGCTCCGTCGTTCGCTGACCGCACCGCCGGAATCTTCCGTCAGGCCATGCGCCGTCGTTTGCTTGTTAAGAACAACATCCTATAATGGCGCATGAGCACACGAATCTCTTCCCTGCCGCCCCTCGATATCTCGTCTCCTCCGCCTTTTCAGCCGCAAAGCTTCGATGATCCGGCACGCGCGGTCGAAGCGCTGACGGCGCTCTACGAGCGCAACACGGCGTTTCTCATCGAGCATTTCGCGGCCCTTGCCAAAGGCGCGCCGATCAAGTCGCGCTACCGCGCCTTCTATCCGCAGGTGAGCATCGAGACGACGAGCTTCGGCCATGTCGATTCCCGCCTGTCCTACGGGCATGTCACGGCGCCGGGCGTCTACACGACGACGATCACCCGGCCGCAGCTCTTCCGGCATTACCTGAAGCAGCAGCTGGCGCTCTTGATGCGCAGCCACAAGGTGCCGGTGGTGGTGTCGGAATCGACGACGCCGATCCCGCTGCATTTCGCCTTCGGCGAAGGCGCGAATGTGGAAGCTTCGGCAAACGCCTTCGTCGACGTGCCGCTGCGCGACATCTTCGACACGCCGGACCTCAACACCACCGACGACGAGATCGCCAACGGCGAATATATCCCGCCGCCGGGCCAGCCCTCGCCGCTTGCCGCCTTCACCGCGCAGCGCATCGACTATTCGCTCGCGCGCCTCGCCCATTATACGGCGACGAGCGCCAGCCATTTCCAGAACTTCGTGCTCTTCACGAACTACCAGTTCTATATCGACGAATTCTGCGCCTGGGCGCGCGACGTGATGGCGAAGGGCGGCGGCGACGGCTACACCGCCTTCGTGGAACCCGGCAACATCGAGACGCTTGCCGGCTCGAGCCAGCCGGAGCCGAACGGCGGTCCGGTGCGCCTGCCGCAGATGCCGGCCTACCATCTGAAAAAGAAGGGCCATGCCGGGATCACCATGATCAACATCGGCGTCGGCCCGTCCAACGCCAAGACGATCACCGACCATGTGGCCGTGCTGCGGCCGCACGCCTGGCTGATGCTCGGCCACTGTGCGGGCCTGCGCAACAGCCAGCGGCTCGGCGATTACGTGCTGGCGCACGCCTATATGCGCGAGGACCACGTCCTCGACGACGACCTGCCGGTCTGGGTGCCGATCCCGGCGCTTGCCGAAGTGCAGGTGGCGCTGGAGGCGGCCGTCGCCGAAATCACCGGCTACGAGGGCTTCGAGCTGAAGCGCATCATGCGCACCGGCACCGTCGGCACCATCGACAACCGCAACTGGGAACTGCGCGACCAGGCAGGCCCGGTCAAGCGGCTCAGCCAGGCGCGGGCGATCGCGCTCGACATGGAATCGGCCACCATCGCCGCCAACGGCTTCCGCTTCCGCGTGCCCTACGGCACGCTGCTCTGCGTCTCCGACAAGCCGCTGCACGGCGAACTGAAGCTGCCCGGCATGGCGACCGCCTTCTACCGGACACAGGTGAACCAGCATTTGCAGATCGGTATCCGCGCCATCCAGAAGCTTGCCGCCATGCCGCCCGAGACGCTGCATTCGCGCAAGCTCAGAAGCTTCTTCGAAACGGCCTTCCAATAGGCCGTTTCTATCTCGCGGCCATCGCCAGCGCCGCGATCAACAGCGCGAAGACCGCGAGCGCGACCATCATTCTGCGCAAGGCGCGCATCGCCTCGGCATTTTCCCGCTCCCTGCGGTCGATCTCCCTCAAGCCGTTCCCTGTCGGCTGCGCCTGCAAACTTTCCAGAATACCCATGATCCATCTCCTTGATCGGCGTTGACGGAGATGGTCGAACGCGGCCTTCGACATTCGACGCACGGCCGGCAAAAAGATTTTTTCCGCACCCGTCGAAATCCGCTTAGGCTGATCGTCCAATAGCCGTCGAGGACGAAGCGAGGAGGAGATCGACATGAAATATCTTTGTCAGGTATGGTTCGACGGCGCGCTGCTGGCGGCCATGACGCCGCAGGAAAAGGCGGAGCTGGACCGCAACTCGCTGGCCTACGACCAGCGTCTTGAGGAGAGCGGCCATATGATCCATGCGGAAGCGCTGCAATCGCCGGCATCCGCGGTGAAGGTGACGGTGCGGGACGGTGAGACGTCGGTGACCGACGGGCCGTTTGCCGAGACCAAGGAACAGCTCGGCGGCTTCATCCTGATCGAGGCCAGAGACCTCAACGACGCCATCCGCGTCGCGGCCGGCATTCCGCTTGCCAGGCTCGGCACGATCGAGGTGAGGCCGATCCATTCCTTCGGGGAGACTTGAGGGAGCGATCGCCGGAGGGTTGCTTGGAACAGACGATCGAGGAGATCTACCGGTCGCAGTCGCGCAAGGTGCTGGCGACGCTCATCCGCCTTCTCGGCGATTTCGACCGGGCGGAGGAAGCGCTTCAGGACGCCTTTGCAGCCGCCGCCCGCGCCTGGCCGCAAAGCGGCATGCCCGCCAATCCCTCTGCCTGGCTGGTGTCGGCGGGGCGCTTTCGCGCCATCGACCAGATGCGGCGGCGGAAGCGCTTCGATGCGGGCGTCGTCGAGATCGGGCGCAGCCTCTACCCGGACGGCCAGACTTCCGAGGAAACGGCAATGGAGCCGATCGAGGACGACATGCTGCGCCTGATCTTCACCTGCTGCCATCCGGCGCTGGCCGCGAATGGGCAGGCGGCGCTGGCGCTGCGCGAAGTCTGCGGGCTGACGACCGAGGAGATCGCCCGCGCCTATCTCGTACCGCCGCCGACCGTCGCGCAGCGGATCGTGCGCGCCAAGAACCGCATCCGCACGCTCGGCATCTCTTACGAGGTTCCAGAACCCGAAGCGCTCCCCGGCCGCCTGAGCGGCGTGCTGAGGATCATCTACCTCGTCTTCAACGAGGGCTATTCCGCCTCGGCGGGTGCCGCCATCGTCCGGGCCGATCTTGCGGCCGAGGCGATCCGGCTCTGCCGCCTGCTCGCCGGCCTGCTGCCGGAAAGGGAAGTGTACGGACTGCTTGCCCTCATGCTTCTGCAGCACTCGCGCCGCGATGCCCGCAGCTTGCCCTCCGGCGAACTGGTGCTGCTCGCCGATCAGGATCGTTCGCTCTGGGATGCGGCGATGATCGCCGAGGGGCTGGCGCTGCTGGATGCGCAGAAGCCGGGGCCTGACGCCGGCGCCTATCTGCTGCAGGCCGCCATCGCCGCCGAACATGCGCGGGCGAAAACGCCGGCCGGCACGAACTGGCGGCGGATCGCCGGCCTCTACGAACTGCTGCTCGCCGGCCACCCCTCGCCCATCGTCGAGCTGAACCGGGCGGTCGCGATTTCCATGTGCGACGGTCCCGCCGCCGGCCTGAGGATCGTCGATGCCGTCATCGGCCGCGGCGATCTCGCCGGCTATCATCTGGCACATGCGGCGCGGGCGGACTTTCTGCGGCGGCTTGGGCAGGCGGACGAGGCGCGGCGGGCTTACCGGACGGCGCTCGCCCTTTGCCGTCAGGCGCCGGAACAGGCTTTTCTGCGCCGGCGCATCGCGGAGCTGGACGAAGGAGAAAGCGGTTAGCCGCGATCAGCGGCGTCGGCGGTCGGCAAGCAGCGCCAGCGCCGTGCCCGTCAGCGCCGAAACGACGATCAGCAGATGCGCGTTGATGCTCGCCTGCGCGAGAAGATCGAGCGCCGCCTTGCCGCGGCCGCCGCCGAAGGCGACGGCGCCGGCGGTGATCCCGGCCGGATAGGTGCCGATGCCGCCCGGCGCATGCACCGGCAGCACGGAGGAGAGTTCGCCGCCGAGGGCGCCGCCGAAGCTTGCCGCCAGCGGCGCCACCTGCATCAGCCGGAGCGCCCAGGCGAGCACCAGCACCTTGACCAGCCAGTTCACCACCGTCGTCAGCCATGCGCGCGCGAAAGCCCCGGCATTGGCCGGAAGGCCGCGTTCGATCTCGTGGATCAGCGGCTGCGCCTTCGCCGGCAGGATTTTTGCGGCAAGCCGGATCAGTACGCGGCGGAGCGCGAAAGCAGCGACCGGCGCGAGCAGGAACAGGAGCCAGACAAGCCCGCCCGTCACCCGCCAGGACGAGCCGAGGACGAGGCCGATGCCGGCCGCACTCATCAGCGCGTGCAGGTCGAGAAGCCGCATCACCAGCAAGGCCGAAGTGCCGCGCGCCAGCGGAATGCCGAATTCGGTGCGCATCAGCACCGGAAAGCTGGTCTCGCCGGTGCGGAAGGGCAGCATGATGTTGAGGAGATTGTGAATCTGCGTGACGCGGAAAAGGGCGAGATAGCGCCCGCCCGTCTCGCGCGGAAAATAGTCGTAGATGCGCCAGGTGCGGAGGAAATAGGTGCTGGTGAGCAGCGCCAGCGCGGCGAGGATCGGCAGCGCACCCACCTCGCCCCATTGCGCCAGGATCGACCGCCAGCCCCATATCCATTCGATGAAGCCGGCATAGGCCGCCACGACCACGAGGGTCAGAAGCGTCATGCGGTTGCGCATAAACCAGGATTGTCGGCTGGCAACCGGGATTGGCTTCATGTAGTTAAGCACCTTAAAGAACGTCCAAGCGGCCGGGATGCGCCGCTTTCGACCGATATCGTCGGTCTTTTAGGAGAAAGAAGAGTTGCAGACAACGGCTCAGTCCATCCGCGTCGCGACCGGCACCGACCCGATCGCGCTTTCGCTCGTCGTTCCGGTGTTCAACGAGGAGGAGAGCGTCGGCCCGCTCATCGAGCGCATCTCGGCGGCGATGTCGGGCTATGCCGAGCCGTGGGAACTCATTCTTGTGGACGACGGCAGCACGGATGCGACGCTTGCCAACGCCCGCCTTGCGCTCGGCCGCGACGGGCTGACGCTGCGCGTCGTGGAATTGCAGCGCAATTTCGGCCAGACCGCCGCCATGCAGGCCGGCATCGACACCGCCGTCGGCCGCCTCATCGCCACCATGGACGGCGACCTGCAGAACGATCCGAAGGATATCCCGGCGATGGTCGCCGAGCTGGAGCGGCGCAATCTCGACCTCTTGGTCGGCTGGCGCAAGAACCGGCAGGACGGGCTGTTCCTGCGCAAGATTCCTTCGTGGTGCGCCAATTATCTGATCGGCCGCATCACCGGCGTCAAGCTGCACGACTATGGCTGCAGCCTGAAGATCTACCGCGCCTCGATCATCAAGCAGGTGAAGCTGATGGGCGAGATGCACCGCTTCATCCCCGCCTGGGTCGCCAATGTCGTTCCAAGCTCGCGCATCGGCGAAATGGTGGTCACGCATCATGCCCGCCAGCACGGCACCTCGAAATACGGGATTTCGCGCACCTTCCGCGTCATCCTCGATCTTCTCTCGGTGATGTTCTTCATGCGCTACAAGGCGCGGCCCGGCCATTTCTTCGGCTCGCTCGGCCTCGGCCTCGGCGGGCTTTCGGGGCTGATCTTCCTCTATCTCGCCTTCGAGAAGTTCGTCATGGGCGACGACATCGGCACCAGGCCGATGCTGATGGTCGGCGTGGTGCTGCTCCTCTCCTCGGTGCAGATGATCACCACCGGCATCCTCTCGGAGATGATCGCGCGCACCTACTATCGCGACGACGCCTCCCCCAACTACATCGTCCGCGAGATTTTCGACGGGAACTAGGCAGACGTCACCGCTCCCCCCTATTTCGACCGCCGTCCCGGAGAGACAAGCATGGTGACTTATCTTCGCCGTAACCCGGATCGCGTTTTGTGGCTGCTTGCCGCCTATCTCGCGATCCAGGCTCTCTTCCGCATCCTCGCCTCCGGCAGCCTCAGCGTCGACGAGGCGCAGCAGGCGTTCTTCGGCCAATGGCTCGCGGTCGGCTACAACTCGCAGCCGCCGCTCTATAACTGGGTGCAATATGCGGTCTTTGCCGTGTTCGGCTTTTCGGTGGCGAGCGTCGCGATCCTCAAGAACGTCACGCTGTTCATCTGCTACCTCTGCTATTACCGGCTCTCGCGGGAGGTATTGAAGCAGCCGCTGTTTGCGGTCATCGCGACGCTCGGCTTCTTCACGATCCCGCAGATGTTCTGGCAGGCGCAGAAGGATCTGACGCATACGGTCTCGCTGCTGATCCCGATCACGCTGTCGATTTATCTGACGATCCGCATCCTGAAATCGCCCTCGGCCCTTGCCTACGCCCTTCTCGGCGTCACCGTCGGCGCGGGAATGCTGTCGAAATACAATTTCGCGCTGGTCGTGCTGGCGATCCTCGTCGCCGTCCTTGCGCATCCCGAAGGGCCGCGCCGGCTTATGGACAAGCGATTCCTGCTGACGATCGCCCTGTCGGTCGCCCTGTTCCTGCCGCACGGCCTTTGGGTGCTCCACAATCCGGGCCTCGCCACGGACGGAACCCTGGCCAAGATGTCGGTCGGCTCCATCAAAAGCCGTCCCGCACAGATTCTGGAGGGCATCGTACGCCTGATCAAGACGAGCATCGAGATCGCGGCACCGACCACCCTCTTCCTCGCCATCGTCTTCGGGCGCGATTTCGTCTCGGCCTTCAAAGCGCGGAGTGAGTGGAGCCGGTTTTTCACCTGGTTCTATGCGACGATCTATATTGCGCTCCTGATCATGATCCTGGTGATGACGCTGAGCGAATTCCGCGACCGCTGGCTCTTCGCTTTCCTGTTCCTGCTGCCGCTGCTCATCTGCGTGAAACTGGAAGCCGCCAAGGTGAAGGCGGAGGATTATTTCGCCCGGTTTCTGGTCGTGCCCGTCGCGATGCTCTGCCTGCTGCCCTTCGTTCTTTCGGGCGAGACGGTGCTGGCCAGCCTGCTTGGAAAATACGGCAACCTGAACCGGCCCTATGCCCGCTTCATTCAGGCCGCCATCGACAAGGAAGGCAAGCAGCCGTCGGTGATCGTCACCGAGAACTGGTTTGACGCCGGCAATGCGAAGATGGCCCAGCACATGGCGCCCGTCGTCTCGACGGATTTTTCGGCCTTCGCTCCCGACGCCGCGATTTCACGCGACCATCCGGCTCTGCTGATCTTCGATAGCGAACGCCGGAACACGGAACCATTGAGCGACGCGATCCGGAACTGGCTGAGCGCGCAGCCGGACCTCGATCAGGCGCCGGCGAAACAGACGCTCGATATCCCCTATCTTTATGGGGCCGGAGAGGCTGCCTATCGATTTACCTATGTCTGGGCCTATCCGAAATAGGCCGGATCAGCCCTTCGCTTCGGCCCAGACGGCGTCCAGCGCCGCGCGCGTCGTGCGCATCATGGTGTCGACCTCTTCGCGGGTGATGATCAGCGGCGGCGAGAAGAGCATGCGGTCGCCGGTCGCGCGCAGCACCAGGCCGTTTGAGAGGCAATGGTTGCGCACCTCCACGCCCGCCCGCTCGCGATCCTCGAAGCGGCCGCGCGTCGCCTTGTCCTCGGCAAGCTGCACGGCGCCCATCAGCCCGACGCTCTGCGTCTCGCCCACCATCGGGTGATCCTCCAGCGAGGCGAGAGCCGCCGCGAAATAAGGTCCGATATCGTCGCGGACGCGCTCCACGAGCCCCTCGTCCTCGATGATGCGAAGGTTTTCAAGGGCAGCGGCGGCGCAGACCGGATGGCCGGAATAGGTGAAGCCGTGATTGAAGTCGCCGACCTCGTTGACGAGCACGTCGCCGACGCGATCGCTCACCATGACCCCGCCGATCGGCAGGTAGCCGGACGACAGGCCCTTGGCGATCGGCGCAAGGTCCGGCTCCACGCCGAAATGCTGGTGGCCGAACCAGTGGCCGGTGCGGCCGAAGCCGCAGATCACCTCGTCGACGACGAGCAGGATGTTGCGCGCCTTGCAGATGCGGGCGACCTCCGGCCAGTAGGTTTCCGGCGGCACGATGACGCCGCCCGCGCCCTGGATCGGTTCGGCCACGAAGGCGCCGACATTGTCCTCGCCCAGTTCGTCGATCTTCGCCTCCAGCTCGCGCGCGGCCTTCAGCCCGAATTCCGCCGGCGACAGGTCGCCGCCCTCGCCATACCAGTAGGGCTGGCCGATATGGACGATGCCGGCGATCGGCAGGTCGCCCTGTTCGTGCATGTATTTCATGCCGCCGAGCGAGGCGCCGGCGATGGTCGAGCCGTGATAGCCGTTGCGGCGCGCGATCACCGCTTTCTTCGACGGCTGGCCGAGGGCCGCCCAATAGACCCGCGCCATGCGCAGCCAGGTGTCGTTGGCCTCCGAGCCGGAGGCGGTGAAGAACACGCGGTTGATGTTCGGGCCGGCATGGGAGACGATCTTCTCAGCCAGCAGCGTCGCCGGCGGCGTCGTGGTGCCGAAGAAGGTGTTGTAGTAGGGCAGCTCGTTCATCTGCCGCATCACCGCGTCGGCGATTTCCCTGCGGCCGTAGCCGATGTTGACGCACCAGAGACCGGCAAACCCGTCGAGATAGCGCTTTCCCTGATTGTCGTAGATATGGCAGCCCTCGGCTCGCTCGATGATCCGCGTGCCGGCGGCGTTCAGCTTCTTCATGTCCGAGAAGGGATGAAGGTGATGGGCGGCATCGAGGGCGCCGAGATTGGAAACGGCGGGGGTGTTCGACATGGAAGGGCTTCCTTGCGGCTGAAGGTCCGCGACATTGAACGGCGGGATGGAATGGGCTAGAAAATGCCGATCCGACAGGCATTTGGCAAGAGACGGCGGCATCCGATCGCCCTCCTCCAGCGCCTCCCCTCGAAAGCCGAAACGAAGCCCGACATGACGAACGACCGCCCCGCAGCCGCGCCCGCCGATGCCCCTCCCCGGATCGAGATCCTGCTCGTCGGCATGAACGGCGACCTCAGGGGCAAGCAGATTCCGCTGGAGGCGGAAAAGAAGGTCTGGGAGGGCGCTGTCAGGCTTCCCTCGTCCACGCAGTCGCTGGATATCTGGGGCGACGACAATGACGACATCACCGGGCTTTCGCTGTCGATCGGCGATCCGGACGGCACGCTTGTCGCCGATCGGCGGTCGCTTGCCGCCATGCCCTGGGCGCCGGCCGGTTCGCGCCAGGTGCTTGCCACGATGCACGAGCTTGACGGCACGCCGAGCTTCATGTGCCCGCGCGCCATTCTCGCCTCGCTGCTCGAGCGCTTCAAGGAGCGCGGGCTGACGCCGGTCGTGGCGACGGAGCTGGAATTCTACGTGGTGGAGGACGACTGGCGGGAGACCGGCAGGCCGCGCCCGCCGGAGCGGCTGACCTATCGCGGCGAGCCGAACGGCTTCCAGCTTTACGACATGGGCGCCGTCGATGCGCTGGACGACTATCTGCAGACGGTGCGAACCTTTGCGCGGGCAATGGAACTGCCCGCCGACGCGACGACGGCGGAGTTCGGCCACGGCCAGTTCGAAATCAACCTCCTGCACCGGCCGGATGCGCTCGCCGCCGCCGACGACTGCGTCTATCTCAAGCGCATCGCCGAACAGGCCGCGCGCCGTCACGGCCTGAAATCCACCTGCATGGCGAAGCCCTATGCCGACCAGGCCGGCTCCGGCCTGCATGTCCATGCCAGCATCGTCGACCGCGAGGGCCGCAACATCCTCGACGCCAGGGGCGGCGATCCGGTGCGGCTGAAATCGGTCTGCGCCGGCATGTTGAAGACCATGCGCGAGGCGCAGCTCATCTTCGCGCCCTTCGCCAATTCCTACCGCCGCTTCCAGCCGGGCTCCTTCGCGCCGGTCGATATCGACTGGGGCTACGGCCATCGCGGCACGGCGATCCGCATTCCCGACAAGGACGGCCCGGCCGCCCGCATCGAGCATCGCGTCGCCGGCGCCGACGCCAATCCCTATCTCCTGCTGACGGCCATCCTCGGCGGCATGCTGCTCGGACTGGATGAGGACCTAGACCCCGGCCCGGCCACCGAGCCGGGCAAGGACCCGGTCGGGTGCCAGCACCTGACACACGACTTCCTGACGGCCGTGGAGGAATTTTCCGCCTCGGCCTTCGTCGCCGACGTCTTCGGCGAGCGCTACCGCAAGCTCTACGGCGACACGAAGCGGAAGGAGGCGATCACCTATCTGCGCACCGTCTCCGACTTCGACTACCGCACCTACCTGCCGCGGATCTGATCAGGGGACCGCCCGCTGCAGCGCCTCCTCCGCGACGCGCTCGGCGGTGTTCGCCCGGACCATGACCTTCAACTCGCCGGGATGCAGCATCAGCGCCACGTCGCGCCTCAAGGGCAGCAACTCGCCGTCGATCACGCAATGCGCCTTGCTGCTCATCTTCGGGAAATGCAGCTTCAGCTCGTCCGTGTGCATGACCATGACGTCGGCGTTTTCGCGGAACCTGCCCCGCAGCATGTCGACGGCGAGCCTCGCCACGCTCAGCGGCTTCATCGGCTTTGCCGTATAGAAGCCGAGCGTGCCGCCCGTCAGCGTGTCGGCATAGAGCAGCGTATTTTGTCCGAACGGGTTGTTCGACACCGCGATCGCCGACACATGCCGCCGGTCGCGCGAGCCGCCGGCCACGAAATCCACGTCGAATTCCGGCGGGTCGAACACCACCCCGAAAGCGGCCCGGACGCTTGCCGATATCTTGCCGGCGCGCGAGCGGTAGGTGTAGGCGTTGCGATAGCGCACCATGCGCGCATGCATGCCGGCGGAAAACTGGTGGATGAAGGGCCGGCCGTTGGCGCTGCCGATATCGACGTGCTCGACCTCGCCGCGAGCAAGTACGTCCAGCGTCTGCCAGATGTCGAGCGGCAGCCTGAGCGAGCGGGCAAAGAGGTTCATGGTGCCGGCCGGAATGACGCCGAGCGCGATGCGGCTGCGCCAGGCGACGGCTGCCGCGGCCGACACCGTGCCGTCGCCGCCGCCCGCGACGATGCCGTCCACGTCGTCGCGCCGCGCCGCGCGCTGCATGGCCGCAACGATATCGTCGCCGCCTACGATATGCGCCTCGAAATCGTGGCCGGCATCGCCGAACACCTGCCGCGCTCTGTCCGCGTAGGCTTGCATGTCGGTCGTGCGAAACGTGCCGCCGTCCCGATTGAAAAAGCCGATCAGCTTCATTGATCCCCGGTCTTGTCCCAAGTGACGCAAAAGGGGAGATGGTCCGCACGGCCGTCATTTCAAGCGCGCGTGAGCGCGGACGGCGTTCGACCTATGCGCAGGACGAGATACTGCGCTGCAAAAATTGCACGCGACACCGCCACCGATTGCACCCGATAACAGCGCCTCGTGGGCGCGTAGCGCTCTTCAATCTTATTTTTCGCACATGATTCGAGACGCGGCCCCGCCGTCCCGCCGCCATTTTATGCTCGCCGCACAGGAGTTTGCCCGTGACCGACGTCACCGTTGACAGCCTCGCCCCCCAGGACGTCGCCGAGGCTCCGTCGAAAACGGCGATCGCCCTCGTCACGCTCGCCCTTGCGGTCGGCGGCTTCGGCATCGGCACCGGCGAATTCGTGGTGATGGGATTGCTGCCGGATATCGCCGGCACGTTCGGCGTCACCACGCCCGAGGCCGGCCATGTGATCAGCGCCTATGCGCTCGGCGTCGTCGTCGGTGCGCCGGTGATCGCAGCCCTTGCCGCCAAGATGTCGCGGCGCACGCTGCTGCTCCTGCTGATGACCGTCTTTGCCGTCGGCAACATCACGAGCGCGATGGCGCCGAGCTTCCAGTCCTTTGCCTTGCTGCGTTTCGTCACCGGCCTGCCGCACGGCGCCTATTTCGGCGTCGCGGCGCTGGTCGCGGCCTCGATGGTGCCGGCGCATCGCCGCGCCAGGGCCGTCGGACAGGTGATGCTCGGCCTCACCGTCGCCACGCTGATCGGCACGCCGATCGCGACCTTCCTCGGCCAGCTTCTGAACTGGCGTGCCGCCTTCATGCTGGTCGGCGGCATCGGCGCGCTGACCGTGCTCCTGATCGCGCTCTTCCAGCCGAAAGACACGGTGGAAGAAGGCGCCAGCATCCTGCGCGAGCTTGGGGCGCTTCGCCGCGTTCAGGTCTGGCTGGCGCTCGCGGTCGCTGCCGTCGGCTTCGGCGGCATGTTCTCGATCTTCACCTATATCGCCTCCACGACCATCGACGTGGCGGGCATGCCGGTCGGCATGGTGCCGGTGGTGCTTGCCCTCTTCGGCATCGGCATGAACGTCGGCAACGTCGTCGGCTCGCGCCTGGCCGACATCTCGCTCAAGGGCACGATCGGCGGCATGCTGGTCTTCAACATCGTGATCATGAGCCTGTTCTCGCTGACCGCCGCCAGCCCGCTCATGCTCTGCATCTGCGTCTTCCTGATCGGCTGCGGCTTCGCCGCCTGCCCCGCCGTCCAGACGCGGCTGATGGATGTGGCGGCGGATGCGCAGACGCTTGCCGCCGCCTCCAACCACTCGGCCTTCAACATCGCCAACGCGCTCGGCGCCTGGCTCGGCGGCCTGGTCATCTCCTGGGGATACACGGCGGCATCGACGGGCTATGTCGGCGCCGTGCTCTCGTTTGCCGGCCTTCTCGTCTTCGGCCTCGCCGTCATGCTGGAACGGCGCGACGGGATCGCCTGATCCCGCCGCGATTGGTGCGGCATTCTGGCTTTAACCTTTGAAGCCACTTGACTTTTCTCGACCTGAGAGCCATCTGTCTGGCGTGGAAGCCAGCGTGCTCCCACGCCGATCAACCGGAGCCATCTTACGATGCCTAGCGACAGTAGTAGTCGATTGCCTATGCCGTCAGCGGCGTTCGTGGCTTAGTCCGGCTCCTGTCGGCTCGCCACGATCCGCCGCGACGGCGGATCGACTGAAAGGCGAGCCAATGAACTTCAACAGCCTTCCTCTCCGGGCAGGACATGCTGCCCTCAGCCTGCTCAACGACGGACGCGGTGCGATCAGCACCGCCGAGCGCGTCGAACAGCTCAATGCACTCGATATTCCCGAAGCCGCCCGCGCGCTGGCCGCCCTGCCCCAGCAGAAGGCAGTCGGCATTCTCAGCCGCCCCGAGCTTCACAACGCCGCGGCGATCCTGATCGAAATGCCGTCGGAACAGGCGGCCCGCCTGCTCAACGCGACCGCGAACGACCGCGTCGTCGACCTCTTCCTGGAAATGGACGAGGCGACCCAGGCGCGTCTCTTCGACCGGCTGGACAACGCCACCCGCGTCGCCATCCAGAACCTGATGGACTATCCGCCGGGGACGGCCGGCAGCATCATGACGACCGAGTTCGTCAGCGTGCCGGACAACTGGACGGTCGCCCAGACGCTGGATCACGTCCGCCAGGTGGAGCGCTCGCGCGAGACGGTCTATGCGATCTACGTGCTTGACGCCGGCACACACGCGCTCGCCCATGTCGTGACGCTGCGCCGCCTCATCACTGGCGCCGAAGATGCCTCGATCCTCTCCGTCGCGCAGAAAGGCCCGCTGATCACGGCCGATGCCCTGATGAAGCAGGAGGATGTCGCCCGGCTGATCCGCAAGCACAACCTGCTCGCGCTCCCGGTTACCAATCACGACGGCAAGATGCTCGGCATCGTCACCGTGGACGACGTCATCGACACGATGATCGCCGACACCACCGAGGACGCGCAGAAATACGGCGGCATGGAAGCGCTCGGCAAGCCCTATATGACGATCGGCTTCCTCGGCATGATCCGCAAGCGCGCCGGCTGGCTCGCCGCGCTCTTTCTTGGTGAAATGCTGACGGCAAGCGCCATGCAGCATTTCGAAGGCGAGCTGGAGAAGGCCGTCGTGCTGACGCTCTTCATCCCGCTGATCATGAGTTCCGGCGGCAATTCCGGCTCGCAGGCGACCTCGCTGATCATCCGGGCGCTGGCGGTCGGTGAGATCAAGCTCTCCGACTGGTGGCGGGTGCTGCTGCGTGAACTGCCCTCCGGCCTGACGCTCGGCGTCATCCTCGGCCTGATCGGGCTCATCCGCATCACGGTCTGGCAGTCGCTCGGCCTGTTCGACTACGGCGAGCACTGGCATCTGGTGGGGCTGACCGTCTTCGGCGCCCTGATCGGCATCGTCACCTTCGGCTCGGTCTGCGGCTCGATGCTGCCCTTCATCCTGCAGAAACTGCGCTTCGACCCCGCCAGCGCATCGGCACCCTTCGTCGCCACGCTGGTCGACGTCACCGGCCTCGTGATCTACTTCTCGGTGGCGCTGCTGATCCTGAGCGGCACGCTGCTGTAAGCAAAAAAGCCGGCGCTCATCGCGCCGGCTTTTTCCTTACATGTTCGGATAGACCGGTCCCTCGCCGCCTTGCGGCGGCACCCAGTTGATGTTCTGGTTCGGGTCCTTGATATCGCAGGTCTTGCAGTGCACGCAGTTCTGCGCGTTGATGACGAAGGTCTGTTCGCCGTCCTTTTCCACCCATTCGTAGACGCCGCCCGGGCAGTAGCGGGTCGAAGGGCCGGAATAGACGCCGAGTTCGGAGGCCTTTTGCAGCGCCGGGTCCTTGAGCTGCAGGTGGATCGGCTGGTCTTCCTCGTGATTGGTGTTCGACAGGAAGACGGAGGAAAGGCGGTCGAAGGTCAGCACGCCGTCCGGCTTCGGGTAGTCGATCTTTTTGTGCTGTGCCGCCGGCTCCAGCGAAGCAGCGTCCGTCTTGCCGTGCTTCAGCGTGCCGAAGAAGGAGAAGCCGAGAAGCTGGTTGGTCCACATGTCGAGACCGCCGAGCGCGACGCCGATCGCCGTGCCGAACTTCGACCACAGCGGCTTGACGTTGCGCACGCGCTTCAGGTCCTTGCCGATGTCGGTGGCGCGCCAGGCGTTCTCGATCTCGATCGGCTCGTCATTGGCGCGGCCGGCGTCAATGGCGGCGGCGATCTTTTCCGCCGCCAGCATGCCGGAGAGCACCGCATTGTGGCTGCCCTTGATGCGCGGCACGTTGACGAAGCCCGCCGAACAGCCGATCAGCGCGCCGCCGGGGAAGGAGAGCTTCGGCACCGACTGATAGCCGCCCTCGGTAATGGCGCGCGCGCCGTAGGAGAGCCGCTTGCCGCCCTCGAAGGTGCCGCGGATCGCCGGATGCGTCTTGAAGCGCTGGAATTCCTCGAAAGGATAGAGATAGGGGTTCTTGTAGTTCAGGTGGACCACGAAGCCGACGGCGACGAGGTTGTCCTCCAGATGATAAAGGAAGGAGCCGCCGCCCGTCTTCATGTCCAGCGGCCAGCCGAAGGAATGCTGCACCAGGCCGGGACGATGGTTTTCCGGCTTGACCTGCCAGAGTTCCTTGATGCCGATGCCGAATTTCTGCGGCTCGCGATCCCGCTGCAAATCGAACTTGGCGATGAGCTGCTTGGCGAGCGAGCCGCGCACGCCCTCGCCGATCAGCACGTATTTGCCGAGAAGCGCCATGCCGCGGGTGTAGTTCGGCCCCGGTTCGCCGTTGCGCTCGATGCCCATGTCGCCGGTCGCGACGCCGATCACAGCACCGTCGTCATTGTAAAGCACTTCGGTCGCGGCAAAGCCCGGATAGATTTCGACGCCGAGGGCTTCCGCCTTTTCGGCGAGCCAGCGACAGACATTGCCGAGCGAGACGATGTAGTTGCCGTGATTGTTCATCAGCGGCGGCATGAAGGCGTTCGGCAGGCGGATGGAGCCCGCCGGGCCGAGGAACAGGAAGTGGTCGGCCGTAACCTCGGTCTTGAAGGGATGGCCCTCCTCCTCGCGCCAGCCGGGCAGAAGGCGGTCGACGCCGATCGGATCGACCACCGCGCCGGACAGGATATGAGCGCCGATTTCCGCGCCCTTCTCCAGAACGACGACGGTCAGGTCCGGATTGACCTGCTTCAGCCGGATCGCTGCGGATAGCCCGGCCGGCCCTCCGCCGACGATCACCACGTCGAATTCCATGCTCTCGCGTGGGGGCAAGTCTTCTCTTTCGGCCATCGATCCTCTCCGCAGGCTTTGTTCCCGTTCTCCCCCTTTCCTTGTCAAATCGCACCCGACTTGTCGAGCGGCGTTGCGACAGCCGCTGGCCTTATCAGGAGAAAAGCCTCTCCATGGCGAAAAAAGCGACAGCGGATGCGGATGACCGATGCGAAAAGGCGCTTTATATACATCCCTTAAACAGCAACGAATTCAGAAGGAACCCGTCATGGATCTCGGCATCAAGGGAAAACGCGCGCTGATTCTGGCCTCGTCCAAGGGGATCGGGCACGGCATCGCGGTGGCGCTGGCGCGCGAGGGCGCGGACGTCCTCCTGTGCGGCCGCAGCAGCGAGCGGCTGGAAGCCAACTGCAAGGCGATCAACGCCGAGGGACGCGGCAAGGCCGACTGGGTCTGGGCGGACCTCAACGAAGACGGCTTCGTCGAAAGCCTGACGGAGGCCGTCGAGGCGAAGCTCGGCGGCCTCGACATTCTCGTCAACAACACCGGCGGCCCGACGCCGGGCAAGACCACCGACATGACGCCGGAGAGGCTGGAGACCTATTTCCTGTCGATGGTCGCGCGCGTCATCACGCTCACCAACGCCTTCCTTCCGGGGATGGTCGCGCAGCGCTGGGGCCGCATCCTGACGGTCGCCTCGTCGGGCGTCTTCGAGCCGATACCGGGCCTTGCGCTCTCCAATACGCTGCGGCCGGCGCTGGTCGGCTGGAGCAAGACGCTGGCGACCGAGGTCGCACGCCACGGCATCACGTCCAACATGCTTTTGCCGGGAAGCATCGCGACGGGGCGCCTCGACGAACTGGACGGTGCGGCGGCAAAGCGCAGCGGACGCGACATCGAGGAGGTTCGCGCCGAGCGCCAGGCGCGCATTCCGGTCGGGCGCTACGGCAGCGTCGAGGAATTCGGTGCGACCGCCGCCTTCTTGTGCAGCGCACAAGCGAGCTACGTCACCGGCTCGACGATCCGCTGCGACGGCGGGGCGGCGGCCTCCATCTGACGCCTGCGGGCGAAGGCAGGAGCGCCGAATCCGACGCTCTCGAAAGATTGATCGGACGGTGAACGGCGGCGCGAAACGGCGCCGTCGCACTGTTGTTTTCCTTAAGGCCTATAGGGAAGTGCTGCAAAATCGCCTTTTGCCGCGGGAAAGGCCGAAGCTTTCCAAGCTTTAATTTTTTTGCCGGCGCGGATGATGATAAATTGCTCGCCGAATGTGCGCCGCAGTCTTCGCGGCGGGCCTGTCGCCCGCCCGGTTCAGCGGTAACAGTGAAGTGAAGAGAAGCGGCATTTCTCCTAAACCTTTTGCATTGCAATATCCCGCATCTCGTCCCGTAGATCCAGAATCCGGTTGCCAAACGAATGAAGAAATTTTTAGCCACCATCAGTCTTCTTGCCATCGTCGCCGGGGTCGCCTGGACGCAGCGCGAGCACATACCCTTCCTGCAGAAATACGCCGTGACGGCGACCGCCGGCAAAGCCGGCGCCGCGGACGCGGCCGATGCCGGCGGCGGCGGCAAGGGCCGCAAGGGGCGGAGCGGCGCCCCCTCCGCGGTCAAGACGGTGGCCGCCACGCTCGACACGCTGCCGAACGATGTGACGGCCACGGGCTGGGCGAGTGCTGAGGACACGACCACCATTGCCGCGCAGGAAGCCGGCACGATCGTCTCGATCGTTGCCCAGGACGGCGCGATGGTGAAGACGGGAGACCTGATCGCCGAGCTTGACGCCCGCACCGCCCAGGCCGCCGTCGACAAGGATCAGGCGATGCTCGCCAAGGACCAGGCGACGCTGACGGTGGCGGAAACGGCGCTTTCCCGCGCCAAGAACCTTCTGAACGGCGCCGGCACACAGCAGACCGTCGACCAGGCCCAGGCCGCGCGCGACACGGCGGCTGCGACCGTGGACGGCGACCGCGCCCAGCTCGCCAGCGACCAGGTGCTGCTCGAACACACCCAGATTCGCGCGCCCTTCGACGGGCGCCTCGGCGACATCGGGCTCAGCGTCGGCGCCTATGTCAGCCCCGGCACGGCGATCGTGACGGTCGCGAAATACGACCCGGTCTACGTCAAGTTCCATCTGCAGGAGAGCTATCTGCGCGAGCTGAAGCAGGCGCTCGCGGTCGGCCCGGTCGCCGTTTCCACCGTGCCCCGCAGCGACAAGGGCAAGCCCCGCGACGGCGAGATCAGCTTCTACGACAATACGGTGGACCCCGCTTCCGGCACCATTCTCGCCAAGGCGAAGTTCGAAAATGCCAAGGGCTCGATCTGGCCCGGCCAGTCGGTCAACCTCGTGGTCCACTTCAACAACAACGAGAAGGTCATCGTGGTGCCGACCGTCGCGGTCGCGCCGGGGCCTGACGGCTTTTATGCCTTCGTCGTCGGCAAGGACAACAAGGTGCACATGACGCCGGTGACGGTGGCGCGCGCGAACGGCAGCCGCACCGCGATTTCCAAGGGGCTTTCGGAAGGCGACCATGTCGTCGTCGAAGGACAGGTGCAGCTTCTCGACGGCCAGACGGTGACCGAACAGTTCGCCGAAGGTACCGGCGACCATGTGGCGCTCGCGGACGAGGCTCAGAAGCCGGCAGCGGTTGGAGACGGCCAATGATCCCCAATTTCTGCATCCGGCGCCCGGTCGCCACGACGCTTCTGGCTCTCGGCATCGTGCTCGCCGGCCTTGCAGGCTACCGGCAACTGCCGGTCTCGGCACTGCCGCGGGTCGACTTTCCGACGATCAACGTTTCGGCACAATTGTCGGGCGCCTCGCCGCAGACGATGGCCACCTCCGTCGCCACGCCGCTGATCAAGCAGTTCCAGACGATCCCCGGCATCAGCGAAATCAGCGCGACCAGTTCCCTCGGCAACACCAGCATCGTGCTGCAGTTCGATCTCAACCGGGATATCGACGCCGCGGCATCCGACGTTCAGGCGGCGATTTCCCATGCGACGCGCCAGCTTCCCGACAATCTGACGACGCCGCCGAGCTACCGCAAATCGAACCCGGCCGATGCGCCGGTGATGCTGCTTGCCGTGCAAAGCGACACCATGCCGCGCAGCAAGCTGGACGACATTGCGGAAAACATCATTTCGCCGTCTCTCTCGACCCTGCCGGGCGTGGCCGAAGTCACCGTCTTCGGCGCGCAGACCTATGCCGTCCGTGTCGAGGTCGATCCGGCCAAGCTTCAGGATCGCGGCATCGGCATCGACACGGTCAACAACGCGATCGCCAACGCCAACAGCCAGGTTCCCGTCGGCTCTCTGCAGAACGAAACGCAGAGCATGACGATCAACGCCAACACCCAGCGCACCAACGCGGAACAGTTCCGCTCGCTGGTCATCGCCAATCCGAACGGTGCGCCGATCCATCTTTCCGACGTCGCCGACGTGCGCGACGGGGTGCAGAACGACAAGACCGGCAGCTGGTACGACGGCAAGCGCTCGATCCTGCTCGCCATCCAGCGCCAGCCGGATGCGAACACCGTCGCGGTGGTCGACGCCATCAACGCCAAGCTGCCCGGCCTTCATGCCGAAGTGCCGCACTCGGTCAACATGACGGTGATGAACGATTCCGCAAAGCCGATCCGCGACGCCATCGCCGACGTCAAGGTGACGCTCATGATCACCATCGGGCTTGTCATCCTCGTCATCTACCTGTTCACCGGACACCTGACGGCAACGATCATCCCCGGCCTTGCCGTGCCGCTGTCGCTGATCTCCACCTTCGGCATGATGTACGTGCTCGGCTACAGCATCGACAACATCTCGCTTCTCGGGCTGACGCTCGCCGTCGGCCTCGTGGTGGACGACGCGATCGTCATGCTGGAAAATATCCTGAGGCATGTCGAGGAAGGCATGCCGGTGCGACAGGCGGCGATCAAGGGCGCGGCCGAAGTCAGCTACACCATCATCTCCATGTCGGTGTCGCTGATCGCGGTGTTCATCCCGATCCTGCTCATGGGCGGCGTCGTCGGCCGCATCTTCAACGAATTCGGCATGGTGGTGGCGATCGCCATCGTCTCCTCGGCCATCGTTTCGCTGACGGTCACGCCGATGCTCGGCTCGCGGCTTTCCGGCGGCGAGGGACATGTTCCCTTGCCGGTGCGCCTCTTCAACGCCGGTTTCGACTGGACGCTTCGCGGCTATGACCGCTCGGTCGGCTGGTGTCTCAAGCACCGCGGCACGATCCTGATGGTGTTCCTGGGGTCGGTCGGCCTCTCCATCTATCTCTTCATGGTGCTGCCGGCGAGCTTCTTCCCGACGGAGGATATCGGCCGCCTGACGGTTTCCACGCAGGCCCGCCAGGATATCTCCTACCCCGCCATGCGCGACCTCCAGGCGCAGGCGGCAGAGATCGTCCGCAAGAACCCGGCCGTCAACCATGTGATGTCGATCACCGGCGGCAGCGCCCGCAGCCCGCTCAACAACGGCACGATGTATGTCGAACTGAAGGACAAGGATAAGCGGCCGCCGCTCGACCAGACCCTTCGGGAGCTGCGCGCCAGCATCTCCAAGATCGCCGGCCTGAAGGCCTATATCACGCCGCAGCAAAGCCTGCGCTTCGGCGGCCGCAATACGGCGAGCCAATACCAGCTCGTGGTTCAGGCGCTGAGCGCGGACCAGACGAACCTGTGGGCGAACAAGATCAAGGAGGCGCTGCGCAAGGACAGCCGCTTCACCGATGTCACCTCGGACGAGCAGAACAACGCGCTGCAGGCCAACATCGTGGTGGACACGGAAAAGGCCGCCGCCTTCGGCATCACCGACGACCAGTTGCGTACGACGCTGCAGCAATCCTTCGGCGGAAACGCCGCCGCGCAGATCCAGTCGACCGGCGACAGCTACGACGTCATCGTCGAATACGATACGAGCAAGCCCTGGGACGACCAGAAGCTGCAGCAGATCCGCATCGCCTCCGCGAACGGCGCGCTGGTGCCGCTGTCGAACTTCGCGCATGTCGAACGGACCACCGGCCCGGTCACCATCAACCAGACCGGTCAGCTCGTCTCGACGACAGTGTCGTTCAACCTGCCGGCAGGCGTGGCGCTCGGCGACGCGACGGCTGCGATCGACGACCTCAAGAAGGAGATCAACATGCCGGCGGACGTCTTCACGTCCTATGGCGGCACGGCACAGATCTTCCAGCAGTCGCAGGGCAACACGCCGCTCCTGATTCTGGCGGCGGTGCTGACGATCTACGTGGTGCTCGGCGTTCTCTACGAGAGCTTCATCCACCCGCTGACGATCCTGTCGGGCCTGCCGGCCGCCGCCCTCGGCGCGCTGCTGGCCCTGAAAATCCTCGGCTTCGACCTCTCGATCATCGCGCTCATCGGCCTTCTCATGCTGATCGGCATCGTCAAGAAGAACGCGATCATGATGATCGACGTGGCGCTGGAGACGCTACGCTCCACCGAAGGCGCCTCGCCGACGGAGGCGATCCACGAAGCCTGCGTGCGGCGTTTCCGCCCGATCATGATGACGACCTTCTGCGCGCTCCTCGGCGCGCTGCCGATCGCGCTCGGCACCGGCGCAAGCTCGGAACTGCGCCAGCCGCTCGGCATCGCCGTGGTCGGCGGCCTGATCGTCTCGCAGGCGCTGACGCTCTTCATCACCCCGGTCATCTTCGTCGAGATGGACAGGCTGAACACCTGGCTCGGCGGGCTCGGCAGCAAGAAGAAAAAGGCCGAGCCGGAAGACGAAAGCCGCCCGGCAATCGCGGCTGAGTGATTTCACGTTAAAACCATTAGGTAGCGCGCAACCTTCATGATAGGGTAGCGCGCTACTTTATGGAGGATACCGTGCCGCGCCCCAAGCGAACCGAAGACGGCTTAACCAAGTTTCAACGCTACCGCCAGCAACAGCTGCATCGGGGCATGAAGCAGTTGCGCATCTGGGTGCCTGATCCTCATCGGCCGGAATTTGCCGCCGAGGCCAAGCGGCAGGGTCTACTGCTGCGCGGCCGGCCCGAGGAAGCCGAAGCGCTGGATTTCATCGCCGCCGCAATCGAATGGCCGGAAGTGTGAAAAGAGGTGATCTCGTCACCGTCTCCGCGCAGAGGGATTATGGCAAGCCACGCCCGGCAGTCATCGTTCAATCCGATGCGCTCGATGCGGCGGATAGCGTGCTGGTTGCCTTGATCACCGGCACAATCGTCGACGCCCCGCTTTACCGGCTTACCGTCGAACCGACGGCCGGGAATGGCCTCAGGGCCGTCTCGCAAATCATGGTCGACAAGGTTCTGGCCTATCCACGCGCCAAATGTGGATCGGTGATCGGTCATCTTTCAAGTACAGACATGCTGGTACTGAATAACATGCTATCGGTGATGATTGGCCTCGCCGACTGACCGTTAGGGCGCCATCCTCAGTTTGGCGAAAGAAACCATTCCACATTTCCGTTAGGCCCCATCTCCCACATCCTTTTTCCAGCCATAACCCTTGCCCCGGCGCGCGCGGCGTGGCATGAGGCGCCCTCCTCCGGCCGGGGCGCATGGCGCCCGCTGCCGGGCATCCATCCAATTTGTCAGATTATGGGAGTGCGGGCATGGCTCAGGCACTTGGCTTCGATTTCGGCACCACCAATAGCGTGCTAGCCCTGGCGGAAGGCCGCGCGACCCGCTCGGTCGCCTTCACCAGCTCCGCCGGCACCGCAGACAGCCTGCGCACGGCGCTCTCCTTCATGAAGGACGCAACCCTTGGCGCGTCGGCGCTGAAGGTCGAGGCCGGGCACGCAGCGATCCGGCAGTTCATCGACAATCCGGGCGATTGCCGCTTCCTGCAGTCGATCAAGACGTTTGCGGCAAGCGCCCTCTTTCAGGGAACGCTGGTCTTCGCCAAGCGCCACAGCTTCGAGGACCTGATGGAAGTCTTCGTGCGGCGGCTGCGGGCTTATGCCGGCGAAGGCTGGCCGGAGGGCGTTCAGCGCATCGTCACCGGCCGGCCGGTGCATTTCGCCGGCGCCAACCCGGATGCGGCGCTTGCCACTGAGCGCTATAACGAGGCGCTGTCCCGCTTCGGCTTTCCGGAGATCCATTACGTCTACGAGCCGGTGGCCGCCGCCTTCTATTTCGCCCAGACGCTGAAGACCGACGCGACGGTGCTCGTCGCAGACTTCGGCGGCGGCACCACGGACTATTCGATCATCCGTTTCGAGACGGAAGGCGGCAAGCTGAAAGCGACGCCGATCGGCCATTCCGGCGTCGGCATCGCCGGCGATCATTTCGACTACCGCATGATCGACAACGTCGTGGCGCCGCAGATCGGCAAGGGCAGCCATTTCAAGAGCTTCGACAAGGTGCTTGAAGTGCCGTCGTCTTATTACGCCAACTTCGGGCGCTGGAACCAGCTTTCCATCTTCAAGACCACCCGCGAATTCACGGACCTGAAGGCGCTGGTGCGCACCAGCCTTGAGCCGGAAAAGCTGGAGACCTTCGTCGACCTGGTCGAGCATGACGAGGGCTATCCGCTCTATCAGGCGGTCTCGGCGACGAAGATGGCGCTGTCGAAGGAAGAGGAAGCCGAGTTTCACTTCCCTCCCCTCGGGCCGGGCGGGCGCCGCAGCATTCGCCGCGCGGATTTCGAGGGCTGGATCGGCGATGACCTGAGAAAGATCGAAGATGCGCTCGACGACGTGCTGGCGAAGACGGAGATGAGCGAGCGCGATATCGACAAGGTGTTCTTGACCGGCGGCACGTCCTTCGTGCCCGCCGTGCGCCGCATCTTCACGGAGCGCTTCGACGCAGGCCGGATCGAAAGCGGCGGCGAGCTGCTGTCGATCGCCCACGGCCTTGCGCTCATCGGCGAGCGCGACGACATCGCGCAGTGGACGGCCTGAGGCCGTGAAAGGCTTTCCCTCGCCACCCGCCTTCGTTAAAGTCGCGCCATGATCTCCGCCCGCGACCTCGACCCGGCCGAACTCGCCGCCCTCCTGCATTTTCATGCGGATGCGGGCGTCGAATGGCTGCTGGAGGAAGAGGCGGTGGACCGCTTCGCCGAATTCGAGGCGGCAAGGGCCGCGCGTCAGGCGATGCGTGCGCCCGCAGCGGCAGCGCCGGGCAATGCAGCGCCGCAGCCTGCGGCGGCCGCGCGCGCCTCGCGGGCTGCGGCAAGCCCTGCCCCTGCCCCCCGCGCGGCACCCGCGATCCCGGACGAGCAGGCGGTCGAACAGGCGCGGTTCGCGGCGGAAAGCGCGCGTTCGCTTGGCGAATTGAAGACGGCGCTGGAGGCCTTCAACGGCTGCAACCTCAAAACCAGCGCGCGTTCCACGATCTTCGCGAGCGGCGACGCGAAGGCGGGCGTGATGGTGATCGGCCCGATGCCCAGCGCCGACGACGACCGCGAAGGAACGGCATTCGCGGGACGCGCCGGCCTGCTGCTCGACCGGATGCTTGCCGCCATCGGGCTTGGTCGCAACGATATCCTGCTCACCAACGTCATTCCATGGCGGCCGCCGGGCAGCCGCGCGCCGTCAGCGCCCGAAATGGATATTTGCAGGCCCTTCATCGAACGGCAGATTGCGCTGGCGGAGCCCAAGCTCCTGCTGCTGCTCGGCAATTTCACCGCGCGTTTCTTCTTCGGCGGCAGCGACACCATTCATGCGCTCCGTGGCCAATGGCGGGATGTCGGCATTGCCGGGCGCACCCTGCCGGCCATCGCCAGCCTGCATCCGCAGGAGCTTCTGACCGCGCCGGTGAACAAGCGGCTGGCCTGGAACGATCTTCTGGCGTTCCGCACGCGCCTTGAGAGCATTTCCGAGTAATTATTCACCAACATGAAGATTGAATTAAAAAAGCTATGTATTTTTTGCATAGCCGAAAGCCGCATCATGGGCTTGCAGAATCGATGCTGCACTGCAATATAAGCATTGTGTCTTGGGAGGAACCATCATCAGGAACCAAGGCCATGACTGTACGATTCCGACCGATCCATTGCGGGTTTGAAACCCTGCGCACCGCCAGCGAAAGACTTCGCCCGGCTCATACCCATCGCCGCGGCCCGGCCGCCAACGAGCAGATGACCGCTCGCGGCACCGGCATTTCGGCACGCATCGCACGCCCCGCGTCGATCTTCGCCGATTTTCGGGAATATTGATCCCGCGGCATTTGCGACATTCCGATGTCCATGAGGACGCGCCGGTCTCAAGCCGGCGCTTTTCGTTTTTGCCGATAGCCAGCGCCTCCGGTCCCCTCTCTGTCGCGCCCCTCTCTGTCGCGATTGAACGCGCGCGGCGGCTCGGATAGAAGCATGAGTCTCCGCAGCGCCTCCTTCCGACCGGGATTCTCCAATGCTGGCCAGCCTCGTCTCGATCGCCAGTCTGATGTTGTCAACGCTGTTGATGATGATCGGCTACGGGCTCATGAACTTCGTCGTGCCGATCCGCTCGGTCGCCGAGGGCTGGTCGACCTTCACCATCTCGGTGATCGCGACCGGCTATACCTTCGGGTTCACGATCTCCTGCATCATCACGCCGCTCTTCGTGAAGCGCGTCGGCCATGTGCGCGTTTTCGGCGCGCTGATCGCGCTTCTGTGCGTCGGCATCCTGCTCTGCGCGCTGTTGGTCGACTGGCGGGCCTGGATCGCCTTTCGCTGCATCAGCGGCTTCGGCATCGCCGGCAGCTATCTCATCATCGAAAGCTGGCTCAACGAGCGCGTCACCAACGACAACAGGGCGACCATCTTTTCGGTCTACATGGTGACCTGCCTCGTCGGCTCGATCGGCGGACAATATCTGGTGCCGCTCGGCGACCCGAAGACGACATTCCTCTTCATCCTCTGCGGCGTGATCTTCTCGCTCGCCATGCTGCCGACGGCGCTGTCGACCGCCAAGTCGCCGACGCCGATCCAGGAGGCGAAATTCGATCTTCCGAAGCTCTACCGCCTGTCGCCGATCGCCTTCATCGGCTCGCTGCTGTCGGGGGCGCTTTCCGGCACCTGGAACAGCCTCGGGGGCGTCTATACGCAGAAGATCGGCATGAACACGGCCCAGGGCGCGACGCTGCTCGCCTGTGTGCTGGCCGGCGGCGCCATCTCGCAAATGCCGATCGGGCGTATCTCCGATATGATCGACCGCCGCATCGTCATGATCGTCTGCGGCATCATCGGCGTGCTTTCCTGCATCGCCATGGCGCTCTTCGACCTGAATTCTCCGACGGCGCTCTACATCTCGACCTTTTTCGCCGGCACGGTGCTTTATCCGATCTACGCGATCAACGTCGCGCATGCCAACGACCGCGCAGCACCCGACGAATATGTCACCATCTCCAGCGGCATCATGATCCTCTACGGCCTCGGCACGGTGTCCGGTCCGCTCGTCGGCGGCGCGATGATGCAGGCGGCCGGCCCGACGGGCCTGCTCGCCTTCATGGCCTTCATCTTCGCGCTCTATGCCGGCTATGCCGCCTTCCGCATGGCGCGGCGCAAGCCCGGCGAAGGACGTCTGGACAAGACCGGCTTCCAGGCGATGCCGATCCCGCCGGTCGGCAGCACTGACCCGGCCAATCGCGGCGTGCCGTCGCTCGGCGAGTAGCGGGCGCCCAAGCAATATCGATGGCCGCAAGTCTGCGAACTGCCATAAATTGCCAAGTAAAGTCGCGGCCAAGGCTTTAGCTTTGGTTCAGACTTTAATGCAATCATGGCGCCGAAATCGTATTTTGTCGGGAAAATTGTCCCAAACCGGTGCAATCGCACCGCCGATAAAGCCTGATCAGGAAGCACCATGCGCACAGACACGGGCCAGATCATCCATCTGGCAGACTACCGCCCCACCGACTTCGTTCTGGAACGCGTGGACCTGACCTTCGAACTGGACCCGACGGAAACCAAGGTGGAGGCGCGGCTGATCTTCCACCGCCGCGAAGGTACCGATCCGACCCTGCCGCTGGTGCTCGACGGCGACGAACTCAATCTCACGGGCCTGCTGCTCGACCAGTCCGAGATGCCCGCCTCGCAATATGCAGTAACGCCCGAAAGCCTGACCATAAACGGCCTGCCGGAAGCCACCCCCTTCGAGGTGACGATCACCACGCTCATCAATCCGGAAGCCAACACGCAACTGATGGGCCTTTACCGCAGCGGCGGCATCTACTGCACCCAGTGCGAAGCCGAAGGCTTCCGCCGCATCACCTATTTCCCCGACCGGCCGGACGTGCTGGCGCCCTATACCGTCAACATCATCGCCGACAAGGCCGCCAACCCGCTGCTGCTCTCCAACGGCAATTTTCTGGGCGGCGCCGGCTATGGCGAGGGTAAGCACTTCGCCGCCTGGTTCGACCCGCATCCGAAGCCGAGCTATCTCTTCGCGCTGGTGGCCGGCGATCTCGGCGTCGTCGAGGACACCTTCACGACCATGTCGGGCCGCGAAGTTGCGCTGAAGATCTACGTCGAGCACGGCAAGGAGCCGCGCGCGGCTTACGCGATGGACGCGCTGAAGCGCTCGATGAAGTGGGACGAGGAGGTGTTCGGCCGCGAATACGATCTCGACATCTTCATGATCGTCGCCGTCTCCGACTTCAACATGGGGGCGATGGAGAACAAGGGCCTCAACGTCTTCAACGACAAATACGTTCTCGCCGATCCCGAAACGGCGACCGACGCCGACTACGCCAATATCGAGGCGATCATCGCGCATGAATATTTCCACAACTGGACCGGCAACCGCATCACCTGCCGCGACTGGTTCCAGCTCTGCCTCAAGGAAGGGCTGACGGTCTATCGCGACCACGAGTTTTCCGCCGACCAGCGCTCGCGCCCGGTCAAGCGCATCGCCGAGGTGCGGCATCTGAAATCGGAGCAGTTCCCCGAGGACGCCGGCCCCCTCGCCCATCCGGTCCGCCCGACGAAATACCGCGAAATCAACAACTTCTATACGACGACGGTCTACGAAAAAGGCAGCGAAGTCACGCGCATGATCGCGACGCTGCTCGGCCGCGACCTCTTCAAGAGGGGCATGGATCTCTATTTCGAGCGCCATGACGGGGACGCGGCCACCGTCGAGGACTTCGTCAAGTGCTTCGAGGATGCGAGCGGCCGCGACCTCACCCAGTTTTCGCTCTGGTACCATCAGGCCGGCACGCCGCTCGTCACCGCCTCCGGCGCCTATGACGCCGGCGCGAATACCTTCACCCTCTCGCTCGAGCAGATGGTGCCGGCAACGCCGGAGCAATCGGCAAAGGAGCCGATGCACATTCCGCTGCGCATGGCGCTTCTCGCCGAAGACGGCAGCATCGTCACGCCGACGTCGGTCGACGGTGCGGAACTCACGGGCGATGTGCTGCATCTGAGGGACCGCAGCCAGACGGTCGTCTTCCGCGGCATCGCCTCCCGGCCGGTCCTGTCGCTCAACCGCAGCTTCTCCGCGCCGATCAACCTGCATTTCACCCAGAGCGCTGCCGATCTCGCCGTGATCGCCCGCCACGAGACCGATCATTTCGCCCGCTGGCAAGCGCTCACCGACCTCGCGCTGCCGAACCTGATGCAGGCGGCAAAGGATGCGCGCGAGGGCAAGCCGGTCACCTGCGACCCGGCCTTCATCGGCGCGCTCATCGCCGCCGCCGGCGACGAGAGCCTGGAGCCCGCCTTCCGCGCCCAGGCGCTGAACCTTCCGAGCGAGGCGGACATCGCCCGCGAACTCGGCTCCAACAACGACCCGGATGCGATCTACGCCGGCCGCCAGGCGATCCTCCGGCAGATCGCGGACGCCGGAAAGGACGTCTTCGCCTCGCTCTACGAGACGATGAAGACCGCCGGCGCCTTCAGCCCGGATGCGGCCGGCGCCGGACGCCGGGCGCTGCGCAACGCCGCCCTCACCTATCTCACCCTGTCGGACGACGCGCCGGCGCGCGCCAAGGCCGCCTTCGATGCCGCCGACAACATGACCGATCTCAGCCATGCGCTGGCGGTGCTCGCGCATCGCCACCCGGACAGCGCCGAGGCCGCCGAGGCGCTTGCCGCCTTCCGCGACCGTTTTGCCGGGAACGCGCTCGTCGTCGACAAGTGGTTCGCCGTGCAGGCCGCCACCCCCGGCGCGGGCACGCTCACGCGCGTCGGCAAGCTGATGGAATCGCCGCTGTTCAACCGGAGCAATCCGAACCGCATGCGCTCCCTGATCGGCAGCTTCGCCTTCGGCAACCCGACCGGCTTCAACCGCGCCGACGGCGCCGGCTACCGCTTCCTCGCCGGCCAGATCCTCGATATCGATCCGCGCAATCCGCAGCTTGCCGCCCGTCTGCTGACCTCGATGCGCTCCTGGCGTTCACTGGAAAAAGGCCGCGCCGAGAGCGCCCGCGCCGCCCTGCAGACGATCGCGGATGCCGGCAAACTCTCGACCGATGTGCGCGACATCGTCGAGCGCATGCTCCGGGATTGATCCCCGCAAACGGCTTGGCAGTGCCCAAGGGCGCCGCCATTCCTCGTAAAAGCCGTGCGGCTGCAAAGAGTTAAGAAAGTTTTACCGTCCCCTCTAGACAAGGCGAATCACCAATGATTCATTAGGGTAGATTCGGGCGAGCGGCGCGCGAATCACACGAGGGATCAAGGCGATAACGATGGTGAGCGTGCGGCGGGCGACCGTGGCCGAGGGGCGGCTGCGTGCCAATTTCGGCGGGACGAAATCGTGGCGGAGCGGGTTCGGCGATCGCGTCGGAGCGCGCGTCGAAACGGCATCGCAGCATCTGCCGAAGCTCGAGCATATCCTGAAGCGCGTCATCCCCGTGCTGATCATCGCCTTCCTGTCGGTGATCGCGGCATCGCATCTCTTCGGCATGGTGACGGAACATGCGCGCATGGAAGGCGCCGCGCAGCGCGCCACCGCTCTCGCCGCCGCGACCGCCTCCGCCGCCTTCGCCGGCGACGCCGCCACATTCGACCGGGGCGACCGCACCGCCGCCGAACGCAAGCTGGCGCTCTACCTGCCGCAGGATCGTCTCGACGCCGACGCCTTCATCCTTCTGGTGCGCGCGGACGGCCACGTCTTCGGCGCATCGGCTGCAGGTGCCGCCTATCTGGGCATGCGCATTTCCGATTTCTTCCCGGAGGTCTCGACCGTCCGCCGCGTCGGCAATGGCGGCGGCGTGATCGAAACGACGATCGCCGGCGCACCGCATTATGCGGCGATCTCGCTCGTCGGCGACGACGGCGGGATGATCCTGTCGATGACCTCGCTCAACCGCATCGCGGAACGCTGGCGCGACGAACTGACGCTCAACGTCACCCTCTTCGCCGGCATGTCCTCGATCCTGCTCGTCGTCCTCTACGCCTATTACGCGCAGGTGAAGCGCGCCCGCGACGCCGATGAAATCTTCCTCGAATCCAACCTTCGCGTCGAAACGGCGCTGGCGCGCGGCCGCTGCGGCCTTTGGGATTTCGACTTCGCCCGGCGCGAGTTCTACTGGTCGCGGTCGATGTATGACATGCTCGGCCTGCCGGCATCGGAAAAGTCGCTGACCTTCGGCGATGCGGCGCGGCTGATGCACCCGAACGACAAGAGCCTCTATACGCTTGCCCGCGCCGCCGCGCGCGGCAATGCCAGTCAGGTGGATCAGGTGCTCCGCATCCGCCACGCCAAGGGGCATTATGTCTGGATGCGCGCCCGCGCGCAGGTGATCCGCACCAATTCCGGCCGCGTCCACATGATCGGCATCGCCATGGACGTGACCGAGCAGCACCGCCTCGCGCAGCGCTATGCCGAGGCCGACCAGCGCCTGGCCGACGCGATCGAATGCACCTCGGAAGCCTTCGTGCTCTGGGACAAGAACGACCGCCTCGTCATGTGCAACGCGCATTACCAGCAGGCTTACGGCCTGCCCGACAGCGTGCTGGTGCCGGGTACCGAGCGCTCGGTGGTCAATGCCGCCGCACTCCGCCCGGTGATCGAGCGCCGACGCGCCGATCCCGACCGCTCGGGCTATGCGCAGACGACCGAGGTGCAGCTTGCCGACGAGCGCTGGCTGCAGATCAACGAGCGGCGCACCCGCGACGGCGGCATGGTCTCGGTCGGCACCGACATCTCGCTCCTGAAGCGCAACCAGGAGCGCCTGCGCGAGTCCGAACGCCGCCTGATGGCGACCATCAACGATCTTTCCGCCTCCCGGCAGACGCTGGAGCGGCAGAAGGCGGAGCTTTCCACCGCCAACACCAATTACCTCGCCGAGAAGGAGCGCGCCGAAGCCGCCAACAAGGCGAAGTCCGAATTCCTCGCCAACATGTCGCATGAGCTGCGCACGCCGCTCAACGCCATCCTCGGTTTTTCGGAAATCCTCCAGAACCAGATGTTCGGGCCGCTCGGCTCCGGCAAATACGACGAATACGCCAAGGATATCCACGACAGCGGCAAGCATCTGCTGAACGTCATCAACGACATTCTCGACATGTCGAAGATCGAAGCCGGGCATATGAAGCTGCATCGCGAGACCATCGACCTCGCCCCGCTGATCGAGGAATGCCTGCGCTTCACCGCCGTCCCGGCCGCCTGCAAGGACATCGATATCGACCAGCGCATCGTCTCCGGCATCACGCTTGCCGCCGACCGCCGCGCGATGAAGCAGATCCTGCTCAATCTCCTCTCCAATGCCGTGAAGTTCACCGACGCCGGCGGACGCGTTCAGGTGCGCACCCGCAACAGCGACCGCGGCGTGGTGCTGACGATTGCCGACACCGGCATCGGCATCCCGAAATCGGCGCTCGGCAAGATCGGCCAGCCGTTCGAGCAGGTTCAGAGCCAATATGCCAAGAGCAAGGGCGGCTCCGGGCTTGGCCTCGCCATCTCGCGGTCGCTGACGGCGCTGCATGGCGGCGCGATGAAAATCCGCTCGCGCGAAGGGCTCGGCACGGTGATCTCGATCAGCATCCCGCATCACGCGATTGCCTGTTGAGGGGCGACAAGGCCCCTCATCCGCCTACCGGCACCTTCTCCCCGCACGCGGGGAGAAGGACCTATGCCGCACCCTTTCAGTAAGGCAAGTCCCCTCTCCCCGCCTGCGGGGAGAGGGTTAGGGTGAGGGGCAAAGCCGAGCTATCGCCCCGCCGTGACCTTCTCGAAAATGCCGCGCACGGCCTTCGAGGTCTGCCGCAATTCCGCTTCCAGCACGCGAATATCGGGGCTGTCCCCTGCCCGGCAGACGATCTCGATGAGGCCGGCCGGCGCCTTGGCCGGGTCGAACTCGCCGTCGATGCAGAGGCGGATGAGCTGCGAGATATCGGTGTAGAGCGACAGCGCCGTAAGGCAGAGTTCCAGATCGTTGCGGTCCATCAGTTCCGTGCCGATCAGCTTCAACTGCCCCGCGGTATTGAAGTCGTCACCCTCCACCTTGATGCCGTTGACCGAGGCGACGAGGCGCAGATATTGCGCGATGAACTCGATATCGATCAGCCCGCCGGGAATGAGCTTCAGGTCCCATATGCTGGCCGCCGGCTTTTCGGTCCCGATCAGCGCCCGCATTTCCGACACGTCCCTGGCGATCCGCTTCGGGTCGGTCTTCGAGGAGAGCACGTCGGCGACGATGCGCTCGGCTTCGGCGATCAGTTCGGCATCGCCGCAGATCAGGCGCGCGCGGGTCAGCGCCATGTGCTCCCAGGTCCAGGCTTCCTCGCGCTGGTACTTTTCGAAGGATTTGATGCGGGTGGCGACCGGTCCCTTGTTGCCGGAGGGGCGCAGGCGCATGTCGACGTCGTAAAGCACGCCTTCCGCCGTCGGCGCCGACAGCGCCGAGATCAGCCGCTGGGTGATGCGGGTGAAATAGCGCGTGGCGTCGAGCGGCTTGGGGCCGGTGGATTCGGCGGCCGCATCGTCATAGTCGTAGAGCAGGATGATATCGATGTCGGAGCCGGCGGTCAGCTCGAAGCTGCCGAGCTTGCCCATGCCGACGACGGCCACGCGGCCGCCCGGATAATCGCCGTGCGCCGCCCTGATTTCCGTCATGACGGCATCGAGCGCCGCCTCGACGACGAGATCGGCCAGGTGCGTGAAGGCGCGGCCGGCCATGGCGCCGCGGATCGCGCCCGTCAGCAGCCGGATGCCGATCAGGAAGCGCTGCTCGGAGGCGAAGATGCGCAGCCGGTCGAGGACTTCCTCATAGTGCCGGGCGGGCGCCAGGAAGCCGCGAATGCGCTCGGCGAGATAGGCGCGCGTCGGAAGCTCGGCCATCAGCCCCGGATCGAGCATGCCGTCGAAGACGTGCGGCTTGGCGGCGATGATTTCGGCAAGCCGTGGCGCGGACGACATGATGTTGACGATCAGGAACAGCAGGTTGGGATTGTTGCCGAGCAGCGAGAAAAGCTGGATGCCGGCCGGCAGGCCCGAAATGAAGTTGTCGAAGCGCAGCAGCGCCTCGTCGGCGCGCGTGCTTTCGCCGAAGACGCGCAGCAGCTCCGGCGTCAGCTCCGTCAGCCGCTCGCGCGCCTCCACCGACTGCGTGGCGCGGTAGCGGCCGTAATGCCAGGTGCGGATGACGTTGGCGATGTCGGAGGGGCGCTCGAAGCCGAGCTTGCTCAGCGTCGCCAGCGTATCGGGGTCGTCGCCCTGGCCGGTGAAGACGAGGTTGCCGGTCTCGCTGGAAAGCTTCGCCTCCTGCTCGAAGAGCTGCGCATAGCGCCGCTCCACCGTCTTCAGCCGCGACACCAGCGCTTCCGAGAAGCTTGCCGTGTCTGCATAGCCCATCAGGAAGGCGATGCGCTTCAGCTCGGTTTCCGTCTCCGGCAGCAGGTGGGTCTGCTCGTCGCGCACCATCTGGATGCGGTGTTCGACATCGCGCAGGAACCAGTAGGCTTCCGCCAGTTCGTCGCGCGTCTCCTCGTCGATCCACTTCGCCCTGGTGAGTTCGGCAAGCGTCTCCTCGGTGGTGCGGCAGCGCAGCTGCGCCATGCGGCCGCCGGCGATCAGCTGCTGCGTCTGCACGAAGAATTCGATCTCGCGGATGCCGCCGCGGCCGAGCTTGACGTTGTGGCCCTTGACGGCGATCGCCCCATGCCCCTTGTGCACATGGATCTGCCGCTTGATCGAGTGAATGTCGGCGATCGCCGCATAGTCGAGATACTTGCGGAAGACGAAGGGCACGAGGTCGCGCAGGAAGGCTGCGCCCGCCTCGCGGTCGCCGGCGACGGGCCGCGCCTTGATGAAGGCGGCGCGCTCCCAGTTCTGCCCCCTGCCCTCGTAGTAGATCATCGCCGCGTCGACGGGGATCGCCAGCGGCGTCGAGCCGGGATCGGGGCGCAGGCGCAGGTCGGTGCGGAAAACATAGCCGTCGGCGGTGCGCTCCTGCAGGATGCGCACCAGCCGGCGCATCAGCCGGGGGTAAATGTCGATGGCATCTTCCGGGTTGGGAACGATGCCCGCCATCTCGTCGAAGAAGACGACGAGGTCGATATCGGAGGAATAGTTGAGTTCGCCGGCGCCGAGCTTGCCCATGCCGAGCACGATCAGGCCGGAGCCCTGGCTCGGTGCGGCGGGATCGGCAAGGCGCAGCTTGCCGCCTTCATGGGCCGAGAGAAGCAGATGGTCGATCGCAGCGGCAATCGAGGCCTCGGCCAGCGCGCTCAGCCACTGGGTGGTGGCGCGGCCGTCGAAAATGCGGGCGATATCGGCAAGCGCGATCAGGAAGGCGGCCTTGCGCTTGGCGATGCGCAACCGGCTCATCATCTCCGCCTCGCCGGGGATGGACCCATCCTCTCCCGGCGCCCAGGCGGCGCGCGCTTCGGCAACGAGGCGTTCGATCTGCGGCACCAGCGGCTCGCTCACGGCAGAGGCGACGAGCGCCGGATCGTAATTCGCCGTCTCGCGCAGATAGGGGGAGAGCGACAGCACGCCGACGAGGAAATCGCGAAGCGGCGAGCCCTTTTCCAGAAGGGCGGCGACGGCCGGCTCGGTCTTGCCGATATCGCGCAGGTCGGAAAGGACGGACTTTGCTTCCGTCTGGTTCAGCGGGCGAACGAGTACGTTCGGGGCGTGCTCGAGGAGAGAATCGGCAGTCTTCATACGCTTCTCCGGCCTGCCCGCGCGGAATCGCGGGGATGCTCCCCTACCGTTGAAGCAATTAGAAGGCGGTAAAGCAAGACGAAGCTTCGCCGGCGGGCATCGTCATGCGCCTGCCGGGAAGACCATGGCGGCCGTCAGCCCGCGCGAAACCGGCGCCTGCGGCGCGGTGTCGGAGAGTTCGAGGCGGCCGCTGTGCAGCTCCATGACGGCTTCGACCAGCGCAAGGCCGAGGCCGGTTCCCGGCTTCGAGCGGCTTTCGTCCAGCCGGAAGAAGCGCTTGACGACATCGCCGCGCTTGTCGGCGGGCACGCCCGGCCCGTGATCGGCAACGGCAAGCCGCACGCCGTCCGCGTCGCGCGTCAGCGTCAGCACGATTTCCGCAGCGCCATGGCAGCCGCCGGAATATTTCACCGCATTGTCGATCAGATTGAAGATCGCCTGGCCGATCAGCTCGCGATTGCCCTGCACCTCGACGCCGGGCTCGATCTCGGCCTTGAGCGCCAGCCCCGCCTCCTCGGCGACGGGCTCGTATAGCTCGACGCTGTCGGCGACGATCGAGGAGAGGTCGACCGCCGACATTTCGGCGGCCATCGACCCCGCCTCGACGCGCGAAATCATCAGCAGCGCGTTGAAGGTGCGGATCAACTGGTCGGATTCGCCGATGATCCCTTCAAGCGCGGCGCGGCGGCCCTCGGGGTTGCCGCTGTCGAGCGCGTCGGCCGCCTTGTTGCGCAGCCGCGTCAGCGGCGTCTTCAAGTCATGGGCGATATTGTCGGAAACCTGCCGCAGGCCCTCGTTCAGCTTTTCGATGCGCTCCAGCATGGTGTTTAGCGAATCCGACATGCGATCGAACTCGTCGCCCGAGCCTCCGACCGGCAGGCGCTGCGACAGGTCGCCGGCCATGATCTTGCGGCTCGCGTCGGTCAGCCGGTCGATGCGCTTCAGCGCGTTGCGGCCGATGCCGTACCAGATGACCAGCGCGCCGACGCCCATGATCGCCAGCGCCAGCATCAGCGCCTGGCGCACGAGCAGGCGGAAGCGCTCCGGCTCGCCGAGATCGCGGCCGATCAGGATGCGCAGGCCGTTGTCGAGGATGAAGATGTTGGCGATCGCCAGATTGCGCCGTTCGCCGGTGCTCTCGCCATAGCGCTCGTAGCGGAACGGCAGCTCCGTCCAGCCCTCGGCGCCGAAAACGCCGGGCTGCACGCCGGCGACGTTGCCGGCCAGGATTTCGCCGGAGGGGCTTGCGATGACGTAGAGGTTCGCGCCCGGCTGGCGGGACCGGCGCTCCATCGTGCGCAGAAGAAGGTTGAGGCCGCCGGCATCATAGGCGCGCTTGACCTGCGTGACCTCCTGCTGCACGGCGTCGCGGATCTGCCCCGTCAGCAGACGCTCGGACAGTGCCGACACATAGAAGACCAGCACCGCGGCGCACAGCCCGAACAGAAGGATATAGAGGGCGGACAGGCGGACGGGCGTCGACTTGAAGAGGACGCGGAAGCGGCTCATCCCTCGTCCTTGATCATATAGCCGGCGCCGCGGATCGTCTTTAAGAGCGGCTGGCTGAAGTCCTTTTCGATCTTCGAGCGCAGGCGCGAGACGTGCACGTCGATGACGTTGGTCTGCGGATCGAAGTGATAATCCCAGACGTTTTCGAGCAGCATGGTGCGCGTCACCACCTGGCCGGCATTCTTCATCAGATATTCCAGCAGGCGGAATTCCCGCGGCTGCAGCGGGATTTCCTTGCCGCCGCGGCGCACCTCGTGGGAAAGGCGGTCGAGTTCCAGATCGCCGACGCGGTAGATCACGTCCTGTTCCGGCGTGCCCTTGCGGCGGCCGAGCACTTCCACGCGCGCCAGCAATTCGCTGAAGGCATAGGGCTTCGGCAGGTAGTCGTCGCCGCCGGCGCGAAGGCCGGTGACGCGGTCGTCCACCTGGCCGAGCGCGGAGAGGATGAGGACCGGCGCGTGGACGCCCTTGCGCCGCAGCTCGGCGATGACGGAAAGCCCGTCCCGGCGCGGCAACATGCGGTCGATCACCATGACGTCGTAGCTGTTTTCGGTGCCCATGAAGAGGCCGCTTTCGCCGTCGCTTGCATGGTCGGCCACGATGCCGGCCTCGCGGAAGGCCTTGGTGAGGTAGGCGGCCGCTTCGAGATCGTCTTCGATAACAAGAATCTTCATGTGCTCAACACTAATCGGCCCTTGCGCTTCAGCACAACCATTATCGGATGGGTTCGATGCTTCCTGCCGGCTGCTCGTCATCTTTCGCGCCTTCCGAATGCCTGTTTTGACGCAATTCCGGACGCAAAACCGCTTCACACTTTTGCTGGAATTGCTCTCGGTTTGCATGAGAAAGCCGCGCAAGCGCAAGGCTTGCACGGCTTCCGGCTCTCATAGCGGGTCCGGCCCGATCAGCCCTGGTTGATCGGCAGCGCGATGAAGCGTGCGCCGCTATCGGACTGGATCTGGAAGAGGACGCGCGTGCGGCCGTCCTTCTTCGCCTGCTCGATGACCTTGGCGATGTCGCCGGCCGAGGAGACCTCCTGGTTGTTGACCGAGGTGATCGTCTCGCCTTCCTTCACGCCGCGGTCGGCGGCGTCGGAGTCCGGGTCGACCGTGGTGATCTGAACGCCCTTGCCGTCATCCGACGGGCCGACGGTGAGGCCGAGATCGGCCAGCGCCTTCTCGGAAGCCGGCTTCTGCTGCTCGGCCGGCTTGCCGTCATCGTTGGCGGCGTCCTTCTGTTCGGCCGGCAGCGTGCCAAGCTCGACGGTGACCGACTGGGCCTTGCCGCCGCGCCACAGCGACACTTCGACCTTGGAGCCGGGCGCCATGGCGGCGATGCGGCGTGCCAGATCGCGCGGGTCCTTCACGGTTTCCCCGTTGACGGCGGTCACGACGTCGCCGTTCTTGATGCCGGCCTTCTGGCCCGGAGAGCCATCCTGCGGGGAAACGACGAGGGCGCCGCTCGCATCCGCCAGGCCGAGCGATTCGGCGATGTCCTTGGTCACCGGCTGGATCTGAACGCCGAGCCAGCCGCGGGAGACGGCACCGCTCTTGATCAGGTCGGCAACGATGCCCTTGGCGGTATCGGCCGGGATTGCGAAGGCGATGCCGACGCTGCCGCCCGACGGCGAGAAGATGGCGGCGTTGATGCCGACGACTTCGCCGTTGAGGTTGAAGGTCGGGCCACCCGAATTGCCGCGGTTCACGGCCGCGTCGACCTGGATGTAGTCGTCATACGGGCCGGAGCCGATGTCACGGCCGCGGGCCGAGACGATGCCGGCGGTGACCGTGCCGCCGAGGCCGAAGGGGTTGCCAACGGCGACGACCCAGTCGCCGACGCGGACCTTGGTGTCGTCAGCCCACTTGACGTAGGTGAACTTGCGCTTGTCGTCGACCTTCAGCACGGCGAGGTCGGTGCGCGGGTCCTTGCCGATCAGCTTGGCATCGAGTTCCGTGCCGTCGTTCATGACGACGACGAAGGCGGCGCCATCGGCCACGACGTGGTTGTTGGTGACGAGATAGCCGTCTTCGGAAATGAAGAAGCCCGACCCTTGAGCGACCGGACGCAGGCGGCCCTTGCCATCCTGGGCATGGTCCTTCTTGCGGTCCTGGTTGCGGCCGTTCTGCTCTTCGCCGAACTGCTTGAAGAAGCGCTTCAGCGGGTGATCGTCGGGGAGGTCGTCGAAGCCGCGGCCGAGGCCGAAGCTGTCTTCCTCGTCAGCCGAAACCGGGTTGACGCGGGATTCGACGCGAACGGAAACCACGGCCGGGGAAACGGCATCGACGACGTTGGCGAAGCTCGGAACCTGCGGCGCCTGAACGGCAACGGGTTCGGCATAGGAGCGCTGGATCGCGACGGGAACGCCGGTCGCGAGAACGGCGACGGCAAGACCGGCGACCGCGGAAGCCTTGAGAGCGGTGCTGCGGGACAGCCCATCCTTAATATTCTTGAACATGTGCGTTACCTTCTTTTCTATCGTCCGACTGCGACCCCGGAAGCACCGGCGGTAATCAGTTGATGACGAAGATATAGGAGCGCGCACGTTACGGCGAACTGTCTTGGCGATGAAATATTGGTAATGTGAAAAATTCGTTGAAAATTCAACCTTTACGGTTGCCGCTGCCGCCAAGGATCTCGTCGAGGCGCCGCTGTTCCTCCTCGCTCAGCACGGTTCCGGCGGGCTTTCCGCCGCGCCTCAGGGCAAAGACGAAGAGGGCAGCCGCGCCGATGACGAGGAGGCCCGCGGGCATCGCCCAGAGCACCCATGTCTTCTCGCTCCAGCGCGGCTTCAGCAGCACGAATTCGCCGTAGCGCGAGACGATATAGTCGAGCACCTGCCGGTCGCTGTCGCCGGCGGTGAGGCGCTCGCGCACCAGTATCCTGAGGTCTCTCGCCAGTTCGGCGTTGGAATCGTCGATCGACTGATTCTGGCAGACCATGCAGCGCAGCTCGGCGGAAATCGTCCGCGCCCGCGCCTCCAGCGCCGGATCGGCGAGGATTTCATCCGGGTTGACCGCAAGTGCAGGCAGCGGCGACAGGAGGAGCGTGAGGGCGAGCAGGGCAGACGAAAGGGAAACGCCAACGCCTCTCATTCCGCCGCCTCCAGCGCCGCGGGTACGGGCTTCGCCCGCCGGCTCGGGGCGCCGACGCGCAGGCGGCGGTCGCTCAGCGAGACGGCGCCGCCGAGCGCCATGATGACGGCGCCGAGCCAGACGCAGACGATGAACGGCTTCCACCAGATGCGCACGACCATGCTGCCGTTGTCCACCGGATCGCCGAGCGAGATATAAAGCTGGCTGAGGCCGAAGGTGAGGATGCCGGACTCCGTCGTCGCCATGCGCCTTGCGGTATAGAGGCGTTTCGCGGAGGAGATTTCGCCCACCGCGACGCCACCGCGGCTCACGGTGAACTGGCCGCGATCCTCGGTATAGTTCGGGCCGGCGCCGGATCGAATGCCGTCGAAATGCAGCGTATAACCGCCGAGTTCGGCAGTCGCTCCCGGCTTCATCTCGGTGATGTTTTCCGTCTGGAAGGTGGTGACGGCGACGATGCCGAGGACGGTGACGCCAAGGCCGGCATGGGCGAGTGCCGTGCCGAAGGCGGAGCGCGGCAGGCCGGCGAGCCGCCGCCATGCGGTCGAAACCGAGACCTTCCCGACGCCGGCGCGGTACCAGAGATCGGCGGCGGCGCCGAAGACCAGGAAGAGGCCGGCGGCAAGGCCCAGCACGGCGAGAACCGGCCCGCCATGCCTGACGTAGAAGAGGACGAGCGCGCCCGCAAAGGCAAGCAGGGCCGCAACATAGAGCCGCTGCAGCGCGCCCAAGAGATCGCCGCGCTTCCAGGCGAGCATCGGCCCGAAGGGCACGGCGACCAGCAGCGGCACCATCAGGAGCCCGAAGGTGAGATTGAAGAAGGGCGGCCCGACGGAAATCTTGTCACCCGCCAGGATATCCAGCGCCAGCGGATAGAGCGTGCCGGTCAGCACCGTGCCGCAGGCGACCGTCAGGATGAGGTTGTTCAGCACCAGCGCGCCCTCGCGCGAGATCGGCGCGAACAGGCCGCCGGCGGCGAGCAGCGGTGCGCGCAGCGCAAAGAGCGACAGCGCGCCGCCGATGAAGATCAGCAGGATGGCGAGGATGAAGACGCCGCGCGTCGGATCGCTGGCGAAGGCATGGACCGAGGTCAGCACGCCGGAGCGCACGAGGAAGGTGCCGAGCAGCGACAGCGAGAAGGTGAGGATCGCCAGCAGCACCGTCCAGATTTTCAGCGCGTCGCGCTTTTCCATGACCAGCGCCGAATGCAGCAGCGCCGTGCCGGCGAGCCAGGGCATGAAGGAGGCGTTCTCCACCGGGTCCCAGAACCACCAGCCGCCCCAACCGAGTTCGTAATAGGCCCAGTAGGAGCCCATGGCGATGCCGCCGGTGAGGAATATCCAGGCG
>Ga0153956_1000376_pt1 | contig 52727 bp, 49 predicted proteins | sample TSFL040MetaG_FD_104704 | JGI IMG/M metagenome (GOLD analysis project Ga0153956, IMG submission 104704) | Attine ant fungus gardens microbial communities from Florida, USA - TSFL040 MetaG | ecosystem: Host-associated > Fungi > Mycelium > Unclassified | place: USA: Florida, Wekiwa Springs... | reverse complement strand
GATGACAGAGCTTTCCTGAAGGTTGCCGCCCGAAAAGGATTCATCGAGCATCGCCGCGAAATCGTCGCGGCTCGGGTTGTAGGAAGATGCAGTCGAAGCCATTGGTTCTCCAGATCGCGGTTTAGCCGGTGTTGGGTTGATGGCGCACTGCGCGGGAAGGGCCAAAGGTCCGCAACCTTTGACGACCGCCTCGCCTCCAATCATGGGATGACCCCACCATGGTTTGCGAGCGCGGGCCGGCCAGGCCTTCGACGTGCAATGCGATGATTTCAGTGCCGGGCTGTTCAATCGAAAACTCGACCTCGATGACCTTCCAAGCGGGCTGTCCTCCAATGACGGCAGGGATTGACCCGATGCCGGCCCGCTCGGACGGCCTCGATCCTGTCGAGGGCAGTCCAGACCCGCGCGATATAGCCCCCAACCCCCCTCGGGGCAAGCCGGAATCGCCGAAAATAGCCGAGAAATGGCCTCCAGCAGGGCGTTTCGGGTTGGTCGAGCCTCCCCCGGATGGGGGAACCTACCCTCGCGCGCGCGCCTTTTCGATGATCGCGATCGCCGCGCGCACGCCGCCCTCGATGTCGAGGTGGGAATTATCCAGCACGTGCGCGTCCGGCGCGCATGTCAGCGGTGCCGCCGCGCGGTTCTTGTCGCGCTCGTCGCGCTTGAGGATATCGGCGAGCACCAACGCCTCGTCGGCGGCCTCGCCGCGCGCGCGCGCCTCAAGCGTACGGCGCTGCGCGCGCACTATTGGATCGGCGACGACGAAAATCTTCACGTCGGCATCCGGGCAGATCACGGTGCCGATGTCGCGGCCGTCGAGTACGGCACCCGGCGGGTCGGCGGCGAACTGGCGCTGGAAATTCACCAGCGCCTCGCGCACCTTCGGAATAGCGGACACGACCGAAGCCGCGTCGCCGACGGCCTGCGTCTTCAGCACCGGATTGCCGAATTTTTCCGGATCGAGTTCCATGGCGACCGCGACCGCCGCCGCCTCGTCGGTCAGTGCCGTCCCGGATTCAAGCAACGCCTGCGCCACCGCGCGGTAGATCACGCCGGTGTCGAGATGGCGGAAGCCGTAATGATGCGCGAGGCGCTTGCCGAGCGTGCCCTTACCCGATGCCGCGGGTCCGTCGATGGCGATGATCATGCGAAATCCGCTCCCAGCCCGCGCATCATCGGAATGAAATCGGGGAAGCTCGTGGCGATGAAGGCGGTATCGTCGACCTTCACCGGCGCTTCCGACGCACAACCCATCACCAGCGCCGACATCGCGATACGATGATCCATGTGGGTTTTGACGGTGCCGCCGCCCGCGACGAACCCCTCGCCATGCACGATGAGGTCGTCGCCGATAATCTCGACCTTGACGCCGTTGACGCGCAGCATGCCGGCGGTCGCCTCCAGGCGGTCGGATTCCTTGACGCGCAATTCCTTCAGGCCGCACATCCGCGTGGTGCCTTCGGCGAAGGCGGCGGCGACCGCGAGCACGAGATATTCGTCGATCATCGAGGGCGCACGTTCCGGCGGCACGGTGACGCCGCGCAGTTTTGATGCGCGCACGCGCAAATTCGCCATCGGCTCACCGGCATCGCGCACGTCGCGTTCCTCGATCGACGCACCCATTTCCCTGAGCGTGGTGAAGAGCCCGGTGCGCAGCGGATTCGTCATCACGTCGGTGAGGGTCAAATCCGAATCCGGCACGATCAGTGCAGCAACCAGTGGAAACGCCGCCGAGGACGGGTCGGCCGGCACCGCGACTTGTGTCCCGTGCAGTTCCGGCTCGCCGTTGAGCATGATGCGGCGGCCATGCTCGCCGTCCTTCTCGACCGTGATCTCGGCGCCGAATTGCTTCAGCATCAGTTCGGTGTGGTCGCGGCTGGCTTCACTCTCCACCACCGTGGTCACGCCCGGCGCGGACAGGCCCGCCAGCAGCACGGCGGATTTGATCTGCGCCGACGCCACCGGCGTCCGGTAAGCCATCGGGACCGGATCCTTCGCACCCGTCAGCGTCAACGGCAGGCGCGCACCGTCGCCACCCGACACGCGCGCGCCCATCAATTCCAAGGGATCGAGAATGCGCCGCATCGGCCGCGAGCGCAGCGAGGCGTCACCGTCGAAAGTCGCCGCGATCGGCGAACCCGCGACCGCGCCCATCGCAAGGCGGCAGCCGGTGCCGCTGTTGCCGAAATCGAGCGGCGCATCCGGCGTCTTGAAACCGCCGACACCGACGCCGTGCACGGACCATGCCCCCTCGCCGGTCCGCTCGACCTTGGCGCCGAGCGCCGCCATCGCCTTGGCGGTATTGAGAACGTCCTCGCCTTCCAGAAGTCCGGTGATGCTGGTCTCGCCGACGGCCAGCGCGCCAAGGATCAAGGCGCGATGCGAGATCGACTTATCGCCCGGCACCCGGACCTTGCCGGTTAGCGGGCTGCTGCCGCGCGCTTCCAAAGGGGTCGGTTCGCTGGACTGGCTCACGGGAAATTTCCTGTACAATTTGAAGGGGTCCTATCATGGGTGCCGGGACACGTCACCCGCCCCGCGAGGGCCGCCCAGAGCACTATTGACAGAGCGCTCGCAACCGCCCAAGTGAAGCACCGCTTTTTTTCGAACTTGCCAGGATCCCTGCCCGTGGCCAAAGCCGATCTCGGAACCAAACGTACTTGCCCCGTGACGGGCAAGAAATTCTACGACCTCAACAAGACCCCGGTGATCTCGCCCTATACCGGCGAAATCGTGCCGATCGCGCCGGTTGCGCCGCCCCGCGGCCGCAACGATGCCGCCGCACGCGCCGCCGCCTCCGAAGCCTCGCAGGAAACCGAGACCGCGGAGAACGAAGAGGAATTGGTGTCGCTGGAAGAGGCCGATGCCGAGGAGAACACCGGCAAGGTCAAGACCAACGTGCCGGAATCCGAGGACGATATCGAGATCGACGATTCCATCGACGACGATGACGACGACGATTCCACCTTCATCGCCGATGACGAGGAAGAAGACGAAGACGTGACCGACATCATCGGCGACGTCTCCGGCGACGAGGAATCCTGAGACAAGACACTTGAGATGCGACCTGAAACGTGGTTTCAGGTCGGTCCTGACGATTCACGGAGCTGGCCGGGTGGCCTGTTCCGGCCGGAAGACGCTTCGGACCCATCCGAACGCGGTTTGAGTAAGGGGCCATAGCTCAGCTGGGAGAGCGCTTGCATGGCATGCAAGAGGTCGGCGGTTCGATCCCGCCTGGCTCCACCAAACTCCTCCTCCCCGATATTCTCTTTTGAAAACCAGCGCCGGAAGCGGCCTGTCGCGGGCCGCAATGGCCTTGAACACCTGCCCAAACATCGCCATATCCGTAACAGCCGGGCGGGCGGGAATGCCTCCGGCGAAGGGTGCCGAAAGGGCCCTTGGCGGAAGGTCCATCCGGGCCGGATGCCGAGCAAAGTCGCTTCGAGAGGACTTTGGAATGTCACGTGTTCCTTCGTTATCCAGTCCGTTCCTTCTGGGATTCGACGAGATTGAGCGTGCGCTCGACCGCGTCGTGAAAGGCGCCGACGGGTATCCTCCCTACAACATCGAGCGATGCGAGCGCTGTAGCGGCCAGCCCGAAAGGCTGCGCATCACGCTGGCTGTGGCGGGCTTCACCCGCGACCAACTCGATGTAACTATTGAGGAAAACCAACTCGTCATCCGCGGCCGCCAGCAGGACGACAAGGCGAGGCAATACATCCATCGCGGCATCGCCGCGCGCCACTTCCAGCGCACCTTCGTGCTGGCGGACGGGATGTACGTGCTTGGCGCGGACCTGAAGAACGGGCTGTTGTCGGTCGATCTCGCAAGGCCAGAACCTGAGCGGGTCGTTAAGACGATAGCCATCAATGAACACGAATAATGCAATGGGCGGACTCGACCGCTGTGAGTTAAGAGGAGTCGAGGACATGGCTACTATTCTTCATCAAGAACCCCGAGTTTCGCTGGAGACGCTGGCCGCGCTGGGCGAGGGACATCTCGCCTACGTCAAGCCGATCCGGTCCGAGGACGTGCCCAGCATGTTCCCGCAGGCCCCCGAGATCGCGCCGGGCGTGACGCTGTTCGCGCTGCATAGCGCCGACGGCACGCCGATCATGCTGACCGACAGCCGCGAGGCCGCGCTCGCCAACGCCTGGAGCAACGAGCTTCAGACCGTCAGCCTGCACTGACGCGTTCGGCCGAACGGCCCGCTGAATAGCCTTGAAGCGGCAGCGCGAAAGTGTTGCCGCTTTTTGCTTGCCGAAGCCCCTCGCGCCCGCCCGCGTATAGCTGCCATCCGCGCTTCTTATTGGCTTCCGTGCCGCAGGCGGGTAAGGAACCGAGACCCCAGTCTCGAGGAATTCCAAAATGCCCGCCTATCGTTCCCGAACTTCCACCCATGGCCGCAACATGGCCGGCGCACGCGGCCTGTGGCGCGCCACCGGCATGAAGACCGAGGACTTCGGCAAACCGATCATCGCGGTGGTGAATTCGTTCACGCAGTTCGTGCCGGGCCACGTCCACCTCAAGGATCTCGGCCAGCTCGTGGCGCGCGAGATCGAGAAGGCGGGCGGCGTCGCCAAGGAGTTCAACACCATCGCGGTCGATGACGGCATCGCCATGGGCCATGACGGCATGCTCTACAGCCTGCCCTCGCGCGAGATCATCGCCGACAGCGTCGAATACATGGTCAACGCACATTGTGCCGACGCCATGGTGTGCATCTCGAACTGCGACAAGATCACCCCCGGCATGCTGATGGCCGCATTGCGCCTCAACATCCCGACCGTGTTCGTTTCCGGCGGGCCGATGGAATCCGGCAAGGTCGTGCTCAAGGGCGAGAAGCGCTCAGTCGATCTCATCGATGCGATGGTCGCCGCCGCCGACGACACCGTGACCGATGCCGAGGTGGAAAGCATCGAGCGCTCGGCCTGCCCGACCTGCGGTTCGTGCTCGGGCATGTTCACCGCGAACTCGATGAACTGCCTGACCGAGGCGCTCGGTCTCGCTTTGCCGGGCAACGGCTCGGTGCTCGCGACGCATGCCGATCGCAAGGGCCTGTTCGTCGAAGCCGGACACCTGATCGTCGATCTCGCGCGGCGCTACTACGAGCAGGACGACGAGACCGCGCTGCCGCGCAACATCGCGAACTTCAAGGCGTTCGAGAACGCGATGACGCTCGACATCTCGATGGGCGGCTCGACCAACACCGTGCTGCATTTGCTCGCCGCCGCCTATGAAGGCGAAGTGCCGTTCACGATGGCCGACATCGACCGGCTGTCGCGCCGCGTTCCGGTGCTGTGCAAGGTCGCGCCCGCGGTCGCCAACGTGCATCTCGAAGACGTGCATCGCGCCGGCGGCATCATGGCGATTCTCGGCGAACTCGATCGCGCCGGGCTGATCGACACCAGCCTGCCGAACGTTCACAGCAAGAGCCTGAAGGAAGCACTGGAGCGCTGGGACATCATGCGCTCGAAGAGCGACAGCGTCCGCACTTTCTATCGCGCGGCGCCGGGCGGCGTGCCGACCCAGGTCGCGTTCAGCCAGGATCGCCGCTACGACGAGCTCGATGCCGACCGCGCCACGGGCTGCATCCGCAACGCCGAACACGCCTTCTCGAAAGACGGCGGCCTCGCCGTGCTGTTCGGCAACATCGCGCGCGACGGCTGCATCGTGAAGACCGCGGGCGTCGATGCCAGCATCCTGACGTTCAAAGGCCCGGCACGCATCTTCGAAAGCCAGGACGCGGCCGTCGAAGCGATCCTCGGCAACAAGATCAAGGGGGGCGATGTCGTGCTGATCCGCTACGAGGGCCCGCGCGGCGGTCCCGGCATGCAGGAGATGCTGTATCCGACGAGCTATCTGAAATCGAAGGGACTCGGCAAAGCCTGCGCGCTGATCACCGACGGACGCTTTTCCGGTGGCTCATCGGGCCTGTCGATCGGTCACGTCTCGCCGGAAGCGGCGGAGGGCGGCGCCATCGGACTCGTGGAAGAAGGCGACATCATCGAGTTCGATATTCCGAACCGGAAAGTCCACGTCGCGGTCGACGATGCTGAACTCGATCGCCGCCGCAAGGCGATGGAAGCGCGCGGCAATGATGCGTGGAAGCCCGCGCCGCGCAAGCGGCGCGTGACGATGGCGCTGAAAGCCTACGCCGCGCATGCCACAAGTGCCGCCCTCGGCGCTGTGCGCGTGGTGAAGGATTAAGACACCCGCCGTCATTGCGAGGAGCGCAAGCAACGAAGCAATCCAGTTCTTTTCTTCACTATTCTGGATTGCTTCGCTCGCAATGACAGCAAAACTCTCCACCGTCATTCCCGCGAAGGCGGGAATCCATCTTGCCACGCATCGGCAGAGTCTGGGTCCCCGCTTTCGCGGGGACGACGCATTGAAATCTTATGGGATGTGGCGCGGCGTTTTTTATGCCGCGGACGCAGGCGGCAGCGCGAGCACCGAATAGAGCGCCTGCGCATCGTTTGAGGCACGCAGCTTCTTGGCGACTTCCTGATCGCGCAACAGCCGCGCCACGCGCGCCAGCGCCTTCAGGTGATCCGCGCCCGCACCTTCCGGCGCCAGCAGCAGGAACAGAAGATCGACCGGCGCGCCGTCCATCGCCTCGAAATCGATCGGCCGATCGAGACGCGCGAACATGCCGAACATCTTGTCGAGCTTCGGCAGCTTGCCGTGCGGAATCGCGATGCCATAGCCTACAGCCGTGGTGCCGAGCTTCTCGCGCTGCAGCAGCACTTCAAAAATCGCGCGCTCGTTCTGCCCGGTCAGCTCGGCCGCGCGCGCCGCGAGTTCCTGCAACGCCTGCTTCTTGCTGTTGACCTTGAGCGCGGGAAGAATCGCCTCCGGCGCAACCAGATCGGTGATCGTCATGGAGCTGTCCGAGAGTGAAGGGTGAAACCGTAAGCCGTTGAAAGGCATAAAGCCGGTAGATGGCATGGACCGAGCTTGCCCGCCCCAGGTCCGTCGAGGCGGCGGACCATAGGGAGGGCCAAGCAGGGCGTCAAGGTCTTCCTCGGGCGATTTCCGCCCGGGATTCCAACCACGATTACTTCGCCGCGGGCGGATCGATCCAGCCCACATTCCCATCCGAGCGCCGGTAAATGATGTTCACCCGTCCGCTCGAGCCATGCTGGAACACGATGACCGGCGCACCCGTCATGTCGAGCTCCATCACCGCTTCGCTCACCGAGAAACGCCGCAGCGTGTGAGTCGATTCCGCGATCACCACCGGATTGAACGCGGTGATCTCTTCATCGTCCTCATCGTAGGACGGACCTTCGAGCACGTAGCTCGACGCGTCGATGCCGTCGAGCGCGATCGAGGCCATTGCCTCCGTCTCCGCATGCGCCTTGCGCGCGGAGCGATCCTTGAGTCTGCTCTTGTAGCGGCGCAACCGCTTTTCGATCTGGATCAACGCCTGATCGGCGCTGGCATACGCATCGGCGGCCATCGCATCCGCTTCGAGCGTCACGCCGGAATCCAGATGCAGCGAGCAGTCCGCCTTGAAACCGAAACCATCCTTGCTGAAAGTAAAGTGTCCAGAATAATTCCCGTCGAAATATTTTCGTAACACCTCTTCCGTTCGACCCGCGACACGACCGCGAATGGCTTCACCGATGTTGATGCTTTTGCCGGAAACCCGAAGCGTCATGGACGCACCTCGTTTTCTTGTTTCAACATCACCACAATGCCAAAGCCCGGCAGGGCGTCAAGCCGAAGCTGTGTCGCGCGACCGGCCGGCGGAAGACGAAGTTGCGGGGTCCGAATGGCCAAGCGCGTACCGCTTTTCGCGACGGCGCTGAACGGAAGATGGAATCCGCAAGGCTTCCCGGTATTTCGCGACGGTGCGCCGGGCAATGTCAACGCCCTCGGCGCGAAGACGTTCCACCAGCGTATCGTCGGACAGAACGTCGTTCGGCGCTTCGGCATCGATCATCTGCCTGATGCGGTGACGCACCGATTCGGCCGAATGCGCCTCGCCGCCGTCGGCGGAGGCGATCGAAGCGGTGAAGAAATATTTCAATTCAAAAATGCCGCGATTCGTCGCCATATATTTGTTGGCGGTGACGCGCGACACCGTCGATTCGTGCATCTGGATCGCATCCGCCACCGCCTTGAGATTGAGCGGACGCAGATGCGCAACGCCGCGCGTGAAGAAACCATCCTGCTGGCGCACGATTTCGGTCGCCACTTTCAGGATGGTGCGCGCGCGCTGGTCAAGCGCCCGCGCGAGCCACGTCGCGTTCTGCAGACAATCGGCGAAATAGGTTTTGTCCTCGTCCTTGCGCAGCGTCTTGGTGAGGCTTGCATAATAGGACTGATTGACGAGCACCTTCGGCAGCGTATCGCTGTTCAACTCCACGAGCCAGCCGCCATCGGGCCCCGGCCGCACATAGACGTCCGGCACCACGGTCTGTGTCCGGCCGGTTGCGAATTTCAACCCCGGTTTGGGATCGAGATGGCGAATCTCGCCGATCATGTCGGCGATGTCGTCGTCATCGACGCCGCAGATTTTTCGTAAGCCCGCAATGTCGCGCTTCGCCAGCAGATCGAGATTCTCGACCAGCGCGCGCATCGCCGGATCGTAACGGTCGCGCTCGCGCAACTGGATCGCGAGGCACTCGCTCAAATTCCGCCCGCAGATGCCCGGCGGATCGAATGTCTGCAACACCGCGAGCACATCATCGACGGCTTTCTGCGTGGCGCCGAGCTTGTCGGCCACCTCGCCAAGATCGGGCGGCAAATAGCCCGCCTCGTCGACGAGGTCGATCAGGTACTGCCCGATCATACGTTGCGAGGCATCGGGCAGCGCGACCGCAAGCTGCTCGGCGAGATGATCCCGCAACGAGGTTTCGGCCGCGACGAAAGCCTCGAGATTGTAGTCCTCGTCGCTCGATGCACCGCCGCCCCATTCGGTGTAGGCGGCCGGCGCGGCATCCTGCGCCGCGCGGGTGGCCGTCTCCGAGGGCTCCTCGGTGAAGACGTTGTCCATGCTGGTGTCGAAGGTCTGTTCGATCTCGGCACGGCTGCCGAGTTCGCGCGACATCCAGTCCTCGGACGGCTCGCCATTGCCGCGCGCGAGCTCCCCGCCTGAGCCGCGGTCGGCGCCGTCATCGCTGCCGGAGAAATCCTGTTCCGCCGATCCTTCACCCGACCCTTCGCCGCGCACCGGCGCGTCCTCCTCGCTGCCGCGCTCCAGGAGCGGGTTCCGCTCAAGCTCGCCCTCGACGAACGCCACCAGATCGAGATTGGACAATTGCAAAAGCTTGATCGCCTGCATCAGCTGCGGCGTCATCACCAGCGCTTGCGATTGGCGAAATTCCAGGCGTTGCGTCAGCGCCATGATGGCATCCAGGCTCGAAGAATCGTCCCAATTGGTCCAATTCTTGCTTAGCTCTTTTGGATGCGGCTGTACACGGCTTGACGGGCGAGAGTTTGCGCCCGCAACGCGGCTGCGCATTCTTCTCGTCATGCCCGGCTTTATGCCGGGCATCCACGTCTTGAATCTTTCAGGAAGGAAGACGTGGATGGCCGGGACAAGCCCGGCCATGACAGTATCTTCATCATCCCGCTTACAGCCGGAATTCCTCGCCGAGATAGAGGCGGCGCACGTCGGGATCGTTGACGATCTCCTCGGGCTGACCTTCGGTCAGCACCTCGCCCGCATAGACGATGTAGGCACGGTCGGTGAGGCCGAGCGTCTCGCGCACGTTGTGGTCGGTGATAAGCACGCCGATGCCGCGATTGGTGAGATGGCGCACCAGTTGCTGAATGTCGCCGACGGCGATGGGGTCGATACCCGCGAACGGCTCGTCCAGCAGCATGTAGTTCGGCTTGGTCGCGAGCGCGCGCGCGATCTCGACGCGGCGGCGCTCGCCGCCCGACAGCGCGATCGACGGCGACTTGCGCAGCCGCACGATGTTGAATTCCTCCAGCAGCGAATCCAGTTCGTGTTCGCGCTTGCGCCGGTCGGGCTCCGCCACTTCGAGCACGGCGCGGATGTTGTCTTCGACGCTCAGGCCACGAAAGATCGAGGCTTCCTGCGGCAGATAGCCGATGCCGAGCCGCGCGCGCTGATACATCGGCAGGCTCGTGACATCGTAGCCATCGAGTTCGATGCGCCCCTTGTCGGCCTTGATGAGGCCGGTGATCATGTAGAAGGCCGTGGTCTTGCCCGCACCGTTCGGCCCGAGCAGACCGACCGCCTCGCCACGGCGCACATAAATGTTGATGCCGCGCACCACCTTGCGGGTGCCGAAACTTTTCTCGATGCCGTGCACGGCGAGATAGCCCGCGCGCGGTTGCGAGCGCTGCGGCGCAGGCCTGTTCTGCTGCGCCGGACGCGGCTGTGGCGGCGCGCGGCGCTCGGCGCGCGGGGCAGGCTCACGCGGAATCGGCGGAGCCGCACGATCGAACGCGCTCACGTCGTCTTCCGTCAGCATCACGGCCATCTCGCTGTAGGAGGCCCATTGCTCCTGCTGCTCGGTCAACTGAAACGGCTGCTGCGGGGCAGGCTGCGATGGCTGCGGCGCGGACGGCGGCGCCGAATCGCCCTTCGCGCCTTTGAACATGTCGCCCATGCGACCGCCGAATGAGGTGATGTCGCCCTTGTCGCTTTTGGCGCGGCCAAAGCTCTGCTTGCCCCGCGAAGGGGCGCGACGGCGAAACATGCGCAGAATATCCACCATCCGCTCGATCGGCCTTTCAAAGGCTGGCTCGTCTCCAAGCCTTTTGTCTCAAAGACTTGCCTGCCAGCTAGCGACCCCGCGGCGTGTGAGGCGCGCCGGCACCCCGCCCGCACGCCCGCCTGTCAGAATCCGTCCCCGCCCCTTGATATAGATTCCCGGGCCAAGGTTCAACCGCGCGACCCCGAATGGCCTTGCAAGCTATTGAGTTTCATCGGCTTTCCGGGCGTGCGCGCAGGCGGCGCGCTCTCCGTCCTGCTCTCGGTCTTGGGACCCGAACCGGGCACCAGGCTGAGCCCGCCGCCACTCTTGTTCGGCGAGGTGGAATTGAACAGGCCGGAGACGCCGCGCCCGCCGCTCGACTCGACGCGTGAAACACCCGTCGTCATGTCCACCACCAGCCGGTCGCCCTTGAGCACATTCTTGTCCTTAGTCAGCACCACACCGCCGGTCATGGTCACGGTGTTGGTCTTCATATCGAAGATGCCGGTCTCGCCGGTCACGGTCTGGTCGTTCTGGGTGACGACCACGCCGCCGCGCGCTTCCAGCCGCCGCACGCTCGAATTGCCGCCGGGGCCCGGCTGCGCCGTCTTCATGTTGGGCTTCGCGCCCGCCTTGTCCTGATCGTAGAACACCACCAGTGATTTCGAGTGCATCGTGGTGTCGCCCTGAACCACCTTCACGTTGCCGGAGAAGGTCGCGACCTTGTCCTTGTCGCGCACCTCGAGCGAGAGCGCATCAATCTGGATCGGCTGGCCGCGATTTTTCGAAAAGCCCTGCACCGCATTCGGCACGCCCGACACCGTGCTGGTCTGCGCCTGTGCCGCGGACGCGCACAAGGCGAGCACCGACAGGCCGAGCGTCGCGCGACGCATCGCGCGCATCCCGAAGCCGCCCGACAGATTGTACCTCAACATTCTCATCGTGAACCCATACCCGATTTCAATCGCCGCCTCACCGGGAATTCGGCTGCGCTTCCGCAGGCGCGGCTCCGGCCATGGTGTCGGCATTTGTCTTGTCCGCTGGCGGATCGAGCATCATCGTCACCCCGCCGCCGAACACCGCCGACGCACCATGCTCGGTGATGCGCAAATTCTGCGAGTTCAGCGTACCGTTGGTGAGCTTCACCGCCACCGGCTGATCGGAGCTGATGATGCCGGTCGTCATGTCGACGCGCGCCTGCGTCAGTTCGGCCTGATAACCGGTCGTCGTCTGCAGCAGAATCCGGTTGGTGAGATCGAGCAATTGCGCCTTGGTGTCGAAATGGCCGTTCTGCGCATCGATCTGCAGCGTGGACTTGTCCTCCATCCGCACCTGTGCGCGGATGTTGAGCATGTCCACCTTGGTCGGATCGGTGACGTCCTGCGTCGCGGCCTTCGCCCAGACCTCATAAGGCCGACGATCCGGCAGGTAGCCCGCAAGATGCGGCGCGTCCATCGTGATCTTGGTGCCCGACACCGACAATTTGCTGAGATCGATCGGCAGCTTCTTCAGGAAACGAAACGGATTGAACACCGACGCGCCGACGATCAGCGCCAGCGACAGGATCACCACCGCGGGCACGGCACGGCGCAGCAGCCGCACGCGGCGGCTGTGGCGCGCGGCGCGCACGAAGCGGGGATCGTCTCCCTGATATGCTTGCGTCTGTGTGGCCATCTTTCCCGAGTTTACGCTCTATCGCGGCAATATAAGAGCTGCACCAAGATAGCGGCTGCATCAGGGCCGCGCCGGGTTCGTACCTGTCCGCCGCGCGCCGCCCTGCCCCATTGTCCGAACCATGCGCGCTTACGAATGCGCGAAAATGTCGGTTTCTTCCCAGCCCCGCAGATCGAGCATCGCGCGCGTCGGCAGGAATTCGAAGCAGGCTTTCGCCAGCGCGGTGCGGTCCTCGCGCGCCAGCATGGCGTCGAGCTTGTCGCGCAGCGCGTGCAGATGCAGCACGTCGGAGGCGGCATAGCTCAACTGCGCTTCGGAGAGCGTCGCCGCGCCCCAATCGCTCGACTGCTGCTGCTTGGAAATCTCCACGCCGAGCATCTCGCGCACCAGATCCTTCAACCCGTGCCGGTCGGTGTAGGTGCGCACCAGCTTCGAGGCGATCTTGGTGCAGTACACCGGCCCCGTCATCACGCCGAAGGCGTGATACAGCACCGCGACATCGAACCGGGCGAAATGAAACAGCTTGGTCATCGCAGGATCGGCGAGCAGCTTCTTCAGATTCGGCGCATCGGTGTGACCCGCCGGAATCTGCACGACGTCGGCGCTGCCGTCGCCGTTCGAGAGTTGTACCACGCACAGCCGGTCGCGATGCGGATTGAGGCCGAGCGTTTCAGTGTCGATCGCGACCGAGTGGGTGTAGCGCGAAAGGTCCGGCAAATCGCCGCGATGCAGGCGGATGGTCATGTGCATGTTCCGAATCGAATGGCGGGCAGGCCCGTGTTCCCGTTCTAGCGCGCCAGCCCTGAAAAATCCTGAAGCTGAAAAATCCCAATTGGCGCAAGAAAGCAAATTTTTGCGGATTTTCCGCATCGTTTCAGAATAGTTCTTTTATATCAATAATCTACGGAAAGCGCGACTCGCGAATTTTCTCCCTCGCGACGCCCCGATGTCAGCCTGTGGCCTTAATCTTTGATTGTGCTGGAACCCATCGCACGGCTCTCCGGTTTGTTGTGCGGGATGAGCTGAAAATCACGCACCGAGAGTGAGGGTGGCGATTGAATATTGCCAAGAGCGCGATTCAGAGGGGCGCGCCCGCGCGGGAGCGTCCGAGCGACTACGATGTGGCGGCCGTTCGCGACGAGATCCGGGCGAAGATCACGCGCGTGCTGGGCCACGAGATCGAGCGCGCGACGCTGCATGACTGGTATCTCGCCGCGGCGTTGACCTTGCGCGAGCGCATCGCGGCGCGCTGGCTGCCGGGCGCGCGCGACACGCGAATCGAAGGCAAGAAGCGCGTCTATTATCTGTCGCTGGAATTCCTGATCGGCCGCCTGTTCACCGATGCGCTGAGCAACCTGCAAATGATGCAGACGTTCGAGCGCGCGCTGCGCGATCTCGGCGTGGAGTTTAGCGACGTCAAGGAGATCGAGCCTGACGCAGCGCTCGGCAATGGCGGCCTCGGCCGCCTCGCCGCCTGCTTCATGGAGAGCATGGCGAGCCTTGCGATCCCCGCGCTCGGTTACGGCATCCGCTACGAACATGGCCTGTTCCGGCAGGCGATCTCGCAGGGCTGGCAGCAAGAATTCCCCGAGCGCTGGCTCGAGGGCGGCAATCCGTGGGAACTCGAACGCTACGAGATATTCTACGACATCCATTTCGGCGGCCGCATCGAACATCACCCCTCGCCGCAGGGCGACGCCATCAGCTGGATTCCCGGCGAGACGGTGCGGGCCGCGGCGTTCGATACGCCGATCGTCGGCTGGCGCGGCGCGCACATCAATGCGCTGCGGCTGTGGTCGGCGCGGCCCACCGCCCCGCTCAACCTCGATGCCTTCAATCATGGCGACTACGCAGCCGCCTCGGAGCAGAGAACGCGCGCGGAAGCGATCTCGAAATTTCTCTACCCGAGCGACGAGACGGCGGCCGGCAAGGAATTGCGGCTGCGGCAGGAATATTTCTTCGTCTCCGCATCGATGCAGGACATCGTCGCGCGGCATGTGCGCGAACAGGGCAACATCCGCACGCTGCCGTCGCACGCCGCGATCCAGCTCAACGACACGCACCCAAGCCTCGCGGTGCCGGAACTGTTGCGGCTATTGATCGATCGCCATTATGTGCCGTGGCCGCAGGCACGCCGGATCGCGTCGCAGACCATCGCCTACACCAACCACACGCTGCTGCCGGAGGCGCTGGAGAACTGGCCGGTCGAACTGTTCGAGCGGTTGCTGCCGCGCCATCTCGACATCATCTACCGGCTCAATGCCGACAACCTCGCCGCCGCCGAGCGGCAGAGGCCGGGCGACATCCGCTTTCGTGCGGCAACCTCGCTGATCGACGAGACCGGCGGCCGCCGTGTGCGGATGGGCCATCTCGCCTTCATCGGTTCGCACCGCATCAACGGCGTCTCCGCGATGCATTCGGAGTTGATGAAGCACACGGTGTTCGCCGATCTCAACACGCTCTATCCCGACCGCATCACCAACAAGACCAACGGCATCACCTTCCGGCGCTGGCTGCATCAATGCAATCCGGGCCTCACCGTATTGCTGCGCGAGGCCTGCGGCGAGCGCGTGCTGGATGATCCCTCCGTGCTGCAGGGACTCGAACGTTACGCCAACGATGCGGGCTTTCAGGAGCGCTTCCGTGCCATCAAGCAGCACAACAAGGTAGCGCTCGCGGGCATGATCGAGCGCACGATGTCGCTGCGGGTCGATCCGGCCGCGCTGTTCGACATCCAGATCAAGCGCATCCATGAATACAAGCGCCAGCTTCTGAACGCGGTCGACACCATCGCGCGCTATCTCGCGATCCGCGACAATCCGGGCGAAAACTGGACGCCCCGCGTGAAAATTTTCGCGGGCAAGGCGGCGCCGAGCTACCATCAGGCAAAGCTCATCATCAAGCTCATCAACGATATCGCCAACACGGTGAACCGCGACGCGACGATTCGCGGCCTGCTGAAGGTGGCGTTCGTGCCGAACTACAATGTCAGCGCGGCGGAGATGATGGTGCCCGCCTGCGACCTCTCCGAACAGATCTCGACCGCGGGCATGGAAGCCTCCGGCACCGGCAACATGAAGCTCGCGCTCAACGGCGCGCTCACCATCGGCACGCTCGACGGCGCCAATATCGAAATCCGCGATCAGGTCGGCGCGGACAACATCTTCATCTTCGGCCTGACCGCCGATCAGGTGGCGGAGCGCCGCCACATCGGCCTCGATGCCTCCGACGCCATCGCGGCCTCGCCGATGCTCGCGCGCGCGATCGAAGCGATCGATCGCGGCACGTTCTCACCCGACGATCCGGCGCGTTACGCGCCGATCGCCCACAGCCTGCGCTATCTCGACCATTACATGGTGTCGGCGGACTTCAGCGATTACCATCGCACGCAGGCGCGCGTGGACGAACGCTGGGGACGTGCCGGATGGGAAACGTCGGCGATCCTCAACACCGCGCGGATGGGGTGGTTCTCCGCGGATCGCACGATCCGCGACTACGCCGACGATATCTGGGGCGTTTGAGGCGGCCTTGCGTTGGGCTGATGTCGCCTTGGATGTACACAAACCTGTCATTGCCGGGCTTGACCCGGCAATCCATCTTTTGGAACGGCTCTTCCTTGTAGATGGATGCGCGGGTCATAAGGGCGTTTACGCCCGTCTTCGACGGGCTATGCCCGCGCATGACGATTCAGAGCAAGCTTAAATTGTGCTAATGCCACAGTCCGTAGGACGCCCACTTCTTCTCGGGAATCGGACCGCCGATCTTGTAGCTGAACGACAGCACGCTGAAGTGATCCGGCGATCCCTTGCAGACGAAGGAATAGGCGTACCACTTGCCCTTGCTGCGGAAGGCGCCGCCGGTTCCCTTCACCGTATCGCCGACATGCCGTGGCGTGTTCAGCACGTCGCTCTTGGCGCGGTCGGGATGGTAGGGACTGGAATCGCGGTTGATCTGCTTCATCGCCTCGACGTCGCAGACCTGCTCGAGCCTCGTCTCGGGATCGAGCCGCTTCAGGCTGTTGTAAAACCGGGCATCGACGGCCGCGACCGGAGACGCCCAGACCACGGGCGCAACGGCAAAAGCAAGAAGCGCGTATTTCAAAACCACCCTCACATCCCCCCTTTGAAAGTGTATCCCCTTGCACAGGCAAGGCGCAGCCACCGAACGAATGACCGGCGAGAATCATCGGACTCTTTGAGAATCCACAACGACGCCAGCAGCTTACGTTATTCCCCCGCGCCTCTGTATCATCGGGTGCCACCATTTCCAACTCACAAATCGCAGCAACCGCGATCACATCACGCGGCGCGGCGTGATGCATGGCTGTGCTATGAAGATGATCCCTGCGGGGGACCAACATGCGAGGTGTGCGTGCGCAATATCGATTTCAGTTCATGGCATGGCGTGCTCACCACGCTGCTCGGCCTTGCGCTCATCACGCTGATTGGCATGGGCATCCGCGTGCTGATGATGTTCACCATCCAGCAGCGTCGCGAGCGGATGAACCGCCAGATCAACGAACGGTTGCGCACGCTGATCGCCGCCTACAAAACGCTGGGCGGTTCCTTCACCGGCACACTCGCCGTCGATCCCTCTCATCTCCGGCAGTCGCGCCAAGGCGACGTGCCCGACGCAACACAGGAGACAAGCGAGAGCGCGTCAGGCTCCGATCGCGCGCGCCGCATCCGCGACGCGGTTGAGGCGGCATTGTCGGATGTCATCCTGCTCGGCACCGAAGAACAGGTGCGGCTCGCGAGTCACGCGGTGCGCGAAATGGTGGCTGGACGCCCCGTCCACGTGCATGAACTCGTGGTATCGCTGCGCGCGTTCATTCGCGAGGCGCTCGATCTCGCCCCGGTCCCGGCCGACGCCGACATTCCTGCCCAGGGCCCGGCCCGTCCGTCCAATTCCGGCGGCCGCGGCAAGGGCGGCGACGGCGGAGGTGGCGGCCGTGGCGGCGGAGGAATGGGCGGCGGCATGGGTGGCGGCGCCGGAATGGGCATGGGAATGGGCCTGTCGTCCGCCGACGATTCGCCACACGCATCCTAAGCCGCGGCAGATTTTCTAAACGGCAGCAGGAAGCATCACCTGCCCGGCAACGGCGCAGAGCACCACCACGAGCCACGGCGGCAGCTTCCATACCAACAGCAGCACGAACGCACCCAACGCCAGCGCATGGTCATAGCCGCTGGTGATGCCCGTGGTCCAAACCGGATCGTAGAAGGCGGCAAGCAGCAGACCGACCACCGCCGCGTTTACGCCCGCAAGCACCGCCTGCGCCGCAGCTTGTCTGCGCAGCGCATCCCAGAACGGCAGCACGCCGATGACGAGCAGGAAGGACGGCAGGAAGATCGCGACAAGACACAGCACCGCGATGCTCCATCCGCCCATCATCGCGCCAAGATAGGCGGCGAAGGTGAACAGCGGACCGGGTACCGCCTGCGCCGCACCATAACCCGCGAGAAACGCATCGCCGCTCACGAGCGCCGGCACGACTTCGGCCTTGAGCAGCGGCAGCACGACATGGCCGCCGCCGAACACCAACGATCCGACGCGATAGAAGATGTCGAACAGCTTCAGGGACACATTGCCGCTCATTGCTGCGGCGAGTGGCAGGCCGATCAACAGAACAGCGCATGCGACCAGCATCGCGACGCCAACGCCGCGACCGACCGGAAGCCGCAGCACGGCCTGATCGGCGGGTGGCGCGCGCTTGATGCAGAACCAGCCAACGATGCCGCCGAGCACAATGCCCGCGATCTGTCCCCATGCCGACGGCAGCACCAGCGCCACCGTCATCGCGCCGATCGCAAGCGATGCGCGGATGCGGTCCGGCGTCAGCGTTCGCGCCATGCCGAGAATGGCGAGCGCCACCACGGCGACGGCCGCGACCTTCAGACCATGCACCCAGCCGCCGCCCAGCCCGTTCTCGAACACCGCAAGGCCATAGGCGAACAGCACGAGCGCGATGGCCGACGGCAGCGTGAAAGCGGTCCACGCCGCGAGCGCGCCGAAGTAACCACCGCGCAACAGGCCGATCGCGATTCCGACCTGGCTCGATGCGGGACCGGGCAGAAACTGACAAAGCGCGACGAGATCGGCGTAACTTTCTTCGCTCAGCCATTTGCGACGCGCGACGAATTCAAGCCGGAAGTAACCGAGATGCGCGACCGGACCGCCGAACGAGGTCAGCCCCAGCGTCAGAAAGGCCGAAAATATTTCGGCGGGATGGCTTCCGTCCGCCCGATCGATCATCCTCGTCCCTTCAAAGCATCTGCTGACGACTATTCGCTCGACTTAAAATGCTTTCGGAGCAAATCGAATTCGGGAATGAGATCGCGCAAGTTCCTCTGCAATCGTTGATATTACACTGCGGCATTTTGCAAAACATCACAGTGACGATGGCCGATACGAGCCGCCTCCCGAGAGGCCGGGTGGCCTCCAGGAGCACAGCCTGCTAGGATGCAGAGGATAAAAGCACATCGACGGAGTACTTGATGGAATTATTGGTGGCTGCAGCAAAATTCATACCGGTCGTGACGTTCGGATTGCTTCCGATCATGAATCCGCTGAGCACTGTGCCGCTGTTCCTTGCGCTGACCAAACGCATGTCATCAGCGCAGAAGCACCAGCAGGCGAGCAAAGCCTCCCTTTATGCATTCGCGATTCTTGCCGCGTTTCTCTTCCTGGGAAATGGCATCATATCGCTGTTTGGCATTTCTCTTCCCGGAATTCGCATCGCGGGCGGACTTATCGTTCTGGTTCTTGCCTTTCGCATGCTGTTCTCCGGCGAAGGAGAGGCCAGCACAATTGACTCGGAGCCCTCCGAGATCAAACGCGCCGAGGCGGACTTCTCCTTCTCGCCCCTTGCGATGCCGAGCCTCGCCGGACCGGGTTCGATTGCAATGGTGATGAGCTATGGCTCACAGATTCCAAACGACCACATGATCCTGGGCCACATCGTCGTGCTGACAGGCATCGCCATCACGGTCGCTTGCGCTTACGCGGCGCTCGCCGGAGGGACCTGGATCAGCAAGCGCCTAGGCGAACACGGCATTCAGGCCGTGACGAAAATCATGGGCTTCCTGCTGGCCTGCGTCGCGGTGCAGTTCATTGCATCGGGGATTCGCGATTTCGTCGTGTCGTTTTCGTAACCGGCGCAAGCGCACGCCGCGCGGCCGTCGATTCTGACATTCGCAAAAGAGGCTCCGAAAAAGGGGGCGAATGTCAGGATCGGCCCATCAGGCCGGAATCCATCCACGTGCCCGGCCGCCCGACGCGATCAGGCATTCCTGCCCGCCGTCGTTACGCCGTCGGGCATGCATGTCCCCCAGACGGGGGCATCATTTTATTTGGAATGATAATCCTCGCTTGGAGGATGGTGCCCAGGAAAGGACTCGAACCTTCACGCCTTGCAGCACAGGTACCTGAAACCTGCGTGTCTACCAATTCCACCACCTGGGCATGGGGCGCTTAGTACGGATCGGCGTTCCGCTAGTCGTTTTCAACCTCAAAAATCGCCTCGACCTCCACGGCGGCGCCGAGCGGCAGCGAACTGCAGCCGACGGCGGCGCGGGCGTGTCGTCCCTTCTCGCCGAAGGCATGAACGATGAGTTCGGATGCGCCATTGACGACGGCCGCGTGATCCTTGAACCCGGCCAGACTCTGGACGAAACCGCCGAGGCGGATGCAGCGCACGCGGTCGAGCGATGGCACGGCCGCCTTGAGCTGGCCGATAATATTGAGCGCGCACAGGACGGCAGCCTTCTTCGCGGTCTCGACGTCGAGATCCTTTCCGACAAAACCTTCATAGGCGAGCTTGCCATCCTGCACCGGCAACTGTCCGGAGACGAAAACGAGATTGCCGGAGCGGTTCACCGGCACATAATCGGCAAGGCTCTTTGCTGCGGCCGGCACGTTCAGGCCACGCTCGCTCAATTTACGTTCGACTTCGGTCATCGTCTTTCCTCTTCGATTCTGATCGGACGCCGCGCCTATCGCAGCGTCCTGAAAATGGGGTGGCCTAACCCTGCGCGTAGCGCGTGTACGAGAGCCCCTCAACCGGAATATCCGGCCTGTGGCCGGTGATCTGGTCGGCGACGAGCTTCCCCGCGCCACACGCCATGGTCCAGCCGAGCGTGCCGTGTCCGGTATTGAGGAGGAGGTTGTCCAGATGCGTCGGGCCGATCACAGGCGGGCCGTCCGGCGTCATCGGCCGCAACCCGCTCCAGAACAGCGCCCGCGATGCATCACCGCCCTCGGGGAACAGATCGCCGAGCGAGCGGTCGAGCGGCAAGCGGCGCTCCGGCCTCAACTTCACCTGATAACTGCCGACTTCGGCGGTGCCGCCCACGCGGATGCGATCGCCAAGTCGCGTGATCGCAACCTTGTAGGTTTCGTCCATCACCGTCGATTCCGGCGCAACACTCGCGTCCGTGATCGGCACGGTCAGCGAATAGCCTTTTACTGGATAGACCGGAATGTCGATGCCGAGCGGCCGCAGCAGCAAGGGCGAGAAGCTGCCGAGCGCGACGACATATCGGTCGGCGTTGAACGCACCCTTGTCGGTCGTGACCTGGGCGACACGATCACCGGTCACATCGATGGATTTGATCGTGGCGTCATAGACCGTTTTCACGCCGAGCCCCCCCGCGATCTTCGCAAGGCCATCGGTAAACATATAGCAATCGCCGGTCTCGTCGTCCGGCAGGCGCAGGCCGCCGACGAACGGCTCGCGCGCGCGCGTCAGGCCCGGCTCGACGTTCACGCACCCCGCGCGATCGAGAACTTCGTACGGCACACCATATTGCCGCAACACTTCGATGTCGCCGCCGATGGCATCGAGCTGCGACTGCTTGCGAAAGAGCTGCAGCGTGCCCTGGCTGCGCTCATCATAGGCCAGTCCCTCATCCCGGCGCAGGATGCGCAGGCAGTCGCGGCTGTACTCAGCGATGCCGACCATGCGGGATTTGTTGACGGCGTAGCGCGCAGCCGTGCAGTTGCGCAGCATCTGCAGCATCCAGCGCCACATCGCCGGGTCCCATTGCGGGCGAACGACGAGCGGGCCGTATTTATCCATCATCCAGCGCACCGCCTTGACCGGCACGCCCGGCCCGGCCCATGGCGACGCGTAACCCGGCGAGATTTCGCCGGCATTGCCGAAGCTGGTTTCCAGCCCCGGTCCCGGCTGGCGATCCAGCACCGTTACATCGCAACCGGCTTTCGCCAGATAATAGGACGTCGTCACGCCGATAACGCCGGCGCCCAGAACCAGAACTCTCATTGCATGCTGTCCTCAAGCAGGGCGGACGGCATGGTCTCCTCCGCTCCCAGATAAATGCGCTGATAGCGAGAGCCGAGCCCCGTCAGCACTTCATAACCAATGGTCCCCGCGGCTGCGGCGAGGTCGTCCACCCGCTGGCAATCGCCGATCACTTCGACTTCGGAATCCGGGCCGAGCCGCCCCGCGGCACTCGCGTCGATCACGATGCTGTCCATCGAAACGCGCCCCACCACCGGCAGGCGCAGGCCCTCGAAGAACACCGCACCGTTCTTTCCCCATGCGCGATGGAAGCCGTCGGCATAGCCGATCGAGAGCGTCGCAAGACGCATCGCGCTCCGCGCGCGATAGTCCCAGCCGTAGCCGGTGCGATCTCCCGGCTGCACGTCGCGCAACTGAATCACTTTCGCCTTAAGCCGCACCACGCCCTGCATCGGGTTGGCAATGCTGGAATCCGGGTTGACGCCGTAGAGGGCAGCGCCCGGCCGCGCGAGACTGAAATGATATTCAGGCCCGAGGAAAATGCCGGATGAATTCGCCAGCGATCGCGGCACATCCGGAAACAACGCGGCAATCCGCTTGAAGGACGCAAGCTGCATCGCATTGGCCTCGTGCGCTGGCGCGTCGGCACACGCCAGATGGCTCATGATGTAACGCAGGTCGAATGCACCAGAGCGCGCATGCGTATCGGCAAGGATTGCGGCATCCTTCGGAGGCAGACCGAGCCGGTTCATACCGGAATCGACCTGGATCACGGCAGGCAGCGACCGCTTGAGCTGATGCGCGCATTCGGCCCAGGCCTCGGCCTGCTCGAACGAATTGAGCACCGGGACAAGACCCGCCGCAGCGCATTCTCTCTCCGCGCCACGCGGCAGGCCATTAAGAATGAAGATGGCGGCTGAACGGTGCAGATAGGGACGAAGCGCTATCCCCTCATCGAGATGCGCGACAAAGAAATGGCGACACCCCTCCGCGAACAATGCCCGCGCGACATAGGAAGCACCCAGCCCATAGGCATCGGCCTTCACCACGCCCGCACACTGGGCAGTCGCGCCAAGCCGCGACCGCAAGATACGGTAGTTCGCCCGGACAGCCCGCAAATCGACCGTCAGCGTCGCTCCCCTGAACTGCCCGTGATTGGTCATCTGCGCCTGCCCGTATTTCCTGACATGTTCAGGCAAGGTATCAGCGCATTTCGGGTGGAACCCGGCTAACTCTGCCCGGATATCCGGAGTACACGCAGGATAAATGCTGATATAAGCGCTTTGACGACGAAATCGAGCAAAACTGGAGCGCGACCACCAAAATGGCCTTTGAACCCAACGACATGGACCTGAAAATCATGCGCGAACTGGTCAAGGACGCCCGGATCAGCCACGTGCTGCTCTCCGAACGGGTCGGCCTCTCCCCGACGGCGTGCGCGCGCCGCCTCCAGCAGCTCGAGCAATCCGGCGTGATCCGTGGCTATTCCGCAGACATTGACGCTGCCGGTCTCGGTTTCATGATGACCGTGCTGGTTCACATCACGCTCGATCGGCAGAGCGAGGACGCGCTGGCGCGGTTCGAAAAAGAGATCGAGAAGTGCCCGGACGTGGTGTCGTGCCATCTGATGTCAGGCAGCGACGATTATCTCGTTCAGGTCCAGGCCCGCGACATGGCCGACTATGAGCGCATCCACAAGCAGCATCTGTCACGGATGCCTGGCGTGTCGCGCCTGCATTCCAGCTTCGCGATGCGCGCCGTGGTCCAGCGCAACGTGTCCCCCGCGGTGTTGAACGGCTAACCCGGAATCAGCCGATCAACGCGTGACCACTGCGATACAGCACATAGGCCGCGACGATCAGCACGATGGCGGAGAACACATAGCGCAGCAGATTTTTTCCGCGCGACAAGCGGTTTGCTAAAAGCATGCCGAACAGGCCGCCGACAATGCCGCCGGCGATGAAATATCCGGCCACCGGCCAATCGACGAATCCCGACCATGCATAATTCAGCGCGGTGGCGAGGCCGAAGCAGCCCACCGCGAACAAAGACGACCCGACCGCGTGGATCATCGGAATTCCGGTGGCGAGCACAAGCCCCGGTACGATCAGGAAGCCGCCACCGATACCAAAAAAACCGGATGCGGCACCGACAATGAAAGCAACTGCGATCACCCCCGAGCAGGTCTTCAGATCCGTCTCGCGCTCGCACGTACCATCCGGTTGAGCCGGGCGCAGCATGGCCAACCCCACCGCGACCATCGCAAGGCCGAAGAAGAACAGCAGGCGCTGCCCATCGATCACCTTGCCGATGCTGGAGCCTGCGAAGGCGCCGAGCGTGCCTGCCGCCGCGAACATGCCCGCAAAGAGCCATCGCACGTTGCCAGCGCGGGCGTGGCCCGCGAGCGCGACGAATGCGTTGATGGAAACGGCGAGCGCGCCGGTGCCGATGGCGACATGCGGCTGCGCCACGCCGACAACATAAAGCAGCAGCGGTGTCGCCAGAATCGAGCCCCCGCCTCCGATCAGGCCCAGCGAGAAGCCGACCGCGCCGCCCGAAGCAAGCGCCGGCGCGAATGCAACGTGCATCATGCTGCGGTCACTCCGTCGAAACTGATCATCCCGCGCCACGTCATCCCCATGGCTCATATCCGAATGCGTCGAGCGGAATCTTCAAATACCGCGTATCGTTGTTCTCCGGTTCGGGAAGCCGGCCGCCGCGAATGTTGATCTGCAGTGCGTGCAGGATCAGCTTCGGCATCGGCAGCGTCCCGTCGCGCGCTTCGCGCAAGGCGACATACTTTTCTTCCGTCATTCCGGCGACGTGCGAATTGTGCGCCTTCTGCTGCGCCACCGTGCTTTCCCACAACGGCGCGCGGCCGCCCGGCTGATAGTCATGGCCGGTGAAGATTCGGGTTTCATCGGGAAGCGCCAGAATGTCCTGGATCGAGGACCACAGCTTCGCCGCGCTGCCGCCGGGAAAATCCGCACGTGCCGTGCCGCTGTCCGGCATGAACAGCGTGTCGTGAACGAACGCCGCGTCACCGATCACATAGGTGACCGACGCCAGCGTATGGCCCGGCGAGAACAGCACATGTCCTTCGATATCGCCGATCTTGAAGCGATCGCCGTGCGCGAACAGCCGGTCCCACTGCGAACCGTCGGTCGCAAGATTGGGGAAATTGTAGATGCCCTTCCACAGCCGCTGCACGTCGGTAACGTGTTCGCCGATCGCCGTCGGTGCGCCGGTCATCTTCTTCAGGTACTGGGCCGCGGAGAAATGATCCGCATGCGGGTGGGTATCGAGAATCCACGTCAGCTTCAGTCCGCGATCAGCAATGTAGGCCAGAATCGCATCTGCGTTGCGGGTCGCGACGGAGCCCGACTTCTCGTCGAAATCGAGCACCGGGTCGATGATGACGCATTCCTTGCTGCGCGGGTCTGACACCACATACTGGATGCTCCACGTTCGCGGATCGAAGAACCCTTTGACGTCGGGCTTTCCCTGATTGAGAGCCGTCATCTCTTCTCCATGGCCTGTGAGCACGCGCGCGCCATCGCCCGGCCTTTCGGCCGGTTTTGCCTTCGTGCGGCTCACATGGGTGGGCGAACGCCCGGTTCAGCTTGCTTCTGAGAAAACCTGTGTCGTTTCTGCGTTCCGCGGAAAGAAGATCGCGCGGCTTACATCGACCGAATATCGGCCGACGAACGCGGGCGCATCGCTGGCGAGCTGGGCGACCGACCCGAGGATGAAATCCACCTTGTCGTCCGGCAGCAGGACGCTGAAGTTGAGACGGGTAAAGCCCGGCTTGCGGATCTCATCGCCCTCGGCAATGACCTGACGCAGCGTGCGCGATTCCTCGTCATCGATGTGCAGCAGGCGATGAACGTAAGGCCCCGCGCAGGCGCAGCCGCCCCGCGCCTGAATGCCGAAGCGGTCGCTCAGCATCCGCGTCACCAATTGCTGATGGATATAGCCTCCGCTGCCGTCCTTGATGCGGAAGGAAAAGATCGGAAGGCTCTCGGCCTGGGTGTTGCCGAGCAACTCAAGGCGCTCGAGTCCGCTCCACGCTGCAAGGACACGCGCACGCACCTCGGCGTTGCGCTTCGCCGCCGTCTCGACGCCGATGGCATCCTTGACGAGGAAGGCGAGCGCCGCGCGGATGTCACCCACCACGTTCGGCGTGCCGCTTTCCTCTCGCACTTCGAGGCTGTCGCTGTAATCGTGTTCGGTTGGAGTGACGAACTTCACCGTGCCGCCGCCAGGCCATGTCGGCTTGGTCACATCGACCGCATCACGCCGCACGATCAGGATGCCCGACGCTGCCGGGCCGCCGATGAACTTATGCGGCGAAACCACCACCGCGTCGATCAGCGCGCCGGGCGCGGGCTCCATCGCGATCGGCAGATACGGACCCGCGCCAGCATAATCCCACACCATCTTGGCGCCAGCCGCCTTCACCCGCTTCGTCAGCGCGCCGACATCGGCAACGATCCCGGTGACGTTCGAAGCCGCAGACAGCGCGCAAACGACGAGACGCCCGCCGGCGCCTGCAAGCGCGGCATCGAGCTCATCGAGATTCGGGCCACCCGACGCGGCTTCCGCGATCTCGACGATTTCCGCACCGCTTTCGCGCCACGGAAGAATATTCGAGTGATGCTCATAGGGGCCGATGACGACGCGGGGACGCGCGCCGGCGCTCATGCCGGCAGTCACGCCGAGCAAATTCACGAGACGGTTGAGTCCAGATGTTGCCCCCGAACCGGTGAAAATGACGGCATGATCGGCCGTTGCTCCGCAGCTCGCCGCAACCGTCTCACGCGCAGCGCGGCGAAAACCGGTCATCGCACCGCCGCAATAGGACGCCTCGGTGTGACTGTTGGCGTAATACGGCAGCACATTCGACAGGATGAATTGCTCGACGCCCATCAACGCGCGACCCGATGCAACATAATCGGCATAGACCAGACGCTTCGAACCGAACGGCCCGACGATATTGACGTCCTTGCCGATCAGGTCGGAGGCCATTCGCTGCAGGCGATCCGGCGTGGCGAGGCCCGATCGAAAATCATCCAGCAGCTTTCGTGCTTGCAGATAATGGGGGCTGGCCATGGTCATTCGAGAACTCCGAGAATTAAAGCGTTTGACTTGCGCCCGCCTTGGAGCGGCGCTTTCGATGAAGGGAAGCGGAAGCGAATTCGGTGTCAGTCCGGCGGTTACCGCCGCTCAGCCTCCGACCCTTCCTCGGCACTCCCGGCCCTCACCCGTCCTGTGCCGGCTTTCTCAACGCCGGCAGCGAAGCCTCCAGCATCCCGATCCAGCATCTTTTTCAGCTTCATTTTTCTCAGGGACTTCATCATCGTTCCACCTTGCGAACGGGCCAGGGCGTCATGCGTCCTGGCCCGCACGATTCACGTCATCCGTTTCCAGCCGTCGAGCGCGCAGCCGGCGTCACGGCGGGGGCAGCTTCGGGAGCTCCCTTGAAGAAGTTGCTGAGAGTCATCACCACGAGCGGCACCGCTAGCGCGATATAGGCGTTGTCGATGCCGTAGGGGTTGCCCATCATGAACCACCCGACCGTTGCGATGAGTGACGCGATGATACTCAGGAACGCTCCGTTCTTGCCGAACGACGGCATATAGAACACGAACAGCGCGAGTACCGAGAGCGACGCTCGCAGCGCCTTGCCGAGGAACGTCATCGACAAAACGTTCGGTGTGTAAATTGCAAGGATGATCGGCAACAGACCCATAGCGATGGTCGCAAGGCGAATGAAGATCAGCGAGTTTCTCTCACTCGGATTCTTGACGATCATGCCGGCATAGAAGTCCTTGTAGAGAAGCGTCGCGGTCGCCACCGAGAACGCGGCGAGCGACCCGAACAGCGATGCCGCGAGACCGGCAGCCACCACGCCCGCCATCACGCCATCCATATGCGCGATCAGGCTCGAGAAAGCCTTGATCGATGGGATGTTCGGGTACAGCGCGAGCGAGCACATACCCACCAGCGCGCAGATGACACCGAACGGCACCAGAAAGAGTGCCGTCGAGAAGCTCGCGACCTTCGCGCTGCGGGCGTCATCGGTCGTGTTGATCGCCTGGATGACGTATTGCGTGGAGAACGTCGCGCCCATGCCGGCGATGAACCACGCCAGAATCTGGCTCCAGCCAACATGCGTCCAGTTGAACATCTCCGGCGGAAGCTTGGCGTGAAGCCCGGCGAAGCCTCCGACCTGACTGAGGCCGAAATAGAGAGCCACGCCGATGCCCAGATACTTGGCAATGGAATGGACGATGTTCGTATAAACCACCGACTTCATGCCGCCCATGAACACGTAGAGCACGGACACCACGCCGCAAATGACGATCGCCATGGTGCGGTCGATCGCGAGCAGCGCGCTGAGGATCGTTCCACCGCCCGCATAGATCGCAACGGCGACGATCTCGAGCGCGAAGATCATGACCAGCGACGTCGCAAGCTTGGTGTTGCGTCCGTACACCTCATTGAGAATCGCCGAGATCGTGTTGTGGCCCGAGCTCTTGTATTTTCCGGCGAGGAAGAAGCCGTAGAAGATAAAGCCCGCCGCCAGCGCGGTGATGTTCCAGGACGCGGAGATGCCGTGCTTGAAAGCTTCCTGCGCGGTGCCGACGCTGGCCGACGTGCCGATGAATTCGGACATCAGCATCATGCCGACCAGGATGGCCGGAACGCCGCTCCTGCCGGTGGTGCCTGATGTGAAAGTGTTCGCTGTCTTGACCGACCGCTGGATGATCGATGTCACGATCCCCAGCCCGACGATGTAGATCGCAACAATTGCTAGCGCGACGTAATTGGCGTGCATCTCAGTCCCCTCACTGTCCTATTCGATGGGTTGCCCTTTGCGTCGCTTGCCGCGACATCTTAAACATGTTTAAACTCGCTTGTCACGTGATCTAAAGCGCCTCTCGACATCTTTAAATCCTGCCATGCGCCGTATCGGTGCCATGGTAGGGTTTAAAGAACGATGCGGCACTTTCCGAAGAATAGAAGCCGATCGCCAAACCCGCTGCATCGCTTTTCTCCTTCATCCCGGCAGCACCGACTTGCTCGGTGCAGATGATGTCCTCACCTGCCGGCAGCGTACGCCTGCATGCCGCGCGGGTTGGCGGCGGCCCTGAGCCAGCCATCGTTTCCGCGCGAAGCCGCCGTCAGACGACCTTCCGACCAATCGTCGCCGACTTCAACAATATGTCCCCGCGCGCGCAGGTCCTTGACCACCTCGGGCGCGACGCGCCCCTCAAGAACCAGAACACCGGGCCGCGCAAGACGCGGCCAGAACGATGCCGGGAAATGTTCGGTGTGCCAGGCCGGCGCATCAATCGCCTGCTGCAGATTATACCCGGCGTGAATGTGACGGAGCAGAAGCTGCGTCGCCCACTGATCCTGCTGGTCGCCGCCGGGCGTGCCCCAGGCGAGATACGGCTTGCCATCGCGTATCGCGAAGGTCGGCGACAGCGTCGAACGCGGACGCTTGCCCGGCTGCAGCGACGCTGGGTGTTCTTCATCCAGCCAGAACATCTGCGCGCGGGTGCCGAGACAGAAACCGAGTTCCGGGATGATCGGCGACGATTGCAGCCATCCGCCCGACGGCGTGACCGAGATCATGTTGCCGTCGCGATCGATGATGTCGAAATGCACGGTATCACCGCGCTCGGCGCTGATCTTTCCGACCGTCGGCTCGCCGGTGCCGAAAGCGGACACCGCTTCGCGCGAACTGCCTTCGCGCATGCCGATGGCCTTGCCGAATCCCGGAATGGTGCCGGGCAGAAGCTCCATCGACGCCTTGCCGGAGATCAGCTTGCGCCGCTCGGCGTTGTAGGATTCCGACAGGAGCTGCGCGACCGGAATCTCGCTGAACTTCGGATCGCCGTAGAACACGTCGCGGTCGGCAAAAGCGAGCTTGGCGCATTCGACCTGCAGGTGGATGAATTCAGCGCCGCACGGATCGAGCTTGTCGAGATCGTAACCCTTCAGAAGCGCCAGTTGCTGAAGCAGCACCAGCCCCTGCGTCCATGGACCGGCCTTGTAGACGGTGTAGTTGCGGTAATCATAGCTGATTGGCGCTTCGACCGAGGCGCTCCATCCCGCCATGTCCTGTCCGGTGAGCAGACCGCGATGCGGCGTGCCGGACGAATCCATCACTTCAGTGTTGCGGCAGAACGCATCGATCGCTTCGGCGATGAAGCCTTGCGACCAGACCTTGCGGGCGCGCTCGATCTGCGCCTCGCGATTGCCACCGGCGGATTTCGCCTCGTTGAGAACGCGCGCATAGGTCTCGGCGAGCTTCTCGTTGCGGAAAATCTCGCCCGCCTTCGGAATTGCACCGTTCGGCAGATAGAGCGCCGCCGACGTGTGCCAGTGCTCGCGGAACAGATTCTCGACCGTCGCGATGGTTTCGCAGATGCGCGACACCAGCGGATAACCGTTCTTCGCGTAGCTGATCGCCGGTGCCAGCACGTCCTCGACCGACATCGTGCCGTAGTCGCGCAGCAGCATCATGTAGGCATCGAAGGAGCCCGGAATACAGGCCGCGAGCAGGCCGGAACCCGGCACGAGATCGAGGTCCATATCCCGGAAGCGGCCGATGGTCGCGGCGGCCGGCGCCGGACCCTGACCGCAGATCACCTGCGGCTGCTTTTTCCGCACGTCGTAAATCAGAACCGGCACGTCGCCGCCCGGCCCATTCAGATGAGGCTCGACCACCTGCAACACGAAGGCGACCGCAACACCGGCATCGAATGCGTTGCCGCCACGCTCAAGAATGCCCATGCCGACCGCGGTCGCGATCCAGTGCGTCGTCGCGACGACACCGAACGACCCGGTAATTTCGGGCCGCGTCGAGAAGCTGGTATCAAACGAAGTCGGCATGACGGTCTAAACTCCCATCTCTTCTTTGTCGTAGCGGCACCCCTGCCCGAGAGGCAGGATCACCGTGTCAGCTCTTTCTCTGCACCCGACAGCTCCTGCGCGCGCTGCGCAAGCAGGGCGCGATCGATCTTGTTGGTGGAGGCGAGCGGAAACTCGTCGATAAACCAGATCGACCTCGGATGCTGGTAGGCCGCGCCGTTCTCCAGCGCGTAAGCCTTCAGGCCGGCCTCATCGACCTTGGCGCCCGATGCCAGACGAACGAACGCGACAGGCTTCTTGCCCTTGAGCGCATCGTCGATCGGCACGACGCAGACCTGCATCACGTCCGGATGGGCCTCGAGCATTCTCTCCACCTCGCCGGGGAAGATATTCTCGCCGCCGCTGACAAACATGTCGTCGGCGCGCCCGATGAAGTAATAGAACCCATCGCCATCGCGGCGGAACACATCGCCGGTGTGGTAGTAGCCATCCCTGGTGAAGGGCACCGCGATATCGGGCCGGTTGTGATAGCCGTTCATCATCGCAGGCGAGCGAATCTGAAGAACACCCTCGTCCGTCTCCGCACCGCTGGCGTCAACGATCCGAAGATCCACGCCGCGGTGCTTGTAGCCGAGCGAAAGCAACGGCGTCGGCTTGCCGTCCGGATGGGGGCCGAACACCACCGGGCTGCCTTCGGTTGTACCATAGGCATTCAGAACGCGTGCATGCGGCATCACGCGATGGATTTCATCAAGGAGAGTCTCGCTGGCGGGCGCGGAGCCCATCCGCAAGCTCTGCACCGACGACAGGTCCGCCGTTGCCATCGCCTTCTTGTCGTCCAGCATCATCGCGATCATCGGCGGCACCGATGTCAGCCAGGTACACTTGAACCGGCTGATCGCGTCGACATAGGCCTGCACCTTGAACTGCGGCATCAGCACCATGCTGGAATGCCCGGCCAGCACGAGATGGGACAGGGCCAGCGCGTTCATGTGGTAAAGCGGCGCGGCGATCAGGGCACGCTCGTGCTCGACGTCGCGATCCGCAAGCCGGGTTTCGACCACCCAGCGCTGTGAGTCATGCGACAGGATTACACCCTTCGGACGTCCGGTGGACCCGGATGTGTAAAGGAAGGTCGCCGGCTCGTCCTTCTCCGGGATCACGGCCTCGAACGGCCCGCGATCGACGAAAGCTGGAAAGTCCGGCGTGTCGAAATTCACGACTTCGACAGTGTCCGGAACGACGGGCCGGCGCTCGTTGTCGCAGAACACCAGCGGCGCGCCCGAATCCTTGATGATGTAGTCGACGATATTGCGCGGCAGGCGATGGTTGATCGGCACCGACACGTAGCCGGCGCGCATGATTCCGAAATGCGCAGCAAGGCAATCCGAACTGTTCGCCGACAGGATGGCGATCCGATCTCCGCGCTTGTAGCCGCGCTTGGTCAGCGCGCGGGCGATGCCGTCCGCCAGCGTATCGAGCGCCGCATAGGTGACTTCACGGCTCTTGGTGCCGTCGAAATCGATGATTGCCACCTTGTCCATCGAACGCGAGCGGTCAATCAATGATCCCAGATTGCGCGATAATGTCATACCAAGCTCACATTCGTTGCAAGAAATTCGATCGCTACCCCGAAGCATTCCGAAGCGGGCAGCAACGAACAGGACTTGTCGATGTCGATCAGCTTCTGCGCGAGACCCGGCTGCATCGCAGCCTTCAATGCGGGAATGGACGCGACACCGATGCCCATGACGGCGACTCTCGCCTTGCCTGATCCCGGATCGGCATGGCCGCGATAAAGATTGTCGAGGCTCTTGCGCGAAACAAAGTCGATCCGCGTCCCGCGGCTCCAGACCCGCGAATCCGGATCGGGCCGCAATCCCAACACCCGCGTGAGAGACTGAGCCTGCGCCTCGAAATCGTCAGCGACGATGGTGAGGCGCTTCAGGCAACGCGCGGAATTGGGATGCGTCATGAACGCAGGATGCCAGACCAGATGAGGCGTCTGGTGCTCGCAGAAATAAAGCCGCGAGGCCGTGAAATATCCGGGATCAAGATGAACGGTCCGAAAGCGCGCTTCGTCCGTCACGCCCTCGATCACCACCTCACGGCTGAACGACTTGGGCTCAAGCACGGGAAGCCGGCCCGACCGCAGCCGCGCCGCAGTCACGTCGATGTCGTCACTTCCGTAGACAAGACCGTTGAGGCCGACCGGCCAGTCGAGCAATTCCTTGCGCGGATTCGGATTCGAGGGATCGAGGCCGATCAGCTCGAGATAATTGGTGCCGAACACGATGAGGTTATTCATCGAGCCAAGCGTGTGATAGCTCCTCGGCGTAACGTTGAACCCGAGCGCCCCGAACAGTTTTTCGCCAGCGTCGAGATCATAATGCAGATTGAGGACGGCGTGATCGAACACGCCCTCGCGTTGCGATGATGCGGCAGCGGAGACCGCCGCATCATTCGCCTGGCCTTCATTGACGGGGACCGCCACGATGGCCTCCCGATCAGCCCTTGGGAGGAGCAGGAGGGGCTGTCATGTAGACGCCGCGGCCGCTGGCCAACAGCTTTCCGTCCTTGTCGTAGACGCTCGCTTCCGCGACAGAGAACTGACCGCCCATCTTGACGATGCGGCCCTTGGCGGTGAGATCGCCCGGCATCGCCGCACGATGGTAGTCAACCCGCATGTCGATCGTCGGCACGCCACGACCGGTGTGGGACACCAGTGCCCAGTCCGCCGTGAGGTCGACGAGCGCAGCCAGGATGCCGCCGTGCGTATAGCGACGCTCGGGGTTCACCACCCACTCTTCGCGCCACGTCGCGGTCAGCTCGATGCCTTCTTCATCGACCTTCTGGACCTTGATGCCCAGCCACTGATGGAAGGGACCCTTGGTGAGCATCGCCTCGACGGCGGCCGGCGTCAGTTTTTCTGTCATTTTCTTATCCTTTGCGTTTCCTGTGAGTGACGGGGATCAAGGCGTGATGACGACCTTGCCCAACACTTCGCGATTCTCGATGAGCCGCAGGCCTTCGACCGCCTTGTCGAGCGGCAGTACCTTGTCCACGACCGGGCGCAGCTTCTTTGCCGCGATCAGCTTCATCAGGTCGGCGAGGTTGTCGTCGTAGAAGCTGTTCGAGCCGATGATCTGCAGCTCGAAGCTCCAGACGTAACGCAGGTCTTCCTTCGGATCGTGACCGGCGGTCGCGCCGCAAACCAGCAGCTTGCCGCCACGCTTGAGGCAGCGCAAGGACGGAACCCAGGTGTCGCCACCGGTGAAGTTGATCACCACATCGACGCCGCCTTCATAGTTGCGGCGCTGCGGCTTGCCGTACTTCTCGATCGCCCACTTGGAGAAATCGACGTCCTTGTAGTTGATGACCTCGTCGGCGCCGAGATCGCGCAGACGCTGCATCTTGTCCGCACCGCCCGCGCAGGCGATGACTTCGGCGCCCAGATGCTTGGCAAGCAGAACGCAGCCGGTGCCGACGCCACCCGAAGCGCCCAGAACCAGAACCCGGTCGCCCTTCTTGATGGTGTTGTGGGTGATGATCATGCGGTGCGCGGTGCCGTAGGCCACCGGCAGCGAGGCGGCGTCTTCATAGGACACGCCTTCCGGCATGTGGATGAGTTGCTCGGCATCGACCAGGCAGTATTCCGCCATGCCGCCATCCATCATCTCGCCGAGAAGACCCTTCTTCTTGTTGAGCGGATTGACGAGAACGCGGTCACCCTTCTTCCAGCCGGTCACATCGCTGCCGACTTCGGTGATTTCGCCCGCCATATCGAGGCCGATGACGACCGGAAGCGGGACCTTGATGCCCGGCATGCCGCGAACGGTGAAGACGTCATGATAGTTGAACGACGACGCCTTGACCCGGATCACGACGTGGCCGGATACGGCCTTCGGAATCGGCTTGTCGTCCACGATCTTCAGGTTGTCCAAAGTACCGTGAGCGTCCAGAACCAGGGCACGCATAGTTGCAGACATCAAATAACCTCCCATTGATATGTTCAAAACTAATTTTATAGATGTCTAAAAGACCATTGTCTAGCTTGCAACGGCCTTTTGCTGCGACAAACGGTATCTGCGAGCCTTTCAGGCACTCTGGTTAAATACTGGGCGCTCCGCTGATCCATTTCTTGACATTTTCAAGCCTTCCGAATCTATCTAGGTTCAAGCAGGAGGAATGCATGGGACACGTTGTTTCGCTTCCGGAGTCGCCCGAGACAAAAGCCAAGGCCAGCGTACGGCAAAGCGATATCGCCTTCGATGCCATTCATAAGGCTGTCGTCCGTTGCGAGCTGATGCCCGGGTCAATCGTCACCGAGGTCGACCTCGCCAATCAATTCAACTTCGGAAGAGCCGCGGCCAGAGCCGCCGTGGATCGCCTGTCGTTGATCGGCCTGCTCCAGCCGGTGCGCCGTCAGGGCTATCGCGTCAAACCGATCACCCTTCGCGACCTCAACGACCTGTTCCAGCTTCGCGAGATCGTCGAAGTGGCCTGCGTCAGGCTTGCCGCCGGACGTGTCGACTCCGCGGATCTTCATCGCCTGGACCGGCTGTGCCGCGCCGACTATCAACCCGGCAACAAGGAAAGCGAAGCCAACTTTCTGCAGCGAAACAGCGATTTTCACCTGAGCATCGCGGCCGCGACCGGCAATGACCGGCTGGTGTCCGTTTTGAAGCAGACCCTGATGGAGCTCGAGCGGATGTTTCACTTCGGCCTGTCGCTGCGCGACCGCGGCAGTGAAATGCATTCCGAACATAAATCGATCATCGATGCTTTGGCCGAAGGCGACGCCGAAACAGCGGAGCGAGTTACGATCGACCAAGTCCGATCCTCCCGCGCGATGGTTCTGGATGCATTGCTGTCGAGCACGTCGCTGCTCGATGTGAAGATCGGCGTCACCCACGAAAGCCAGCTCGCCTAGAGAGGCTGTCTTTGCCGGGGCGGCCGGAAGTCCACTGAGACTTCCGGCTGCGCGATCGCATCGCCCGCGACGTTTATCGCCACCCGTCAAAATTTCACGCGCGCCTGCGGATCGAGCACCGCGTCGAGATCAATCTCCTGCTCGCCGGGCACCCGGATGCGCTTGAACTTCATCTCCGGCGCGTTGACCGGGATAGTTGCATCGAGACCCATCTTGGCGCCGACGCCATCATCGGTCGACGGATCGAGCTTCGAACCCTGGCTGTGCGGAACGACGACGAGGTCGCGGTCCGCCTGAAAGCGCGTCGCAACGGCCCATTCCACTTCGCGCGGATTATGGATGTCCACGTCCATGTCCACGACGATCGCGTGCTTGATGTCGTAGTGAGCCGCGAATGCGGCGAGCAGGACGTTCTTGCCTTCGCCATCCTGGGTCTTGTCGAGCTTGATGTAGAGGTGGTAGCGGCCAACTCCGCCCAGTGCGAGATGGACATCCTTGACGCCGGGGAAACTGGCCCGCATCGCCGCCATGATGGTCGCCTCGCGCGGAATCGCACCCAGCAGCAGATGCTCCAGCCCGCCACCAACGATGGTATGAAACAGCGGATCGCGGCGATGCGTGATCGCGTCGATCTCGATGACATGCCGTTCCGCGCGCTCGCCATAATATTGCGGGAACTCGCCGAACGGTCCTTCCAGTTCACGCGTCTTGGGCAGGATGCGCCCTTCAAGAACGATCTCCGCATCGGCCGGCACGCGCACATTGTTGGTCGCGCACTTGACGACATCGAGCGGCGCGCCCTTCAGGGCACCGGCGATTTCCAGTTCATCGTGATCGATCGGCACGATCGCCTGGCTCGCGAGCAGACAGGCCGGTTCAACGCCGACCGCAATCGCGATTTCCAGCGGCTTTCCGGCCTTTTCAGCCTTGCGATAGTAGTGATAGGTATGACGCGGCAGCAGCAGGACGCCGATGCGATTGGGTCCGCTGATCTGGCAGCGATGAATCGTGACGTTCTGGATTCCGCTTTCCGGGTCGCGGCTGACCAGAATGCCGGCGGTGATGTAGGCGCCGCTGTCGTGCTCGTTGTGGGTCGGGACGGGCAACTGCTTCAGGATGTCGACCTCGCGGTGAACGACTTCCTGGCAAGGTGCCTTGCTCACTTCCTTCCACGCGATCGGCTCAACCGAGGCCTTGCCGACGCGGGACACCAGATCGGCCGGCGCAATCCCCAGCGCCTCGGCCATCCAGTTGCGGTCGGAGACGATGCCGGAAATAACCGTGCCGTCCTGACCGCCAGCCTTGGGGAACAGCGTCGCCTTGCGGCCGTCCATCCGGTTGGCGACGCCCGCGATCTCGTGACGCAGGGACAGACCGGGCTTCGCGACGGCAAGCCGATCCGTCTGCTGCAGACGATCGAGCCATTCACGCAGCGAAAGCGCATGAGTCGGGTAATCCATTGGCGGCCATCCCATTATTGTTGAAGCGTTTGCGGCACTGTATGCGCCGGTATTATAAATAGAAGTAAGAAATCATGATGCGTATTATCAACGGTCATGATCGCAAGGTGCGCAGATGGACTTCCGGCAGATCAGCTATTTCGTGGCCTTGTACGAGGAGGGCAGCGTCACCCGGGCGGCCCAGCGGCTCAACGTGGTGCAGCCCGCGGTCTCGATGCAGATCGCCAAGCTGGAGCGCGACCTCAACCAGAAATTATTCGATCGCCTGTCCAAGGCGATGGTTCCGACGGTGGCCGGCCGCACGCTCTACCGGCTGGTCGTGCCGGTGCTGCGCAGCCTGACCCTCGCACGCGGACACATGGCGAAATTGTCCGGCGTGGTTTCGGGCCGCATCACAATCGGCATGCTGTCCTCGCTCACCGTCAGCTTTGTACCGGACATGCTGATCGCCTTTGCGCGCGACTATCCCGAGGTCGAAGTCGCCATCATCGACGGCTACAGTTCGACTTTCATCGACCTGATCAACCAGAACCAGGGCGCGCTGGATTTCGCGATCATCAACAAACCACCGCGGCGGCTTGGGCTGACCGTCGAACCGCTGGTCGAGGAACGCATGGTTTACGTGACCGCGGCCGCCCGCAAACAGACCGATGCGCCGATCGAAGTGGACGAGCTGCAGAAGGTCAAACTGATCCTGCCGACGCAGCGGCACGGACTACGGGCCGAACTCAACCGCCATTTCGCGGCCCGCGACATATCTCTGGACCTGCAGCTCGAAATCGATTCGATTCAGGGTATCTGCGAAGTCGTCGCGCGCGGCGACTGGGCGACGATCCTCCCGAGCCTCGGCGTCAGCCGGGGCATCGCGGAAGGCCGCCTTGCCGCCCGGGCGATCAACCCGCCGATGACCCGCCAGCTTGCGATCATCCACCACCCCCATCATCCATTGACACCTGCCGCCGATGCTTTCATCGACCGCCTTCGCGACCACATTGGAAAGGCTGTCGGCCATGAAGATCACGGCGGATGATATGGCCGATAACATGAGCTTATTCGACGCCATCCCGGAATGGTCCTAGCGTTGGATGACAAGGCAGACGAGGACGACATGGTAATCAGCGAGGATATGGCATGAGCGGTCTTCCATTGATCGTTGGCATATCGGGCGCCTCGGGCGTGATCTACGGCATCCGCATGCTCGAAGTGCTGCACGATCTCGGCATCGAGACCCATCTCGTCATGTCCCGGTCGGGCGAAGTGACCATCGCCCACGAGACAAATCGCAAGATCGCCGACATCAAGGCGCTGGCGACGCATGTTCACGCCCAGAGCGATATCGGCGCGACAATCTCGTCGGGATCGTTCCGGACCCGCGGCATGATCGTGGCGCCCTGCTCGATGAAATCGATGTCGGAAATCGCAACCGGAACCACTTCCGGCCTGCTGACGCGCGCAGCCGACGTGGTGCTGAAGGAACGGCGCCGTCTGGTCCTGATGACCCGCGAGACGCCGCTCCACCTCGGTCATCTGCGCTCGATGACGCAATTGTCCGAGATGGGTGCGATCATCGCCCCGCCTGTGCCCGCGTTTTATCCGTGCCCGCAGACCCTGGATGACATGATCGATCACACCGTCGGCCGCGTGCTCGATCTGTTCGAGATCGACACCAGACTGGTGCGCCGCTGGAAAGCCGAGACGCCTAGCGATTCTGCGACAGACGAGTCGGAATCTGAATCAGCGTCGAAAACGTCATCACCTCACGGCCGTCCTGATTTGCGACGCTTGTCCTGACCCGCACGGTGCCCCGGTCGGGCTTGCTGCGCGACTGCTTCAATTCGACGATCTCGCGATGCGCGCGCAGCACGTCGCCGGGGCGAACCGGATGGAGCCAGCGTAGTTCGTCCACGCCGATGCCCAGCGCCGGCGTTCCTCCCCAGGGATTTGTCTCGATATAATCGCGCATCACAAGGACGGCGACATACCAGCCGCTTGCGATCACTCCGCCGAACCGGCCTTGGGCTGCGGCGATTGGATCGGTGTGCATGGGCTGGGGATCGTATTGGTTCGCGAAGCGAATGGCTGCGTCCTGCTCGATCGGGATCGGGTGTCCATCCCAATGGTCGCCGACGGCAAGATCGTCGAGATAGCGGTTCGGATTCATCGCGCAATTCTCGCTATGCATGGACACGAGACAACGGTGCGGCCAAAGCCGCACCGTTGTCTGTCTCGCAATCAGCGGCCCTTGAAGTCAGGCTCGCGCTTCTCGTGGAACGCCTTGACGCCTTCGGCGAAGTCTTCCGACGAGCGCAACCGGCTGTAGCAATGACCTTCCAGTTCGATCGCGATCGCCAGCGTCGAATCCTCGGTGTCGTTGAGCAGCTTCTTGGCCGTGCGCTGCGCGAGCGGCGAGAAGCCGACCAGCTCCTTCACCAGCGCGTCGGTCGCAGCTTCCAGTTCGCCGTCTGCGACGATCTCGGTCGCGATGCCCCAGTCATAGGCCTGCTGGCCCTTGATGCGGCGCGAGCGCATGACGATGTCCTTGGTCCGTGTGATGCCGACGATCTTCTGCAATCGGGCCGAGCCACCCGAGCCCGGAATTTGGCCGAGCTTCTGCTCGGGCAGCGCGTATTGCGTGGTTTCGGTGACGAGACGGAAATCGCAGGCCAGCGACAGTTCGAAGCCGACACCGAAGCAGTAGCCGCGATTGGCGGCGATTACCGGCTTCGAGCAACGCGCGGGTGCTGCGATATTCCATGCGAGCTTGGAGACGTGTTCAGGCGAGGCTTCCAGAAAGCCCATAATGTATCCGCCGGACGAGAAATGCTTGCCGACCGCGCGCACCACGATCACGCGCACGCGATCGTCGGCATCGAGCGCCTCGAACACAGCCTTGAGCTGGTCGCGCTGCACCATGCTGATGGTGTTGTATTCGCCGCGATCAAGAATAATGTCGCCGCGCTTCTGCTCAGAATCGATTTTGACGGTGAAGCCGTCGAGATTGGAATAGAGATCGGTCATGTCTGGGCACCTTTGGAGTCGGAGATGAAGGGTTCGTATTCGCCGGAGACGAGCTTGCGGCGCAGCAGCTTGCCCACGGGTGATTTCGGAATTTCGCGAACGAAGACAAATTTTCTCGGCCGCTTGAAATTGGCGAGCGACGATGCCGCACAATAGGTGTCGAGGTCTTCGGCGGTCACGGGCGTCTTCGCGGCGATGAAGGCGGTGACGACCTTGCCCCAGCGCTCGTCGGGAAGACCGACGACCGCGACTTCCGACACCGCCGGATGCAGCGACAGCATGCTCTCGATCTCCACCGGGGAGACGTTCTCGCCGCCGGAGATGATCATGTCGTCGAGACGGCCGGTGACGAACAGGTCGCCATCCTTGTCGAAATAGCCGGTGTCGGAACTGAAGAACCAGCCGTCGCGCAACGACTTTTCGTCGGCTTCCGGCCGCCGCCAGTAACCCTCGAATGCTTCGTCGCCCGCAAGCAGCGCGATGATCTGCCCTTCCTCACCGGGCGGCACGATATCGTCCGGCCCCTTGGCGTCGAGCGCGACGACGCGGATCATCTGGTTGATGCCCGACTTGCCGGCACTGCCGGGCTTGCGCCGCGCGCTCTGGTCGATCGTGCAGGTATAGATCTCCGATGACCCGTAGTGATTGACGAGCAGGTCGGGCCTGAACAGCCGGTCGAGCTGCTGCAGTAGATGATCGGTCATCGGCGCCCCCGCGAAGCCGAGCTTGCGGGCGGTCTTCACGCGCTCCGGCGCGAACTCCGGGTGGCGGACGATGTCGTGATACAGCGTCGGCACCAGATAGAGATTGTCGATCTTCTCGCGCTCGATGATGGCAATGGCCTCGCCCGCGTCGAACTTCGGCATGCACACGAAAGTGCCGTTGGTCAGCACCGACGCCAGCAACGAGCGCACACCCATCGTATGATACAGCGGCATCACGCCGAGGGTCCGCTCACCGTAACCGTAGAGATTCTGCGCGATATGCGCGATCGCAGCGGCACGCTCGGCACGCTGGCGGCGCGGTACGCCTTTCGGCCGCGATGTGGTGCCCGAGGTATAGAGCATGATCGACCAGGCCTCGGCATCGGCGCGGGGCTTCGCGCCGGGCACATCCTTGCCAAGGAGATCGTTAAAGCTCATCTCGCCATCACGGCATTCATCGAGGGTGATGCGCGGCAGGTCCGCGTCAAGCTCTGCGCCACGCACGCCTTCCGCCGAAACATCCTCGAAAACGATCGCGCGCGCTTCGGAATCCTGAACGGCGTAGCTCACTTCATCCGGCTTGGAGCGCCAGTTGACCGGCGTCAGGATCACGCCGCTGAACTGACAAGCCCAATGCAGCACGGCGGCCTGCCACCGGTTGCGCAGCGCGCTGACGAGATGATCGCCCGGCTTCAGGCCCAGACGGTCGAACGATGCGACAAGCCCCGAAATGCGCTTGTAATAGTCGGCGTATGTCAGCCGCACGTCACCATCGACAATCGCTTCGCGATTTGGCTCGCGTTCGACCGCCGCAAGGAACGTGGTGCCAAGATCAAGCATGCGCTTTCCCCCGTGAATTTTCTTGAACGTCTTGTTTTGAATCATCGCGAAGCCGCTGCTGGGCGGCGAGCGCTGCCCTCATGATCGGCGCGTAGCCGGTGCATCGGCACAGATGGCCCGACAGCACTTCGCGGATCTGTTCGGCGCTCGCGTCCGGGCGCTCCCGGAACAACGCATCGAGCGTCATGAGAAAGCCCGGCGTGCAGAAGCCGCACTGCAATCCATGATGGTTGCGGAATTCGTCCTGCAGGATCGACAGCGTCGTCCCATTATCCGGCGACAGGCCCTCGACCGTGCACACGTCGCAGCCATCGGTCTGCACCGCGAGCGCGAGGCAGGACCGTGCCAGTCCGCCATCGATCTGCACAGTGCAGGCGCCGCACACGCCGTGTTCGCAACCGACATGCGTACCGGTCGCGCCGATCTCGTGGCGCAGGAAATCACTCAGCGTCATGCGCGGTTCGGCCATGCCGGACACGGGCTTGCCGTTCAGCGTGAACGAGACGCGGTGCGGCTGGTCGGCCTTCAGGCGCGGCATCGGGCGGCCTCCTCGATCGTTCGGCGGCCAAGCTGGCGGATCAGATCGCGCCGGTAGCGGCCCGTGGCGTGAAGATCGTCACGCGCGTCGAGATCCCAGGCATATTGATTGAGCGCGTCTGCAAAATCGGGCGCGTCGGGCAGCGGCAATGCACGAACCGTCGGCACATCGGCGACGCCGCCGATGCCGAGCGTCGCCTTGTTGCCGTCGACCACCGCCGCGCAGGCGACGATGGCAAAATCACCGTGGCGGCGGCCGACCTCGGCGAAGGCATAGCCCGTTCCGGCAACGGCCGTGGGGAAGGATACCGCCTCGATCATTTCGTCATCGGCTTTCGCCGTCGCCATCATGCCGGTGAAGAACTCGGCAGCGGATAGCGTTCGGCGTTTCTTGCGCGTGCGCAAATGAACGCTGCCGCCCAGCGTGACCAATGATAATGGCAGTTCGGCGGAGGGGTCGGCATGCGCGATCGATCCGCAGATCGTGCCGCGCGCGCGCGTTTGCGCGTGCCCGACCCAGGACAGCGCATGAGCCAGCAGCGGCTGGCGCTGCATAAGATCGGCACGCCGCTCCAGCGTCCCCTGCCGGACCGCGGCGCCGATGCGCAAGATCTTTCCATCATCATCAATGCGTCGCAGCGCCTCGACGTGCATGATGTCGACCAGCAATTTGGGCCGCGCGAGCCGCATCGCCAGCATCGGCATCAGCGATTGACCACCCGCAATGACACGTGCGTCGCCGCCCTCTTCGCGCAACGCATCCAGCGCCTCGTCGATGTCTTCGATCCGCATATAATCGAATGGAGCGGGCTTCATCGGCCAACTCCGATCAACGCAAGCAGGCGCCGGATGGCACCGAGCAACGGCAATGACCGCTTGCCGCTCGCCTTGTTGGCAAGCGCCTCGAAGAACTGGCCGATGACGACCTTGGCCGCACCATCGAGCAGGCGCCCGCCGATCGAGGCGACCTTGCCGCCGACGGCCGCCTCATAGGTGTAAGCAACTGTGGTCTTGCCCTCGGCTTCCGTCAGCGTGATGAAGCCGGTGCCGCGGCCCGAACCGAGCGCGCCTTCGGTGCCGCCCGACAGCGTCACCGATTCAGGCTCCTTCATGTCCGAGAGCTTGATCTTCGCCTTGTAGCGACCTTTTACCGGTCCGATGCCGAGCGTGACGTCGGCGTGGAATTCGCTCTCGCCCACTTTCTCGACATTGTGCGCGCCCGGAATCACCGACATCAGCGTGGCAGGATCGAGCAGCATGTTCCAGATCTGCTGCCGCGGTGCCGCGACCACGGCCTTGCCGGACCCGGTCAGTGCGCGCTCGCCCGCCTTGGCGGTGCTTTTCTTCGGCGCAACCGGCGGGGTCTTCGGTTCGGGCTCGGCGCCGTGAATGTGCGCCGCGAGCTTGGCTGGCGTCACCGGCAGAACGATGTCTTCAATGCCCAGCGCATCGGCGACTGCATTGGCGATGCAGACCGGTGTCGACATGCAATTGCCTTCGCCGACGCCCTTGGCGCCGAGCGGCGTGAACGGCGATGGGCTCTCGTGATGGAGGATGCGCAGTTCAGGCACTTCCATCGCGGTCGGAATGAGGTAGTCCGCCAACGTGCCGGACAACAGGCCGCCGTCGGGTGCGTAGCTGGATTCTTCGTAAAGCGCGGCACCCAGCGCGTGGGTGAAGCTGCCCGTCACCTGCCCTGCCACCATGCCGGGATGCAGGATGCGTCCGCAATCATGCATCGTGACATAACGATCGATCTTCACTTCGCAGGTCGCGCGATCGATCTCCACCGCGCAGATGTCGAAGATGAAGCCGTGGCACAGCGAAGAATTGACGCGATCGTCTTCGGTCGGCGCGGTGAGTTCGGGCGGCGACCAGAACACCGTCTCGCGGATCGTCTGGTCGATCCCCTGCGGCAGTTCGGCAGGCGCCCAGTGGCTGGATGACGCCACGCGCGCGAACGGCAGCGACCTGGCCGGATCGCCGGCATGGATGCGGCCGTTCTCGAACACGATGGCGTCGAGATCGGCATCGAGAAGCCTTGCTGCGACGGCGGCAAGCTTGCCCCGCAGCCGCGTTGCTGCGATCTGCGTTGCACCGGCGACAGCGGCGGCGAAGCGGCTCGAGTAATTGCCGGATGCGATCGACCAGGAATCGCGCGCGGTGTCCAGTTCGGTGATAACGCGAATGTCGCTCGGCTGCAGCCCGAATTCATCGGCGACGACCTGCGACAATACGGTGCGATGGCCCTGTCCCTGCGGCGTGGAGGCGACATGAACCGCGACCGAGCCGACGGCGTCAATGCCGATGGTGGAGGTTGCCTGCGCGCCGTTTTTCGGGCCCGCCTTGGCGCGCTGCTCCGGCGTCAGCACGGCTGTGATGTAGCCCATGTTCGACACGCTCGGCTCGATCACCGTCGCATAGCCGATGCCGTACAGCCGCCCCTCGCGGCGCGCGGCTTCGCGGCGGGCCTTGAGTTCGGCGAGTCCGCCATCCTCGATCGCTGCCGCAATGGCCGCCTGATAGTCGCCGCTGTCATAGAGCGCGCCGGACGCCGTGCGATAGGGAAATGCACTCGCGGGAATGAGATTGCGGCGAACGACATCGAGCGGATCGAGCTTGAGCGTCGTCGCGATCTTCTGCACCAGCCGTTCGAGCGCGAAGTAAACCTGCGGACCGCCGAATCCGCGATTGAGCCCGGTCGGCATCTTGTTGGTCAGCACGATGCGGTTGCGGATTCGCAGATGCTCGATCGCGTACGCGCCCGTCATGTTGCCGTGCATGCGATAGAGCGTCGCCGGTTCGGGCGCGCGCAGATGTGCGCCGGTATCCTCGAGTTGGTCCCAGTCGAGCGCGAGGATACGGCCGTCGTTCGCGACCGCAGCCGTCAGTGTCGACACGCGATTGGTCGCAACCGCCGACGCCATCAGATGTTCGAGCCGATCCTCGATCCATTTGACCGGACGCCCGGCAACGCGCGCGGCAATCGCCGTCAGCACCACATAGGGAAAGATCGCCTGCTTGACGCCGAAGCTGCCGCCGCTATCACCCGGCGTTTTCAGCCGCAAGCGATTGCCGGGGACGTTGAGCGCGCGTGCCATCACGGCATGCAGCGAGAACGGCCCCTGAAAATTCGCGGTGACGTCGTAACTGTCGGTGCCCGGTTCGTAGTCGGCGATGACACCGTAAGTCTCGATCGGCGTGCAGGCGCTGCGCGGATAGGAAATATCGATGCCGATCCGATGGGCGGCTTTGGCGAAGGCAGCATCGGGATCGCCATAAGCATAGGAGCGCTCATTGGCGAGATTCGAGCCGACCTTCTCGTGCAGCACCGGCGCATCCGGCGCGAGCGCCGCGAGCGGATCGACCACCGCAGGCAGGACTTCATATTCGACCTCGATCAGGTCGAGCGCATCTTCGGCGATGTAGCGATTATCGGCGACGACCATCGCAACCGGTTCGCCGTAGTAACGCACCTTGTCGACTGCGAGCGGCCAGCACTCGACTGGAATTTTAAGTCCGGCAACAAGCGGCGAGCCGAAACGCTGAACTTCCCTGGAAGTAACGACGGCATGGACACCGGGAAGTGCCAGCGCCTTGCTGGCGTCGATACCGAGCAACCGGGCATGGCCGTGCGGGGAGCGAAGGATCGCCGCTTCCGCGGTGCGGGTGCTGACGCCGAGATCGTCGATATAGCGGCCCCGCCCGGTCAGCAGTTGGCGGTCCTCGTCCCGCGGCAAGGACTGGCCTGTCCAGCGCGTGACGGGCGATCGGCCAGTTTTCACGTCAGCAGAAGTGGAATTGCCGGTCACTAACGCCCTCTTCGTCGCCTCATCCTCAGAAACTCCGATGAGGCGCGCGGCGAAAATGCCCCGGCACGCTCTATCAGAGCAAATAATGGATACTTATTCGGACAATCAGCAATCATGATGCAATGTTCCTCCGCTGGCCCGCCGGAATCAGGGCCGGGCGGCATACAGGATACGGCGAGCGCCTGCCGCAGAAACTCTGCTGCCCGCGTCGTTTCGAGGGAGGACGTTAGGACGATCTTCGGGAAATTTCAGCCCACGATCCGGCATGTCGGGGCATGGTCCGGCGAGCGCTTCTTCACGCAGACCCGAGAGCCCGCGCCCACATATTGTGATTTTGCGGAAGCGCCGATCAGACGTTCAAAGAATGGATGGTGCCCAGGAAAGGACTCGAACCTTCACGCCTTGCAGCACAGGTACCTGAAACCTGCGTGTCTACCAATTCCACCACCTGGGCATGAGGCGCTTAGTACGGATCGGCGTTCCGCTTGTCAAATCCCTCTTGCAGTACCAAAGCTGGGGTCTGTACAGCCCAAGGCCGATGGCGTATCGCAAAATGCGTAAAGTCCCCGCGCGGTTTAACCGGCCCAAGCAGGAATTCGACCATGACAGCCCCTATCGACACCCTCGTCACCGTATTCGGCGGATCGGGTTTCCTCGGCCGTCATGTGGTCCGGGCGCTGGCGCAGCGGGATTACCGGCTGCGCGTCGGCGTCCGCCGTCCCGAACTCGCCGGTCATCTGCAGCCGCTCGGCAAGGTCGGCCAGGTCAATCCGGTGCAAGCCAATATCCGCTACCCGGCCTCGCTCGAGGCGGCGATGCGCGGCTCGCGCGTCGTGGTCAATCTGGTCGGCATCCTCTCGGAAGGCGGCGCGCAGCGCTTCGACGCCGTGCACGTGCAGGGCGCCCACGCCATCGCGGAAGCCGCCGCGCGAATCGGTGCCCGTGTCGTGCATGTCTCCGCCATCGGCGCCGACGCCGATTCCGCCTGCGGCTACGCTGTCTCCAAGGCGCTCGGCGAGCAGGCCGTGCGGGCCGCGGTCCCCGATGCGACCATTATCCGCCCCTCCATCGTGTTCGGGCCGGAAGATCATTTCTCCAACCGCTTCGCAGCACTTGCGCGGATGTTCCCGGCGCTGCCGCTGATCGGCGCGGATACCAAACTGCAGCCGGTCTATGTCGGCGATGTCTCCACCGCGATCGCGGACGCGGTCGACGGCAAGACCAGGCCGGGCGCGGTGTATGAGCTGGGCGGACCGGAAGTGGTGACGATGCGTCAGGCCGTCGAATTGATCCTGCGGATCGCGGATCGCGATCCGATCCTGATGCCGCTGCCGTTCGGGCTCGCGAAGCTCAAGGCCGCCTTCCTGCAATTCGCGCCGGGCGACCTCAAGCTGACGCCGGATCAGGTCGAGATGCTCAAGACCGACAATGTGGTGTCGGATGCGGCCAAGAGCGCCGGACTGACGCTGGAAGGCCTCGGCATCCCGCCCGAATCGATGGCCGCGGTGCTGCCGTCCTATCTCTGGCGCTTCCGCAAGACCGGCCAGTTCGCGCACAAGAACGCTTAAAGCCTCACGCGCCCAGCGCGAGCGCGATCAGCCCGAGCGTGCCGACGATCACGCGCCACCACGCGAAGAACGTGAAGCCGTTGCGCGTGACGAAGTCGAGGAACGTCTTCACCACGATGATCGCGGTGACGAACGACACCACGAAGCCGACCAGGATGATCAGCGAGTTGTCCATCGTCATGTCGGCGCGGTTCTTGTAAAAATCATAGACGAACGCCCCGATCATGGTCGGGATCGCGAGGAAGAACGAGAACTCCGCCGCCGAGCGCTTGTCGGCGCCGAACAGCATCGCCGCCACGATCGACGCGCCCGAGCGCGACACGCCGGGAATCATCGCCGCGCACTGTGCAATGCCGATGCCGAGATACATCGGCAGCGGGAACGTCATCGCATTGTGATGGCGCGGATTGATGTCCTGCTGATCGACCCACAGCAGCACCGCGCCGCCCGCGATCAGCGAGAAGCACACCACCCACGGATTGAACAGCACGGTCTTGATAAAATGACCGAACAGCAGGCCAAGTATCACCGCCGGTAAGAACGCGACCAGCACGCCGATCACGAATCGCCGCGCAGCGGGATCGGTGAACATATGGATCGCGACATGCCACAACCGCTGGAAGTAGATCACCAGAATCGCCAGAATCGCGCCGAGCTGAATCAGCACCGCGAACGTTTTCCAGAAATTGTCCTGATCGAGATTGAAGATGCGTTCCGCCAGCAGCAGATGACCGGTGGATGAGACCGGCAGGAACTCGGTGACGCCCTCGACAATGCCGAGGAACAGCGCCTTCAGAAGATCAGCCAACATTGGGGAAATCCATCGTGCCGGGGCGGCTCGCGTGTTTGTGACTTATTCGCTTGCCCCCCGCAATGCGGAAAACACACAAAGACACCTTGCCCCCGGCTCGCGCTCGGTTAGGTTCGGCTCCCTGCTCGCGGGCCGTCACAAAGCGAGATCAGAAAGCCTTTTTTAAGGCTCCCTTTAAGAATCTTCCGGCTAACACGGTGCCTATGATTACCCTTTTCCATCACGCCTTCTGTCCCCATTCACGTTTCGTGCGCCTCGCGCTCGGCGAATACGGACAGGAATCCGAACTCGTCGAGGAGCGGATATGGGATCGCGATGAAGCGTTCCTGGCGATGAATCCGGCGGGCACCACGCCGGTGATGATGCTCGACGGCGCGCCGCCGATTTCCGGCGCATCGGTGATCGCAGAGTATCTCGACGAGACCTATGGCGCGCAGCTCGGCGAACGCCGCCTGATGCCTTCCACGCCGATCGAGCGCGCCGAGGTGCGCAGGCTTGCATCGTGGTTCAACGACAAGTTCTACGACGAGGTCTCCGGCCCGCTCGTCAACGAACGCGTCTACAAGCGCTTCATGACAACTGAGCAGGGCGGCGGCGCACCCTCGACCGAAGTGATGCGCGCGGCACGCACCAACCTGCGCTATCATCTGGCCTATATCGGCTGGCTCGCGCGCACGCGGAATTTTCTCGCCGGCGACCGGCCGACCTACGCCGACCTTGCCGCCGCCGCGCATCTGTCGGCGATCGACTATCTCGGCGACGTGCCGTGGAACGAGGATGACGCCGCGAAGGCGTGGTATGTGCGGATCAAGTCGCGCCCATCGTTCCGGCCGCTCCTGAACGAATGGCTCGCAGGCCTGCCCGCTCCCGCGCATTACATCGATCTGGATTTTTGATGATCGTCATTCCGGGACGCTGACTTCGTCAGCGGCCCCGGAATCTTGTCCCTCACATCTGGATTCCGGATCGGCTCGCGATTGCTCGCCGTCCGGAATAACGTGTCACCCCTCCGCCAATTCCGTCACCGCCGCGAGGATGCGCGCGATGTCCTGCGGCCGCGACAGACGGTGATCGCCGTCCTGCACCAGCGTCAGCACCACGTCGTCGCTCGGCAGGCAATGCGTCAGCTTGAACGCGTGCTGCCACGGCACATCCTCGTCCTGCACGCCCTGCAGAATGCGCACCGGACAGCCGACATCGAGCATGCCGTCGAGCAGCAGGTGATTGCGCCCTTCCTCGATCAGTTGCCGGGTGATCGGATAAGGATCGCCGTAATCGGAGGGGCGATACCACACGCCGTTGCGCTCGATCTCCTCGCGCATCTGCGGCGTGAACCGCGCCCACATCAGATCTTCGGTGAAATCGGGCGCGGGCGCGATCAGCACGAGGCCTGCAAGTTTCGCGCGCGATCCGGCTTTCCGCGCGGCCATCGCACGCGCGGCCAGAAGCGCCATCCAGCCGCCCATCGATGAGCCGATCAGAATCTGCGGCCCCTCGCAGCAGGCCTCGATCACAGCGAGGCTTTCCTCCAGCCACGCACCGATGGTGCCGTCCTTGAAGTCGCCGCTGGATTCGCCGTGGCCTGAATAATCGAAGCGGACGCAGGCGCGGTCATGGCCTGCCGCATAGGCGTCGAGTTCGCGCGCCTTGGTGCCCAGCATGTCCGACTTGAATCCGCCGAGCCAGACGAGACCGGGGCCGCGCCCATCGCGGCGGCGCACCGCGATTTTGCGCTCGCCATGCGGCGTTCTGACATCGATGAAAGCGGGCGGAGAATCAACGGGAAGGGTCATCGGAGAACCGTCATGAAGATTTTGCGGATCGGTTGTATCGTGCCATGATGATCGACCGTTATTGACGGTGCGATCATGTCCGTCAACGTCCCGGGCATCCTCTTCCAGATCCCGCCCCTTGCCTTGCTGCAATCCGCCGCTGGCCCGCGCACGGCGCCCGTTCGTCACCACATGGTTCAAGGGCTTTCGCGAGCAGAACCGCCTCAAGCGTTTCTACAACGGCGTCATGGTGCGCTTCGCCGGGCTCAGCGACGACCTTCCGGCGGCACTCGCGGTTTCCGCGGCGGCGGTATTCGCCTCGACCCAGCCCGAAGGAGCGTTGAGCACCCTCATGGCAGCACAGGCGATGGGCGTTCCGGTCGCCGCCTCCGACCTCGCGGCGGGTTCCGGCCTGATGCTGTCGCCACCGGCTGTCGGCGAGGGCCGCATGACGGGGCTGCGCTTCCCGGCCGGCGACATCGACGCCATGGCGGGGGCGTTGACGCACCTCCGCAATCTCTCAGAGGCGGAACGGCGGACCATCGGGGTGCGGGGCCGGGCGTGGGTTTCCAGCCTCGGCACCCCCGCGGCGGTTGCCGAACGCACGCTCCACCTCTACATGGAACTGGTGCAAGGCCGCAGACCGTGACCGGAATGCGGCTCTCGGGGTTTTTCGCGCGAGCCGGCCTCCGTTGCCTTGCTCGCGTCAGAGAATTCCTTCAAAATCACCGCTTCTTTCAATCACCGTGGAGACCGTCCCATTCGCCGTCCTAACAGAGCCCCGCCCACAGTCGCCAAAGACGGGCCCCGCACCAATGATGAGATCCGCAATCTCGAAGTCCAACTGATCGACCAGCACGGCGTCAACGTCGGCGTGACCGAGACGTCGGCCGCCGTGAAGATGGCGATGGAAGCCGGCATGGATCTCGTTGAGATTTCGCCGAACAACAACCCGCCGGTCTGCAAGATCATGGACTACGGGAAGTACAAGTTTCAGGCCCAGAAAAAGGCCGCCGAGGCGCGCAAGAAGCAGAAGATCGTCGAGATCAAGGAGATCAAGCTCCGCCCGATGATCGACGACCACGATTACGACGTGAAGATGCGCGCGATGCTCCGCTTCTTCGAGGAAGGCGACAAGGTCAAGATCACGCTGCGCTATCGCGGCCGTGAGATGGCGCACCAGGAGATCGGCACCAAGCTGCTCGACAAGGTGAAGGCCGCCGTCGCCGATATCGCCAAGGTCGAGCAGGACGCGAAGTTCGAGGGCCGTCAGGTCGTCATGGTTCTCGCCCCGCGCTGACCGTTATTCGTCCATGTCCGGAACGCGGCCTGTCAGAAACCTGGCAGGCCGTTTTCATGTCGGGGGAAGGCGGGAGGCCTGTTTCACGCGCTCTTGTGATGAACCGGGATATGAATCCGCTTTTCCGCCCTGTTTGCCTGCCCTAAAAGGCCATCCGGATCGCTTCGCACGGCGCGGGGCACGCAGAGAGGCCGACATGCCCGCACCCGTCACCACGGCTCCGACCGCCAATTCGAAGCTCGCCAAACGCCAGAGCCAGCGCATGCAAATGCTGTGGGGCCTGAGCATCCTGCTCATCGGCCTGGTGCTGTTCGTGCAGGCCAAGGCCGAGCCCGAGAGCTTTTCCCACGAATTCATCGAAGACATCGGCGCGATGCTGATCGCGGTGGCCGTGCTCGGCCGGACGTGGTGCGCGCTCTATATCGGCGGACGCAAGCTGAACGAGCTCGTCACCAACGGGCCCTACTCCATCGTCCGCAATCCGCTGTATGTGTTTTCTTTCATCGGCGCGTTCGGCATCGGGCTCGGCACCGCAAGCATCGTGCTGGCGGCGGTGATGACGCTGGTGACCGCGTTGGTGTTCAGCAGCGTGATCCGGATCGAGGAAAATGCGCTGCAGGAAAATTTCGGCACGGCCTTCACCGATTACGTCGCCCGGGTGCCGCGGCTGTGGCCAAAGCCTTCCTTGTGGCTCGATGCCGCGACCCTGAGCGTATCGCCCAACCGGGTGGTGCGGACCTTCTTCGACAGCGCGGTGATGCTGCTCACGATTCCCGCGCTGGAACTGGTCGAAACCCTGCAGCAGATGCACGTTCTGCCGGTGTTCCTCTATCTGCCCTGAGGCAAATTCCCCGGCTTGAAACACGAAAGGCGCCCCTCAAGGCGCCTTTTTCAGTTTCAGCACTCAAAACCAGCCCGTCAGAAGCCCCGCGCGATCAGGGCCCCGATCACCAGCGCGCCTGCGGCAAGCCATGCGGCCACGCGGGTGGTATCGGCCTGGATCGCGGCGACCTTGGCCCCGGCACGGCTCTTTGTCTTCGGCATTTCAAATCCTTCCGTCTCGGTGATACCGAGAATATGGGGACTTTGGACGATTCTCCAATGCGGCATAACATGCGCAGGCCTCATGGCAGGCCGGGGCTGGCAGCAGACGCCGTCGGCAAGCGAGGGGGCCCGGTTCGCGTGAAGAAAACGTGTCAACCAAAAGCGTGGAGTCTTTCGTCGTTTCGACGAAACGAGGAAAGACTCTAACGTTGCAAATGGGGCTTTCCTCTGCCATAAGCCCCCCTTCATCGCCCGGCTGATCAAGGGCTGCCGTGGCGATGATTTTTGCTGGCTTTGCCATACGGGCAAATACCCCAAGCAATTCAACGCTCTAGCGAGCATTTAGCCGTCCCGGCGAGCCGTTCTGGCGCGCGGATCGCGGCATCAAGGAGAGCCAAATGCCCAAGCTGAAGACCAAGTCGGG
>Ga0153956_1000375_pt1 | contig 53013 bp, 46 predicted proteins | sample TSFL040MetaG_FD_104704 | JGI IMG/M metagenome (GOLD analysis project Ga0153956, IMG submission 104704) | Attine ant fungus gardens microbial communities from Florida, USA - TSFL040 MetaG | ecosystem: Host-associated > Fungi > Mycelium > Unclassified | place: USA: Florida, Wekiwa Springs... | reverse complement strand
CGCCGGCAGATCGCCGCGGCCGAGAAACAGGCGATCGGGGTTGCCGCCGCGAGCCTCATCCCCGACAAGGCCTCGCTCTTCATCAATATCGGCACGACCACCGAGGCGGTCGGCGAGGCACTGGCGCATCATCGCGAGCTGATGGTCATCACCAACAATATCAATGTCGCCAACCGCTTGCGGCTGATCGAGGATATCGAGGTGGTGATCGCCGGCGGCGTGGTGCGGCAATCGGACGGCGGCATCGTCGGGGAAGCGGCGGTCGATTTCATCCGCCAATTCAAGGTCGATTACGCCGTCATCGGCGCCTCGGCAATCGATGCGGATGGCGCGCTTCTCGATTTCGACTTTCGCGAGGTGAAGGTGGCGCAGGCAATCATCGCCAATGCCCGGCATGTGATCCTGGTTGCCGATTCGACGAAGTTCGAGCGCATGGCGCCGGTGCGCATCGGCCAGCTTTCGCAGGTCCACACCTTCATCACCGACCGCTGCGACGTGGCTCCGATCCGCGAGATCTGCCGGGAAGCCGGCGTGAAACTGGTCGAAACGGCGCGTAGCGAATCCTAGTCATGCGGCATTCGTTTGACACTCGATAAATCTTCGGTTTAAGTTCGGTTTGGTCAATCGGGCTCGGAGGGGTACGTGGTTCGTCAGGCGCATGATCTTTTCATCATCGGCGGCGGCATCAACGGCTGCGGCATCGCGCGCGATGCGGCCGGCCGCGGCTATAAGGTCGCGCTGGCGGAAATGAACGATTTCGCATCCGGCACATCCTCCGGCGCGACGAAGCTCATCCATGGCGGCCTGCGCTATCTCGAACATTACGAATTCCGGCTGGTGCGGGAATCGCTGATGGAGCGCGAGGTGCTGTGGGCGATGGCGCCGCACATCATCTGGCCGATGCGCTTCGTGCTGCCCTATCACAAGGGCGGCATCCGCCCGGCCTGGCTCATCCGCCTCGGGCTTTTCCTTTACGACCATCTCGGCGGCCGCAAGCTGCTGCCGCCGACGGCGGTGCTGGATATGCGCAAGGACGCGGCCGGCAAGCCGCTGAAGGCGCTCTTCACCAAGGCGTTCGAATATTCCGACGGCTGGGTGGACGATGCGCGCATGGTGGTGCTGAACGCCCGCGACGCCGCCGACCGCGGCGCGCTGATCATGCCGCGGACGAAGGTGGTTTCGGCCCGCCGGGAAGGCGAGTTCTGGTCGATCGAGACGGTGGACGCCCTCACCGGACGCAGCGAGCAGCATCAGGCGCGGATGCTGGTGAATGCCGCCGGTCCCTGGGTCGATGACGTGCTGCGCTCGGCCTTCGACCGCCGCGAGGCCCGCCATGTGCGCCTCGTGCAGGGCAGCCATATCGTGGTTCGCAGGAAGTTCGAAGGCCCGCGCGCCTATTTCTTCCAGAACCCCGATAACCGCATCATCTTCGCCATTCCCTATGAGGGCGAATTCACGCTGATCGGCACCACCGACCGCGACTATACCGGCGATCCGAAAGATGTGCGCATCTCGCAGGAAGAGACCTCTTATCTGTGCAACGCCGCTTCGGAATATTTCAAGGAGCCGGTCCGGCCGGAGGATATCGTCTGGACCTATTCCGCCGTGCGCCCGCTCTTCGACGACGGCGCTTCCAAGGCGCAGGAGGCGACGCGCGACTACGTGCTGAAGCTCGAAGAGGATGGCGCGCCGCTCCTCAACGTCTTCGGCGGCAAGCTCACCACCTATCGCCGGCTTTCCGAACATGCGCTGGAAAAGGTCGAAGCGGCGATCGGCGCCAAGGGCGGCCCCTGGACGGCGGCAAGCTCGCTGCCGGGCGGCGATTTCCCGGCACAGGGCTATGAGGCGGAAGTCGGCCGGCTGAAGGGCCTCTACCCGTTCCTCAGCGACACCCATGCGCGCCGTCTCGTGCGGCGCTACGGCACGCGCGCGAAGGTGCTGCTCGGATCGGCCAAATCGGCGAGCGACCTTGGCCGTTACTTCGGCGCGGAGCTTTACGAGGCGGAGGTCCGCTACCTCATCGACCACGAATGGGCGAGCAGCGCGCAGGATGTGCTCTGGCGCCGGACAAAGGACGGGCTGCGGCTGACCGCGGAGGAAGCCGCGGCGCTGGAAACCTACATGGCCGCGCGGCCGGCGGAAATGGCCGGGTAGGCTTCTCCCTTGCCGAAAGAGCGGGACGATTGCCGCGCCGCCTTCTTCCTCGCGGAGAAGGTGCGTCGCTGCGGTGCGAAAACACTTTCAACGGCAGCGACTTGGAGATAATTGATAGGAAGCGGTGCGAGCCGTTTGACGTCAGTCGGGGAAAAGGGGGAGCCGGTTTTCCCGAAAAGACGAACGAAAATAAAGCAATCGACAGTCCGGTGACCTCGAATGAGGCGGGACGACCGAAAAGGGAGGAATGCGAATGAAGAAGACATGGATACTGGGGACGGCACTCGGCCTTCTCATGGGCGTGCAGGCGGCCGCGGCGGCCGATATCACCTTCGGCGTCGCCGGACCGATGACGGGACCGCTGGCGACGATCGGCGACCAGTTCAAGCAGGGCGCGCAGGCCGCGGCCGATGCCATCAACGCCAAGGGCGGCGTCATGGGCCGCCAGATCAAGCTGCAGTTCGAGGACGACCAGTGCGATCCGAAGCAGGCCGTGTCGGTGGCGAACCGCGCGGTGGCGAACGGCGTGATGTTCGTCGACGGCCATGCCTGCTCCGGCTCGAGCATTCCGGCCTCGGCCGTCTATGCCGAAAGCGGCGCGCTGATGATGTCGCCCGCCTCGTCCAATCCGGTGCTGACGGATGACGCGGCGACGAAGGGCTGGTCGACGATCATGCGCCTCTACACGCGCGACGATGCGCAGGGCGCCTTCATCGGCCCATGGATCGCCAAGAAATATGCCGGCAAGAACGTCGCCATTCTCGACGACAAGACCGCCTACGGCCAGGGCGTGGCCGATGCCGTGCGCACGACGATGAACGCCGCCGGCCTCAAGGACGTGATGCGGGAATCCATCAATGCCGGCGAGAAGGATTATTCCGTGCTGGTGGCGAAGCTGAAGGAGGCGAAGGTCGACGTCGTCTATTTCGGCGGCTACCATCCCGAAGCCGGCCTCATCCTTCGCCAGGCGGCGGAGCAGGGCTACAAGTTCCAGCTGATCATGCCCGACTCCATCGCCTCGCCGGAATTCTGGCAGGTTGCCGGCCCGGCCGGCGAAGGCACGATGTTCGTCTTCCCCTCCGATCCGCGCACCAAGCCGGAAGCGAAGGAAGCGGTGGACGCGATCTCGAAGGGCGGCTTCTCGCCGGAAGGCTTCACCCTCTTCTCCTACGCCGTCATCCAGGCTTTCGCCCAGGGCGTGGAACGCGCCGGCTCCGACGATCCGGCAAAGGTCGCGGCGGCGCTGAAGGACGGCAAGCCGGTCAACACCGTCGTCGGCGCCGTCGTCTTCGACGAAAAGGGCGACCTGAAGAACGCCAGCTACGACATCAACCAGTGGCACGACGGCAAATACGCGCCGATCGCGCAGTAATGGAGGCGCGGCGTCTGCCGGTAAGGCAGGCGCCGCCGCTCGCTCTTCCTAAGCGTGGAAATGGATCGCGAGAGCGAACCCCAGAAGCACGATCCCGGCAAGGCCCGCGATGAAGACGATGCGCCGGGCGCGCGTTTTCAGGATGATTTCGCCGCCTCGGACTTTTTCGGCCGAACAGGTCGGCGGCGGTTTCCCTGCCTTGTGCATCTCTCCCTCCCAGCCTCAAGACGTTATTTCGGCGTCTGCTGTCCCGGAGCCGCATCCGGCGGGACGACCGGCATGTCGCCTGTCTGCGGCGCCGGCGCGATAAGCCCGCCGTCGTCGGTCGCGGGCGGCTTTACGACGCCGCCGCATCGAGACAGATCGACCGTGCCGTTCTGCTTTTCCGCAGGCTTGCCGGCGTCTTTGTTTTCAGCGGACCGCTGCGGCGGCGGCGCCTGGCACGGATCGCTCTTCGCAACCTGGGCGATAGCCCCGGTTGCCGCGAGTGCCGCAACGGCGGCGGCGATGGCCATGATTTTCAATCGGTCGTTCACGCTTTCGTCCTTCCTCTCGCGGAGAGCCGGGAAGCCCGCACAGGCGGGCTTCCTCGTATCCGTAAGGTCAGGAGTTCTTGTGGCTCTGCTGGCCGGACTTGACGTGCTGTTCATGCGAACCGCCGCGTGCCCCCGAAGAGGACTGGTTATCGGAATCCTGCTTGGAGGAAGCCTGCTTGGTGTCGGTGTTCTTATGGCTTTGCTGACCAGCTTTGACGTGCTGCTCGTGGGAACCACCTTGATTTGGCATAATCTGCTCCTTGCGGTTTGAGGGATGAGGCATTTGCGCCTCGGGGGGGCTAACATCAAACCGTCCGGATGGTTCCGCGCCTTTAATATTTCGTGACCCGGCCGGCCCTCGCGGCCGGAAATGCAAGCGCCTGCCGCGCCCGCGCGCGTGAACCCTTTGAGCGGCCATGCGTTCCTGCTTCACACGTCATCATGAGCCAATCGAAAAAGCGGAGCGCGCGATGCAACCGGATATCGAAGAGAAGGGCCTGAACACGGAAGCCGAGTTGCAGGCCCATCTGGCGAAGCTGGAGGCGGAGGCGCTGTCGGGCAACGCCATTCCCACGCCTCAGGATGGGGAGCGGCCGGGCGAGGCATCGGTGCTTTCAAGCGCCATCCAGACGGCGCGCGAGGATCTTGCCGGCGTGATGGCCCGGCTGGAGGCGGTCAAAGCCCAGGCGGCCGCCCTCGGAAAGAGCGAGATGCGGTGGGCCGACCGAAGCGCGCATGCGCAACTCGGCGACTATCCCTATCTCAAGCTTGCGGGTGCGGCCGCAGGCAGCTTCCTGCTCGGCCGCACGCTGCGAACGCTGCCGCTCGCCCGCCTTCTGACGCTCGCCCTGCCGCTGGCACTGACGCGGATCGAGAAGACGCAGCGGCGGTGGGGGCGATGAGCCCATGAAGGAAGGCCGCGAGCGCAAACACACCTCCGGCAAGCAGCGCCGCGATGCGCTGGAAGAATCCACCCGCGTCGCCCGCGCGATCACCGACGAGGAACGCCACCAGCGCGACGCAAAGACCGAACGGCTGAAACAAGCCCGCCTCGACGCCCAGAAGCGGCGCAAGACGAAGGATGATGTCTGAACCTGAAGGCGGACTCGAGGAAAGCGGGAACGAACAGGCTCGCCCGCTTGCCGAAAGCGCTCTATATCATGTGTGCGTCATACAATATCCGGTCGTCACCATGAATAGAGAAATCAATATCCTCGGCACGCTCGCAATGTCGCTCAGCGACGACGTTCGGGCCGCGACCAGTAAAGTCGCCGGCATGTCCGGCGAAACCGCGGCGGCGATCGTCATGCTCGGGGCGAACCCCGGCTTGACGGTGGGGCAGGTCGCGCACGCGCTCGCCCTCTCGCCGAGCGGCGCGGTGCGCCTCGTCGACCGGCTGGCGGAGGAGGGGCTTGTCGTCCGGACGCATGGGCAGGACCAGCGCACCGTGACGCTCGAACTGACCGAGAGCGGGATGACCATGCGGCTCGCGGCCCTGAAGGAGCGGGAACGCATTCTGCGCAAGGCGCTGACGGGACTATCCGAGGAGGAGGTCGCGATGCTCGGGCAGTTCATTGACAGGATGCTCCGTAATCTGATGGTAAAACCGGATCAGGATTATCGCTTTTGCCGGATGTGCGACGAGGATGCCTGTTCGCCCCATTGCCCCATAGAGGACCGCCGGTGCGAGCTGGAGCAGCCGGGGCACGCCCTTGCCTTGTGACGCAGGTGATCGCAGCGTGCTCGTGTGTATTTTATTTGCGTGACGCACACAAATATATCATGATGCGGGCCGAGACTTCATCGTCTGTCGCAGGCGATCGACCGGAGGGGCGGCCATGTCATCGCGTGCTTCAGATAGCCAAGCCTTCCGGCTTCGAAAGGGCGAATGCCGAGGCCGCTACGGCATCGTCTTCATCAATCTCGGCTCGCTGCTGGCGCAGATCGTGCAGATCGCCGGATATCCCACGCTTCTGGCGCTTGCGCTCGCTCGCATCGATTATCCCTCATGGGTGATCGGGGTCATCGTCTCGTTCCAATGGGTCGTGGTTCTCTTTCTGGCGCCTTTCGTGCCGGCCGTGATGAAGCGCATCGGCACGCGCAAGGCCTGTCAGGCGGGAACGCTGGTCTCCCTGGCGGCGCTGGCGCTGCTGCTCTTTTCCCACGCGACGGCGGCGATTGCCGCCTCGTCGCTGCTGATGGGCGGCGGCCTGACCATTCGATGGGTCGCCTGCGACACATGGATCGTCGAAACGGTTTCCGAGAGGCTGCGGGGGAGGGCGATCGGCATCCACGAAACCCTGATGGGCCTCGGCATCGCCATCGGGCCGCTTCTCACCATGCTGAGCGCCGACAGCGAAACCACGGCGCTGCTCGGCTACATGGTGCTTCTTGCCCTGTCTTTCGCGAGCTTCGCCTTCGGGTCGCGCGTTGCGGAGACGGAAGCCATCGAACACGGCGGCAGGGAGCGGCATATCTTCACCGTGTTCCGGGTTTTGGCGCTTGGGCTGCTCGCGGCGCTGATGGCCGGATATATCGAGACGGCGATGGTGGCCTTGCTGCCGCTCTATCTCATGCAATTCCACTATCCGGAGGCGCAGGCGCTCGTCCTTCTCAGCGTGTTCGGCCTTGGCGGCACCGTGCTTCAAACCCCGCTCGGCTGGATCGCCGACCGGTGGGGCTTTCGCGCCGCGCAGGTCGTCTGCCTGTCGCTGATCGTCATCGCGGCCATGCTCCTGATGACGGCAATCGGCCTTCTTCCCGTCGTCGTGGCGATCCTGTTCGTCTGGGGCGGATGCGCCGGCGGATTGAACACGCTTGCGGTCATCGAGGCGGGATCGACGCTGGACGCACGGATGTCGGGAACAGGCATGGCCCTCATCGCGTCGAGCTACACGCTCGGCGGCGTGATCGGGCCTGCGGTGTTCGGCTCGACGCTGAGCCTGATGCAGGGACAGGGGGCGATCGTCGTGATCCTCGGGCTGATGATCGTCTATGCCGCGATGCTGGCATTCGCAGACCGCGGCACGCTCGCCAATGTCCGGCGCCGCCGTACCCTCTGAAATCCGAGCCGGGAGGCCCTCTCGCGTGCGAGCGCCTTGACTTGGCGGCGGTGAGCCATACTCTTGCAGTTGTGATATCACATCGATACGGAGGCGGACTATGAATGTAGACCTCTCGCGGCGTGACTTCCTGATCGGCGCCGGCGCGACCGTCGTGGCGACATCGATCGGCGCGATGGGGTTTGAGGAGGCCGAGGCGGCGGAGGCCGCCCATGTCCGGCCCTTCAAGCTGACGACCACCACCGAAACGCGAAACACCTGTCCCTATTGTTCCGTCGCCTGCGGCGTCATCATTTATTCCAAAGGGTCGCTCGGCAAAGGCGAGAAGGCGGATATCGTCCACATCGAGGGCGATGCCGACCATCCGACGAACCGGGGAACGCTCTGTCCCAAGGGGGCGGCGCTCAAGGATTTCGTCCACGCGCCGACGCGGCTGCAATATCCGATGCATCGCAAGCCCGGCGCCGACAGGTTCGAGCGCATGTCCTGGGAGGACGCCTTCGACCGCATCGCGCGGCTGATGAAGGACGACCGCGACGCCAATTTCGTCGCGAAGACCCCGGCGGGCCTGCCCGTCAACCGCTGGACGACCACCGGCATGCTCGCCGCGTCCGCGACCACCAATGAAACGGCCTGGGCGACCTTCAAGTTCGCCAAGAGCCTCGGGATCGTCGGTTTCGACAACCAGGCGCGCGTCTGACACGGCCCCACGGTGTCCAGTTTGGGCCTAACTTTTGGCCGCGGAGCGATGACGAACTCCTGGACCGATATCAAGAACACCGACCTCGTCGTCGTCATGGGCGGCAACGCGGCGGAGGCCCACCCCTGCGGCTTCAAATGGGTGACGGAGGCCAAGGCCCATCGCGGCGCCAAGCTGATCGTCGTCGATCCGCGCTTTACGCGCACGGCCTCGGTCGCGGACGTCTACGCACCGATCCGCCAGGGCACCGATATCGCCTTCCTGAACGGCCTGATGAAATACTGCATCGACAACGACAAGGTGCAGTGGGACTACGTCAAGGCCTTCACCAATGCCGCCTACATCATCAAGGACGGTTTCGGCTACAAGGACGGCCTCTTTACCGGCTATGACCCGGAAAAGCGCGATTACGACAAGTCGAGCTGGGATTATGTGCTCGGCGACGACGGTTTCGTCACCGCCGACCCGACGCTGCAGAACCCGCGCTGCGTCTGGAACCTTTTGAAGGCGCATGTCGCGCCCTATACGCCCGAAATGGTCGAGCGCATATGCGGCACGCCGAAGGACAAGTTCCTGAAAGTGGCCGAAATGATCGCGGAATGCTCGTCGAAGACGAAGACCATGACCTCGATGTATGCGCTCGGCTGGACGCAGCATTCCAGCGGCTCGCAGAACATTCGCGGCATGGCGATGCTGCAGCTCATCCTCGGCAATATCGGCGTGCGCGGCGGCGGCATGAATGCGCTGCGCGGCCACTCGAACATTCAGGGACTGACCGATGTCGGCCTGATGTCGCATCTTTTGACCGGCTATCTGACGATGCCGACCGAGAAGGACACGGATTTCGAGACCTATATGTCGACGCGGCTCTTCAAGCCGCTTCGGCCCGGCCAGACGAGCTACTGGCAGAACTACCGCAAGTTCATGGTCTCCTTCCAGAAGGCCATGTGGGGGGATCACGCGCAGGCCGATAACGGCTGGGCCTTCGACTATATTTCCAAGCTCGACGTGCCCTCCTACGACGTGCTGCGCGTCTTCGAGATGATGGCCGAGGGCAAGGTTAACGGCTATCTCTGCCAGGGTTTCAACCCGCTGCTCGCCTTCCCGAACCGTGAGAAGAACACCAAGGCGCTGTCGAACCTGAAATGGCTCGTCACCATGGACCCGCTCGACACGGAGACGGCGCGCTTCTGGGAAAACCACGGCGATTTCAACCCGGTCGATACCGCCTCGATCCAGACCGAGGTGATCCAGCTCCCGACCACCTGCTTTGCGGAGGAGGAGGGCTCGCTCACCAATTCCGGCCGCTGGCTGCAATGGCATTGGGCGGCCGGCTCGCCGCCCGGCGACGCCAAACACGATACCTATATCATCGCGCAAATCTTCCTGCGGCTGAAGGCGCTCTACCAGAAGGAGGGCGGCGCCTTCCCCGACCCGGTCGTCAATCTCTCCTGGGAATACGCCGATCCGGGCGAGCCGACGCCGGAGGAACTGGCCAGGGAGATCAACGGCCGGGCGCTCATCGACGTCACCGATCCCGCCGATGCGACGAAGGTGGCCGCGCCCGCCGGCAAGCAGCTCTTGAACTTCTCGCAGCTCAAGGACGACGGCTCGACCATGTGCGGCTGCTGGATCTATTCCGGCTGCTTCAACGGTGAGGGCAACAACATGGCCCGGCGCGACAACCACGACCCGGACGAGACCGGCGCCTATCTCGGCTGGACCTTCGCCTGGCCGCTGAACCGCCGCACGCTCTATAACCGCGCCTCGGCCGACCTCGACGGCAAGGCCTGGGACCCCAGCCGCAAGATCATCGAATGGGACGGCACGAAATGGTCGGGCTACGACGTGCCGGACATCGCGCCGAACGCCAAGCCCGGCGATATCGGCCCGTTCATCATGAACCAAGAGGGCACGGCGCGGCTGTTTTCGCGCGGCCTGATGCGCGACGGGCCGTTCCCGGCGCATATGGAGCCGTTCGAATCCCCCGTCGCCAATGTCTTCAATCCGCAGATGCGCGGCAATCCGGTCGCCCGCATCTTCGAGGCGGACCTGAAGCAGCTCGGCACTTCGGAGGAGTTCCCCTATGCCGGCACTTCCTATCGGCTGACGGAGCATTTCCATTTCTGGACCAAGCATAACCGCGTCAATTCGGTGCTGCAGCCGGAATTCTTCGTGGAAATCTCGGAAGAGCTTGCCAAAGAGAAGGGGATTTCCAACGGCGGCTGGGTGCGCGTCTGGTCGAAACGCGGCTCGGTGAAGGCCAAGGCAATGGTCACCAAACGTATCCGCCCGCTGATCTGCGACGGCAAGCCGGTGCATGTGGTCGGCGTGCCGCTGCACTGGGGCTTTACCGGAATGGCGAGGAAGGGCTTCGGACCGAACTCGCTCGCCGCCTTCGTCGGGGACGCCAATATCGAGACGCCGGAATCCAAGGCGTTCCTCGTCAACATCGAGCCCTCGACGGCGCCGAAGGACAGGGAAGGGATCGCCTGATGGACATGGACAGCCCCCGCACCGCCGTCAGCAATCCGCCGGTACAGCCGATGGAGCCGAACCTCACCGAACGCGACCTCATCGCCCGTTCGGCCACATCGCGGCTGCCGGCGCCCGCGCGGCAGCTCACCCCTGTCGCCAAGCTCATCGATGTTTCGAAATGCATCGGCTGCAAGGCCTGCCAATCGGCCTGCATTGAGTGGAACGACACCAACCCGGTGATGGAGGAAAACGTCGGCGACTACACCAATCCGCACGACCTCACCGAAGACATGTTCACGCTGATGCGCTTCACCGAGTGGGTCAATCCCGACAACGACAATCTCGAATGGCTGATCCGCAAGGACGGCTGCATGCATTGCGCCGATCCGGGCTGCCTGAAGGCTTGTCCCGCGCCGGGCGCGATCGTGCAATATTCGAACGGCATCGTCGATTTCGTCCATGAGAACTGCATCGGCTGCGGCTATTGCGTGAAGGGCTGCCCCTTCGACATTCCGCGCATCTCGCGCGTGGATCACCGCGCCTATAAATGCACGCTCTGCTCCGACCGCGTCGCCGTCGGGCAGGGGCCGGCCTGCGCCAAGGCTTGTCCCACGCAGGCAATCGTCTTCGGCACCAAGGACGACATGAAGAAGCACGCCGAGGAGCGGATCACGGATCTGAAATCCCGCGGCTACGACAATGCCGGCCTCTACGATCCGCCGGGCGTCGGCGGCACCCATGTCATGTATGTGCTGCACCACGCCGACAAGCCGCATATCTATGCCGGCCTGCCCGACAATCCGCGCATCTCGCCGCTCGTCCAGGCATGGAAGGGCGTCACCAAATATGCGGGCCTTGCGGTCATGGGGCTCGCCGCCGCCGGCGCGATCCTGCACGGCGTCTTCGCCAGGCCGAACCGCGTGCGGCCGGAGGACGAGGAGAACGCCGAACGTCTCGTCGATCAGGCCGAGCGAGGCCCGAGGGAGGACGCATGACGAACACCGAAAACTTCGCGCCGGAAGATACGATCCGTCCGGGACGGCCGGTGACGGTCGGGCGCTACGGGCCGGTGAAGCGGCTGAACCACTGGATCACCGCCGCCTGCCTCATCCTGCTGGCGCTGTCCGGGCTGTCGCTGTTCCACCCGTCGCTCTTTTTTCTGACCGGCCTCTTCGGCGGCGGGCAGAACACGCGGATCGTGCATCCCTGGATCGGCGTCGTGCTGTTCTTCTCCTTCTTCATCTTCTTTGTGCAACTCTGGCGCCTCAACCTGCCGAACCGCGCCGACGTGCAATGGACCGCGCAGCTCGACGACTATATCGCCGGCCGCGAGGACCGCCTGCCGGAACTCGGCAAATACAATGCCGGCCAGAAACTGATCTTCTGGGGCATGGCCTTCTTCATCATCGTGCTGATCGGCAGCGGGCTGGTCATCTGGGACCAGTATTTCGGGGAGACGACGCCGATCGAGCTGCGCCGCGCCGCGATCCTCGTCCATTCGGTGAGCGCCGTCGTCATCATCCTGCTCTTCATCCTGCACGTCTACGCGGCGATCTGGACGCGCGGCACGCTCCGCGCCATGATCCGCGGCACCGTCACCGGCGGCTGGGCCTGGCGGCACCATCGCAAGTGGCTGAGGGATCTGGCTGGACGGAGGCGGATCGATCCGGCAGAATGAGTGTAAGTGGTACATAGCCCCTCACCCTAACCCTCTCCCCGCGCGCGGGGAGAGGGGACGCACCAAACGCAGCGTTAATGGGTATCGAGGCGGCGCGGCATATCCCTTCTCCCCGTCAAGACGGGGAGAAGGTGGCGCCCCTTCGACAGGCTCAGGGCGGATGAGGGGCCGCCGGAAGCATGACGTATAATGGACACCAACAAGCAGTGGCCGGTCGGCCCGCGAGGTCAAATGTCCGCATCTTCCATCCATCCCGATCCGTCGATGATCGGCCGCATCCCCAAGGCCCGCTTCGCCTTCGCGCCCGATCCGCAGCACCTCTTCGCCGCGCGCGCCGCCCGCTTTGAAGCGCTTTCGGAAGACAGCCGCCTTCGCCCCTATCTCCGCTTCCTCGCCGGCATCTCGCGCATTCAGGCGGCGCTTGCCGCAAACCTGCCGCCGCTCCCGCCGCTCCCCGCCGACGCCATCGAGCGGGCGCGCGAAAACGCCATGCCGCCGATCGATCGGCCGGGAATTGCGGGATCGGCGGATTGCCGCGAGACGCTGGCGCGATTTCTGGAGCAGGCGGAAGCGCTGGAAAAGCCGGCCGCCGCCGCTGCGGCGCTCGCGGAGCTTCGCGCGGCCGACGCGCAGACGCTTGGCCTCGCCCTCCGCAACGTGCTTGCCGAAACGCTGCCGGTCGACAGCCTTGCCCATCACCTTTATGTCGCCGCCGCCGTGCAGGTCCACGCCGCCCGCCTTGCCGCGACGCTCGATGCGGAACGGCTGGTGCCGGTCCATGTCGGGGTCTGCCCGGCCTGCGGCGGCCGGCCCGTCGCCTCGGTGGTGACCGGCGTTCACGGTCTCGAAGGCGCGCGCTATGCCGTCTGTGCCTGCTGCGCCGCGCAGTGGAACGAGGTGCGCGTCAAATGCCTCGCCTGCGGCTCGACCAAGGGCATCGGCTATCGCGCCGTCGAGACCGGCGACGAGGAGGCGAGCGTGAAGGCCGAGGCCTGCAACAATTGCCATCACTGGATGAAAATCCTCTATCAGAACCGGAACCCGTCGCTCGACGCCGTGGCCGACGATGTCGCAAGCCTCGGCCTCGACCTCCTGATGCAGGATACGGACTATCGCCGCGCCGGCTTCCACCCCTTCTCGGCGGGGTATTGAGCCGATGCACGATCTCGCCGGCCTCCGCGCGCTGCCTTCCGTCGACCAGATGCTGAATGCGCCGGACGTTGTACCGCTGATCGAGCGCCATGGCCGCGCGCTGGTGACGGAGGAACTGCGCGCCCTGCTTGCCGATATCCGCCGGACGGTGCGCGACGGCGGCGCGCTGCCGGCGACCGGCGATATCCTCGCGCTGCTGGCGACCCGGCTTGAAGCGCGCAGCCGCTCGAACCTTCGCCCGCTCTTCAATCTCACCGGCACGGTGCTGCACACCAATCTCGGCCGCGCGCTGCTCGCCGAAGAGGCGGTTGCCGCCGCCGCCGATGCCATGCGCGAACCGGCAGCGCTCGAATTCGACCTCGACACCGGCCGGCGCGGCGAGCGCGACAGCCATCTTGCCGAACTGCTCCGTGACCTCACCGGCGCGGAAGACGTGACCGTCGTCAACAACAATGCCGCCGCCGTGCTGATCGCGCTCGGCACGCTGGGGCAGGGGCGGGAAGCGATCGTCTCGCGCGGCGAGCTGATCGAGATCGGCGGCGCTTTCCGGATGCCCGACATCATGGAGCGCGCCGGCGTCCGCCTCGTCGAGGTCGGCACCACCAACCGCACCCACGCGCGCGACTACCGCAAGGCCATCGGCCCCGACACCGCGCTGATCCTCAAGGTGCACACCTCCAACTACCGCATCGAAGGCTTCACCGCCGAGGTGCCCGGCGTGGAACTGGCGCAAATCGCCCGCGAGGCCGGCGTCGTGCTCCTGAACGACCTCGGCTCGGGAACGCTGGTCGACCTCTCCCGCTACGGCCTCGCCCGCGAGCCGACGGTGCGCGAGGCGGTCGCCGACGGCGCCGATCTCGTCACCTTCTCCGGCGACAAGCTGCTCGGCGGCCCGCAGGCCGGCTTCATCGTCGGCCGCCGCGATCTGATCGCGGACATCAACCGCAATCCGCTGAAGCGGGCGCTCCGCCTCGACAAGATCCGCATCGCCGCGCTCGCCGCGACGCTGAAACTCTACCGCGATCCCGACCGCCTCGCCGAGCGCCTGCCGACGCTGCGCCTGCTCTCCCGCCCCGAGGCGGAAATCGCCGCGCAGGCCGAGCGCCTGCGGCCCACCGTTGCCGCCCGCCTCGAAAAGCACGGCTTCCGGGTCGAGACCTGCGCCTGCCGCAGCCAGATCGGCTCCGGCGCACTGCCGGTCGATACGATCCCGAGCGCGGGGCTGAAGATCAGCGGGCAAAGCGGCGGCAGGCTGGCGGCGCTCGCCGCCGTGCTCCGCGCCTTGCCGCGCCCCATCCTCGGCCGGCTGCGGGACGGCGCGCTGGTCCTCGATCTCCGCTGCCTTTCCGACGAAACGGGGTTTCTCGACAGTCTTTCGCGGGTCGATGGCCCTGGAGCCTCCCCATGATCGTCGGCATGGCGGGCCATATCGATCACGGCAAGACGGCGCTCGTCCGGGCGCTGACCGGCGTCGATACCGACCGGCTGAAGGAGGAAAAGGCGCGCGGCATCACCATCGACCTCGGCTTCGCCTATGCCTGCTTCGCGGGCGAGCGCGCCACCGGCTTCGTCGACGTGCCCGGCCACGAGCGCTTCGTCCACACCATGCTGGCGGGCGCAAGCGGTATCGATTATGCGCTCCTCGTCGTCGCCGCCGATGACGGCGTCATGCCGCAGACGCTCGAACATCTGGCGATCCTCGATCTCCTCGGCATCCCGCGCGGCATCGTTGCGCTGACCAAGGCCGATCTTGCCGACCCGGCTCGCCGCGAAGCGGTCACGCGGGAAATCCGCGCCATGCTGGCACCGACCGCGCTTGCCGATGCGGACATCCTCGCCGTCTCTACCGTCACCGGCGAGGGCATCGACGGGCTGAAACAGACGTTGGCGCTGGCGGACGCGGAGACGGAAGCGAGACGCGCCGGTGGCCGGTTCCGGCTCTCGGTCGATCGCTGCTTCACCCTTGCCGGCGCCGGCACGGTCGTCACCGGCACGGTTTTGTCGGGCGCGGTCGCGGTCGGCGACCATGTGACGGTGTCGCCCTCCGGCCTTGCCGCGCGCGTGCGTTCGATCCATGCGCAGAACCGGCCGGCGGAGCGCGGGCTTGCCGGCGAACGCTGCGCGCTCAATCTCGCAGGCGAGGGAATTTCCAGGGAGGCGATCGGCCGGGGCGACATGGTGGTCGATCCTCTCCTTCATGCGCCGGCGGAGCGCATCGACGCCGAACTCTTCGTGCTTGCGGCAGAGCCGAAGCCGGTCGGCGATTGGTTTCCCGCGCGGTTCCATCACGGCGGCGCGGAGACCGGCGTCCGCATCGTGCCGCTGGAGGGGCCGGTCGCGCCCGGCAGAAGCGCCAAGGTGCAGCTCGTGCTCGACCGGCCGATTGCGGCCGCCGTCGGCGATCGCTTCATCCTGCGCGACGTCTCGGCGCGGCGCACCATCGGCGGCGGAAAGCTGCTCGATCTCAGGGCGCCGCTGCGCAAGCGCCGTTCGCCCGAGCGGCTGGCCCTCCTCGACGCCGCCGGACAAGAGGATGCCGCCGAAGCGCTGGCCGGCCTGCTCGCCGTGCCGCCCTTCCTCGTCGATCTCGACGCTTTCGCCCGCGACCGGGCGCTGTCGGAGGCGGAGTTGCAGACCGCGATGACGGCGGCCAATGCCGATATCGTCGCAAGCACGCCGGCGCTTCTGGCGCTGTCGCCGGATGCGCGCCGCGTCTTCTCCGACGGGATCGAAAGCCTGCTGTCCGCCTTCCACGCCGACAATCCCGACCTGCAGGGCATCGGCCGCGAGCGGCTGCGGCTGCAGGTGACGCCGCGCCTGCCGCCGCCGGCCTTCCTCGCGGCGCTGCGGGCGGAACAGGCGGCCGGCCGGCTGGTGCTCGAAGGCGCTTTCGTCCGGCTGCCCGGCCATGTCGTGCAACTGACGGAGGCGGAGGAAAGGCTCTATGCCACGCTGCTGCCGCATCTTGAGGGCGAGGAGCGCTTCCGCCCGCCGCGCGTGCGCGATTTCGCGGAAATGCTGGGCGAGGACGAGCGGGCGGTACGCCGCGTGCTGAAGCTTGCCGCCCGTCTCGGCCGCGTCGACGAGATCCGCCACGATCATTTCTTCCGCCGCGCGGCGACGGCGGAAATGGTCGAGATCATCGCCGATGTCGCCGCCCACGCCGAGCAAGGCGCCTTTGCCGCCGGCCTCTTCCGCGACCGCGTCCACAACGGAAGAAAGGTCGCGATCGAAATCCTCGAATTCTTCGACCGCCAGGGCGTCACGTTCCGCCGCGGCGACCTGCGCCGAATCAATCCGCACCGGCTCGACCTTTATCGCGAGGCGGCGATGTAAGCGCGTTGGAAGAGAATCGTCCCCGGTGGGGCGTCCGGACTTCAAATCCGGGTGGGGCAGCGAGGCTGTCTCGGGTGGGTTCGACTCCCATTCTCTTCCGCCATCGCGCGGCCGTATGGTGAGGCGGGGACGAAATCGTCGCGGTTTCCTTGATTTCAAAGGAGATTTCCGTCCGCTCGTCCCCGGCCTTCGCGGATATGCGATTCTGCCCGCCGAACCGCTGCGATTCGGATTTTCCGCTGGAACGTTCGGTTTTCGTTAACAAAAAAGCCTTGACGCGACTCAAGGCTTCCTTCAACGCTTATACGGAGTTTCATGCAGATTTCTGATTTGAGCGTAAATAAATGAAGATTCTGTTAGCGAGACGGGCGCGCGTATTTACGCCGAAAGAGAATCGCGGAACATTAGCCGCCTTAGCTTTCGTGCGAAGAGCGGGACGAGGGAGTGGTGTCGATGGCGATGGCGGCCGCGCAGGCGGTGGATTGGCGGACGGAGGCGGCTCTGGAGCGGAGTGAGACGGCATTGCCGGCGGACGAGGCGATCGCGCTCGACGCGCAGGCGCTTTCCGAGCAACTGAAGGGCATGCGCGAGCGGCTGTTCCCGCCGGCGGCGCAGAAGACCCTGCGCGGCTTTTCCTCCGGTGAGGCGGCGAAGCTGATCGGCGTGTCCGACGGCTATCTGCGCCAGCTTTCGCTCGCCGGCGAAGGACCGCAGCCGGAGACCGGCGTCGGCGGCCGCCGCTTCTATTCGCTCGCCGATATCAACGCGCTGCGCCGCTATCTGGCCGACCAGGCGCTGGCCAAGGGCAATGTCGTCAAGGCGCGCTCCTATATGAAATGGCGCGATGCCGCCCGCGGCGAGCATCTGCAGGTGATTTCCGTCACCAACTTCAAGGGCGGCTCGGGCAAGACCACCTCGTCGGTACATCTGGCGCAGTATCTCGCCATGACCGGCCACCGGGTGCTCGCCGTCGACCTCGACCCGCAGGCGTCGCTTTCGGCGCTCTTCGGCTACCAGCCGGAACTCGACCTCACCGGCAACGACACGCTTTACGGCGCCATCCGCTACGATGGCGCGGCGCGGCCGCTGAAGGACATCATCCGCAAGACCTATTTCGACGGGCTGGATCTGGTGCCAGGCAATCTGGAATTGCAGGAATTCGAGCATGTGACGCCGCAGGCGCTGGCGACCCGCCAAAACGGCGGCGATGCCGGACCGCTGTTCTTCGCCCGCGTGCAGGCGGCGCTTGCCAGCGTCGCCGACGATTACGACGTCGTCGTGCTCGATTGCCCGCCGCAGCTCGGCTACCTGACGCTTTCGGCGCTCTGTGCCTCCACTTCGGTCATCGTCACCGTGCATCCGCAGATGCTCGACGTCGCCTCGATGAACCAGTTCCTGTTCATGACCGCCGACCTGCTCGGTGTCGTGCGCGAGGCGGGCGGCGAGCTGAATTTCGATTTCCTGCGTTATCTCGTCACCCGTTTCGAGCCGAATGACGGGCCGCAGGCGCAGATCGTCGGCTTCATGCGCTCGCTGTTCGGCGAGCGGGTGCTGACCTCGGCCATGGTGAAATCCACCGCCGTTTCCGATGCGGGGCTGACCAAGCAGACGCTCTACGAGGTCGGCCGCGAGAATTTCACCCGCGCCACCTATGACCGGGCGGTGGAGTCTCTGAACGCCGTCAATGGCGAGATCGAGGCCCTCATCCATGCGGCATGGAGGCGCTGAGACCATGGCCGGCGGCAACCGCAGAAACGAATTGAAGGCATTGTTCGCAGGCGGGGCGACGCAGCCCGCGCCGGAAACCAAGTCGGCCGTTCCGCCCGGCGCGGCCGGCGGGTTGGCACCTGTCAACGCGGCCGTGCCTCAACCATCCGACGTGCCGCGGGCGGCGTCCGGCGCCGTGCGCGCCATGGGGCTGACGCTCGGCGCGATGTCGCGCGAGGCCGAAGAGGCCCGGCATCTGCGCCAGGCGCTGACGGAGGGCGAGCGCGTGGTCTCGCTCGACCCCGCTTTGATCGACGGCTCCTTCGTCAGCGACCGGCTGAGCGAGGAAGAGCGCGACGATCCGGATTTCGTCGCCCTTGTCGACAGCATCCGCGAGGGCGGCCAGCAGTCGCCGATCCTGGTGCGGCCGCATCCGGAGCGCGAGGGGCGCTATCAGACTGCTTACGGCCATCGGCGGCTCCGCGCCGTCGCGCGTCTCGGCCAGCCGGTCAAGGCGATCGTGCGGGCGCTTTCCGACGACGATCTGGTGCTGGCGCAGGGCAAGGAGAATGCCGAGCGCCGCAACCTGTCCTTCATCGAGCGGGCGCTGTTCGCCAAGGCGCTGGTCGGGCACGGTTTCGACCGCAAGGTGGTGGGCGATGCGCTGGCCGTCGACAAGTCGGAGCTGTCGCGGCTCCTGCAGGTGGCCGAGGCCATCCCGGAACATATCGTGCGCGGCATCGGGCCGGCGCCGAAGGCCGGGCGGCCGCGCTGGATGGCGCTCGCCGGCCTGCTGGTGCGCGAAGGCGCCCGCATCCGCGCGCTCGAGGAGCTTTCGGGCGAGGACTATCGCCAAGCCGGCAGCGACCAGCGGTTCACCATGCTCTTCCAGCGCCTCAGCGTGAAGCCGGAGCCGGCGGCCGCCGAGGAGTTGAAGGACGCGAAGGGCAAGGTGTTCGCCAAAGTGAGGCGGGACGGGCGTACGGCGCGAATCGATTTTGCGCCCGGCATCGATCCGGCCTTCCTCGACGAGGCGGCCGTATTGCTTGCGGAGCGCTATGCGGCGTTCACCGCCGGCGAAGATATCTAGGATTTGCGGGATTTCCGGCCTCGCCGGAGCCCGCAAGGGAAGTGCAACGGACCAGGAAAGGAACACGAGAGCAAGAAAAAAGGCCTCCAAAACGTCGCCATTCCGGAAGCCCTCTTCAATGTAGCAATTCGAGAGAATCACTTCCGAAGGTCAAAGTCAAGAGTCGGCTGGGCAATCCTCTGCCGGCAAGGGTGATGGATTCTTCTCCGAAGGCGGTTCGGGGACCGGAAACGGTCCGCGCAATGGCCGTGGATTGCGGACGTGTGCGCGCATAAGAGCGTATCGAGCGCCGTAATCCTTTGAAAGGCTGCATGATTTCTCCCCGGCCGGTTCCGGCTCCGGGAATTTCGCAGCGGAAGATGAGCGGCCGCCCGGCGCATGATCGCCTCCGGCTGTTTCAACATCTATTTCCCGCACCATGCCATGCGCCAGCCCGGACCGATGTCTGCGGTTTGCGCCACGATCCTGCTTTGCCTTGCGAATACCGGCGTCTTGCGCCCGCTTGCCTCTGTCGAAGGGGACACGCAATGGAGAAAATGGCAACGACGCCTTTCGGCGGCGCACCCATGCGCGCGGAAATTTTTGCCCTGCAGGCCAAGGTCGCCAAACGCCAGCAGGCGCTGGCCGACGGCGACGGCGGCAACGACCAGGGTGCCGCCGACAAATGGCAGCTCTTCCGGGCGCTGACGGAGGCACGCGAGGCCTACGGGCTTTCCGACCGCGCCATCGCGGTTCTCGAAGCGCTGGCGAGCTTTCACGGCGAACGCGTGCTGGACGGCGCCAGGCCGATCATCGTCTTTCCCTCCAATGCCGAGCTTTCGCTGCGCACGCGCGGCATGTCGCCGGCGACGCTCAGGCGGCATCTGGCGCAGCTCGTGGACGCCGGCCTTCTGCTTCGCCGCGACAGCCCGAACGGCAAGCGCTTCTGCCGCCGTGGCGATCACGGCCAGGTGGAAGAGGCCTTCGGCTTCGATCTGGCGCCGCTGGCGCTGGCCTCGGCCGAGATTCATGCAGCGGCAGACGCCGCCCGCGCCGAGGCGAAGGCGATCGACCGGCTGCGTGCGGAAATCACGCTGCACCTGCGCGACATTTCCAAGCTCATCGAGGCGGGGCTGTCCGAACGAAGGGCAGGCGACTGGCTCGACCTCACCGAACGCTTGGCCGTGCTTTCCGGGCGGGTGCGGCGCAACGCTGCCCGCGCCGAACTGGAAGCACGCCGGGACGGCCTGACGCGCCTGCGTGCCGAGACGGAGAATGCCTACCTCAATTCCTTGTCCGAAGAAGAAATGAGCGCCAATGACTCCGATTTTGAGCGTCATATTCAGAATTCAAATACAGACCAGTCTTTTGAATTAAACGGCAACGAACAAAATAGAGCGGGAGCGGCGGACGAAGGCGGAAGGGCCGCGCCGGAAGTGAAGTCGGCAGGGGTGACGCTGGCCAAATTCCTGAAACTCTGCCCGCAGGTGGTGGGCTACGCGCGGGGCGGCATCAAGACCTGGCGCGACGCGGTGGAGACCGCCGACCTGGTGCGCTCCATGCTCGGCATCTCGGCGGATGCCTGGGCGGCGGCGCGCAGCGCGATGGGCGATATCGCCGCCGCGATCACGGTCGCGGCCATTCTGGAACGGGCCGAGGCCATCCGCTCGCCGGGCGGCTATCTCCGCGATCTGACGCGCAAGGCCGAAGCCGGGAAATTCACGCTGGCGCCGATGCTTTCAGCGCTCGAACGGGCGGACCGGGAGTGAAATTACGCGACTTGGCGGAAAATGCGAAAAACCGCTTCACAGCGCAAAAAGTTTCGATAATTTGGCGCGGAAGCCGTACGGCTTTCCCCATAGAGGATGGAACATGAAAAAACTGCTTATGATGACCGCCGCCGCGGTTCTGGCGATGGCCCCGATCGCGTTCGCCGCCGATGCGGAAATCACCATCGCCACGGAAGGCGCTTATCCGCCCTTCAACTTCGTCAAGTCGGACGGCACGCTGGCCGGCCTCGACGTCGATATGGCCAACGCCCTTTGCGACGCGATGAAGGCCAAGTGCCGGATCGTCTCGCAGGATTGGGACGGCATGATCCCGGCGCTGATGGCCAAGAAGTTCGATGCGATCATCGCTTCGATGAGCATCACTGAGGAGCGCAAGGAAAAGATCGACTTCACCAACAAGTACTATACGACGCCGCTCGCCGTCATCGTTCCGAAGGACAGCAAGATCACCGGTGTCACGGCCGACGACATGAAGGGCAAGGCGGTTGGCGCGCAAGCGTCGACGACGCAGGGCAACTATGCCTCCGACGTCTATGCCAAGGGCGGCGCCGACGTGAAACTCTACCCGACGCAGGACGAAGCCGCCGCCGATCTGCAGAGCGGCCGCATCGACGCGCTGATCTCCGACAAGTTCGTCGTCGTCGACTGGCTGAACGGCGCCGGCAAGGATTGCTGCAAGATGCTCGCCGACGTGCCCGGCACGGAAACGCAGGCCGGCATCGGCATCCGCAAGGGTGACGACGCGCTGCGCGAAAAGTTCAACAAGGCGATCGACCAGATCCGCGCCGACGGCACCTATCAGAAGATCGTCCAGAAGTACTTCCCCTTCGATATCTATTGATGCCGGAACGACGACTGCCCGCTTGAGGCAGCCTGCCGCCCTGCGCCGACAAGGCGCGGGGCTTCGATTTTTTTGAGAGCAAAACCCCCTCTGGCCTGCCGGCCATCTCCCCCACAAGGGGGGAGAAGATTCGAGGCCGCGCCGCAGGTTAAGCCCTCCCCCTTGTGGGGAGGGTTGGGAGGGGCCTTGTTCCTTCGCGCACTCGACAATTTACGCAGATGGAAAGAAACGGCATGAAAGCGGATGTGATCGTACTCGGGGCCGGCATCGTCGGGGTTTCGACCGCGCTGCATCTGCAAATGCAGGGGCGCTCCGTCGTCCTCGTCGACCGCAAGGTGCCGGGGGAGGGGACGAGCTACGGCAATGCCGGGCTGATCGAACGGTCGAGCGTCATCCCTTACGCCTTTCCGCGCAATCTCGCAGCCCTTGCGAAATATGCGCTGAACCGCTCCTCCGATGTCCGGTACGATCCGCTTTACCTGCCGCGGATCGCGCCCTTCCTCTTCAGCTACTGGCGCAACTCCTCGCCGAAGAAGCTCGCGGTCGCCGCTCGCGCAATGCTGCCGCTGGTGGAGGCAAGCGTTTCGGAACATGACGCCCTCGTCGAGGCGGCGGGTGCCGCCCATCTGATCCGCGAAAAAGGATGGATCGCCGCCTATAAGACGCCGGCCCGTTTCGAAACCGCGGTGGCGCAAGCCAAGGCGCTGGCATCCTATCGGCTGAGCTACGACGTGCTTTCGCCGAAAGACTTCGCGGCGCTGGAACCGTCCTTCCGCACCGGCGAGGGCGGGATTGCCGGCGCCGTGCATTGGCGCGACCCGAAAACCGTCACCGATCCCGGCGAACTGACCAAGCAATATGCCCGCCTCTTCGAAAGCCGCGGCGGCGTGGTGGCGACCGGCGATGCGGCGACCCTTGCGCCGGCCGCCGACGGCTGGACCGTGACGGCATCGACGGGCCAGCTTTCGGCGCGCGAGGCGGTGGTGGCGCTCGGCCCGCAATCCGGCCTTGTCTTCCGCCGCTTCGGCTATCGCATCCCGCTTGCCGTCAAGCGCGGATATCATCGCCACTACCGGCTGGAAGCCGGCCATTCTCTCGGGCATTCCGTGGTGGACGAGGAGGCGGGCTACGTGCTCGCGCCGATGAGCCGCGGCGTGCGGCTGACGACCGGCATCGAATTCGCCGATCCGAAGGCGCCGGCGATGACGGTGCAGATTTCCCGCGACGAACGCATCGCCCGCGCGCTCTTGCCGCTCGGCGAAGCCGTCGAGGAAACCCCATGGCTCGGCCTTCGCCCTTGCCTGCCGGACATGCGCCCGGTGATCGGCGCCGCCCCGCGTCATCCCGGCCTCTGGTTCAACTTCGGCCACGCCCATCACGGCCTCACCCTCGGCCCGGTCACCGGCCGACTGCTCGCCGCAATGATGACCGGCGGCGAGCTGCCGACCGACCCCGAGCCTTACGCGCCGTCTCGTTTCGGCTGACGGCAACGGGATTGCCGGTTGGCCTTTGCCTGTCCTTGAAGACCTTCGGTTCGATATCGACAATCAAGGCGAGTGTGCCGAAGCCAATTCTCTCCTTCTTTGGCGGTCGTCATCCGGGGTTCAGGTGAGAGGAGAGACGCGCCCTTTCATCAAGCGCGCGAACGAGTAGACGTCTCGCTCGCGCCGTGCATATAGTGTCATTCGGGGCGGACTGGCGGTGGAAACGGTTGGTGGGGGCGGATAGGGATACCGTGGGAAAGGTCACTTGATCAATATCGGCTTGGACTGGATCGCGCGGTCGATGCGCTTTACAGCGCGGTGGCGGCCCCGGAGTTGTGGCAAGAGGCCCTGTCCAAAGTGGCGCAGGCGACCGAAAGCGTAGGTAGTTTTCTCTATCCGCGCAATCAGGTGGCGAGTATGTTGCAGCTACCGGTCTCGGACAACATGCGCGAATACATCGACGCCTACGTGGAGGGAGGATGGTTCAACAGCGACCCGCGCGTGCCTCCCGGATGGCGGACCGCTGAAAGCGGTCAGGTCATCATGAGGGATCATCATCTGATGACACCTCAGGAATACAACAGTTCTTTCTTTTTCCACGAGTTCGAGCGCGCATGGGGGGCACTGGACTGGCTCGCCGTCAGCTTCAACGCGGCAGGCAATCTCTGGTGCCTGGTCCTGAGGAGCAGCGCCGCGCAAGGCGTGCTGCCGGAGTCTTTCGACCCGCTGCTGATGGCGTTCGCGCGGCATTTGTCGCGTGTGGTCGATCTCGCCTCCGTGTTGAACGGACAGCAAAATGCCGAACAAATCGCATTCTTTGAGCAGATGGGGATGGCCGCAGCCCTTCTCGACTGGCGCGGCAAACTGGTTGCCCTTTCAACCAAAGCCGAGAGCCTTCTGAAGGACGGCCTCAGAGTTAAGAACGGGGATATCCATGTTCGGGACACCGCCACGGACCTATCCCTGAGAGACGCAATTCTGGCCGCCGCTTCGGGAAAGCGGAATCGTGACGATGTGGTTGTCGTGCATCGCGAGGGAAGGCGCCCGCTTCTGATCCAGGTGACCGGGCTTCCGCCGACCTTATCCGATGCCTTTGGACGCGGCCGGGTGCTGCTGCGTTTTTTCGATACCGACGTGTCGGCAACCGTTTCGCCCGAAATACTCAGACGGACGTTCGGGCTGACGGGAGCCGAGGCAAGGCTGGCCGCTCGCCTCGCCGACGAGCGTTCCCTAGCCTCTGTCGCAGACGAACTGGGAATCAGCATCGAAACAGCGCGGACGCAGCTTCGTACGATATTCAGGAAGACGGATACGCACAAACAATCCGATCTGATTTCCCTGATGGCGGCTCTACCGGCGGGATAGGGCCGGTCAGGACCGGCTTACCTTTTCCGCCTCGTCCCGGTCGGTATGGCCGGTGGGAACGCCGGTGCTGGTCCGCGAAACGGGATCGGAGGCGGGAAAGGTGTCCTCCAAATCCTTGTCGAGATCGGCCTGTCGTGCGCCTGCGCGTGCGGCCGCCCGTTCCCGCTTCAGGGACTCGACGGCGGGCGAGCGGTGTGGGGATGTTGCCATGATCGCGTCTCCATCTTCGGGTTGAGGGCGGTGCCGGACAGGTTGGGCGCTCGACTGCCGTTTCGTTGGCCATGACGGGAAACCGGAAAAACCGCCATGTCCGCCATCCCTGCCGCGTCCGGTTGACACGGTCCGCACTCGTTAGGGGAATGGCAGAGGCCGCTGTTGGTTCCCGAGGAAAACGCGACGATTTCGCCCCCTTGCATTCGGGAATTAGTGATAGAGATTGAAGGTGGAGGATCGCGGGCACAGCCCCGCGGCAATGCGTTCAGGAGAGACGACCGATGACCGAGAAGACCGTGCAGGATTGGGAAGCGCTGGCCGAAAAGGAGCTGCGCGCGCGCCCCGACACGCTGGTCTGGCAGACGCCGGAAGGCATCGCGGTCAAGCCGCTTTATACCGGAGCCGATATCGAAGGCGTGGCGCATCTCGACACGCTGCCCGGCTTTTCGCCCTTCCTGCGCGGCCCGCGCGCGACGATGTATGCCGGCCGGCCGTGGACGATCCGGCAATATGCCGGCTTTTCGACGGCCGAAGCCTCCAACACCTTTTATCGCAAGGCGCTCGCCGCCGGCCAGCAGGGCGTGTCCGTCGCCTTCGATCTCGCCACCCATCGCGGCTATGACAGCGACCACCCGCGCGTCGTCGGCGATGTCGGCAAGGCGGGGGTGGCGATCGACTCGGTCGAAGACATGAAAATCCTGTTCGACGGCATCCCGCTCGAAAAAGTCTCCGTCTCCATGACGATGAACGGCGCGGTGATCCCGATTCTCGCGAGCTTCATCGTCGCCGGCGAGGAGCAGGGGGTGCCGCGCGCCGCGCTTTCGGGGACGATCCAGAACGATATCCTCAAGGAGTTCATGGTCCGCAACACCTATATCTACCCGCCCGAGCCCTCGATGCGGATCGTCGCGGATATCATCGACTACACGGCGAGAGAGATGCCGAAGTTCAATTCCATCTCGATTTCCGGCTACCATATGCAGGAGGCGGGGGCGACGCTGGTGCAGGAACTCGCCTTCACGCTCGCCGACGGCCGCGAATATGTGCGGGCGGCGATCGCCAAGGGGCTGAATGTCGACGATTTCGCCGGGCGGCTCTCCTTTTTCTTCGCGATCGGCATGAATTTCTTCATGGAGGCGGCGAAATTGCGCGCCGCGCGCCTGCTCTGGACGCGGATCATGGAGGAGTTCCAGCCGCGAAAGCCGTCTTCGCTGATGCTGCGCACCCATTGCCAGACCTCCGGCGTGTCGCTGCAGGAACAGGACCCGTATAACAACATCATCCGCACCGCTTTCGAGGCGATGTCGGCGGTGCTCGGCGGTACGCAATCGCTGCACACCAATTCCTTCGACGAGGCGATCGCGCTGCCGACGGAATTTTCCGCCCGCATCGCCCGCAACACCCAGCTCATCCTGCAGCACGAAACCGGCGTGACGAAGGTCGTCGATCCGCTCGCCGGCTCCTACTATGTCGAGAGCCTGACCCATGAACTGGCGGAAAAGGCCTGGGCGCTGATCGAGGAAGTCGAGGCGCTCGGCGGCATGACGAAGGCGGTGAATGCCGGCCTGCCGAAACGGCTGATCGAGGAGGCCGCGACCCGCCGGCAGGCGGCGGTGGACCGGGGCGAAGAGGTCATCGTCGGCGTCAACAAATACAGGTTGGAAACCGAGGAGGAGATCGAGATCCTGGCGATCGACAACGCGGCCGTGCGCAGCGCCCAGATCAAACGCATCGAGGAAACGCGCCGGCGCCGCAGCCCGGACGAGGTGGCGAAAACGCTTGCGCGGCTGACGGCGGTTGCGAAGACAGGCGAGGGCAACATCCTCGAGGCGGCGGTGGACGCGGCGCGCGCGCGCGCTACCGTCGGCGAGATTTCCGACGCCATGCGCGCCGTCTTCGGCGATCATTCGGCGGTCCCCGAAGTGGTGAGCGACATTTACGGCGCCGCCTATGCCGGCGATCCGGAACTTGCAGCGCTGAACGCGCGCCTGACGCAGGCGGCCGCCACCCGCGGCCGCAAGCCGAAGATCATGGTCGCCAAGCTCGGCCAGGACGGCCACGACCGCGGCGCGAAGGTGATCGCGTCCGCCTTCGGCGACGTCGGCTTCGACGTGCTGGCCGGCCCGCTGTTCCAGACGCCGGACGAGGCGGCGGAGCTGGCGGTAAAGGAAAGCGTCCAGGTGGTCGGCATGTCGTCACTCGCCGCCGGCCACAAGACGCTCGCGCCGCAGCTCGTCGAAGCGCTGAAGGCGAGGGGCGCCGGCGACGTCATCGTGGTCGTCGGCGGCGTCATTCCGCGCCAGGACTATGATTTCCTGCTGGAAAACGGCGTCGCAGCCGTCTTTGGCCCCGGCACGAATGTGCTCGATGCGGCGAATGCGATTCTGGACTTGCTGGAGGGCAGGCGCAGGAACGCATAAAACCGTCTGCTGGGTTTGATTGCGGTGACACGCCCCTCATCCGCCCTGAGCTTGTCGAAGGGGCGCCACCTTCTCCCCGCATGCGGGGAGAAGGGATATGCCGCGCCGGCGCGGTTCTCTCCAACTCAAAGGTGAGGCACGTTCCCTCTCCCCGTCAAAAAGGGGAGAGGGCTAGGGTGAGGGGCAGAGGCGACCTCTAGCCGATGGTCCCCACAAACCTCTCCATCGCTGCAACGATGATGACGGCCGAAGCCGCGCCCGGATCGACATGGCCGAGAACGCGTTCGCCGAGGCGTGAGGCGCGGCCTTTGGCGGCGAGCATGGCGGCGGTGGCTTCGCAGCCGGTACGGGCGGCTTCGGTGGCGGCGGCGAGGCTGGCGGGGAGGGAGGCGCCGGCTTGGCGGGCGTTGCGTGCGGCATCGGCGGCGGGCTTCCAGGCGTCGAGCATGGTCTTTTCGCCGGGTTCGGCCTTGCCGCGCTGCTGGATGCCGTCCGCCATCGCGGTGAGGAGCGCGACGAAATCGTCGTCGGTAAGCGTGCTCTTACCCTTGACGGCTGCGCCAGCGCGCAGGAAGGCGGTGGCGTAGAGCGGGCCGGACGAGGCGCCGACGGCGTTGAGAAAGGCTTTTGCCGCCGTGTTGAAGATGGTGGCCGGCTCCGTGGTTGCGGGATCGAGGGCGGCGACGGCGGTGGCCGCCGCCTGACAGCCGCCGTCCATGGCGATACCGTGGTCGGCGTCGCCGATGACGCCGTCGAGTTCGCAGAGGCGGTCGCGGTTGACGGCGATGTCGGCGGCGATCATCGCGAAGAGGCGCTGCAGGTCCGCGGTGGTGATGGTCATCGGCGGCTTACCTCGAAAACATCGCGCAGTCGCAGGGGTGGTCGATGAGGCGCTGCAATTCCGCGTCGAGATGCATGACGGTGATCGAGGCGCCGGCCATTTCCAGCGAAGTGCAGTAGTTGCCGACGAGGGCGGTATGCAGCACGAGGCCGGCGGCGTCGAGCCGTGATTTCACCCGGCGCATCATGATGTAGAGTTCCATCGGCGGCGTCGAGCCGAGCGAATTGACGAGGACGGCAACGCGGTCGCCGGGGGACGCCGCCATTTCGTGAAGAATCCGGTCCATCAGGTCGTCGGTGACGGCGTCGGCCGGCTTCAGCGGCCCGCGCGCGACGCCCGGCTCGCCGTGGATGCCCATGCCGATTTCCATCTCGTCGTCGCCGATCTCGAAATTGGGCTTCAGCGTCTGCGGCAGCGAGCAGGGCGAGAGCGCGACGCCCATCGTGAAGGTCCGGGCATTGGCGTGGCGCGCGACCCGCTCGGCCTCGTCGAAGGAATACATCAGGTCGCAGGCGGCGCCCGTCGCCTTGAAGACGAAGACGTTGCCGGCGACACCGCGGCGTTTGTCGCGCTGGTCGGCCGGGGCGGAGGCGATATCGTCGGTCGTCAGCACGGTGCGGACTTCCAGATCGTCAAGGCCAAGCATTTCGGCGGCCATGTCGAAGTTCATCACGTCGCCGGCATAGTTGCCGTAGAGGAAGAGTACGCCGGCGCCGCCGTCCACGGCCTTGGCGCAGGCCATGATCGGATCGGGCGGCGGCGAGGCGAAGACGTTGCCGATGGCGGCGGCATCCGCCAGCCCCTTGCCGACATAGCCGAGGAAGGCCGGCTCATGGCCCGAACCGCCGCCGACCACGAGGCCGACCTTGCCCTTGCGCGGGCCGTTGCGGGCGATGATGGCGCGCGGCGCGTCGGCAAGCGCGTAGAGATGGTTCGGATGCGCCGCGAGCACGCCCTGCAGCATCTCGTCGACGGCGTCGGCTCCGGCATTGATGAGCTTCTTGGTCTTCACGGCAATCCTCCCTTGTCGTGTCCCGGTTCGAATAATGCATTGTCGCGGGAGCGCGGCAAGCGCCGCGATTGCAATATATCGAAAGACCCCTCCCCAACCCCTCCCCACAAGGGGGAGGGACTTAACCTGAGGCGCTGCCTCGATTCTTCTCCCCCCTTGTGGGGGAGATGGCCGCCCTTCGGCAAGCTCAGGAGGCCAGAGGGGGTACCGGCAGGCAGTGAGGTCAATCGGTCAGCGCGACCGCCATCGTGGAAAATGGCGCGAGCGTCACGGTTCCGCCGGCGGTGGGGCCGAAGGCGGTGAGGTCGGCGGTGCGCGGTTCGGCGGTGAGGTTCACGATGTGGAGCCGGCGGGCCGAGGCCGGGCCGGCGATAACGGCGAGGATTTCGGACGGGGAGGCGGAGCGGCATTCGCGCCAGGGGGTTCCGGCGGATGCCGCCAAGGCCGCGACCGTGTTGAAGAGCGGCCGTCTGCTGCCTGCCGCGACCGGCTCGCCGCTTTCGGCGATCAGGCCGAAGGGGCCGGTGAGCGCCGAAAGCGTCAGGCATTCGAGATCGGCGTCGAGCACGCGGATGGCGTAGCCCATGGCGAAGGCTTCGGCGAAACGACCGTTGTGGCGCGGGTCGCGGTTGGCCATCGGGATGCGGCCGCCGGCGGGATTGTCCATCGTGCGGCTGCCATAGGGGTTCTGGCGCATCGGGATGGTCGAGGGGCCGATGCGGTAGGGTTTGTCGCCGTAGATCGCGCGGACGGAGCGGGTGATGAAGGGAATGGCCTCCAGCGTCTGCATCACGCTCAGATCGTCGGCGGCGTGCACGATGGGATTGGTACAGTGGCTGATGAAGGCCAGTTGCCCGGCCGGCACGCGCTTGCGGTTCAGCTCGGTGAAATAGCTCAACATGCCGCCGCCGATGCGAGACGTCGGAAAGGCCGCGTGCGCGGCGGCGTAGACCTCTTCCAGCGGCGGGCATTCCGGCCATTGGCTGCCGGGCGGGGTCGATTGCCGGTCCACCGAGGGCGAGATCATGATCGCGTCCGGCGCAAAGCCGGCCGCCGCCATCCGGTGGGCAATGTCGGCCGTTTCGCTGGCCGGCGATTGCCGACAGGGAAGGGCGATTTCCAGCGTCGTGCGCCCGGAATGGAGTTTTGCGACGGCGGCGAAAGTCGCAAACGCCCCGGCGCCGTGGCCGGCATTCGGATCGAAATGAAAGAGGAGGTCCTGCGGGCCGATTTCGGCAAGTGCCGCCCGCGCGGCAAGGGTTTTTTCCGCCTCTTCCGGCGTCACGATCAGGCCGATGGCGGGCATGGTGCCGCCGCGCTGGCCGGGCTCCAGCCGGATGGCGCCGCCGGTGCTTGCGGCCTGAGCGGCCGCGCCGGCGCGGCTGTCGGTGACGATCAGTGCCGTCTTCTGGCGCACGGGCTCGTTCGCCGCGATCCGGTAGGGCCAGGGCAAGGCGAGCGGGCGGACATAGGTCTTGTAGGAGGCATCCGACCAGTTGCGCTGGTCTTCCATCTCGAAGGTGTCGCCCTCCATCCGGCATTCGGCCGAGACGCCGGGCAGCACCTGATGGGTGATCGCGCGCATGTCCTTGAAGGGCTGCCACGGCTCGATTTGATCGGGAAAGCGCGTCTCCTTGACGCTGCCGTCGACATGCTCGACGCGCGCCGGGGCACCGGCGATGCCGACGATCGGATGCAGGATGCAGAAGCCGCAGCGATTGGTCTCGAAGCCGGTTTCCGAGAGGGCTTCCGCCTCGAAATCGAGCCGGTCGCCGGTACCGGCGATGCGGACGTCGATCGCGAGCGCCGTCTCCTCCGGTCCGTCGCAGCGGGCGCGGTAGGTGACGTCGAAGCGATCCGGCTGCTGGTCGATCCTGAGGCCGGTGATGTCCGGGCTATAGGTGCCCCAGTCACGGTCGCGGACGAGATAGGAAATCGCCCGCAGCACTTCCACGCCGTCATAGCGAACGGAGCGGAGGTTGCCGTTTGCCAGATCCGCCTCCAGCCGGCCGGCGCGGAGCCGGACCGGCGGCGCTTCAGTCTCGCGCGTGCCGTAGAGGAGGAACGGATCGGCGGTCATGTGAGCAGCGCTCCGATATCGACCGTGCGGCCGCTGGCGGCGCTGTCATAGGCCGCCTCGACCAGCGCAAAGGTCTTCAGGTTGTCGGCGCCGGAGGTGGAGTGTTCGGCGCCGCGGTTCAACTGGTCGACCCAATGCTGCTGGATGGCGTAGACGCTCTCCTGAATATTGTGCCAGGGGCGCGAGGCCCAGGAGAGGAGTTTCGGCGAAACATCCGTGCGGGTGGTGCCCTTGGCGTTGGTCACTTCGAGGCTATAACCCTGTGTCAGGCGGATCGTGCCTTCCGATCCGTCCAGCTCGATCAGCGTTTCCGGGAAAGGCTCGGTCGAAAGCTTGGTCGCATAGCTGACGTCGACCACCGAGGTCGCGCCGCTCTCGTGGTCGAGGAGGATGGTGGCGACGTCCTCGCCCTTGATCTTCGGGTTGACGCGCTTCGTGCGCGCCGTCACCGCTAAGGCGTCGCCGAGGATATACCGGGCGATATCGAGCGTGTGAATACCGAGATCCTCGATGATGAAGCGCTCGCCCTCGGCAAGATAGGGCTGGCCGGAGAAGACGTCGTAGCCGGAGCGGAAGGAGAAGCGGCCCCAGAAGGGCGTGCCGATGACGCCCTCGTCCAGCGCCTTGCGAACCGCCTGGATCGGCGTCTGCCAGCGGAAATTCTCGTGCACCATCAGCGGAATGCCGGCGTCGCGGCAGGCTTTTACCATGGCCTTCGCGTCGGACAGCGTCCTGGCGAACGGCTTCTGGCAGATCGCCGGAATTTTGTGCGCGGCGGCCATTTCGACGAGCGCCCGGTGGCTCTGGACGGTGGTGGCGATATCGACGAAATCGAAGCCGCCATCGGCGAAAAGCGCGGCGGCGTCGGCATAGCGGCGAGCGATGCCGAACTGGTCGCCGACGATCTTCAGCCGCTCGGGATCGCGGTCGCAGATGGCGACGATTTCCGCGCCCTCGACATCCTTCCACGCATGCATCTGGTTGACCGCGAAGAAGCCGCAGCCGATCAACGCACCCTTCAATTCCGTCATCTCAACCTGCCTTTGCCATCTGCATGAGGGTGACGCGCTGCTGCAGGCGGCGCTGCGCCTGGTCGACGACCACCGCGATGATGATCACCGTGCCCTTGATGACCATCTGCCAGAAGGACGAAACGCCCATCATCACCAGACCGTCGGAGAGAATGCCGATCACGAAGGCGCCGATGATCGTGCCGCCGATGGTGCCGCGCCCGCCCGACATCGAGGTGCCGCCGAGAACGGCCGCCGCGATCGCGTTCAGTTCGAAGCTCTCGCCGGTCGCCGGATGCGCGGCCATCAGCTCCGAGGAGATGACGACGCCGACGATGGCCGCGCAAAGGCCGGAGAACATGTAGACGAAGATCTTCACCCCGTCGACGCGGATGCCCGACATGCGGGCGGCGCGCTCGTTGCCGCCGACGGCGAAGATATGCCGGCCGATCGGCGTGGAGCGGGCGACATAGGCCGCGATCAGCGCCAGCACGATCAGAATCCAGATCGACACTGGCAGGCCGAAAATGCGGCCGGCGCCGAAGAAATCGAAGCCGGTGGTGGCATATTCCGGCCGCCCGACGAGATTCGGGAAAGTCTGGCCGTCCGAGGAGAGCAGCGCCAGGCCGCGGGCGATATAGAGCGTGCCGAGCGTGGCGATGAAGGGCGCGACGTTGAGCTTGGTGATCAGGAGGCCGTTGATCAGGCCGATGAAAAGGCCGACGGCGAGCGTGATCAGCACGATCTCGAAGAGGTTGAAATAGACCGTATAGCCGATCGGCAGCTCGACGCCGTAGAGGATCAGCCCGCCGGCCACCATGCCGCAAAGCCCGACGATCGAGCCGACCGAGAGGTCGATGCCGCCGGTGATGATGACGAAGGTCATGCCCATCGCCAGGAAGGCGTTGAGCGCGACGTGCTTCGACATCAGGATCATGTTCGCCGTCGAGGTGAAGTTCGGCGCGAAGATCGCAAAGAAGATGATGACGGCGAAGAGCGCGATGAAGGTGCGGAGCTTCATCAATGTCAGAAGCGCGGAACCGTTTGCGCCCTTCGGCGCGGAAGTTGAAGAGGCAGCCGCCGTCATGACGCGAGTTTCCTTTGATGTCCGTGTCCCTTGGCCGAAGCCGCGATAATGGCGTCCTCCGTCGCGTCCGCGCGGTCGAAGACGGCGACGAGGCGGCCGTTGCTCAAGACCGCGATGCGGTCGGAAAGCGCCATGACCTCTTCGAGGTCGGAGGTCGAAAACAGAATGGCGAGCCCGTCGGCGGCGAGCCGCCGCATGGTGCGGAAGACGTCCGCCTTGGCGCCGACGTCGATGCCGCGGCTCGGCTCGTCCATCAACAGCACCTTCGGATTGGTCATCAGCGCCTTGCCGATCACCACCTTCTGCTGGTTGCCGCCGGACATGGAGGTGACCTCGAAGTCCGGGTTGGGCGCCTTGATCGAGAGGTCGCGGATCGCGTCCTGAATGGCGGTCTTCTCGGCGCGGCTGTCGATATGGAAGAGGCGGGTGAAGCGGCCGAGGCTCGCGAGCGTCAGGTTGGACGCGATGGAAAGCACCTGCACCAGCCCTTCGCGCTGCCGGTCTTCCGGGATCAGCGCCAGGCCGCGGCGGATGCGCCGGGTGGTGTCGCGGGCGCGCACTTCTTCGCCGTCGATGAAGATTTTGCCGGTCGAATGCGCGTGACGGCCGATGACGCATTCGAAGAATTCGCTGCGGCCGGCGCCCATCAGGCCGTAAATGCCGAGGATTTCGCCGGCTTTCACGGTGAGCGAGACGTCGTCCACCGCAAGGCCGCCGGTCGGGCGCGGCAGGCTGATGTTTTCCGCACGGAAGACTTCCGCGCCGATGCCGTGGCTTTCCGACTTGGCGAAGTCCTTGGCGTCCGAGCCGATCATCGAGCGGACGATCCAGCGCGTATCGATGTCGCGCACCATGGCGTGGCCGGTGATCTGGCCGTCGCGCAGCACGGTGATGTAGTCGCCGATGCGCATCAATTCTTCGAGGCGATGCGAGATGTAGACGATGGCGACACCCTGCGCCTTCAGCTCGCCGATGACCTTGAAGAGGATTTCCACCTCGGCCGCCGAGAGCGCCGAGGTCGGCTCGTCCATGATCAGGATGCGGGCATTCAGCGACATCGCCTTGGCGATCTCGACGAGCTGCTGCTGGCCGATCGGCAGGTCCTCGACCATGGTCTCGGCATCGATGCCGGCGTCCAGCCGGTTGAGGAATTCGTTGGCTTTCGCCACCTGTGCCTTGTGGTCGATGCCGAGCACGCCGCGCTTGATCTCGCGGGTGGCGAAGATGTTTTCGGCCACCGACATGTTGGCGAAGAGGTTCAGCTCCTGGAAGATCATGCCGATGCCGTGCGCCTGCGCGTCGGCGGGGCTGTCGAAATGCACCGGCTCGCCTTCCAGCAGGATGCGGCCTGCGGTCGGGCGCTCGACGCCGGCGATGATCTTCATCAGCGTCGACTTGCCGGCGCCGTTTTCGCCGACGAGCACGTTGACCGCGCCGCGGCGCAATTCGAGATTGGCGCGCTTGACGGCGACGATGCCGGAATAGACCTTCGACACCTCCTCGAGGCGCAAGATGACGTCGTCCCTGTCGGTAGCGGCCATCGTCAGCCTCCTATCGTCAGTTCGGAGGGCGTGACCAGCGGAAGCTGGCCGCTCGGCGGCAGCGGGAAGGCGCCGGTCACCGTCACGGTCTTGCCGGCGAGGCCGTCGCGCGGAATGGCCGAGAGGAAGGCGGCATTGGCCTTCTCGTTGAAGGCCTTGCCGAACTGCGCCCACTCGATCTGGTTCTTGAATGCGTTGAAATCGACGAAATCCAGCGTGTCGCGCAGCGCCGTGCCGCGGAGCGCCGGGCCGATCTGCACCTTGGCGTCGGCCTTGCCGTCGCCGTCCACGTCCACGTCCAGCGTCGCGGCGCGCGAGGCCGTATCGGCCGCCACCACCTTGCCGGTGAACCTGACGGCATAGCTCCAGGGCGAACTTGCCTGCTTGTGCGGATTGCCGAATGTCTCGCCCGCCTGATCCGGGTTCGAGGCGGCGAGCGCCACCACGTCCTTCAGCGCGCCGGCGCGCTTCCGGAAATAGGGGATGACCTGCGGCTGCCAGATCGCCTCGACCTTGGCGGCCGGATCGAAGGCGTTCTTCGCCTCGGCGGCCGCCTTTTCCTCCGCGGTCGGCGTCTTGATAATCTTGCAGCCGGGCAAGGCCGCCGCCACCAGGGCGGCGAGCAGGGCGCCCTTCATCCTCAACATGCAGCAAACCTCGACATGATACGAAACGAAGAACGGAGAGCGCCGTTTCAGCGCTCTCCGCGTCCCTATGCGCCGATTACTTGGCGATCGCGAAGGTTTCGAGCTTGCCGGCATTGTCGGCGTTGATGAGAACGCAGTCCATGAGCTGCTTCTCTTCCTTCGGCGCGGTCTTGGTCTTGATGAAGGCGTCGGCCTGCTCGACGGCGAGCTGTGCCTGGGCGTAGGCCGGCTGCAGCACGGTCGCCTTGATGCCGCCCGCCTTGATCGAGTCGCGCACGTCGTTGGAGCCGTCGAAGCCGACGACGATCACGTCCTTGCGGCCGGCGGCCTGGAGCGCTGCGATCGCGCCCATGGCCATCGTGTCGTTGCCGGAGATGACGCCCTTGATGTCCGGGTTCGCCTGGAGGATGGTTTCCATCTTCGAATAGGCTTCCGTCTGGCTCCAGTTGGCCGACTGCTTGGCGACCGATTTCAGATCCGGGTAGTCGTCGATGACGTCATGGTAGCCCTGCGAGCGGATGCCGGCATTGGTGTCGGATTCCTTGCCGACCAGCTCGACGTAATTGCCCTTTTCGCCCATCAGCTTGACGAACTCCTGCGCGCCGAGCTGGGCGCCCTGGTAGTTGTTGGAGACGATCTGGGCGACGGCGACGCCGGTGGCGTTGATTTCGCGGTCGATGAGGAAGGACGGAATGCCGGCGTCCTTGGCCTTCTTGACGGCGGCGACGGTGGCGTCGGCGCCGGCGTTGTCGAGGATGATGGCCTTGGCGCCGCGGCCGATGGCGGTGTCGATCATCTGCGACTGCTTGTTGGCGTCGTCGTCATGGGTCATGACGAGCGCTTCGTAGCCGAGTTCCTTCGCCTTGGCTTCGGCGCCGACGGCCTCGGCCTTGAAGAAGGGGTTGTCGTGCGCCGGCGTGATGATGGCGATGAGGTCGGCGGAATAGGCCGGGATGGCCGTTCCGAGCGCCATTGCGCCTGCGAAGGCGGCGAGCGTCAGTCTGCGCGTCAGTTTCATGGAGTTCCTCCCAGAGTGCAAAGTTGAGGCCCCGTCTCCCTTGGGGCCGTTGAGAGGGGAGGCTTCTGCCTCCCCCATTTGGATCAGGTGATCCGCCGGATGCTGTCGGCGATCTCCTGGGGTTCGAAAACGCTCTTCCAGTCGTCGCGCATCAGCGCGGGAATGCCGAATTCGATCGCCTTGTTGCAGGCGTCGGAGAACACGCCCTGTACTTCGCCGAAGATGACGGCGCCGAGCACGTTCATGTGGCCGAGCAGGAAGTCGCGGGCGGCCTCTTCCGGCACGCCGCGGGCGACGCATTCGTCCATCGCCTGCTTCATGACAACGAGCAGCGAGGCGCAGACCGTTTCCGAAAGGCCCGGCTCCAGCATCGCCATCTGCTCGACGGTGACGCGGTGCGAGCGCATGACCGGCGCCCAGATGACCTTGGCGATCTCCTCGCCGAGCGCGTAGGCGCTCTCAGGCCCCTGCATCAACGCCGAGACGATGTGCTGCTTGGCGAAGAGACCGCCGAAATGGTCCTTCTTCGCCTGCATGTCGGTCTCGTCGTTGAAGATCGGCGGATGGCAGGGGTGGGTGACGAAATAGGTGAGATCGTCGCGCTTCGGCAGGTGGCCGGCGAAAGGGGCGGCGGCGTCGAGGGCGACGACCATGGTGCCCGGCTTCAGCTTGTCGGCGATGCCGGCCGCGACCTTGCCGATCGCCGTGTCCGGCACGGCGAGGATCACCACGTCGGCGCCGTTCAGCGCTTCGTCGGCCGGCACGCAGCCGAGGCCGAGATCGCTCTGCAGGCGGGCCTTGCCGGCGTCGCTGACCTCGACATGGCGCACGTCGAAGCGCGAGCCCTTGAGGTTCTTGGCGAGCCGGTATCCCATTTTGCCGCCGGCGCCGAAGAGTGCAATTGTCGTCATGTTCTTCAACCTTGTTGATGAGCCGATAGGAGCACAAACTGGTATGATGAGTCAATCACCATATCACTTATGCCGGAGGTTATGCGCCCTGTTTCGCCGCATCCAGCCGGTCGATGGCCTCGACGTTGCCGGCGGACGGACCGTTCGGGTCGAAATCGGAGGCGAGCCAGGCGTCGACGATCGATTTCGCCAGCTCCGGGCCGATGACGCGGGCGCCCATGGTGATGATCTGCGCGTTGTTCGACTTGGCGGCGCGCTCGGCGGAATAGGTGTCGTGGGTCAGCGCCGCGCGGATGCCCGGCACCTTGTTGGCGGAGATGCACACACCGATGCCGGTGCCGCAGAAGAGGATGCCGCGCTCGTTCTCGCCGTCGAGGATCGTCTGCGCCAGACGCTGCGACAGGTCGGCGTAGAAGCCGGACTGGCTGAGGTCGCGGACGTCGAGGCCGGCCTTGCCGGCGAGGTGCGCGGCAATGACGTCGAGCAGGGGCTTGCCGGCGCTGTCGGCTCCGATGGCAATTTTCATGGGGCTTCCTCTCAAGCGGTTCTTGTTGCGATCGCCGCGCTGACGCGGCTGAGAATATCGAGATATCCGTCGACGCCCCAGGCGGAGCGGCCGATGAACAGCCCGTCGATAGGGTCCTGCAAGATCAGTTCTTCGCAGTTTTCCGGGTTGACGCTGCCGCCGTAGAGCACCGGCACGGCGCGGCCGAGCACGGCTTTCGCCGTCTCCGCGATGCGGCCGTGGCGCTCGGAGGCATAGTCGGCGGTCGCCGGGATGCCGTTGACGCCGATCGCCCAGACCGGCTCGTAGGCGAGCAGGATCGTCGCATCGCCGTTGGCAGCGTCGAGCCGCGCCAGTGCGCCCTCGACTTGCCGCTTCAGCACCGCATCGGCCTGACCGGCCTGACGCTCCACCAGCGTTTCGCCGATGCAGATCAGCGGAACGAGGCCGTGGCGGACGGCGGCCGCGACCTTGAGGCCCACGGTTTCGTCGGTTTCGCCGAAATGCTCGCGCCGCTCGGAATGGCCGAGTTCGACGATGTCGAGACGGCAATCCTTCAGCATGAGCGGGGATATCTCGCCGGTCCAGGCGCCGGCATCGTCCCAATGCATGTTCTGTGCCCCGACCTTGACCGAGGTCTGGCCAAGCGCCTGCTTCACTTCGCGGACGGCGGTGAACGGCGGGATGACGAAGCGCTGGACGCTGGCGTCACGCGCGCCATCCGTCTCCGCCAGCCGCCGCGCGAAGGTGAGCGCCTCGTCGAGCGTCTTGTTCATCTTGAAGCTGGTGCCGACCCAGAAGACCATCTCAGCCTCGCTTTCCGTCGCGGATCTGGGAAAAATAGCCGTCGCTGCCGACCTGACCGCCCTTGAGCGCGATCTGCAGCCCGTTGGTCGGCGGATGGTCGCCATGGGCGACGCAGAGCGGCGATCCCGGCGTCTGCGGCAGCGGCAGAAGCGTGGTCAGCGCATCGACGCGCAACTCCTTCAGCGCATGGCTCGATGTATCGCCGCCGGCGATGACGGCGCGCGGCAGCGCTTCCGCCTCGATCAGACGGCGCAGGATGCGGCCGAGCGCGCGGCCAAGCGCGTGGCGCGCGCCGGCGATCCGGTCGATATCGGCGCCGCGGTCGGCCGAGGGACCGAGGGCGGTGTGCAGGATGACGCTGCGGCCGGCTTTCAGCCTTTCGATGCCGGCGGCGACCGCGCGCTCCGTCTCTTGCTCGCCATCGGACACCAGCGCGAGCGGATCGAGCGCGATGCCGTCGAAGCCGTCGCCGAGGGCGCTGCGGATCTGCCGCTCGGTGGTGGGCGAGACGCTGCCGGAAACGACCGCAAGGCGCTCCACGACTCCCGCTTCGGGAAAATCGGGTTTCGCCGGGAGCAAATTTTCGGCGCGCAGCGCGCTCAGCAGCGCATATTCGACGCCCGAGGAGCCGGCGACGAACGGGCCGGCCGTGCCGGCGATCCGGCGGAGCTGGCGGCCGGCGGCCTGTTGGCTCTCGGCGGAATCGACGTCGAGAAGCAGGATGCCGGCCTCGGCCGCGAGCAGTTGGTCGACGCGGCTGTCGGCATCGGCGTCCGCGAGCATCGCGAGATCGGCGACCGCGACGGGGAGGGGGGTCTGCTTGCCGAGATGGAGCGCAAGGTCCGCCTCGTCCATCGGCGTGACCGGATGGCGGCTCATCACCGGATGCCGGTCGATGCGGTAGACGCGGCCCTGATAGGCGGCGAAGAGGTTGCCGAAGGCGGTGTAGCGCTTCAACTGCGGCGCGCCGACGACGACCGGCACCTGCGACTGGCCGAAGACGGCCCTTCCGGTCTCGATCGCCTTGCCGATGCTGCCGATGGCGGGGCTGGAATCGAAGGTCGAGCAGACCTTGTAGTGGCAGAGCGTAGCGTTGAGCGATTTCAGCCATTCGAAGGCCGGCGTCAGGTGCCGTTCCATCCAGTCCGGGCTTTCGCTGCGGCTGGTGCCGGCAATGCCGACGGCGCGGCAATGGCGGAAGCGCTCAAGCAAGTCCGGGGAGGGCAGGCCGAGGAAGAGAACGGTCGGAACGCCGTTCGATTCCAGCGCTTCCATCACGTCGGTCGAGCCGGTGAAGTCGTCGCCGTAATAGCTGACCAGAAGCTTTTCCATCGCCGTCACGCCGCCTTGCCGTCGCTGAATTTCGCGATCGAGGCGGCAAGCTCCGGGTGGTCCTTGGCATAAGTGTCGAGCGCGATGCCGGCGACGGCCGCCTGCCATGCCTGCTGCACGGCGCGCACGCCGGCGGCAGGGCCTTGCGGATGGCTGACGATGCCGCCGCCGCAGAGATAGAGCAGGTCCGTCGTGCGGCCGGTCTTCTCGTAGGTCTCCGGCGCCTGGCCGCCCCACTGGCCGGAGCCGGCGACGGGTAGCGGGCAGTCGGCCGGGCCGAACAGCGGCGTCGAGACCGCCTTGAAGGAGGAAACGAAGCTTTCGTCCGGCTCCCAGTATTTCACCCGGATGCCGTTGATCTGGAACTGGTCGACGCCGAGAAGCCGCCAGAACTGCTGGTAGACCCGGAAATCCATGCCGGCGCCGGGATGGCGGGTCAGCACGTCCCAGCCGTTGCGATGCGCGTGCAGCACGAGGCTGGAGCGTTTGCGGAGGAAGCTCATCCCGCCGAAGCCGATGGAATTGATGTTGACGACGGCGCAGTTGCCGCCGGCCTTGGCCACGATGTCGTGGTTGCGCATCATCTCGTCCGGGTCGGCATGGGAAATGCCGAAGGCGTACATCACCTTCTTGCCGGTCTTCTGCTCGTGGTCGAGGATGCGCGGCATGATCGCGGCCACGCGCTCTTTCAGCGGCGAATAGGCGGGGCTCATCAGCTTCTCGTCGTCCTTGATGAAGTCCACGCCGGAGGCGATCAGCTCGCCGGCGAGTTCCGCCGTCTCCTGCGGCCGCAGGCCGAGCGCCGGCTTGACGATGGTGCCGATGATCGGGCGGCCCTCGACGCCGGTCAGCCGCCGCGAGCCCGGAATGCCGAATTGCGGCCCCGGATGCGCGCGGCCGAATTCGGCCGGCAGTTTCATGTCGACGATGCGGATGCCGGTCATGCCCTTGATGGAATAGACGCCGCCGATCGCGATGGTCATCAGCGCCGAAAGGTCGGTGCCGATGGCGTCGAGCGGAAAGGCGATATCGACGTCGGCGCGGCTGAGCGGGGTGCCGGGCGCGGCCTCGGGCCAGGCGGGGTGGTCGGCGCCGTCGAGCGGGCGGATGGCGAGAACGCGGGCGGCGACGCGCGCCTTCAGTTCCTCGGTTTCGCCGGGAACCGGGACGAAGGTGCCGGTCGACTGGTCGCTGGCGATCTTCTCGGCCATCGCCTCGACGCTTCCGGGCGTCTCGATACGGTACGTCACTGTAATCGTCATGGGCGGCGAATGCTCCTCCCGCCATGTCAGTTTGCCATAGCGTCACCTTGTAAATTGGTATAATGAGTATTCCAATTTTCGCAAGATGTAATTTTGCGGGAATCGTCTTGTCGCCGCGCTTTGCCGCCGCACGTAGGAATGGTAGGGGAGAAGTGATTTGAGCCAGCGAGCCGCCATGATCCAACCAGCAGAGCAAATCGTCCGCCGGAAGCTGTCCGACGAGGTTTTCGACCGTCTCGAGCGCATGATCACCTCCGGCGAGCTGAGGCCGGGGGACGAGATGCCGTCCGAACGCGTGCTGATGGAACGCTTCGGCGTCGGGCGGCCGGCGATCCGCGAGGCGATGCAGTCGCTCGCCAACAGGGGCCTCGTCAGCATTTCCCACGGCGAGCGCGCCAAGGTGCTGAAACTGACGGCGCAGTCGATCTTCCGGCAGGTGGACCTGACGGCGAAGATCATGCTCTCGCAATCCGCCGACACGCTGGAACATCTGAAGAGCGCCCGTATCTTCTTCGAGCGCGGCATGGCGCGCGAGGCAGCGCAGCGCGCGACGGCGAACGATATCGCCGATCTCAGGGCCATCATTGGCCGCCAGCGCGAGGCGCTCGGCCGGTCGGAGGAGTTCATCGCGGCGGATATGGAGTTCCACACCCGCATCGCGAAAATCTCCGGCAACCCGATCTTCGCGGCGGTGAGCGAGGCGATGCTCGCCTGGCTGAAGGCCTACCACACCGAAATGCTGATCTGGACCGGCAAGGAGAATTTCACGCTGGTCGAGCACGAAGAGATCGTCGACCGCCTCGCCGCCAACGACCCCGACGGCTCGGAGACGGCGATGCTGAAGCATTTGGAACGGTCGCGGGCGCTTTATACGATGTAGGGGGAGGGTGTAGAGCCTTCTGAGGCAGGATCACCCGCCTTTGCCCGATTCAAGCGGCCGCGTGCCGAAAACTGATATGCCCACGGTTTCCGTTTTCACGGCGCGGCCGCGCGACAATTTCAACATCCTGGTTGAACGCAGTTAAAAAGGTCATGAGGCGCTCCACGGAATACTCGCGAAAGTGGCCTTTGAACAGGCGTGATACTTCCGGCTGGCTGATACCCATCAAGGCACCGGTCTTCGCCTGAGTAAGCTTTTGTTCGCCCACCAGGCGGTAAAGTTCCGCAACGATCTGCGCCTTCAGGAAGTGGCTTTCCGCGTCGGGCAGCCCCAGCTCCGCAAAGATGTTGGGGTTGCTGGCGTGAACTTCGACATGTTCGGTTTTCATCGCTTGCGCTCCTCATTTTGTCTCGCTGCATAGTCGGCCTCCGCATCGCGGAAACGGCGCTTGATCAGCTCGATATCGCTCTGCGGGGTTTTGATGCCGCGCCTGGACTTCTTTTTGAAGCAATGCAGCACATAGACGGCCGTTTCAAAGCGAACTGTATAAACGGCCCGGTAGGTGTCACCGTCGAAATCTTCGACCAGTTCCACCATACCGTTGCCAAGGCCCTTGAGCATCTTTGCGGATGGGGGATGTTGCCCCGTCTGTGCCAGGAACAGCTCGAAGCCAAAGACTTCCTGCACCGTGGGCGGGAAATCGGCGTAATCTTTTCGGCTTGACGCTATCCAGCATAACGGCCGAGTGGGACGAGGCAGTTTCTCCATCTGCCTTTCATTATGAGTAAACACTCATAATGCGTCAAGGGCATTTTATCGCTTGGTCGGCGCGGGCGGACAGGATGGCGCGGCAGGCGTTGGCCGCTTCCTTGCCTTTGGTCACGAAATGCTCCTTGAAGAAGCCGATATGGGCGTCCGACTCCTGGAAATGATGCGGCGTCAGCACGACCGAGAGCACCGGTGTGGCGGTATCGAGCTGCACCCGCATGATGCCGTCGAGCACGGTCGAGGCGACGAAGTCGTGGCGGTAGATGCCGCCGTCGACCACGAAGGCGCAGCCGACCACGGCGGCGTAGCGGCCGGTGCGGATGAGGGTCTGCGCGTGCAGCGGAATTTCGAGCGCGCCCGGAACGTCGATCACGTCGACGTCGGATCGGGCGCCGCCGAGGGTTGCCCATTCCTCGGTGAACGCGGTCACGGCGCGGTCGACGATGTCGGCGTGCCAGCGCGCGCGAATGACGGCGATGCGGTTTTGCTTGGGGGAAACGGCGATGGTCATGTCTTGCCTTTCAAGGGTTGCGCCGGAAACCGGCTTGACGTCCCTTGGGCGAACAGGCGCGGTCCGCCCTTTCCTTTGTCAGGAAAAGACGTACGCGCGCTCTCTTTCATCCGGACTATACCGTCGGCTCCGGCCTCTCACCGGATCTGCTGACCCACCGCCTTTTTGAAGGACGGAAGCGCTCGCGGGCTCCGGGATGCCTCCCGATACCGCCGGTGGGGAATTTCACCCCGCCCTGAGAACGCGGCGACCATAGATTTTTCTTAGGGGGAAAAGCAAGGGGCTTCGCCGGTCCTTACGCCCATGCGCGGACACCGGAGGCATCTTCGGCATGGCCGCCGCTTCGCCAGCGCCATGTGCTGGCGCACATCGCCTCCAGCGAGCGCCAGGCTTTCCAGCCGAGCAGCCGTTCGGCCTTGCCCGGATCGGCATAGCAGACGGCGACGTCGCCCGGCCGCCGCGGCTGGAAGCGGTAGGGGATGGGCCGGCCGCTGGCGGCCGTGAAGGCGGCGATCATCTCCAGCACGCTGTAGCCGCGGCCGGTGCCGAGGTTGAAGGCGTGCCAGCCGGTGTTCGCGCTCAGGAAATCGAGCGCCGCCAGATGGCCTTCGGCAAGGTCCATGACGTGGATGAAATCGCGGATGCCGGTGCCGTCCGGCGTGTCGTAGTCGCCGCCGAAGACGGTGAGGCGGGAGAGGCTGCCTGCCGCCACCTCGGCGATGTGTGGCATCAGGTTCGTCGGCACGCCGCGCGGGCTTTCGCCGATGAGCCCGCTTTCATGGGCGCCGGCCGGATTGAAATAGCGCAGGCAGGCGATGGACCAGCGCGGGTTGGAGCGCGCGAGGTCGAGCAGCATGTCCTCGATGTGCAGCTTGGTGCGGCCGTAGGGATTGGTCGCGCGCAGCGGATGCTCCTCGTCGATCGGCAGATAGGCCGGCTCGCCGTAGACGGTGGCCGAGGAGGAGAAGACCAGCCGGTGGATCGACAGCGAATCCATGGCGTCGAGCAGGCTGAGCGTGCCCTGCACGTTGGTATGGTAATAGTCGATCGGCTCGGAAATGGACTCTGCGACGGTCTTCAGGCCCGCCATATGGATGACCGCCTCGACGCCATGCTCCTGCAGCACCCGCGCGAGCCGCCCCGTATGGCGGATATCCCCCTCGACGAAGACCGGCGGCCTGCGGGTGATCGCATGAAGGCGGCGGATGGCCTCGGCGCTGCTGTTGCGCAGGCTGTCATAGAGGACGACGGTCTGGCCGGCGTCGGCCAGAACCGCCGCCGTATGGCTACCGATGTAGCCAGCCCCGCCTGTCAAAAGAATGCTCAAGACAACTGCTCCGCCGAGCGGACATGCTCCGCAAGCAGGCAGGTTAGCCGCCGAAGCTTGCGTCAGGCCGACCCGCGCTCGGCCTCGCGCAGGCGGTAGCCGACGCCGGTTTCGGTGGTGATATATTGCGGCTGGTCGGGGGATTGCTCGATCTTCTGGCGCAACTGGCGGACATAGACGCGCAGGTACTGCACGTCCGCCGCCGGCCCCCAGACCTGCCGGAGCAGGAACTGGTGCGTCAGCACCTTGCCGGCGTGCTGCGCGAGGATGCGCAGGATATCGTATTCCTTCGGCGACAGCCTGATCTCGCGGCCGTCGACCCGGACGACGCGCTTGACGAGGTCGATGGAAAGCCCGCCGGTCTCGAAGAGAGCGCTTTCGCCCTGCTGCTGCAGCCGGTGGCGCAGCGCCACGCGGATGCGGGCGCCAAGCTCGTTCATGCCGAAGGGCTTGGTGACGTAGTCGTCGGCGCCGGCTTCGAGCGCCTGCACGATGCCCGCCTCGTCGGTGCGGCTGGAGAGGATGACGACGGGGGTGAGGACGCCGTTCGCGCGCCATTCCCGCAGGAGTTCATTGCCGGAGCGGTCGGGCAGGCCGAGGTCGAGGATGACGAGGTCCGGCGGGTCGTCGCGCACCGCGCGGGCGGCGGTTGCGGCGTCCGGGGCCTCCTGCACCGCATAGCCCTGCGCGCTCAGGCCGACGCGCAGCAGCCTGCGGATCGGCGGCTCGTCGTCCACGACGAGGATTTTCACGGTGGCGCCGGTCATGGGATCTCGTCCGGTTTGGAGGCGTCGCCGGCGATGGGGACGCGGATGGTGAAGACGGCGCCGGAGCGGTCGGGGCGGTTGCCTGCGGCAATCGTGCCGCCCATGGCCTCGACGAAGCCCCGGCAGATGGAAAGCCCAAGCCCGGTTCCGGCGCGCACCCGGTCGCCCTTGTCGACGCGGTAGAAGGTGTCGAAGACACGGTCGCAGTCGGCCGGCGGAATGCCGGGGCCTTCGTCGGCGACGTCGAGCACGACATGGCCGCCGTCCGCCCGGCCGCCGATGGTGATCAGCGAGCCTTCGGGCGCATATTTGGCGGCGTTGTCGAGCAGGTTGAAGAGCACCTGCTCGAAGAGCACGGGATCGACGCGCACCATCGGCAGGTCGTCGGGGTTGCGCATCGCGGTGCGGTGGCGCGACAGGATCTTGGCGGCGCGGCGGAGCGCGCTGCCGGCGATATCGCCGATGTAATGGGGGGCCGCATTCGGCGACGCCGCGCCGGATTCGATCTTGGTCATGTCGAGCAGATTGGCGATGAAGCGGTTGAGCCGCTCGGATTCGTCGACCACGGTCGAAAGCAGCTCCTTGCGGTCCTCCTCCGGCATGTCGGCGAAATAGTCGCGCAGCGTTCCGGCCGCGCCGAGGATGGCGGCAAGCGGCGTCTTCAGGTCGTGCGACAGCGAGGTCAGCAGCGCCGAGCGCAGGCGGTCGGCTTCGGCGGCAAGCTTCGCCCGCTCGACGTCGCCGACGAGCTGGACGCGCTCGATGGCAAGGGCCGCCTGATCGGCGAGCGCGTCGAGCAGCCGCTGCTGCTCCGGCGTCAGCAGCGGGCCTTCGCGGCGGTCGCCGTCGAGGCCGATGACGCCGACGGCGGTGCGGCCGGTGCGCAGCGGCACGTAGAGGCGGCGGGCGCCGGGAAGCGTGTCGGCGCCGCGCCCGGCCGCGTGGTTGTGCTCCCAGGCCCAGCGGGCGGCGGCGATATCGGCGTCGTCCAGCGTGTCGTCCGGCGGATAGCCGGACTTGACGACGATGCCGCCATCCTCCGGCAACAGCAGCACGACGCGAAGCCGAAGCATCGAGGCGAGCTGGAAGGCGGTCGCCCAGAGCACGTCGTCCAGCGTGCCGGTGCCGGCGAGCTTGCGGGAAAAGAGGTAGAGGTCTTCGGTGGTGCGCGCCCGCTGCCGGGCGGCCGCCGCCTGCCGCTGCACCGTCGCCGTCAGGTTGCTGGCGATCACCGCGACACCGAGGAAGAAGAACAGCGCCAGCACGCTTTCCGGGTCGCTGATCGTCAGCGTATAGCGCGGCGGCAGGAAGAAGAAGTTGAAGGCGAGCGCGCCGAGCACGCAGGAAAACAGCGCCGGGCGCAGCCCGTGCAGCACCGCCGAGGTCAGGACCGCCATCAGGAAGACGAGGGCGAGGTTGCGCACGTCGAGAACCTGGTCGAGCACGATGCCGACGCCGAGCGCCACCGTCACATAGACCGTCGCCAGCAGATAGGCGCGGATATCGAAGGCGGCCGGGGCTGCGGCGCTGACGCCGCGCTTCGCCGCCTTGTCCTCCGCCTCGCCGGAAATGACGTGCACGCTGATGCCGCCGGCCTTGCGGATCAGTTGCGCCGCCGTCGAGGGCCGCAGCCACTCCCGCCACGCCGGCCCCTCCGGCGCGCCGACGACGATATGGGTGACGTTGTTGGCGGCCGCATGGCGCATCAGGTCTTCCGACGGCTCGCGGCCGGGCAGCGTGATCGCCTCGCCGCCGAGCTGTTCGGCAAGGCGCAGCGTCGCGGCGATGGCGTCGCGCTGCGCTTCCGTCGGCGCGATCGGGCGGCCGCTCTCGACATAGGCGGCCGTCCACGGCGCGCGCAGCCGCGAGGCCATGCGCGCCGCATAGCGGACGAGCGAGGCGGAGCGCGGGTGGTGATCGACGCAGACCAGCACGCGCTCGCCCGCCGCCCAGGGGCCGGAAATGGCGTTCGCCTGCATGTGGTTGAGCAACTGGTCGTCGACACGCTGGGCGGTGCGGCGCAGCGCCAGTTCCCGCAGCGCCGTCAGGTTGCCCTCGGTGAAATAGCCGGCCAGCGCCCGCTCGGCCGTGTTCGGCAGGTAGACCTTGCCGTCGTGCAGGCGCTTGATCAGGTCGTCCGGCGTCAGATCGATGATCTCGACGTCGTCGGCCATATCGATCACCTTGTCGGGAACGGTCTCGCGGACCCGGATGCGGGTGATGCGCGAAACCACGTCGTTCAGGCTTTCGACATGCTGGATGTTCAGCGTCGTATAGACGTCGATGCCGCGGTCGAGCAGTTCGCGCACGTCGAGATAGCGCTTCGGGTGGCGGCTGCCCTCGGCGTTGGTATGGGCAAGCTCGTCGACGAGCACGAGGTCCGGGCGGCGTGCGAGGATGGCGTCGAGGTCCATTTCCTCCAGCCGATGGCCCTTGTAGCCGACGACGGCGCGCGGCACGATCTCGAAGCCGTCGAGGAGGGCCGCCGTCTCCTTGCGCCCGTGCGTCTCGACCACGCCGATGACGACATCGACGCCTTCCGCCTTGCGCACCCGGCCGGAGACCAGCATTTCGAAGGTCTTGCCGACGCCGGGTGCCGCACCCAGAAATATCTTCAGCCGCCCGCGCCCTTCGGCCTTCGCCTTTTCAAGCAGCGCGTCGGGGGATGGTCTGCTCTGGATATCGCGACTGTCGGACATGCGTGGTCTCTCTCGCGAATGCCTGTGCCTTATCTACCCGTCATTCCTGTGCTTGTCACAGGAATCCAGTCAGCCCAAATCCTTGGGCTGAAAACAAACTCCCGCGCCGCAGACGCGACGCTGCTGGATCTCTGTGACAAGCACAGGGATGACGGAGGGCAGGGCGCATTGCCTCAATTCGCGCTTTCAAAGCCATCCAGCGTCATATTCAACGCCAGCACATTCACCACAGGCTCGCCGAGAACGCCGAGTTCGCGATGCTCGACCGCTCCGTCGACCAGCGCCCTGACCTTGCCCTCGTCCACACCGCGCGCCCTGGCGACGCGGGACACCTGAAAATAGGCGGCGTCCGGCGAGATATGTGGGTCGAGGCCGCTGCCGGAGGCGGTGACGAGGTCGGCAGGCACGTCGGCCGTGGGATTGGTCGCCTTGGCGGCCTCGTAGTCGGCCTTGACGCGCGCGATCAGCTTGCCGCTGGTGGGGCCGAGATTCGAGCCGGACGAGGCGGCGGCATTGTAGCCGTCGCCGGCCGCCGACGGGCGGCCGTGGAAATATCTGTCGCTGGTGAAGGCCTGGCCGATCAGCGTCGAGCCGAGCACCTTGCCGTCCTTTTCGATCAGGCTGCCGTTGGCCTGATGCGGAAACAGGGCCTTGGCCGCGCCGGTCATGGCGAGCGGATAGGCAAGGCCGGTGATGACGGTGGCGGCGAGGATCATCACGATTGCGGGGCGAAGTTCTTTCAGCATGGCGGTTCTTCCTCAGGCAAGGCCGATGGCGGCGATCAGCATGTCGATCGCCTTGATGCCGGCGAACGGGACGGCGATGCCGCCAAGGCCGTAGACGGCGAGATTGCGCGAAAGCAGCGCGCCGGCGCCGACGGGCCGGTATTTCACGCCCTTGAGCGACAGTGGGATCAGCGCGACGATGATCAGCGCGTTGAAGACGATCGCCGACAGGATGGCGCTCTGCGGGGTCGAGAGCCGCATGATGTTCAGCACCGCGAGGCTCGGATAGATGCTCAGGAACATCGCGGGAATGATGGCGAAATACTTGGCGATGTCGTTGGCGATGGAAAAGGTCGTCAGCGCGCCGCGCGTCATCAGGAGTTGCTTGCCGATCTCGACGATCTCGATGAGCTTCGTCGGGTCGGAATCGAGGTCGACCATGTTGCCGGCCTCGCGGGCGGCCACCGTGCCGGTGTTCATGGCGACGCCGACATCGGCCTGGGCGAGCGCCGGGGCGTCGTTGGTGCCGTCGCCGCACATGGCGACGAGCTTGCCCTTGGCCTGTTCGTCGCGAATGAGCTGCAGCTTGTTTTCCGGCGTCGCCTGGGCGAGGAAATCGTCGACGCCAGCTTCGGCGGCGATGGCCGCCGCCGTCATCGGGTTGTCGCCGGTGATCATCACCGTGCGGATGCCCATGCGGCGCAGCTCCGCGAAGCGCTCGCGGATGCCGCCCTTGACGATGTCCTTCAACTGCACGATGCCGAGCAGGCGCCCGTCGCGGGCGACGGCAAGCGGCGTGGCGCCTTCCCTGGCGATATCCTCGGCGATGGCCTGAAGCTCGCGCACGGTCTCGGTGCCGGCGCGCTGCAGCACGGCCGCGTCGCCGCTGAGCGGTGCCGCGGCATGGACATGGGCCAGCACCGCGTCGACGGCGCCCTTGCGGATCGACGAGCCTTCCAGATCGACGCCGCTCATGCGCGTCTGCGCGGTGAAGGGGACGAAGGCGGCGTGGAGGTTCGCCATGTCGCGACCGCGGATCGCATATTTCTCCTTGGCGAGCACGACGATGGAGCGGCCTTCCGGCGTCTCGTCGGCAAGCGAGGCAAGCTGGGCGGCATCCGCCAGCTCCTGCTCGCTGACGCCGCGCACCGGCCGGAACGAGGTGGCCTGGCGGTTGCCGAGCGTGATCGTGCCGGTCTTGTCGAGCAGCAGCGTATCGACGTCGCCGGCGGCTTCCACGGCGCGGCCGGACATGGCGAGCACGTTGAAGCGGACGAGGCGGTCCATGCCGGCGATGCCGATCGCCGACAGCAGCGCGCCGATGGTCGTCGGGATCAGCGTCACGAACAGCGCGACGAGGACGACGACGGGGATCGTGCCGCCGGCATAGGCGACGAAGCTCGGGATGGTGGCGGTCGCCAGCACGAAGATCAATGTCATGCCGGCGAGAAGGATGTTGAGCGCGATCTCGTTCGGCGTCTTCTGGCGCTCGGCGCCTTCGACGAGCGAAATCATCCGGTCGAGGAAGGTGGAGCCGGCCGCCGCCGTGATGCGCACGCGGATCCAGTCGGAGAGCACCTGCGTGCCGCCGGTGACGGCGGAGCGGTCGCCGCCGGATTCGCGGATCACCGGAGCGGATTCGCCGGTGATGGCCGCCTCGTTGACGGAGGCGACGCCCTCGACCACCTCGCCGTCCGAGGGGATGATGTCGCCGGCCTCGACGAGCACGACGTCGCCGACCTTGAGGCTGGTGCCCGGCACCGTCCGGTAGTCGGTGCGGTCGCTGCCGGTCAGAAGCTTCGCCTGCGTCTCGGAGCGCGACTTGCGCAGGGAATCCGCCTGCGCCTTGCCGCGCCCTTCCGCGACGGCTTCGGCGAAATTGGCGAAGAGCACGGTGAACCAGAGCCAGACGTTGATCTGGAAGGAAAAGCCGAGATGGCTGCCGCCAAGGGCAAGGTCGCGGAGGAAGAGAACCGTCGTCAGCGACGAAACCGTGGCCACGACGAACATGACGGGATTTCTGGCGAGCGTGCGCGGGTTCAGCTTCCTGAAGGCCGCGCCGATGGCCGGAACGAGGATGCGAGGAGCGAAGATGCTCGTGGATTTTAACTGGCTCATGAAAGACTCCACTTATGCATGATCCCAAAAAGTGCGTAGCGGTTTTTGGATAAGATCATGCAAAATCAAAGGGCTAGATCATCCTGATCTAGAAGGTCTGGCCGGCAAGGCCGACGAGGTGCTCGACCACCGGACCGAGCGCCAGCGCCGGGAAGAAGGTGAGGCCGCCGACGATGACGATGGTGCCGACGAGAAGGCCGACGAACAGCGCGCCGTCCGTGGGGAAGGTGCCGGCGGAGGCGGGGACCGTCTTCTTGGCGACCAGCGAGCCGGCGATCGCAAGCGCCGGGACGATGACCAGGAAGCGGCCGGCGAGCATGCCGAGCCCGAGCGTCACGTTGTACCAGGGCGTGTTGCCGGAAAGGCCGCCGAAGGCGGAGCCGTTGTTGGCCGCCACCGAGGTATAGGCGTAGAGGATTTCGGAGAAGCCGTGCGGGCCGGCGGTGCCGATCGAGGCGACGGCCTGCGGCAGCACGGTGGCGATTGCCGTGAAGACCAGCATGGCGGCGGGCAGGCAGAGGATCGCCAGCACCGCCATCTTCACCTCCTTCGCCTCGATCTTCTTGCCGAGATATTCCGGCGTGCGCCCGACCATCAGGCCGGCGACGAAGATGGCGATCAGGACGAAGAGCAGGATGCCGTAGAAGCCCGCGCCGACGCCGCCGACGATGACTTCGCCGAGCTGCATGTTGATGAGCGGGATCAGCCCGCCGAGCGCGGTGAAGCTGCCATGCATGGCGTTGACGGCGCCGCAGGAGGCATCGGTCGTGACGACCGCGAAGAGCGAGGAGAGCGGGATGCCGAAACGCACTTCCTTGCCTTCCATGTTGCCGCCGCCGAGGCCGAAGGCATGCATCAGCGGGTTGCCGGCTGCTTCCGCCCAATAGGCGACGCAGACGCCGGCGAGGAAGAGCACGCCCATCGCCGCGAGGATCGCCCAGCCCTGGCGCTGGTTGCCGACCATGCGGCCGAAGACGTTGGTGAGCGCCGCGCCGATGGCGAAGATCGACACCATCTGGATGAGGTTGGAGATGGCGTCCGGATTTTCGAAGGGATGGGCGGAATTGGCGTTGAAGAAGCCGCCGCCATTGGTGCCGAGCATCTTGATGGCGAGCTGCGAGGCGACCGGGCCGAGCGCGATCGTCTGCTTCGCCCCTTCGAGCGTCGTCGCCTCGACGTAAGGCCCGAGCGTCTGCGGCACGCCGAGATAGACGTAAGCGAGCGTCAGCACGATGCAGATCGGCAGGAGCACGTAGAGCGTGGCGCGGGTCATGTCGACCCAGAAATTGCCGATCGCCTTGCCGGAAGCGCGGGAAAAGGCGCGGATGAGGGCGACGGCGACCGCGATGCCGGTCGCGGCGGACACGAAGTTCTGCACCATCAGGCCGGCCATCTGGGTGAGGTACGACATGGTGCTTTCGCCGGCGTAATTCTGCCAGTTGGTGTTGGTCACGAAGCTGACGGCGGTGTTGAAGGAGAGCGCCGGATCGACGGCGGCCATGCCGGCCGGATTATAGGGCAACATCCCCTGGAAGCGCTGCAGCCCATAGAGCAGGAGTACGCCGGCGACGTTGAAGAGCAGCATGGCGAAGGTGTAGGAAAGCCAATGCTGTTCCTCGCGCTCGCCGGTGCCGGCGAGCCGGTAGAGCCCGCGCTCGAGGGGCGTAAGCACCGGCGACAGCGGCGTGCGCTCGCCGTTGAAGACGCGCGTCATGTAGCCGCCGAGCGGCTTTACGAGCGACAGGACGATCCCGCAGAAGATCAGGATCTGAAGCCATCCGTTGAGGGTCATGAGGTCAACTTTCGGT